>Ga0134125_10005564_pt1 | contig 14294 bp, 9 predicted proteins | sample KB31751_FD_96464 | JGI IMG/M metagenome (GOLD analysis project Ga0134125, IMG submission 96464) | Terrestrial soil microbial communities with excess Nitrogen fertilizer from Kellogg Biological Station, Michigan, USA - KB3-175-1 | ecosystem: Environmental > Terrestrial > Soil > Unclassified ... | reverse complement strand
TCCCCAAGAAAATGGAGGGCACGAATATTCCGGTAATGCGGTCCTGGGCTATTTCATCGGTCAGAAACCGATGCGAAATTTGATCTGCACGGCCGTACCCTCCCAGACCGCCGTAGGGTTCCAATATCTTGTCGAGCCTTCCTATAACCTCCGCTTCATTCGCACCTGGAGCCAGCGCGAGCGATATGTCATTGACGCCACCCTCCATATTGAACAATGGTCCCAATGCCTCACGGCTCATCCAAAGGACACCGAACCTCTTGTTGTCCGGAAAGACCTCAGCGCCGCGGATCTCGTAGACGTATTCGGGCGACAAGGCGATGCCTACGACATGAAGACGTTCCCAGCGGCCATTGATGACTGCTGAAAGTGAAGAACCGACCTCAAGACCATTGGCGCTTGAAAAGGCTTCGCTAACCAATACTTCGTCAGGACGCCCCGCATCGATGTATCTCCCTCGCCGCAAGAACAGATCGTTCAGCATCGGCGGCGAGCGTTCAGGAATAGAGATCAAACGTCCGACCGCGGGCTCATTCAGCCCGGGAATATCGAGGTTGACCTCAACCACCACCCTGGTTTGGACTACTGCAACTCCTGGAATCGATTCAATCTCAGTTGCCAGACTGTTGGGTGCTCGCTTTAGCTGGGCAAAGACATCGGCAAAGTGGAAGCGCGCATATTGCTGTTGTTGTGCGCGCTCAACTGATTCGTAAGCGCCACGCATGGTCACATAAGTGGCGATACCTGAAGCTACAATCAGGGCCACCGTCACGACCTGGCCACGCATATGCCAGAGATCGCGAAACAGTTTTCGATCTAAAGCGCTCAGTCGCATCTCACCATGCCAATTCCGCTGGCGAGACCCGCCGTTCATTCTTTTGAATTTCGGCGATCATCCCACTGCTGATGCGTATCACTCGATCCGCCATGGACGCGATTGCCGCGTTGTGCGTAATGACCACGGTGATTGTTTTCAGCTCCCGATTTACCTGGTCAAGAACTTCCAGAACGATCTTCCCGGTCGCATAGTCGAGGGCGCCCGTGGGTTCGTCGCAAAGGAGTACTTCCGGCCTCTTCACCACTGCCCGCGCGATGGCCACTCGCTGCTGTTCGCCGCCCGACATCTGTGCCGGGAAGTGATGCAATCGGTCGCCAAGTCCCACCATCCGCAAGCATTCCTCAGGATCAAGCGGATTCTCGGATATCTCGGAAACCAGCGCCGTATTTTCCAACGCCGTCAGACTGGGAATGAGATTGTAGAATTGAAAGACAAAACCCACGTGTTCACGCCGGAAGCGGGTGAGCTCTTCTCGTGTGGCGGCCGTTAGATTGTGATCTCGGTAGTGGACTTCGCCGCTGGTCGGCACATCGAGTCCTCCCAGGATGTTCAAGAGCGTGGATTTACCGCTTCCGGAAGGACCCAGCATCACCACGAATTCACCTGGTAACAAATCGAGTGTGATGCCGCGAAGCGCTTCGACCGTTACATCCCCCATGCGATAGATCTTGGTGATTTCGTGCATGTGGAAGACCGCATCGACAACTGCCGGACTTGGCTGCCTGATCATCGCGATGCCGATACTCCCTTGTCTCCCCCGAATTGTAACTACTGGGCGATTCCGCTCACAGTTTGCGGGGGCGCAGAGCACTGTTCCTCGATCGGTTGTCCCGGCTTGTACTCGAGTTTCTTGGGAGGTTGGCATCCTTCCTGTCGCGTGATCTTGAGGCTGGGCTTGTTCAATTTTTCCTTTTCGCGCTCTCTGCGATTGGAGCCAACTCCTTCTTCATCTGTTCGAAAGTAGAAGTCTGAACCATCATCTCCGGCTAGTCAGGCAGGAACATGATCTCTCGCCGGGTGTCTACCATCCTCTCGTAGAAGGGAGGATGCGTCCGGAACCAACTCGCACCATTCACGTATCCCTCACGTGTGGCTACTTTGTCAAAGAACCTGATGAAACCGCCTGGATCATAACCGGTGTTCCAGGCATATTGCACGCCCAGCTGGTCAGCCTCAAGTTGGAATCACGGCTTACTCCCAGAAGCTCCAAATTGAGGGCCGATCCGAGACCGTAGAAGCCATACTGCAATGCGTAGTAAGTACCAATGCCCGCAACGCCGCAGTCAAAATCATAGCCGTAATCTGAGCTGCCTGATAAAAAATCCCGGCAATCGTGGCCCGCTTCATCAGCTTGTTAGCATGGCGCGCGGCACATTTGCCATTTCATGCGCGATGACTCCAGCCAGTTCCGATTCGTCTTCGGCGGCTTCGAGCATGGGGAGGGGGTGGAACTGTGCCTGAGCGTGGGAGGAGACACATGCTTGCTGATACCAGCAAGTTTCGCCAATCTCTTTCACCTACGTAACCGCAGGCTGGAATTCTTTGCTTGCCTCCAAGGTCATATCGCGCATCCCGAACTCGATGCCGATCTTCTTGAGGAAGTCATGGGGTGGCGCGCCACCGGCAAAGATCCACACGAAATCATTGCCGATTTCCTGGACTGAACCGTTGACGTCCAGGGTGACAGCCTCGGGCTTGAATTCTATCGGATTCGAGTTAAACAGCACTTTGACCTTGCCACTGTGGATACAATCTTGGATACGTTTCGCATTGCGTTCCTTGAGACGGATGAAGCTTTCTTTTCGATAGGAAAGCGTGACCTGGTTGCCCTGCTGGTGGGCCAGGCCCATGGCTGCTTCAACGGCGCTGTCGCCTCCCCCTACGACAAGGATTCTCTTATTAATGTAGTGATCCGCCTCGATCAGACGGTACATCACCTTGGGCAGTTCCTCGCCTCTCACACCGAGTTTTCGCGGAGTTCCGTTTCGTCCCAGGGCCAGAATCACCGCGCGCGCGCGATATTGAGCGTTAGGAGTCATGACGGTGAAGATGCCGTCCGCTCCCTTCCTGATGTCATCTACCTTCTCCCCGGTGACCGCATTGAAGTCGGAGCGGTTTAGAACCATGTCCCAAAATGCAAGAAGGTTTTCCTTTGACAGTTCTGTCTTCTTGAACTTTCCATACATGGGAAATTCGACCGGGCTGGTCATCACAAGCTTCTGGCGCGGGAATTTGGCGACCGTTCCTCCGATTTCATCGCGCTCCAGGGTGAGGTAGTTGAGTTTGTTTTCGATGGCGCGCAAAGAGGCGCTGATTCCGCCGGGCCCGGCACCGACTATCAACACGTCGTACACGCCGGGAGTTGTCTGAGCTGCGGGCCTTCCTTTGATCCGGTTCGCAATGGTATCGACACAATCTCGTCCCTGGTTCACGGCATTCTTAATCAGAGCCAGGCCGCCAAGTTCGCCGACGATAAAGAGGTTTGGGATGCTGGTCTCGTACTCGGGCGTGAGGTAGGGCATGTCAGCGCCCATGCTCGGAGTCGCCATCACCATGGTGATGGCACCCACCGGGCAGGCTTCGGCACAGAGGCTGTGACCGATGCATTTGTGTCCATTCACAATGACGGCCTTGCCCGCCAACATGGCGAGTACGTCGCCCTCGGGGCAGACGGAGGTACAAGTCCCGCAGCCGATGCAAGAGTTTGCGTCGATATGCGGATGCTGGCCCTTGGGACCTTCGGAATACAACTGTCCCTTTGCCGCCGCCTCACGAGCGCGCGACTCCCTCTTCTTCAGGCTCTTCAGATAGCCGAGAACGAAAAGCCCGGTGACGGCCGCGGCAATGAGGAAGGCGAAGAGTGAATCCATTATGAGATTGTCCTTAAAAGAAACCCATCATCATGACCACGACAATGTGAATGATTGCCAGCAGAGCGAAAGAATAGCTGAACGGTTTATGCACCACATGCCACAGGTGAAATACCTGCTGCGAGCGGGATAGAAACAGGATGCGCTTCGCTGTGGCCGCCTCGGCTCGGGCGGTGGAGACCGCTCTCTCCAGGGCAGCGTGGCGGGTGCGCAGGAATCCACCTAGCGTGGTGAACCGTTCGCTGAGGGCCAGTGCCCGCCGGCGCAATTTGGCGATGCGGAAGGCACGGCCGACATCGAGCACCATCATGTATCCGAGCGCAAAGACGATAGACATCTCCTGCACCCGCTCCGGGCTGGGCAGGCGCAGCAACAATCTCAGGTCCTCCTCCGGCAGCAGCCTCTGCTGCTTCAATTGTTCGGCCAGCCCGGCCTGGACATCCTGCAATTCTTTCGCCGACATTTCCGCCGAGTTCAGGCGCCGCGGAATCTGGGCATAGAGATATCTTCCGATGACGCCGCTTAGTGAGACCGCAACCATGATCCAGAAAGCCATGCCGGCGAATCCACGGAACTTGAAGGCGGAGTGCAGGGCGATGATGAACGGTGCGGTCAGTCCGAGCAACACGTGGATATCCAGCCAATGTTTGGAGCTGCCTTGCCGGGACAGCCAGGGCCATTTCTTGCGCAGTGGATAGACAAAAATGGCGAGAAACATGGTCAGCCCCATGAAGCCAAGTTTTATCCCGATCGCGCCGCTGGGCCGCAAGAGGTGGTGCTTGGGTGAAAAAGGCCGGTCCGCCGAACCGAGTGTGTAGTAGTCGAAGCCGTAAACGGCCAGGCCGACGATTACGGCGATGGCCAGTACATAGCCACAGACGAGGCGAATGCGGTGTGCCCTCTCCCCACTGCGGGCCGGCATGGTAGCGGTTGCGACGGCGGCGTTAGCGCTCATTTGTTTGCGACCTGTTCCTCGGTATCAACTGAGAATCTCTTGTAATCGGTGAAGCGATGGGTGTTACGCCAATGTTGGCGTGGTGTTTCCACTTCCACCGTGGCCTGCGACGGAAACCAGTAGGTCTCCTTCATACCGCGAAATGGAACCGGCGCGTATTCAACTTCCGAGCGCAGGGTTTTCAGGCCGACATCCTGCATGGAGTCTCCGATTTCGGCGACGATCTTAGTGATCACTGCTGTTTGCGGATCAACCCACGCCGTGCCCGAGACTTCAAGCGGGTACTCCTTCCCGCGCAGTGCCAGGGCCGCGATCGAACGAGTCCCGCGAACATGCTGGAAGGAGATTTTGCTGAGGAGATGGCCGCCCACCAACTCGTCTCCCTGAGCGGTGAAACGAAAACTCCCGGCATAGTAAGGATGAAAGACCAGAAACAACGTAGCAAAGCCGTTGGTCACCAGCAGGGAAGTGTTCTTCTTGTCCACCTTTGCTTCATGCACTGCCAGGCGGGATTCGTCCAGGCTTAACTCCCCGCCAGTGTTGGTGAGAATCACCAGATAATCGTAGGTGGATTCCTCTTTGAGTTCGACCTTGTCCTCTTTGCCCAACTTTTCCTGGGTGACCTTTTCGGTGCACTTTACCTCCGAGAACTGGCCCAGAAACTTCGAAACCTGCTCGCCGGTGCGGTTCAGCAGGTCATCCGGATCATGGCCGGCTGCGACGGCAGGATGGACTGCCAGGCATACCAGCAGAAGTACGACGATTCCCGCTCCACCCGGCCGCTTCACGAGTTGGCTCTGCCGCCTCATTACTGATGTTTTCCCCTGGTGTCAAAGCGGTAGCCGAGCGTGAACATCCACTGGTCGTAACTCAACTGGCCGCGGTTGATGGTGAAGCCTCCCTGGGCGAAATAGTGCGCCCCTATGGCGAAATCGACATTCGTATTTACGAAGCGCGAGCGGTCATCAGTAGTCAGCAGAGAACTGAATGTTTGATCGCCAGCCAGCACTTCGAGCCGGATGTCGTCCGTGAAGCTTTTCGAGAGCGAAAACGCCCGGTACGATCCGCTTCCAAACGAGCTGTTAAATCGCGAGTAGTGTCCGTCCGCGCGCAGGCCCAGCCACGGCAAGTGGCCGAACGTGATGCCATACATCTGGTTCAGCGAGGCCTTGGCATCGCCTGACCGGTTGCTTTGCCCCAGGCTGCCGTAAACAAAAATCTGTTTCACCACTTCAACTCGGGCGCCCGCGCTGAAGCCCTGAAACAGATACTTGTCCAGCAACCCGGTGCCGATCAACTGGGGATCAAAGGTAGGCACGTCACGAAAGTAATTGTGATTGAAATCGATCTCCAGCCGTGGATGAGGCTGGATGCGGAATGTGAGAAAGCTGCGGCTGATCCCGGGACCGGGAGCGGGAACGGCCGGGTTTCCCGCGGGACTGTCGGCCTGCAGCGAATGATAGATCGACAAATATCTTTTGTAGGAGAAAGTGTTTTCCAGAAACACAAATGGCCTGTCGATCTTCCACTTCAAGGTGCTGATGCCGAAGCCGGTCGTGCTGGTGTAGTGGAAAGCGTCGAAGTCGCCGCCCTGAAAGTTGACGAAAGTACCGCCAATGCGCCGGTCGGGGTTGTAATTCCAGGATGTGGGGTCGGGAGTTGAACCGGCGAAGATGCCGGCGGTGATCCCGGAGGACAGCTTCCGCCCGAAATATCCGCCGTCAATCGTGTCGAGGCTGCTGGCCCACGGCAGGTAGAGCCGCCCGAATCCCGCCACCCAGGCCGAGTTCGGATTGTCATAGGTCATGCTGAGGTGATAAGTGCGGTTGATCAGGTCCTGCAGCGTTTGCTGGCCGGTGGAGGAACGCGCGCTCAGCCGTCCGCGCCAGTAGCCGCTGATATTCCAGTAGGTGCCGTTGAGGCGGGTGATGTCGGCGCGCAGCACCATTCCGAGGTCTGAACTGGTCACGGAAGAACTGCCGCGGCTGACCGTTCCCATGTAATCGAGACCAATGCGGCCGCGAGCGCGATTTACGGAAGGCTGGGGCGGTCTCGGCACTTCCGCGCGAGCTTCTTCTTCAAGCGGGTCTCCTTCGGTGAAAGTTACAACCGCCGGGTATTTCCGCGTTGCACTCAGCGACCGCTGCTGCACCAGCGCCTGCGCGTCCGCGGAAGACAAGTAGGCCAGGTCGCCGGGCTTTACTGGGCGTTTGGGCAGATGGATATCGGTTACGGCCGAGGTTTCCGCAGTCGCAGTTACTTCGAGTTCGGCGACGGCGCGAGGGTCAGCGGGATCGGCCGTCGCCCCCTGCTGGACGGGCAAATCATTGTCCCTGATTTCCAACTTCATGCCTTCAGTCAGACCAGAACTGCGGCCGCCGTCCAGGTAGGCGACGCCTTCCGCAACATATTTCACTTTGAAAACAGTCCGCAGGTTGGGATCGACGTTGCGCAGCGCGAGCAAGGGAAGATCGGCGGTTGGAGTCGATCTGTCATTAGCGTTTTGGCTAGAGACCGCAGGGGAGTTCTCTGGCACGGATGCGGCGGTTCCTGGCTCGGGTTCCGGTTCGGCAACGTCAGGGGCCCCAGGAGGCTCGGTCGGCGGCGCCTGTGCGGTTTGACTCGCGGGTTGTGTGGCAATTGCTGCTCGCGTCTGCACATCCACCGGCTCCGATGAGGGGCCCACGATGGCGCCGGCGTTTCCCTGGGTGCTTGCAGTGGATGACCCAGCTTGGGGTTGCGCCGGAGGTTCAACCACCAGCCTTGATGTGCTGATGGGAGTTTGACGTGGGTGGGTGGCTTGGGATAAGGCTTCGAGAGCCGGTTGTGGCGCTTCGGCCGCTACGGCGGCGGTGCTGACCGGACGGGGCCGCGATGGAACGATGCGGGACAGTTCGTCCGCCGTCGGTTGAGGCGCGGGCGGTGCAGTATTTTCCTGCATGGCTGTTTGGCCATTCGACGTCGAACCGGGCGTAACCACTACCGTTGGGAAGCCGCTGTCGGCGGCAACCCTGGGCTGGAATGTGCCGGGTGTGGTGGTCACGCCGCCCGGCTGGCGTGAACCCGAAGCGTTTGCGGTTCCGCTCGCAGACGATGACTTGGCATCCGGAACATTTCCTGTACCCGGCGATCCCAATCCCGGGAAGACGGTGCCTTCCTGCAGGCTGGCGCGATCAGGATGCGAGGCGTTCGGGCGTGAAGATGCGCTCGCGCCGGCTGAACCGGCTGCACTGCCCGCTTGCTCTTCGGGGAACTTGATGGGCGGTAAATGGGGCGGTGGCGGAGGCAGTCCCGTGGCCGAGTCATTGCCAGTCTCCATCGGAGGCGGGGTTGGGCGGCGGCGAAATATCCCGACCAGGCCGCCGGATACGCCGGCGGCTTGCGCGCCCTGTCCCGAACTCGCAATGGCGTTCGGCGCGGGGCTGATGACGAGCGTGACCCGCCTTTCCTCAGACTGCAGACTGTACGGATGTGCCTCGTCCATCTCCACCACTACGCGGGTGATGGGAGGGACTGCGCTGTTCAAGCCCAGCCTCACCCGGCGAACACCTTTGTAGTTCACCGAAAGTTGCTGCTGCTTCGCCCCAGACAATGTGTTGGGCAAATCAAGCACCAGCCGGCTGGGATTGGTTGCCACAGTCACGCTGGGAGCGGTATTGCTGGGTGCGCTCAGGGTGATTTCCACGCGCAAGTTATTGGCCGGATCGCGCACAACTCTCAGATCCTGCACCGACACTGCGCCCGGAATCGTGCCTTGTGCTGCGGCCCACGATGCCATCATGAGCAGCAACCCGCATTGTCTTCTGGCCCACATTGTTCCTACTTCACCGTACTGTCTGTTTCAAATCCGTTCGCCCTACCCCCCGGCCCTTCCGTTGCGATGGCATTGGTAACAACTCGGACTGCTGTACACATATCCGTTCACCCCGCGATGGTTAGAGTCAGTCTGGGTTTTGCCATGGCAAATGGTGCAGGAGAAGACCGAGTAGTCAGAGGCGTTGGTATGGCACGCGGAACAGACTCCTCCCGCATTGCCGTGGTTGGTTGGGAACCAGGTGTGGTTGAAGGTTGCTCCCGTCCACGCGGTTGTGGTGTGGCAGGTCTGGCAGGTGGTCGGGAAACCTGCCGCCGTGTGATTGGGATTGGTGGTGGTCTGGTAATCGGTCTTGTGACAGGAGAAGCAGTCGGTCGGTACCGATGTGTAGTTGTTGTTCACGTGACAACTGGCACAGGCCACGGTGGTGTGCTTGCCGGTCAGCGGGAACGGAGTGTTGTTGTGGTTAAACGAGGACGGAATCCAGGCGGTCGTGTTATGGCAGACGTCGCACTGCTGCGGAAATCCTGACTGCACGTGATTGGGATTGGTGGTGCCGTTAAAATCGTTCAGATGGCAGGTGGCGCAGGCCGTGCTGTTCAGGCTGTAGTTGCCGTTTACGTGGCACTGCGAACACTGCAGCGGCAGGTGCGCCCCGGTCAGCGTGAATCCGGTCGATGCGTGATTGAAAGTTGCATTCGCCCAGGTAACGGTCGTGTGGCATGAGTCGCAGGTTTGCGGGAAGCCGGCCTGCACGTGATTGGGATCGGTCGTCGTCTGGTAGTCCTTGATATGGCAGGTCGAACACGCGCCGCTGCTCAGGGTGTAATTTCCGTTTACGTGACACTGAGCACACGGCAGGGGGACGTGCGCCCCGGTCAGCGCGAATCCGGTAGTCGCGTGGTTGAAAGTGGCGCTTCCCCAGGACGTGGTGCTGTGGCAACTCTGACAAGTCTGGGGCAGCGCAGCCTGCACGTGGTTGGGATCGGTGGTGCCCTGGTAGTCCTTCAAGTGGCATGAAACGCACGTGGTATCGGTCAGGTTGTAATTTCCATTGATATGGCACTGCGAGCATTGCAACGGAACGTGTGCGCCAGTCAGCGGGAAACCCGTGGTCGAGTGATTGAAAGTGGCATTCGCCCAGGACGCTGTGCTGTGGCAGGTTTCGCAAGTCTGCGGCATTCCAGCCTGCACGTGGTTGGGATCGGTGGTGCCCTGGTAGTCCTTCAAGTGGCACGAGACGCAGGTGGTGTTGGTCAGGTTGTAATTTCCATTATGTTGCACTGTGAACATTGCAACGGGACGTGCGCGCCTGTGAGCGGGAAGCCGGTCTTAGCGTGATCGAAGGTCGCGTTTGTCCATGACGCGGTAGTGTGGCAACTCTCGCAGGTTTGCGGCAGGCCGGCCTGCACGTGATTGGGGTTAGTTGTGCCCTGATAGTCCTTGAGGTGGCAGGACACGCACGTAGTCACAGTCAGGTTGAAGTTGCCGTTTACATGGCATTGCGTGCACGGGGTGGTGACGTGCACGCCGGTCAACGGGAAGCCGGTCTTGCTGTGATCGAAGGTGGCATTGGCCCACGAAGTCGTGTTGTGGCAGGTGGCGCAGGTGGTGGGGATTCCGGCCTGCGCGTGATTGGGGTTGGTTGTGCCCTGAAAATCCTTCATGTGGCAGGAAGCACAGTCGGTTGGAGTTCCGGCAAACTGTCCGTTCACGTGGCATTGGGTACAGGCCACGGTGGCGTGGGTGCCGGTCAGGGGAAACTTGGTAAAGGTGTTGTGATCGAAAGTCGCCGGCTGCCACGCGGCGGTGGTGTGGCAGCTCTGGCAGGTCTGCGGGAATCCCGCCTGCACGTGATTCGGGTTTGTCGTCTTCTGGAAATCGGGAAGATGGCAGCCTACGCAAGTTGCGGGCGTGCCCGCGAACTTGCCTCCGACGTGGCACGCGGTGCAATCCAGGGAAATGTGCGCTCCGGTGAGCGCAAACCCGGTAATCTTCAGATGGTCAAACTTGGCGCCGGACCAGGTGTTCAGGCCGTGGCACTGTTCGCAGGTGGTAGGAAAACCGGCTGTCACATGATTTGGACCTGTGGTGGTTTGATACTCCTTGGCATGGCAGGAGTAACATTGGGTGGATAGGCCGATGAATTGTCCCGTCGCTGCTCCCTTGTGGCAGGAGGTGCAGTCCAGCGCCGCGTGGGCCCCGAGCAGAGGGAAGCGGTTCTGGTGCTGGTTGATCTGTTGCACGGAGACCTGCCAGCCCTTCACGCTGTGACACTGCTCACAATTTGCGCCGAACTGGCGCTTATGGATGTCGGCGTGGCAGTCGGCGCATTGCTTACCCACGTTTGTAAATACACGCTTGACGTGGCATTGGGTGCAGGCCACTCCTTGATGCATACCCCGCAATGGATAACGAGTCTGGTTATGGTCGAACTCGGGCACGCTGCGGATCGGCTTCCATCCGCTCAGGGTGTGGCAATTCTGGCAGGGAATACTAAGGGGGCCGTGGGGGCTACGGGTGTTGGCATAGGACTGCGACTGTCCCCAAGCGGACAGGACAGAGACCAGCAACACCAACGCGACAAACAGGTATCCCCTCATCGCCGAAGCCAACGCAATGCCGCCTAAATCGGATTCGACCGCCCCAACCACAAACAACTGTCTTATGCCAAGATGCAAGTGCGTGTGCAATTAGTTGTCCATTAGGTTAGAGGGCTACGTGCGGTGACAAAAGTTACATAAGTGTCTGTTCAGAGGGCCAATTCGGGCAGTCTCCTAATCTTGCCGGCCTGGTCCATCCTGGTCCATGTACTTCTGAGTAAATGTAATTTTTTCGAAAAGAGAGCAGGTCTTGCGGGTCCGGTTATTTTTGTGCCGGAAGGTTCGAACCGTGACAGGTGGCGCATTCTTTGGGCGTGGGCTTGTAGAAGAGCACGGGTTTGCCTTCGACGACGCGAGTCAGCTTGTGGCATCCTTCGCAGCGGACGTTCTGGTGCGCCCCCTGCAGGGGAAATGCGGTCCGTTTATCGTGGTCAAACAGCGATGGTTTCCACCGTCCGCTGTTGTGGCACTGGGCGCAGGGCGTGATTCCACCCTGGGCAAATTGTCCGCCGTGGATGTCCTGGTGGCATTCCTCACATTTCGACGGAGCGGCCTTGAAGTCCACATGGATCAGACGGGTTTCCTGGTTAGGTGGCTTATGGCAATCCATGCAGGCGGTGGCCCGATGCGCGCCAACCAGCGGGAAGGAAGTTTTGGAGTGATCGAAACCTGAAAGTTCTTTCCATGATCGGGTCGAATGGCAGGCTTCGCAACCAATCGCGGTACCATCCGCGCGGACCTGCTGCATACGATCCCTAAACTGCCCTTTGTGCGGATCGAGATGGCAACTGGTGCACGAGAGTTCATTCCAGTGGTAGAGAATTGACTTCGGCTTGAAGGTATCGCTCTCTTTGTGGCAATCGCCACATGGAACCGCCACATGGCTGCCGGTCAAAACGAACTTGGTCTCTTTGTGCTGTGCCAACGAGAATGTCGAAGGTTTGTATCCCTGCAGATTGTGGCAGCGATCACAACCGTTGAAATACGGAGCGGCGGCGAACTGTCCTGCATGCTTGTCGGAGTGGCAGTCCGTACAGCGCTCGAACTTGATCTTGAACAGCGTATCTTTACCGTTGGGAGCGTGGCATCCCGAGCAGAGCACTGCGGCGTGTCCGCCCTGCAGGGGATACGCTGTAGCGGCGTGGTCCTTTACCGTGAATGTCGAAGGCTTGAAGCCTTCAACGGTGTGGCAGGAGGCGCACTCGCCACCGCCCGCACGTTTGGCAAACTGTCCCTTGTGTGGGTCTGGCTGGTGACAATCCATGCACCTTTGAAAGACCAAAGGCTTCTTGAAATTTCCGTTCGCGTGGCATTGTGAACATTCCACCGTGGCATGCTTGCCCAGTAACGGGTATTTGGTTGTCGAGTGATCGAAGCGCTCACTGACCGCCTGGGTTGACACCTTCTTCCATCCGCCGGTGTTGTGGCATGCCTGGCAACCCTGGCTGAAGCTTCCGCGATGCGGATCAGAGTGACAATCGGAGCATTTGCCGAATGCGATTCCCGTGTAGCGAGGTTTGCTGTCCGGTCCGGGCGTATGACACTTCTGGCAAGTAACCTGTGTGTGCAGCCCAGTCAGCGGGTAGCGCGTCTTCGAGTGGTCAAACTTTCCCACGCTGACCGTCTTCCAATCGTTGTAGCTGTGACACTGGAGGCAGTTCTCGCCCAGCCGTCCCTGGTGCTGGTCCTGGTGACAGGTGACGCAGCCCGTGGAAACGCCCAGGAATGTTTTATTCAGATCTTTGACTTTGATGGTCCCACGCTCGGACTGGGAGACATGTTCAGCAGTGTGACAACGATTGCAGGCAAGCCCCGAGTGTTTGCCCTCCAGTGGATATCCCGTTTGCTGGTGGCTGAAGGTGCGCGTGTCCCACTTGATTAGCGGAAAATCCTCGCCGTTGTGTTCCGAGTGACACTTCACACATTCCTGACTGGAGTTCGCGTTCAGGTTGTAAGAAGCGTGCAGCCCTTTTCGCGACGCGATACGGGATGCGATTTCGCTATGGCAATCGACACACTTGAATGTGGCTTGGCCGCCACCCAACTTATGACACGCGGTGCAGTTGCTCGTGCCATTGAGAGATTGGTGGGGACGCGAAAGAGCGCCTGGAGAGATCTGTGCTACCGCACGACCCGGAAACCACATTAGCAGGACGATGAGGAAGGGCAGGTACAATGACGGTGCCAAAGGGTGCCGTGAGTCAGAAGGGCACAGTGCGCAACGGGCGGATGGCCATTTCGAGAGGAGCAGACAAACTTTACTGCTCCAACAGGCACGCTTCTCATATAGAAGGAATCCGTCCCGCATTCCAGATGTCTGCTCGAAGTAGACGCTTGAGTCTAGCACGGGAAATCAAATTATGAGACACACATCAAGCACGACAGGTCCCGTCTGGCGTGGGCAGAAAGGGAATCCGGATTATCGTTTGCGGTTCCCCACGCATGCTGGCGCCTCCAACACGCCGTGTAACGCATCTTCTGGCGCGGCGTCCGTTATTCCTTTCCCGTTGTAGCCAGGATGTTTTGCGCAGCGGCCCGGGTCCAGCTACAAATGGCGGTCACGTCCGTCGTACTGACCTTGGCACGCGGGTGCAGAAGGGTGTAAGGAAGGCCGGGCATTTCGCCCTCTGATACTTCCTTGCAAATCTCGGATAGCTGCTTCTGCTGCACCTCAGGCGGGTAACCCGCCCACTCCGAGAAGTTCAATGCCTTCCGCCCCCGATTTACGTCCGAAACCACTAACCACGAAACCGGAGCGACGTGGCTATACCAGGGCCACACGCTACGATAGGAATGACAATCGTTGCAGGAACGCTCCAAAACTGCACCCACCGCGGCATCTACCGGCCGATTTGCGGAAAGTTCGCGTTTCGGATCAATCGAGGGATTTGTCCTGGGCGGCTGAAAGAATTGAATTGCCACCAAAATAAATACGAGCAAGACAGCAAGTCGCTTTAACCAGGCTAACATTCTTTCTCCTTCCGTAATGATCCGCTGAGAACCGACGGGCGCCCACTCAGCCTACTGACCCCCGGATGGCTTCTTTTCCACTTTCGTGAGCGCCAGACTGAAGGCATCGCGATGGGACATCTCGTCCTGGCGAATTTCTTCGAACCGGTCCGCAGCGGCCTTATCCCCGGCTGTCTTTGCTTGCTCCGCAAATTTGCGGTACATAGTGTCAACTTCGTAGGACTCGCCCTTGATTGCATCCTTC
>Ga0134125_10005563_pt1 | contig 14296 bp, 15 predicted proteins | sample KB31751_FD_96464 | JGI IMG/M metagenome (GOLD analysis project Ga0134125, IMG submission 96464) | Terrestrial soil microbial communities with excess Nitrogen fertilizer from Kellogg Biological Station, Michigan, USA - KB3-175-1 | ecosystem: Environmental > Terrestrial > Soil > Unclassified ... | reverse complement strand
GAGCCCGCGGCTGCGAAAGACGCTCGCCCGCTCGTTCCGGCGGGTCGCGCGCGACGTCTCGAGCTTCGGCCGGCCGATGACGCCCGCCCAGCACAACCGGCGAATCCTGCGGCCGCACGCCGAACAGATCCGGCGCCTGGCCGAGCGGCTGGACGACCGCTCGCGGCCGGTCGGGCCGCGCGGGATGGCGATGGCCTACCGCCTGGTCACGATGGGCGGCGGCCCGCTGTACAACTCCCGCCGCGCGCAGGAGCTGCCGGCACACCTGAACGCCACGCTCGGTGCGCTGGACGAGACCCGCTAGCGATCGCTAGAAGCCGCTGCGCGGATCGCCGCCGGACCAGACGTCGCCGCGCCGTTCGGCCCGGTTGTCCGCGGCCATGCCCTCGATGTCGCCGGAGATCGCCTCGCGCTCCTCGTCGGAGCCGCTGCGCATCTCGTCCTCGGCGCGCCTGATGGCTTCCTCGTCCTCGGCCTTCTCGTGCCGCGAGAACCATTGACGTATTCCCATGCCGCCAAGTGTCGCCTGGGGCGGTGAGTCGCGGATCGTCCCAATGGGGTGGTTGCTCGAGAGGGGGCTGTCTTAGACCTGGAGTCGGCCGATGTGCGGCTTGAGTGCCCGTTCCAGCCGCGTCATCGCCGCGACCATCTCGTCCTGGATCTCCGGCCAACGGTCCTCGTCCAGGTAACCCCCGACGATCCGCCGCGCGATCCTGCAGGCGCGCTTCCCATCGAGGCGCTGCCACTCGAGCTCCTTCCCAAACGACGTCTCGATTTCGGGGCGGTGTGACTCGAGCTCGTCGAAGATCGCCTTGTTCTCGGCCTCGGTCTCGCGCCCGCGGTCGATGTAGAGCTCGGTCGTCGCACCATGCCGGGTGATCGAATAGTTGAAGCTCAGGCCGGTCTTCCCGGCCCCGGCGCCAATCCACGGATAGTCGCCGGGAGAGACCGCCCGGTGGAGGCTGCTCGCGGCTCGCGCCCGCTCGAGCAGCTCGGTCCAGAAGCGGCGGTAGACCTGGTGTCGCTCGGCCCGGACCTTCTTGACCTCCCCGAGCTCCCGGGTCTCGTCGCTGGGGCCGACGATGAGCGTGAGAAGCGGCGCGGGCACCGAGTTGCCGATGCGGATTCCTTCGATCTTGAGGAGGTAAAAATCCGCCGGCGACGAGTCGTTGAGCCAGGAGATCGCACGGACGTGCTCCGGCCGTGGCTCGGAGACGATCCACACGGCAGCGCGCGCGTCGAGAAACGCGACATACGTGATCAGCTTGCCCAGGTGGTCGTGGTTCGATCGCTCGAGCTGGTTCTCGATCACCACGGTGCGCGCGGCCTCGTCCTCGCCGACGAGGTCGGCGCTGAAGGCGCCGGCGGAGTGCTCACGCTCCACCGACACGAGCTGGAATTTCAGAACATCGCTGAGCACATCGATGTTCTCCTCAAGCCAGACGGTGAGGTTGTGCGCCTCGTGTCGCCAGACCTCTCGCAGCGGCACTCGCTCGATCCGCCCAATACCTGCATGCGAGGTGGGGATGGGCTCGCTGGCCCCTGCCATGTCAAAGTTCTACCACGGAAACTCCCGGCGCCTGATCTTGCATCCGACCCGAGGCTGTGGAAGGGTGACAGTCCGCACAAAGGGTCGATGGGAGGGCTGGACGATCACCCGATGGCGATGGGCTTTGGTAGTCGCGGCATCCGTGACGGTCGCCGGCGCCGGCTCGGCGCGGGCGGCCACGCCCGTCGCCAACGGCGGCTTCGCATGGGTCGACCCGAGCGCGCGCATCGTGACGGCGCTTCCGGACGGGGCGAACGGGGTGCAGGTCAGCCACGGCCCGGGCAAGGACCTCGACCCCGCGTTCTCGCCCGACGGGTCGAAGATCGCCTTCGACAGCAGCCGCACGGGCGGCGGCGACATCTACGTCATGAACGCCGATGGGTCGAATGTCGCGCGGCTGACGACTGCTCCGGCCGGGGAGAGCCAGCCGACCTGGTCGCCCGACGGCACCCAGATCGCGTTCACGCGCTGCGGGAAGACGGCCTGCCACATCTGGGCGATGACGAGCGCCGGCGCGAACCAGCATCCGGTCACGAATCGAGGCGGCGCCCTCGAGACCGATCCGGCCTGGTCGCCCGACGGACAGCAGATCGCGTTTCGCGCGATCCTGCTGGGTGGTCTCTGCAACCGGATCTGGGTCGTGCGCCCCGACGGCACCGGCCTGCGGGCGCTGACGTCATGCCATCGCCTGCACATCGGCGGGACGGACGACTTCAGTCCGACCTGGTCGCCGGATGGCCGCCGGATCGCGTTCGACCGCTCCTACAACGCCACGCTGCGCCAGGTGATCTCGCGGATCATCGTCATGCGCAGCGACGGGTCGGGGAAGCACGTCGTCACGCCGCTCGCGATGTTCGCGTCCGATCCGGCCTGGTCGCCCGACGGCGGCGAGATCGCCTTCTCCCGCTCGGTTCCGCACGAGATCGACACGATGATCATGCGGCCGGACGGTCGCGACGTGATCCGCGTCGGCAGGCACACGCGAGAGCCGGCCTGGAAGCCGGTCGCGTGCACGATCACGGGTACGAGCGGCCCCGATCACCTGGTGGGCACGGCCGGCGACGACGTCATCTGCGGCCTGGGCGGCGCCGATGTGATCGCGGGGATGGGGGGCCAGGACGTCATCTCGGGCGGCCGCGGCGCGCATGACACGGTGTCCTACACCTGGGCGCCCAAGGGCGTCCGTGTGCGCGTCGGCTTCCGCGCGTTCGCGGTGGGTACGGAGTTCGTGTCCGGGATCGAGGACGTGATCGGCTCGCCCTGGGACGACGTCATCCGTGGCGGCGACGTCCCGAACGTGATCCGCACCCTGACCGGGGATGACGTGATCGTCGGCGGGCTGGGCCGCGACCACCTCTATGGCGGCCGCGGCGCCGACAGGATCGGTGCGCGCGACGGGCGGCCTGGCGACGTCGTGGACGGCGGACTCGGCAAGGACACGTGTCTCGCCGACGTCGGCGATCTCGTGCGGCGCTGCTAGTCGTTCGGCGGCGGCGGTTCGGCAGCCGGCGTGTCAGGCCCGTAGTCGGCCTCGAGCTCCTCGGAGAGCTCCTCGGATCCGGTCTCCGGTTCCGTGTCTCCCGGCGGATGGCCGGCGGCGACGATCTTCGTGCCGCGCGAGGTCAGGCGATCCATGAGTCGGTCGAGCCAGGTGTCGGCCATGTCAGCTGGAGTATGCCCGAGTCGAGTCGACCACCTCGCCCGCGCCTTGGAGCATGCCGATCGCGTCGGCGCTCGTCATCGGCTGCGAGAACATCGGGTAGTCCTGCGACGTCGCCGCCTGCTGCTCCTCGGCGCTCGTGGCGGCGGTGCAGTCGGTGAGCGTGATGACGTCGTAGCCCTTCTCGTAGGCCGAGCGCATGGTGGACTCGACGCAGCAGTTGGTGAGGAAGCCGCCGAGCATGACGGTCTCGATCTCGCGGCTGCGGAGGATGAAGTCGAGGTTGGTGGTCGCGAACGTGTCGAGGCCGCGCTTGCCCTCGACGACGATGTCCGACTCCGCCGGCTTCATCTCGTCGCAGATCTCCGCGCCCCAGGTGCCTTTGACGAAAGCGGTCGAGTCGATCACGCCCTTCAGGATCCCGTAGACCTTGTCCTGGTTGCCGAGCTCGCCGTAGCCGGGCGCGAAGGTGATCGGCGCGTGGATGACGGTCGCGCCGGCCTTGCGCGCCTCGTCGGCCATGCGACGCGAGTTGGCGAGCATGCCGGAGTCGTCCATGACGCCCTTGACGGCGTCATGCAGGGCGCCCCCATCGCTCGTGAAGTCGTTCTGGTACTCGATCAGGACGACGGCGGTCTTAGCGGGGTCGACATCCATGGTGGCCTCCCGTGGGTGGGGTGGGAGGTCAAATCTAGCGCCGATGGCGCTAGGGATACCAGGCGGAGAGCTGGAGGTAGCAGCGTTCCCCTTCCTCCGGGGAGAACTCCTTCCACTTGGCCAGAGAGAACCGGATCAGCGCGCCCGGCGGGATCGTCTGGGCCGGGGCGGTCGTCCCCTTCCATTTCACGCCTTTGATCAGCCGGGCGTTTTCGAACCGGTACCGCCCGAAGGAGTCGATCGTCGCCCTCTGACGGGAGAGCCAGAACCCGGTGCTGCACGAGGGCAGAACCGGCCCTGCGGGCAGGAACCCGGACCCGCCGTCCGTCGCATCGAGCCGCCCCTCGAAGATCTCATCGAGCGGGCAGTCCCACGGCTGCCAGCTGACCAGGATCGCCGACCGCATGTCGGCGACGTCCTCGACCCAATGCCCGCCGCTCACGAGGACGTCCTCGACGTGCGGCGGCACGACCGACGGGCAGGGTGTGTATGCCATCTCCCAGATCGACCCGGGCCGGATCGGGTGGCTCTCGAGGGCGTTGCTCCCGTCGAGCCGCTTCAGGCGGAGGCTGCGGCCCGTGGCGAGCTCCACCCCGCCCACGCACACGTGGGGCCCGAACATCTGTGTGCGGGCGACTACGAGCACCCTCATGGCATCAGGTGCGTCACCTCGGCCCCGGCGCGGGTCAGCGCCGCGGCGATCAGGCCGCGATGGCACGCCGCGGCGTCTCGTTCGACGCAGAAGAGCGCGACCGGGCCATCCGCTGCCACTTCGTCGAGGAATGCCCGCGCGTCGAGGTCGTCCAAGCGCTCGCGCCGGTAAGCATCGACGAATACCTGGCCGAGCTCGGACCGCGACCGCTTGCCGACTCCGGCGGCCTCATCGGCGGCGGACTGGGCTTGGCGCATCTCGGTCGTCGGGGCAAGATCGAGGCGATGCACATACCTGATGCCCAGATCGGCGAGCCGCCGCTGGAGCCGGTTGCTGTTCACGAACGCGTACTCCGAACCGCGGACGCCGCGGCGCTGACGAACGTCGCAAAAGGTGGCGGTCCGCGCACGCAGGAGCGCGTCGAAAAACGCCCGCTCACTCCAGCCGTACGCTCCGATGGTGCACACGACCGCCAACGGCCTGCCTCCGTCGTTCAGGCGACGCGCTTGCGCGACCGCAACGCGGCCGCATGCCCGCCGAACAATGTCTCCTGCCCGTCGGTGATCATATCCATGATCTCGGCGTGCGACCGGATCGTGCCATGCTCGTCGATGTGGGCGACCGGCACGCCGTTCGCCACCAACTCCTCGGCGAGGAGTTTCGTGCGGTGGCACTCCTGCGGCTTGCCCTCACTGCACATGAGCGCGATGCGGTGGCCCCCCTCCCAGCCGGCCTCCAGGCTCTCGAGCCCCTCGTGCAGCGCTGGCCGGCGGCGCAGGTGCTCGTAGTCGACGTGCCCGGACGCGTCGCGCGCGGCCGCGTCGTTGGGCTTGCCGCCCAGCGCGTCGCCCATGAACACATACCGGATCCCGCGAGCCGCCAACTCGGCGGCGAGTGCGCGCCTCGAGAATTCGGGTTTGAACTTGGAGTAGGGCGCCGAGCGGACGTCGACGAGGTACTCGACCTCGGCCGCTTCCAGAACATCGAGGAACTCGGGCATCGAGCGGCCGCCGTAGCCGATGGTGTGGATCATCATGCCGTCCATCAGGCGATCAGTCTACCGGTGGGTCAGGACGCTCCCGAGCACACGAGGTGTGCCAGAATCCGGCGGACGCTGGAGCACGTGAATGAGAGGCGACGTGGACGAGTACGGCCGATTCGAAGGCGCAATGGCGGACATGGAGCGGCGGATCGGGGACGCGATCACGTCCGTGAACCGCTCGCTCGCGGGGCTAAAGCAGGCCCAGCGGGCCGCGAGATCCGGCGATCTCGCCGGCCTGCACAAGGCCCTCGACGGACAACGCGACGCGGCCCGGGCGGCGCACGCCGATGCGTCCGGGCTCGCTCAGTCCTGGCCGATGTCCGCACAGGACGAGCAGGCGTACTTCGAGAGCGGGGGCTTCGTGCGCGAGGTGCTTGAGCGCGCCCGTGCCGAGCGGCTGAACGTCGAAGACGTGGATGGGGTGCTGATGGCGTATCCGTCGGTCGTCCGCGTCGACGCCAGTCGGAGGGTGGTCACGATCGACAGGAAGGTGTTCCGCAACGTGCGCCCGTCCGCGCTCGTCGCGCACCTCGTCGCGCTTCAGCGGAAGCCGGTCCGAACGAAGCCGAGCCAGTTCCTGGAAGCGCTCCACGCCGCATGGGAGTACGCTCGGCACCGATCCGCCGCCGGCCGGCCGCCGGCGGACGACGTTCGCGTCCGCGATGTGTGGGCGGTGCTGACCGTCGCGCCCGGCGCCGCCCGAGAGTACTCACAGCAGGAGTTCGGCCGCGACCTCTACCTGCTGGAGCGAAGCGGCGTGCGCGATACCCGGTCGGGTGCGCGCGTGCACTTCTCGCGCAGCACCGGCACCAAGTCCCCAGGCGCGATCACGGTGGTGGGCGAGGACGGGTCGCCCGTGGTCTACTCCTCGATCGGGTTCTCGCGGTGACTCCGTGACGCAGGAACTCTCGAGCGCGGACTACGCGCGGTTCGTCGCCGACGAGTACCTTGGCGACTTCGTCCGCGAGGGCGGGTCGGCGGTGAAGGTCGCCGTCGCCGCCGACCGGGCGGCCGCGGTGGATCTGTCGCGCCGGGTGCTCGCGGACGCGCCGGGTCGGGGATACGTCGGCGTCCCGGTGGACGCCGCCACCACGCGCATCAGTCTCGTGCAGCAGCTCTTCCACGCCATCGCCCAGGCCGTGAGCTGGCGTGAGGCCGCCCAGGAGGTTGTCAGGCGGGCGGCGCGCGGCCACTGGGGCGTCGAAGTCGACGGCGCGCCGACGCTCGAGAGGCTGGGGGCCGCGACGTCGCTCGAGCCCGCCGTCGTCCGGATGGAGATGCAGCGGCGGCTCCAGAACGAGGTCTACCGCGACTACGGTCTGGCGAAGGATTTCCGCGTCGCGATGCTGAGCTACTGCGCGGCGGAGCTCGAGCCCGACGTGGTCGGCGACCAGACCAGAGCCGTCCTGGGAGAGTGGCTGCGCGGGGAGTTGCGGCTCATCAGCGCCGTGAAGGACCGAGGGATCTTCCAGAAGATCGGCCGTCACAACGCGCGGGTGATGGTGTCCTCGACCGCGAGGTGGCTTCGGCTCGCCGGGCATAGCGGCCTCGCCGTCGTCGTGGACGTCGACCGTCTCGCCGTGGCGCGCCGCAACGACCTCCCGGATCAGGCGGGGCTCTTCTACACCCAGGCGCACGTGATGGACGCCTACGAGGTCGTGCGGCAGTTCATCGACGCAACCGACGAGATCGACGGGTGCTTCATACTGGTGGTGGCCCCGTCGCCGCTGCTCACCGACGACCGGCGCGGCTTCGAGGCCTACGCGGCCCTGAAGAACCGGATCTGGGACGACGTTCGCGACCGGTCGCGGCCCAACCCGTACGCCCCGATGGTTCGCATCGCCGCGGAGGAGCGCCCGGATGGTTAGCACGATCGGGGACCTGCGCGCCCGGCGCGCGGTCGAGGCGCTGCGCGCCGGCGTCCCGAACCGGGACGCGGTCGAGGCGCTCGGGTTCGACGGCCCGGACGTGCTCGCGCGCTTCGACGAGGGAACGGCAGGGCTGACCTCGAGCGTGTCCGAGTCGACGCAGCCGCGCGGGATGCTGCTCGCGGGAGAGTTCGGAGCCGGGAAGTCGCACGCGCTCGAGTTCCTCGCCCACCGCGCGCTCGATCGCAACATCGCGGTCAGCAAGGTGGTCGTCTCCAAGGAAACCCAGCTGTTCGATCCGGCCAAGCTGTTCCGGGCGGCCATCGACGGGTTGCGCGTTCGCGGCATCGCCGGCAGCGACCTGAGCGACATCACCCTGACGAGGCTCGACGCGCGCGGCGGGCGTTTCGTCGAGCTGGTGAAGTGGCTGCGGGATTCCCGGATCAACTCGCGGTTTGCGGCGACCATCTGGCTGTACGAGAACGGCGGCGTCAACCCCGAGCTGCGGGAGCGGCTCGTGACGTTCTGGAGCGGCGGCCCGATCGCGATCGGCCAGCTTCGCCGCGACCTGCGTGAGGCGGGACAGGCGCGGGCCTTCGACCTCGAGCGCGTGCTGGCCAAGGACCTCGCTCGCCAGCGGTTCCAGTTCATGGCGCGCCTCTTGCACGGCGCGGGGTACGACGGCTGGCTGATCATGCTCGACGAGCTCGAGCTGATCGGCCGCTATACGGTCCTCCAGCGCGGGCGGGCGTACGCCGAGCTGGCGCGGATGATGGGACTCGCGTTCGACGAGGAGATCCCCGGGCTGTTCGTGGTCGGCGCGATCACGCCCGACTTCAGCTCGGCGGTCATCCGCGGGAAGGACGACCTGAACCAGATCAGCTTCAAGTTCCGCCAGCGCGACGACGACCTCACTGCGGGCCTGGCCGAGCGCGCGATGGAGGAGATCGAACGCAACCTCGTCCGGCTCCCGGAGCCCGACGACGAGCGGCTGGAGACGACCCTGCGCCGGCTCGTCGACGTGTATACGGACGCGTATGGGCGGGCGGAGGTTTCCGACACCGAGGCGCGCCGCCGGGCAGGGTGGCAGATGCGCGAGTACGTGCGCGGCTGGATCACGTCCTGGGACCTGCGCCGGCTCGACCCGGCGTACCAGCCGGACGTCGAGGTCGACCGGATCGTCACCGAGTACACGGAGGATGCGGTGTGGGAGGCGCCGGCCGAGGGGACGGACGAGGGCGAGCCCGACCCGAACGCGTGACAGTTCCGTTCCGCTCGCAGGCCATCGATGATCTCGGGTGCGCCGCCTATCTCCGGGTTCTTCCCGGCGAGCCCGGGCGGTGGCGAGGTGGGATGCTCGTCATCAACTCGATCGGCGAGCCGCTCGAGTACTGCACGGCCGAGGTGACAGTCGAGCACGATCCCCTGTGGCGCCCCGAGGACGCCCTCCGGCGTGCACAGGGCGGCCTCGTCGCCGCCCTCTTCAAGGTTTGCGAGAACGGCCCCCGCATCGTCTTCGCGCTCGCCCGGGAGTTCGACGGCCGCGTCCTCGGCGCCGACGTGCGCCCGAGCGTGCCGGCCTGCCGGCTCGTTCCGTCCGAGCATCCGACGGGCGCAGGAGCGCTCGAGGAGAGCGCGACCGCTTCCGGGCCGCAGCTGATCTGGGCGATCGAGAAGCCGGAGTCTGGCACGCCCGCTCGGCGCCTGCTGAACCGGCTCATCGACCAGGAGTTGCTCCTCGAGCCGTTCGGCCGGGTGGAGGCGGCGCTGCGGGAGCCCGCGGTGTGAGGCCGCCGGAGATCCCCGTCGCGGGCCGGTCGGACCGCCCGGCGCGGCCGGGCGCCAATGCCGTGGCGCGCTCGGCCCTCTGCCGTCTTCCGGCCGCGGCGGATGTGCGGCAGCGCCGGGCTCGGCAACCAGTGCGACTGCTCGCCGCCGAGACGAGATCGGCCGCGCGATTGGAGGACGAGCCGGCGCTGATCGCCACTCTCGGCGTGCCCGTGCTCCGCCTGCTGCCGGGCGACCGGTCCGTGCTCGCCTGGCCGGCCGACCTCTTCCCGTTTCAGCGCACGGGCGTGCGGGCACTCCTCGGGCGCGGCGAGCTGCTGCTTGCCGACGACATGGGGCTCGGCAAGACCGTCCAGGCCGTCGTCGCCCTGCGAGTGCTGTTCCACGCTCGGACGATCTCCTCGGCGCTTGTGATCGTCCCGGGAACGCTCCTCCACCAGTGGCGGGACGCCCTGGGCACGTGGGCCTGGGAGCTGCGGGTGAGCACGATCCGCGGCGCGCCGGATGCGCGGCGCACGCAGTGGACGGCGGCCGCCCACGTCCACCTCACCACCTACGAGACGGTGAGGGCCGATCTGGCGCCGGGGCCGGCGAGCCCGCCCCGCGCCCGCGTGTGGGATGTCGTCATTCTCGACGAGGCGCAGCGGATCAAGAACCGTGGGGTCGAGGTCAGCGTGGCGTGCAAGCAGGTGCCGCGGCGGCGGTCGTGGGCGCTAACCGGGACGCCGCTCGAGAACGCCGTTGACGACCTGGCCTCGGTGATGGAGTTCCTTCAGCCGAACGAGTCCGGCGAGGCTCCGCGGCCGCTGCCCATCGACGCGGCGCTGATCGAGCGCCACCGATCGATGCAGCTGCGGAGGCGGAAGGCGGACGTCCTCGCCGACCTGCCGCCCAAGACGACGCAGCGCCTGCTCCTGGACCTCGGCCCAGACCAGCGCCGTACGTACCTCCGCGCCGAGCGCGAGGGGATCATCGAGCTGCGTGCGCTCGGCAAGACGCTGCGGGTGACACACGTCCTGGCGCTTATCACGCGGCTCAAACAGATCTGCAACTTCTGCCCCGAGACGGGCTCCTCGGTCAAACTCGACGACCTCGTGCCGCGGCTGGAGGTGCTTGTTGCCGAGGGCCACCGCATGCTCGTCTTCACGCAGTTCGTCGACGATGTGTTCGGCGCGAAGGCGATCGCCGCGAGGATCCAGCGGTTCCGGCCGCTCGTGTACTCGGGCGAGCTCTCGGACACAGCCCGGGAGACCGTGATCCGCACGTTCAGGGAGAACCCGCGGCACGCGGCGCTTGTGCTCTCGCTGCGCACCGGCGGCCAAGGGCTGAACCTCCAAGAAGCGTCCTACGTCGCCCACGTCGACCGATGGTGGAACCCGGCCGTCGAGCGTCAGGCCGAGGACCGCTCGCACCGCCTCGGGCAGCGCCATCCGGTGACGGTGTACGACTACGTATGCGCCGGCACGATCGAGGAACGGATCGAGCAGATCCTGGAGCGCAAGCAGGGGTTGTTCGACCGCCTGATCGACGACGTCACAATGGATATCCGATCGCTTCTGACGGCGGAGGAGCTCTTCGAGATCGTGGGACTGGCGCCGCCAAGAATCGATCCGGGCTCGTGACGAGAGGAGGAGACGTGCGCTATGTGAGCGACGACTACGACGGCGGTCAGCCGACCGCGTATGGACTCGCGAAGGAGATCGGGGGCGCTTTGGAGGAGGAGGGCTTCGATGTCGAGGTTCACTCAAACGCCTCCACGGTGTGGGTGACCCGGAGCGGCCGGACGTTTCGGATCCGCATCGACCGGGAGCGGGGCCGCGAGCGAGCCGGCTGAACGGGATCAACCGCGGCCGACCGCGACGGGCATGGACGTGGTGCAAGTGCTGCAAGCGGGAATACGACGCCGAGCGCGCTGCGTCAGCCGCGCCGATTTCCGCCCCCGTCGAACTCTTCAGGCCGCCTCCACGTCCTCGTCGATGACATGCGCCCGCACGTGGGCGATGAAATCCTCGGCCGATGTGAAGATTCGGTAGCCGAACCGGCCGGCCGCTGCCTCCACCTGCGCCTCCTCGTTCAGGAGGACGGCCACGGGCTCGGAGAGCCCAGGTTGGAGGCCGTCGGGCCAGGCGACGTCGAGCACCGCCTCCTGCATCCCCGTGTCCGCGTCGACGAGCTCGTAGGCCTCCGCGCCGGGGGCGAGCCCGTTCTCCGCCACCCACGACTGGATGCCGCGGATCGTCGCCTCCTCGTCGTCGTCGAATACGGGCGCCGGCCCTGGGCGGTCGAAGATCGAGCCTGTATCGGCCGGCGCCGGCGCCTGTCCGCCGTGCAGGCTGTCGAGGAACGCGTTCGCGGCCTCAGCGAGCAGCTCGCGGCGTTTCGCGAGGAAGGCGACGTAATTCTCCACCTTCCAGAGCTCCGGATCCATCGGGATCCAGTGCGAGGCCACGACCCCGGGATTTCGTCCCTCGAGCTCGGGGATGTATTCCTCGGGAAGCCGGTCCGAGACGCGCAGGTTCGTCTCCTTGGTGAGGAAGGTGAAGTTCGCCACGGCGTTCACATCCGGTCGCGAGTATCCGTGCTGGTAGAGCACGGCCTTCGGGAAGATGTGGTGTACCTCGAGCGATGCCTGGAACCCGAGCATGTGTTGCCGAAGCTCGATCCCCGTACCCCAGTCGCGCGCGTGATTCACGCGCGTCAGCATGTAGAGCAGGGGGTAGAAGCGGGCGCCGCGGCTCCAGCCGATGAAGTCGTTCGGGCGCACCCGAAGGTCTCCGCGGGTCTGGGCGAGAACCTGGATCAGTCTGTGGGTGGCAGCCTGCCGGTCGCCGTTCGCGGCCAGGTCCTGGTTCAGCACGGTCTCGGTCGACCCGGCGTACCTGCCCCAGAGGAAGGTGTGGACGTACCAGTAGAGCAACGCGTCGGCCTCGCGCTGGGCGGGCAGCTTCAGGTCGCGATCGTAGAGGTAGCGCGTCATCAGGGGGAAGGCGCCGGGGCCGCCGAGGACGCGGCTGTGATCGAGCCCGAGCCGCCCCGCGACCAGATTCAGCAGCTGATCGATGGCACGCTCGGCCGACGCGAGCCCGGCGCGGAAGTCGGCCACGGGCACGCCGGCGAGGGCGGAGAACTCCGCCCGGTTGGTCACCACCGCGTTCGTGTTTCGCAGCAGCCAGTCGAGGCTGAACGAGAACCCCGCTCCCGACCACTTGGCGAGCATCCGCTTCATCTCGTCGCGGGCCTCCGGCCAGTCGGCGCACAGCCGGGCGAGCGCGAGATCGCCCTTCGAGAGCTTCGTCCCGCCGCTGTTCACACGGTTGAAGATGTCGACCACCACGTCGACCGTCTTGTCCTCGCCGGTTACCTGCTCGACGTGAAGTTCGATGTCCTTGACCCCGTCGAGCTGGCCGAGACGGGTCAGATATCGCTGCAGCACGGCGACCCCGTCGCTGGCGGAGGTGATGACGTCCGAGGTGGTAAGGCGGGTCATCGCCGCGCCCGTTCCGTCGCGCAAGACCTCAGTCACGTCGACCCAGAGCGGGTCGTCTCGCATCTTGACCGGGGCGTAGAACTCGAAGCGCTCCTCCTCGAGGTTGAAGTGCAGGTCGCTGAACGCGCCCGCGTTCCCGTCGAAGAAGCGCGGAGGTGTCCCGCGGATGATCCCGTAGAGCGACGTGATCCGCTGCTGGCCGTCGAGGAGCAGCGAGATGAATCCGGGCTGGATCTGACCGTCGCCGCGGGCCAGGCTGGGATCGGAGGGTGTGATCCAGACCAGCAGTCCGCCCACCGGGTGGCGCCGGTAGAGCGAGTGCATGAGGCCGCGCACCTGCGCGCGGCTCCAGACATAGCCCCGCTGGAACTCGGGCAGGGCGAGTGCCCCCATGTCGATGTTGTCAAGGATGTTGCTGATCTTCATCGGCCCACCTCCATCGTCAGCCTCTCACGACCTGATAGCACACCAGCCGCACCCGCTCCGGCGTCAGCCGCACCCGCGATTCCGCGGCGTCGTCGACGGGCCGCAGCCCCTGGTCGTCGACCACCTTCAGGATCTCGTGCGCCGCTTCTGCGGCCGACATCTCACCGTCCGCCAGGAGCTGTCGTGGCCGGTTCAGCATCCGCTGGACGATCGGCCCGCGATCCACGCGCAGGGCGGCGTCTGCATTGCGGATCGCCTCATCGGCGACTCCCGCCTCCGCAAGCGTGTTCGCCTGCGCTGCCAGGTGGTCGATCGCCCACAAGTGGCTCTGGGGAATCCTGGTCGCCGCGACCGCGGGATCAAGCCGCTCGTTGACCTCGTCGATCACCGATCGCTGGACCCGCTCCCACAGGTCGTAGAGCGTCGGCGCAAACCCGTCGGGCATGTCCCGGGGCTCGCCGGGTGAGCACCGGATGCGGTCGAGGATCTCGAGCTCATCTGTGACCGGCGTGTCCGCGTCGGCGAGGTCGATGTAGCGCCAGCCGCGCTGGTCGTGGCGGTCGTCGGGCCGCGGCCGCGGGCCGAGCAGAAGGCGGACGCCGAAGAAGACGCCGGTCGCCGCCTCCGGCATGGTCGGGTTGCGAAATCCCGAGCCGGCGCCGTGCGGGATCGCCTCCAGCTCCTCGATCCTGTTCGCGACGAGCGCCGAGCGAAGCTCCATCCGAAACTCCTCTCCGGAGAAGGCGTCCAGCTTCGCCTCCGCCTGGTCGAGGATGGCGATCTCCTCGTCGGCGATGCCGCGGATCTGCGCGGCGGTGCCGGCGAAGTTGCGCTCGACCGCTGCGGTGTCCTCGAACACGGGCGCCTCCATCCCCACGGTCATGTTGGCAGCGCCGATCTTGCGCAGGAGGCGCTCGTAGAGGCCGAGGATACGGTCGAGGTCGCCGGCGGGGAACAGGTTGAAGAGGTAGACATCCTGGTCGGCGAAGGGGCTGCCGATGCGGTCGATGCGCCCGTTGCGCTGGACGAGCCGCATCGGGTTCCAGGGCATGTCGTAGTTCACGATGTAGCGGGCCTGCTGGAGGTTCTGCCCCTCGGCGAGGACGTCGGTCGCGAGCAGCAGGTCGCGCTCGTCGGCCGGATCGACGGTGCCGCCGCCGGTCTCCT
>Ga0134125_10005561_pt1 | contig 14297 bp, 13 predicted proteins | sample KB31751_FD_96464 | JGI IMG/M metagenome (GOLD analysis project Ga0134125, IMG submission 96464) | Terrestrial soil microbial communities with excess Nitrogen fertilizer from Kellogg Biological Station, Michigan, USA - KB3-175-1 | ecosystem: Environmental > Terrestrial > Soil > Unclassified ... | reverse complement strand
CTCCTCACCGCTCCAATGGCCGACCAGAATTGTGCGGCGCGGATGGGGATAGGCGAGCTTCAGCAGCCGCATCGCCTCGAGCATCGTGACTGAGCCGGTGCCGTTGTCGGTCGCGCCCGAGCCGCCATCCCACGAATCGAAGTGCGCCGACAGCATCACATACTCGTTGGGCAGCGCGCTGCCTTTGATCTCCGCCACGACGTTGAACACCGGCTGCTCGCCCAACGCCTGTGACTCGGCGGTCACTTCGATGACGGGGTTCTGCTTGTTGTCCGCGAGGCGGTACAGCAGACCATAGTCTTCGCAGGCCACGTCCAGCACCGGAGTTCGGTCGGTGTACGCCTGGAAGATTTTTTGAACGCCCCAGCCTTGTGACCAGAAGCTGCCGACGACGCCTGCGGCACCCGCGGCTTCGAGGCGCCGCGACAGACCGGCGGCGGCCGAGACTCCTCCTCCCGAGACGTATCCGGTGCGCCGCAAGCGCTCCTGCCAGGCCTGCTGCGCGGCGGTGCGACGCGCCTTCAGGGAGTCGAGGCCGCCGGTCGCCGCCCACTTCTCCCAGCTGTCGTCGGGGCGGCAGGTCGGCTGCGCGTACGAGATCAGGACGAACTTCCCCTTGGCCTGTGGCAGCCAGGCGACCAGGGCGGCGCTATCGGCGACATCCGGGAGAATCACGACCGGGCCGCGCACCGGCCGGCCGCGCGGCGTGCCCGGGCTCCACGCGAGCATCGTTGCCTCGAGCGTGCGGGCGCGGGGCGTGATGAGATCCACGTGCGTCTTGCCGCGCTGCCAGCTGCGCCACGTGCCGTATTGTTCTTTGCGCGCCGTGACGCCCCAACCGCTGTAGGTCGCGATCAGCCAGTTCTGCGCCGCGTTCATCCCGGGACTCGCCGTGAGGCGTGGGCCGAGCGAGTCGAACAGCTGTTGCGCGAGCTTGGGAAGCTGCGAGCTGTCGGTCTCGAGTGCCCAGATGCGGCGCAGCACGGGATCGTCGGTGGCGAAGCCCGTTGGCTGCTGGCCGAATTGCGCGTGGAGATGGAATGCAGTGAGCAACGTGAGCGACAGGGTAACCGACAGAATGCGACGCACGATGGAGCTCCTCGCGGGAAGAGTTACAAAGTTTAGCTCCGTTCTTCCGCGTTAGACAACAGAATCCGATACCGCACCTCGGGCACGTCGGTGCGCGGGTAGCGCCGCGTAGCGGCGTCCTTACGAAACCCATACTGCTCATAGAATCTGCGCGCCGGAAGATTGTGCTCGAGCACCCACAGCGTCACCGCCGAGAAGCCCCGGTTCCGGAATTCGCTGAGCACGTGATCCATGAGCAGGCGGCCGTGACCCTGGCCGCGCAGCCAGGGGAGCACGTGCAGCGAAGTGATGTGCCCGATGTGGGCGGCATTGTCGTCCGGATCGCGCGTTGGGATCATCTGGCAGAAGGCGACGCACTCGCCCTGTTCTTCCATCACGAACACGGGCCAATCGGGATCGGCAATCCGCTCGGCCCAGAACTGCGTGCGGTAGGCGAGGTCGGTCTTCGCGATGACTTCGTCCGGCATGATGCCGCGGTAGGCCACGTTCCACGACTCGACGTGAATGCGGCCAACGGCGGCCGCGTCGGCATTCGTGGCGCGGCGTAGTGTCACCGTCGTCCCGTGCCGCCGACCTTCGCTTCCCAGTCTTCGAGCGAGCGCGGCCAGTCGTCCTTGAGCAGCTTGGAGAGCGAGCGGTCTGCCAGTACTCGGCCACCCGTCTGACACGTGGCGCAGTAGTTTGCCTCGTTAGCGGCATAGCGAATTCGCTGGATCGGCGAGCCGCACACAGGGCAGGGCTCCTTGTACTTGCCGTGCACCGCCATCTCCTTCCGAAACGCCGTGACCTTCTCCGGAAAATCGGCGCCCACGTCGGCGCGCAGCCGCTCGATCCACATTTGCGTCGTGGCGCGCGTCGCGTCGTAGAGCCGCGCGATCTCAGCGTCGGTCAGTTTTCCCGTGAGCTGAAACAGCGACAGCTTGGCCGCGTGCAGAATCTCGTCCGACAGCCAGTTCCCGATGCCGTCGAACAGATGCGGATCGGTGAGCGCGCGCTTCAGGGTGTGCGACTGGGATTGCAGCCGCTCCTTGAACGTGGCGAGGTCCGCGTCGAGCACGTTGAGCCCGCCGGGGTCGTGCGCGGCGAGGGCCGCCTCGCCGGCCACCACGTGCAACGATGCCCGCTTCTTGGGACTCGCTTCGTTGAGGAGCAGCGTGCCGGTGGGGAAATCGAACGACGCGAGCCCGACCTTGGCCGGCGACTTCGTCCCTTCAGGCCGCCACTTGAACCGGCCGGCGATCATCAGATGGAAGACGAGAAACAGTTTGCCTTCCATCTCCCACACAATCCGTTTTCCAATGCGTCGCAGGCCGACCACCGTGCGGCCCTCGGCCGCGGACAACGGCGGATCGACGGTGCGGAGCAGCGAGGGACTCACCACGCGCGCGCGCTCGAGCGGCTGACCCACGATCCGTGGAGCCAGCGCCTCGAGATACATCGTGATGTCGGGAAGCTCCGGCATCCTCAATCACTGAACACTTGCAGTGCGACTTCCACCCGTCCAAACGGTGCACTCACCTGCACGCCTTGCACCATTTGTTTGACGCGCGCGAACATCTCCCGAGCGATCGCCACTCCCTCGGCCAGCGCCGCTTCCTTGCCTTTATCCTGCGCCTTCCGCATGCGCTGCAGCACCTCATCCGGCACCGACACGCCCGGGACTTCGTTCGCCAGGAACTCGGCGTTGCGCAGGTTGATCAGCGGCCAGATGCCGGCGACGATCGGCGTCTTGAACTGCTCGACCTTCCGAAGAAACGCTTCGAGCTGGCGCGCGTCGAACACCGGCTGCGTCACCGCGAACTCGGCACCCGCATCGACCTTCCACGCGAACCGGGACAGCTCGCGATCCTGATCGCTCGCGCCGGGGTTCACGCCGACGCCGATGGCCCACTTCGTGGCGCCGCCGAGCGGGTTGTTGCCGGGATCGAGGCCGTGATTCAGCCGGTAGACGAGATTCGTCAGGCCGATCGAATCGATGTCGAACACCGCCGTCGCTTCCGGATAGGGCCCCATCTTCGGCGGATCGCCGGTGATGATGAGGATGTTGCGCAGCCCCGCCGCGTGCGCGCCGATGATGTCCGACAGCATGCCGAGCAGATTGCGGTCGCGACAGCAGTAATGAATGACGGTCTCGATGCCGACTTCGCGCTCGATCAGAATCGCCGACGGCAGCACCCCCATTCGGCTCTGCGCGCGCGGGCCGTCGGGCACGTTGACGGCGTCGACGCCCGCCGCCTTCAACGCGCGGCACTGTGCGAGCATGGGCGCCGGATCGATGCCCTTGGGCGGGACGATTTCGACGCTCGTAACGAGCTCCCCGCGGGCGAGCTTTGCGCCCCACCGCGACCGCTCCGCGAGCGGGACCGGCGTCACTCCCGCGGGTGCCTGCACCGACGCGCGCGACACGACGACGCTCGGCTGGCGCGGCACGACGCTCGCGACATAGTCGCGGATCTTCTTGATGTGCTCGGGCGTCGAGCCGCAGCATCCGCCCACGAACCGCGCGCCCGCCTCGATCATGCGCCGCGCATAGCTCGCCATGTATTCGGGGGACGCGAGATAGATCTTGCGGTCCCCGACGTCCTTGGGCAGGCCGGCGTTGGGCTGCGCCGAAATCGGCTTGTCGGTCGCCTTGACCATCTTCTCGACCGCTTCGAGCACGCCGGCAGGACCGACGGAGCAGTTCACGCCGATCACATCGGCGCCGAACGCCGTGAGCTGTTTGGTGAAGGTTTCGGGATCGGTGCCGTAGTAGGTGAGCCCGTCGGTCCCGATCGTCATCTGACACACGACGGGCAAGTCCGATGCGGCGCGCACCGCGCGCAACGCCGCGTCGATCTCGTCCAGATCGCTGAAAGTCTCCAGGATGAACCCGTCCACGCCGCCCGCGAGCAGGCCCTTGATCTGAGCGGCAAAGGTCGCTTCCGCCTCGGCCTTCGACGTCGGACCGAACGGCTCGATCCGAATCCCCAGCGGCCCGATCGCGCCCAGCACACTGGCGCGGCCGCCCGCCGCAGCGCGGGCGAGCTCGGCCGCCGCCTGGTTGATCTTCTCGGTCTCATCAGCGAGGCCATAGCTCTTCAGCTTCAACGGATTGGCGCCGAACGTATTCGTCTCGAGAACTTCCGCGCCCGCGCGCACGTATTCGGCGTGCACCTCCTGCACGAGCCGCGGCTGCTTCAAGTTCAGCTCGTCGTAGCACACGTTGAGGAAGAAGCCCTTGCCGTACAGCATGGTGCCCATCGCCCCGTCAAAGACGTGGACGCGGCCGTCCTGCAGGAGGGATCGGAAGGTGACCGACACAGTCCAAATAATAACCTTGCTCGTGCGTACTCTTAGGAGACCATGAGCCAAGTCTCCGCCGCACAACTGCTCGCCGAGCACCAGGCGGCGCTCCAGAACTACCTGGGGGCGCGCTGCCGGGACGGCGACCTGGCCGCGGAGCTGCTGCAGGAAGTGGCGGCCCGGCTGGTCTTTGCGTTGCCGCGGCTGAGTCTCAACGGCAACGCGCGGGGCTATCTGTTTCGGATCGCGGCGAGTGTGTGGCACGATCACCTGCGACGCGAGCTGGTGCGGCGCCGCTCGGCCGCGCACATGCGAGCCGAGCCTGCGGCACTCGCACCGGCGGCCGATGCGGGACTCCTCGACCGAGAGTTGCAGGACGCCGTGCGCCGAGCGATCGACACGCTCCCGCCGGTGCAACGCGACGTCGTGGAGCTGCGACAGGGACAAGGCCTCACGTTTCAACAGATCGCCGACCGGCTGGGCCGTCCCCTGGGAACCGTCCTCACGCAGATGCGCGCGGCGCTCGCGCGCATCGGCGCCGAATTGGAGAGCTATCGATGAATCATCCCCATCCTGACGAGCTGCTGCTGTTCGCGAGCGGTGAGCTGATCGAGCCTCGCATGAGCGAGCTGGTGACGCACGTGACCGTCTGCGGCGCCTGCCGGCACGAGCTTGCGCAGCTGGACCAGTCGCTGGTGGCACTCGGCGGCGGCTGGCCGCGCCGCTCACGCCGCATCGCACGCTCAGCGGTCTGGGGCGGTGTCGCCCTGGCGGCAGCGGCGGCACTCGCCGTCGTCTTCATCCGCCAGCCGAACGAGTCGCAGCCTGCCCGAACCGGATGGACTCCGACGACGACCTGGTCGGCTACAGCCGGGTACGTGGCCGGCGGCCAGGCCCTCGCGGACATCGACGCGCAGCTCACTCGACTCGAACAGGAGCCGCACTATGCTCGCCCGTAGCCTCGCGCTCATCATGCTGACTCTCGCGACTGCCGCCCGGGCCCAGCAGCCCGGGCCGCAGATGCCCAATCCTCAAGAGATGCAGGTGCAGGTTCAACACATCATGCAGGAACGGCCGCGCGAGGCGGAGGCGGCTGCGCGTGGCTGGCTCATCAACGCCGCGCCCGATTTGATTCCGGCGCTCGATTCGCTCAAGACTGCTTCGCTGGATCAGTACTGGATGGAAGTGGGGCAGCTGACGGTGCAGTTCGACGTGTTCCAGAACCTGTGGCGGCGTGACACCGTGCGGGCGCAGCTCGTGGGCAAGATGTTCACGCTTGAAGCGCAGGCTCGAAACCAGCAGCGCGCTTACCGCACCGCAGCCGAATCTGCCCGTCCCGCGATCCGCAGCCGAATCGAGACGCTGATTTCGCACCACTTCGACCTGGAGGATCAGCTGCGGGCGCTCGAGGTGGCAGACATCGAGCGCCGTTTGGCCGATGTCCGGGCCGAGACGACGCGGCGGAAGGAACGGCGTGCCGAGTTCATCAAGTGGGCGGTGGACGACATCGTGAGGGATGCGATGCGGCCGAGATAGTGACCCAAATCGATGTGATGAATGTCCAATGACCCGTTTTCGGATCATTGGACATTCTTCGCTCCTCACTCGAAATTCCCCGCATGCCGAACATCGCCATCTACCACCCACCCATCGTTCATTTTGCAATCGCGCTACTGATCATGGGCGCGGCGTTCCGGTGGGTGTCTCTCTCCGGACGAGCGGCCTTCACCGGTCCCGCGGCCGCCGTCCTGCTTTTGTTCGGAACGGCCGCGGCGGCTGCGGCAGTACGGTCTGGTACCCAGGCCCACGGGCCGGTCGAGCGGATTCCCGGCGCGCGCGAGGCCGTCCAGGAGCACGAGGAAGCGGGGGAGTGGGCGCGCAACGTGTTCCTGCTCGTCGCCGCGCTCGAGCTGATCGCGCTGGCGACTCGGCGCAAGCATCTCAACGTCGCGCGCGGAGCGTTGTGGGGATCGGCGATCGTGTGTGTGTTCGGTGTGATCGCGCTCTACAAGGCCGGTGACCGCGGCGGCGATCTCGTGTACCGCTATGCCGGCGGCGTCGGCACGCGCTTCACCGATACGAGCGACGTGAACCGGTTGTACCTCGCCGGGCTCTACCAGAAGGCACAGCAGGCGCGGGCGCAGCACGACAGTGTGAAGGCGGCCGACCTGTTCGGCGAGCTCTCCCTCCAGTATCCGAGCGATACGACGGTGAAGTTCCTGTACATCGAATCCTTGGTGCGGGACCAGAACAATGGCCGGGCGGCGCTCAAGCAGCTGGCGGGTTTCACCGTTCCTCCGGACGACCGCCGCTTGCGCCTGCGTTACGGCTTCCTCAAGACCGATGCGTTCCTCGCCGCAGGCAGGCCGGACTCCGCGCGGGCGACGCTCGAGCAGCTGGCGCGCGATTTCCCCGACATGCAGCGCATCAAGGACCGGCTCGCCGAGCTGAAATGAGCGATCTGCTCGCCGCCCGGTCGCAGATGGCGGTGTCGCTCGCGTTTCACATCATCTTCGCGATCATCGGGATCGCGATGCCGGTGCTCATGGTCATCGCCGAGCGCCGCTGGCACCAGACCAAGGATCCCGTCTACCTCGATCTCGCCCGGCGCTGGGCGCGCGGCACCGCGATCCTGTTCGCGGTCGGCGCCGTCTCGGGAACCGTGCTGTCCTTCGAGCTGGGCCTCCTGTGGCCGCGGTTCATGGAGCTGGCCGGTCCGCTCATCGGCATGCCGTTCTCGCTCGAAGGATTCGCGTTCTTCACCGAAGCCATCTTCCTCGGCGTGTACCTGTACGGCTGGGACAAGGTGTCGCCGCGCGCGCACCTGACCGCCGGGATTCTCGTCGCCGTGAGCGGCGCCGCCTCGGGGATCTTCGTCGTCATCGCGAACGCGTGGATGAACACGCCCACGGGCTACGCCGTCATCGACGGCATCATGCAAGCCGTCGATCCCATTGCGGCGTTGAAGACGCCGGCGGCCTTTCCGCAGGCGCTGCACATGACCCTGGCCGCGTACGCGGCGACGGGACTCGGCGTCGCGGGCATTCATGCGCTGCTCTTGCTCAGGAATCGCACGAACATGTTCAATCGCGCGGCGCTGACGATCGGACTGCTCGTCGGCGTGCCCGCCGCGATCCTGCAGCCGGTCTCCGGCGACATTGCCGCGCGCTACGTCGCCCGGCGCCAGCCCGCGAAGCTCGCGGCGATGGAGGCGGTCTATACGACACAGGCCGGCGCGCCATTGAAGGTGATTCCCGGAGTGAACATCCCGTACGCGCTCTCGCTGCTCGCCTTTCACGATCCGAAGGCCGTGGTGAAGGGGCTCGACTCGATTCCCGCGGACGAACATCCGAACGTCGGCGTGGTGCACCTCTCGTTCAACGTGATGGTCGCGCTCGGCACCTACATGGCGATCGTGAGTCTCTGGGCCGGCTGGCTCGTCCTGCGCAAGCGTGATCTCGCGGCCCGCCCGCGGCTGTTGTGGGCGCTGGTCATCGCCGCCCCGTGCGGATTCATCGCGACGGAAGCGGGATGGATGGTCACCGAGGTCGGACGGCAGCCGTGGATCGTGTATGGCGTCATCAGAACGGCCGACGCGGTCACGCCGATGCCCGGACTCATCGTGCCGTTCACGACGATCACGCTGCTGTATGGCGTGCTGGGCGGCGTCGTCGGCTGGATCCTGTACCGGCAAATCATCCGGAGCCCGCGGACCTGATGCTGGTCCTCTCGCATACGCTCGCCGCCATCATTCTCGCCGCGCTGACGGCGTATGTCCTGCTCGGCGGCGCCGACTTCGGCGGCGGCATGTGGGATCTGTTGGCCGACGGGCCGCGCAAGACGCGGCAGCGCGAGCTGATCGCGCGCGCGATCGGGCCGGTGTGGGAAGCGAACCACGTCTGGCTGATTCTCGCGCTGGTGCTGCTGTTCACGTGCTTCCCGCGCGCGTTCGCGCGCATCGCGATCGCCTTGCACATCCCGCTCACGCTGATGCTGATCGGGATCGTGCTGCGCGGCTCCGCGTTCGTGTTCCAGATCTACGGCGGCGGTGGTGGGAGGGTGTTCGCGATCGCGAGCCTCGTCACACCGGTGTTGTTGGGCATGTGCGTCGGCGCGATCGCGGCCGCGAACATCGGACAGGCGGGCGGGATTCCCGGGGGCGGATTTCACGCGCTGTACGTGGCGACGTGGCTAACGTCGTTCTCGCTCGCGGTGGGATTGTTCACGCTGACCTGCTTCGCGTTTCTGGCCGCGGTGTATTTGACGCTCGAGACTCCGGATCCGGAGCTCCAGGGCGACTTTCGGCTGCGCGCGATTGGCGCGGGGGTCTGGGTACTGATGATGGCGGCGCTGGCGCTCGCCGTCGCGCCGCATCGCAACGTCGTCGATCATCGCATCGCCGCGCTCGTAGGCATCGCGGCGCTGATCACATTCTTGGCGCTGTGGAAGCGGCGCTATGGCGTCGCGCGCATCGCGGCGGCCGCGGAAGTGGCATTGATCCTGTGGGGCTGGGGCGTGGCGCAGTTTCCCTACATGCTGCCGCCCGATCTGACGATCGCGGGCGCGGCGGCGCCGCCGCGCACACTCAATTTGGCACTCCTGGCGCTCATCCTCGGCGCGATCGTGCTGTTTCCGTCGCTCTATTACCTGTTCAAGGTGTTCAAGACGCGCGCGATCTGACTACTGGTCGAAGATCCCGATGCGCTGGACTACCCACCAGGCCGCCACGCCGCCCGCCACGAAGCCCAGCACGCCGCCAAACGGACCGATCAGCTTGCTGCCGACGGCGCCCACGATGGTGCCGACGATGAAGCTGATGAGCATCTTGAGCAGTTTCATGTTCGTCAGGCTCCCAGGACGGAGTGGATCGCCATGCGCAACAGCCAGAGGGCGAACCAGGCGACCAGTGGTGTGACGTCCATCGCGCCGAGCGGAGGTACGATGCGACGCAACGGCTCGACAATCCAGTCGGTGAGGACATACGCCGGGCGCAGCCATTTGGAGTAGCGGAACAGGCCGAACCAGGAAGCGATGATGCGCGCCACCAGCGCAAAGATGGTGATCTTGTAGACGATTTCGACGATCAGCGACGCCGTGCCGCGCGGGCCGCGCTGCGCGGCGGCAAGCGCGACCTCGACGGTCGACACCAGCCATCCAGCGAGTGAGAGCAGGACGATCCCCAGCACCGCCGTCACGACGATGAGCCAGCCGCCGGCATTCGCGGGATTGCCGCCCATGCGCACGAGCCTGCGCTCGACCGGCCGCATGACAGGGTCGCTGATGGCGCGGAGCGTCTTGCCGAGCGCCCCGAACGGGGAGACGCGCCGAGTGCGGACCAGCCAGGAGCACAGCGCGACGACCGCCGACAGCGCGACGAGGCCGAGGACGGTGTAGCGGAAGACCGCGTTAGGCACCGTACGCGGTCGTGACGATTCGTTCCTGCTCGGCTTTGTGCGCCGCGGGATATCCCTCGGCGGGGCTCGAGCGCTCGGGACGCGAGACATCCGTGAGCGTCACGGACGGCGGCAGCACGTCGCGGATCTTGGGCAGCACGAATTTGCGCGCGCCCATGTTGCGCGGCTCCTCCTGCACCCACACCACTTCCTTGAGATTCGGATAGCGGCGCACGTACTCGCCGATCTCCGCCGCGGGGAAGGGATAGAGCAGCTCCACGCGCCCGATCTTGACGTTCGTCTTTTCGGTGCGCAGCGGCGAGCCGACGATGTCATAATAGATCTTGCCGCTGCACAAGAGCAGCCGCGTCACGCGCTCGGGCCAGGTGCGATCGCGGTCCCACAAGACCGCGCGGAACTTGCCGAGCACCAGGTCGTCGAGCTGCGAGGTGGCCGCGGGCAGACGCAGCAGGCTCTTGGGCGTCATCACGACGAGCGGCCGGATCTCCTGATGCAGCGCCTGGCGCCGCAGCAGGTGGAAGTACTGCGCCGGGGTCGTGCAGTTGGCCACCCGGATGTTGCCCTCGGCGCCGAGCGCGAGGAAGCGCTCGAGGCGCGCGCTGGAATGCTCGGGACCCTGGCCTTCATAGCCGTGCGGCAGCAGCAGCGTCAGCCGCGAGGTCTCGCCCCATTTCGCGAGCCCTGCGATCAGGAATTGATCGATCACGACTTCGCCGCCGTTGGCGAAATCGCCGAACTGCGCCTCCCACAGCACGAGCGCCTCCGGTGCTTCGACCGCGTAGCCGTACTCGAAGCCGAGACAGGCGTATTCGGAGAGCGGGCTGTTGTAGAGCTCGAACGGCACTTCGACACCGGGCAGATGCTGGATCGGCGTATGGACGTTGCCGGTGTGCACGTCGTGCAGCACGAGATGGCGCTGGCTGAATGTGCCGCGTTCGCTGTCCTGGCCGGTCAGACGGATGGGCGTACCGCCGGTCAGCAGCGACGCGAACGCGAGCGACTCCGCGTGCGCCCATTCCATCCCTTCGGAAGACTTCAGCGCATCGCGGCGCTTCTCGAGCTGCTTCTGCAGCTTGGGATGCATCGTGAAGCCTTCGGGCACGGCGAGCAGCGCGTCGTTCAGCTCGATCAATTCGTCCGCGGTCACGGCCGTGGCCGGCTCGGGTGCGCTCTTCGGCGTGATGCGCTGCGTGTCTTCGGTGCGCTGGCCCGACTTCACCTTCTGCTGGATTTCGGTCAGCCGCTGGTAAGCGGCTTCGAAATCGGCGTCGCCCTGCGCGGCATCGATGACGCCCTCGCGCGCGAGCTGCGCCGCGTACTTCGCGCGCACGGTGGGCGTGTTCTTGATGTGCTCGTACATCATCGGCTGCGTGTACGCGGGCTCGTCGGCCTCGTTGTGGCCGTAGCGCCGGTAGCCGACCAGATCGATCACGACATCGGCATGGAATTTCTCGCGGTACATCATCGCGAGCCGCACGGCCGCGAGACACGCCTCGGGATCGTCCGCGTTCACGTGCACGATCGGCGCGTCGAAACCCTTGGCGAGGTCGCTCGAGTAATCGGTCGAGCGGCCGTCGCGCGGATCGGTCGTGAAGCCGATCTGATTGTTCATGATGATGTGGCTCGTGCCGCCCGTCGTGTAGCCGCGCAGCCGCGCGAGGTTGAACGTCTCGGCGACGACGCCCTGGCCGGCGAACGCGGCATCGCCATGCAGCAGCACGGGCACCGCGATCGTGTAGTCGTGCCTGGCTTCGGGCGTGTGCCGGTCGGTCTGATCCGCGCGCGCGCGTCCCTCCACGACGGGATTGACCGCCTCGAGATGGCTCGGATTGGGCGACAGCGTGACGGCCACGTCCTTGCCGGTCGACGTGTGGTACACGCCCTCCGCGCCGTGGTGGTACTTCACGTCGCCTGTACCGGCGGTGCCGCCTTCGGTCTCGGGCGACTCCTCGCGGCGTCCGCCCTCGAATTCCGCCAGGATCGTTTCGTACGGCACGTTCACGACATGGGCGAGCACGTTGAGCCGGCCGCGATGCGCCATGCCGATCGTCGCCGTGCGCGTGCCGTGCGCGCCCGCGAGCTCGATCGTGAAGTCGAGCATCGGCACCGTCATGTCGAGGCCTTCGATCGAGAAACGCTTCTGACCGAGGTACGCCTTGTGCAGGAAGCGCTCGAGCGCCTCGACGGCGGTGAGCCGAGCGAGCAGCTGCTTCTTGCCGTCCGCCGACAGCGGTTTGCGGTGCTCGCCCGATTCGATCACCTGGCGCAGCCACACCCGCTCCTGGTGGCTGCCGATGTGCTCGACCTCGTACGCCATCGTGCCGCAGTAGGTCGCCCGCAGCTGCGGGAGCGCGTCGGCGAGCGTCTGGCCCTGCACGTAGATGCGGAGCACCTCCGCCGGAATGCGCGCCATGATCTCCGGCGTGAGCCCGAGTCGCGCGGGATCGAGCGAAGGATCACCGACGGGCTCGCTGCCGAGGGGGTCGAGCGTGGCGGCGAGATGGCCGAAATTCCTGAGCGCTCGCACGAGAGCGTATGCAGCCGCGACGTACTTCAGGTCGTCGCTGGAGCTCGGGGGAAGAGGGACGGGGGACGAGGGAAGGGTACTACTCCCGTCCCCCTTCCCGCTTCCCCCTTCCCCTTTTCCCAAGCTCTCCGTCACCAACTCATAAAACCGGTCCTCTCCCTGCAGCAGAGAGTCGAGGGTGCGGAGAAACATGCCGGACTCGGCGCCTTGGATGATGCGATGGTCGTAGGTGGACGTAATCATGATGACCTTCGCGCCGGCGATGTCGCGGATCGTGCCCGTCGCGATGATCGAGCCCTGGCCCTTCATCAGACGTGGTACCGATGCCACGGTCCCGAGCGTGCCGGGATTCGTGAGCTGGATCGTCCCGCCCGCAAAATCGTCGGGCATGAGCCGGTTCGTGCGCGCCTTCTCGACGACCGCTTCGTACGCGGCGTGGAACGCGCCGAAGTCCATCGACTCGGCGTGCTTGATCACCGGCACCACGAGCGCGCGGGTCCCGTCCTTCTTTTCGACGTCGACCGCGAGGCCCAGTCCGATGCCGCCCGGGTCGACGCGGTGCGGCTTGCCGTCGATTTCCTGGAACGCGTGCGTCATCACGGGGAACTTCCGTGCCGCGAGGACGATCGCGTACCCGATCAGATGGGTGAACGAGATCTTGATCCCCTTCGAGGCGAGCTCCGCGTTGAGCGCCTTGCGCCGGGTGTCGAGCGTCGTGGCGGAGATGTCGCGGAACGAAGTCGCGGTAGGGACGGTGAGCGACTCGGTCATGTTCGCGACGAGCCGAGCGGCGGGACCGGTGATCGGCGATGCACCGCGGGGAAGCGGGACGGGGGACGGGGGAAGGCTACTGCTTGGCTGCCCCGTCCCTCTTCCCGCTTCCCCACGAATTATCGGGAGCTCCGCGAGCTTGCCGTTCTCGAACAGCTCCCGCCACTCCGGACCGACCGACGCCGGGTCCTGGAGATACTGCTCGTACATCACCTGAACAAAGGCGGCGTTGTGGGTACCAAAGACGAGTTCGCTCACGGGCCGAAATCTACAACGTATCTTTCCCAATCCCCACCGGAGAGACGCCATGAAACTGATCACGACCATCGTCCGGCCGGAGCGGCTGCCGGAGGTCAAGACAGCGCTGTTTCGGGCTGGGATCACCGGGATTACGCTCAGCCGCGTGAGCGGGCACGGCGGTGAGCACGAGATCGTGAGTCAGTATCGCGGCACGACGCTGGTCATGGAATTCCACGAGAAAGTCAAGATCGAGATGGTGTGCTCCGAGCCGTTCGTGCAGCCGTGCATCGACGCGATCCTCTCCTCGGCGCGCACCGGCGAAGTCGGCGACGGTAAGATCTTCGTGCAGCCGATCGAGCGCGTGATCCGGATTCGGACGGGGGAGCAGAACAACGAAGCGTTGACGGCGGTCAATGCGGATGCGGTGCAGCAGGCGGCGTTGCGCGCCGTCGACGCGGAATGACGCCTGTAATCAGCTGACCCGGCGCGTCTTCCTTCTCATGAAGTCCATCAGGATGAACTGGCCGAGCGTCATCGTGTTCGTGAAGTAGGCTTTGCCGCGGCAGATCGCCGAGACCTTTTTCACGAACTCGACCAGACTGCGGTCGCGCGCGAGCATGAACGTGTTGATCAAAATCCCGCTGCGCCGGCACAGCGCCACTTCGCGGTAGGTCGCCTGCAGGATGTGCGGGTCCAGGCCCATCGAGTTCACATAGATCCGGCCATCGGGCTGCGTCAGCGCCGACGGCTTCCCGTCGGTGATCATGATGATCTGGCGCATGTCCTTGCGCTGCCCCATCAGAATCCGGCGCGCGAGCTTCAGCCCTTCCGTGGTGTTCGTGTGATACGGCCCGACCTGCGCGTGCGCGAGCTGCGCCAGCGGGATTTCCTCGGCGGTGTCGTGGAACAGCACGACGCGCAGCGTGTCACCGGGGAATTGCGTCCGAATCAAATGCGTCAGCGCGAGCGCG
>Ga0134125_10005560_pt1 | contig 14298 bp, 15 predicted proteins | sample KB31751_FD_96464 | JGI IMG/M metagenome (GOLD analysis project Ga0134125, IMG submission 96464) | Terrestrial soil microbial communities with excess Nitrogen fertilizer from Kellogg Biological Station, Michigan, USA - KB3-175-1 | ecosystem: Environmental > Terrestrial > Soil > Unclassified ... | reverse complement strand
TCCCGTGCGGCGTGTGGCGGATTCCGAAGGCCGCGTGCTCGACCGGATCAGCGGATTGATGGGGCTGATCACGCTGGCGGCGCTGCTATCCGCGGCTCTGAGCGTGTGGAGTCTGACGGCGACCACGATGATGGAGCGCCGCGGCGAAATCGCGATCATGCAGGCAATCGGCGGAACGCGGTGGCTGATCGCGACGCTGCTCGCTTCGGAGATTGCGCTGATTGGGCTCGCGGGCGGGATCGCCGGTGCATTGACGGGAGTGTGGCTGGCGCGCGTGGTGGGGCAGTCCGTATTTCATGACGCCATCGAGATTTCGCCCGTGCTCCCGTTCCTGATTATGGTGGCGGCCATGCTGGTGTCGCTGGCGGGCGCCGCGCAGCCGCTGCGGCGCGCGCTGCGGCTGGAGCCGGCGGTGATTCTGCGGGAGGGCGTTTAATCCGAAATGCGTTCGGCCTTTTTCCTGCGGTTTAGTTTGAGTGCGTTGCATTACCGCCGGCAGCGGCTGCTGCTGGCGTTCGGTGCACTGGCAGTAGCGGCGGCACTCGCCACGGTGCTGTTTGGAATCTACACCTCGGTCGAGCAGCGTATCCGGGACGAATTCCGCGCGTATGGCGCCAACCTCGTGGCAAAGCCCGTGAACGGCGGCACGGTTCCGCTGGCCCTGGCTGATGCCGCGAAGCGTGAGGGGGCGGAGGCGCGTCCCGTGCTGGTGACAAGCGCGCAGGTGAACGGCCATGCGGTCGCGGTAGCAGGCGTGACGGCCGCGTATTCCTACTGGCACGTGAAGGGAAGCGGGGAGATCGCGCCGGGCAAGTGTCTGGCGGGCGAATCGCTCGGGCTTGCGGTCGGCACCGCGGTCCTCGATTGCCAGGTGACCGGCATTGTTTCGACCGGCGGGCCGGAAGACGGCGAACTAATCGTCGATTTCGGAACCGCGGCATCCCTCGCGGGCATTCATGACGCGGCGAGCGCGATTGAGATTCAGGCGCCCGGCGAACGGCTGGACGCGATTCGCGCGAAGCTGGCGGCGCGGTTTCCGGCCGTGGACATCCAGACGGTGCGTGCTGTGGCGGGAACGGAATCGAATGTCGTGGTGAAGATGCGCGCGGCGCTGGCGCTGCTCACCTTGCTGATTCTTGCAATCACCACGCTGTGCGTGACCAGCAACTTCAGCGAAATGGTGATCGACCGCGCGAAGGAAATCGGGATCATGAAGGCACTCGGCGGCGCGGAACGGCGCATCGCGGCGTTCTTCCTTTCCGAATCGGCCACGCTGGCAGTAGGGGCCACGGCGATTGGGTATCTCGCGGGTGTTTTTGCCGCGGCCGGAATTGGGCGCGAAATCTTCGGCGGCGCATTCCATATTCAGCTCGACTGGCGCGTGCTGCTGGGCGTGGGTGCGGTGATGCTGGCGGTGGCCACCGCCGCAACCGCGATGGCGACGGCGCGCATCTGGAATATTCAGCCCGCCGTTATCCTACGGGGAGAATAAGACAGAGGAGAATGAGCGGGCTCATCGAACTTTCCGGCGTTTCACGCGTCTACGGCAGCGGCCCCGCGGCGGTGCGGGCTGTCGATGACATCCACTTCGCGGCGAATGCCGGCGAGTGGATCGCGATCATGGGGCCTTCCGGCTCGGGCAAGACAACGCTGCTCAATCTGATCGGCTGTCTGGATCAGGCCACGCACGGCCAACTGCTGATCGGCGGGACGGATACGTCAAAGCTCAGCCGTAAAGAACTGGTTCGTTTCCGCGCGGAAACGGTTGGGTTTGTTTTCCAGCAATTTCATCTCGTGCCGCACCTGACGGCGATCGAGAACGTGATGCTGGCGCAGTTCTTCCACAGCATGACGGATGAAAAAGAGGCCATGGCGGCACTCGATCATGTGGGGCTGGCGGATCGCGCAAAGCATCTGCCCTCCCAGCTTTCGGGCGGCGAGCAGCAGCGCGTGGCCATCGCCCGGGCGCTGGTGAACGATCCGAAGATTATTCTGGCGGATGAGCCCACCGGCAATCTGGACGCCGAAAATCAGCGTATCGTTTTCGATTTGCTGGGGCGCCTCCACGATCAGGGCCGCACCATCGTGATGGTGACGCACGATGAAAACGCCGGCCGTCTGGCGGACCGGCGCGTGTTTCTCGATCACGGACGAATTCGCCACCAGCAGGTTTTTTCAGCCGAAGAGAATCAGGATTTCGACGAAGTTCTGGAGCATCTCTGGACACGCCGCGAGCCCGGCACACATGTGGAATCCCACCACTTCACGCCTGTCCAGTGGCGCCGGCTGCTGAACACGATGGCGGGCATCGGACTGGTCGCCGTGAATGACGGCGAGGGTGAATTCACCCCGGCCGGCGAGACGCGCGCGCGCGACGTGATCCGGCGGCATCGGCTGGCGGAGCGGCTCTTCCGCGATGTACTGGGAATTCGCGATGAAGACGAGATCGAATCGAGCGCCTGCAAGTTCGAGCACATTCTGAGCCCTGAGGTCACGGACCGCATGTGCTCGCTGCTGGGGCATCCCGAAGAGTGCCCGCACGGCAGCCGGATTCCGCGCGGACCGTGCTGCGATGCCGGGCTGGTGCTCGATTCCGGCGAAGCGCAGAGCATCCTGAGCGGCCTCAGGGGCATCTGATAGTCTCAGAACTTAACCTGAAATGCATAACGTTGTGATTATCGGCTGCGGCTGCGCCGGCAATACGGCAGCCGTCTATACCGCCCGCGCCGGGCTGAAACCGCTTGTCATCAAGGGCCTCGAAATCGGCGGGCAGCTCTCGCTGACCACGGAGGTCGAAAATTTCCCAGGCTTCCCTGAGGGCATTAACGGCCCGGACCTGGTGGAGAACATCCGGAAGCAGGCCGAGCGCTTCGGCGCCACCTATCTGGATGGTGAAGTGGCGGAGGCCGATCTCTCCGCGCGGCCGTTCCGGCTGCGCGTGGATGACGACTGGATTGTGACGCGTACGCTGATCATTGCGTCAGGCGCGAAGGCGCGGTGGCTGGATTTGCCGTCAGAGCAGAAGCTGATCGGCCATGGCGTGAGCTCGTGCGCGACGTGCGACGGTTTTTTCTATCGCGATAAGCAGATCATGGTGATCGGCGGGGGCGATTCCGCGATGGAAGAAGCGAACTTCCTGACCCGCTTTGGGCGCAATGTGGCGCTGGTGCATCGCAAGGATACGTTCCGCGCTTCGAAGATCATGTTCGACCGCGCGAAGGCCAATCCGAAGATTGAATTCCTCACGAATACCGTGGTCGATGAGGTTTTCGATGTGGAGCAGAATATCGTGACAGCGGTCCGGCTGAAGAATGTGAAGACCGGCGAAACGTATATACGGGACGTGGATGGTTTCTTCGTCGCGATTGGCCACACTCCGAATACGAAGGTTTTCAAGGGCCAGATCGATCTCGATCCGGACGGCTATATTCTTTCGGCCGGTGGAGCGCGTACGAATATTCATGGCGTGTTCCATGCGGGCGACGTGCAGGACCGTATTTACCGCCAGGCGATTACCGCCGCGGGCGCGGGTTGCATGGCGGCGATCGAAGCGGAACGATTACTCGAAGCGGAAGGACATTAAACAGCCATGATTGAACGCCTCACTCCTCCTGGCGTGCCTGCTCCGCGCGGGCCGTATTCACCTGCTGTGCGCGCGGGTGATTTTATTTTTGTGTCGGGTCAGGTAGCCGTGGACCCTGTCACAAATGAGATGAAGACCGGCGACGTCCGGCACGAAACGCGGATGGTGCTGAATAATGTGAAGCTCGTGCTGGAGGGCGCCGGGGCCACGCTCGCGGATGTGGTTCGGGTGGGTGTCTATCTCGGCGACGGCAAGGATTTCGCGGCCATGAATGAGGTGTATTCGGAGTTTTTCGGAAATGCGAAGCCCGCGCGGTCGACGATCGTGTGCGGGTTCGCCGCGGCCATCAAGGTAGAGATTGACTGCATCGCGTATAAGCCAAAGGCTTAAATAGGGTCAATGCGGCCATCTCGCCGCAGATGAAAGCGCAGGCCGCGCCATTCGACGGTATCGCCTGTCATTCCGGCACACCAGACAGCGAAGCCGAACAGGTCGCGGAACGGAACCAGTAAAAGGCGGAGATAGTTGTTGTCCCCGGTTGCGGCCATCGCTGCCGCGGCGGCGGCGAGGCGGATGGCTTCTCCCCCCAGCGCAACCTGCCAATGTCCGGTGAGTGCTGCGATCACGCACCAAAACGTCGCGAGCGTAACCAGATAACCCAGATATCCGGCGGTGCGCGAGACTCGGATCGTGCGCGACCAGCGGACCTGGTGCTTCCAGACATCGGACCACGACCCCGCGCCCAGATTTGTCACAACCACCGGGTTTGCCATTGCGATGCGCTTGTTCAGGGCGGAAATGCGGGCTCCCAACTGGTAATCGTCGGCGAGGTATTCGCGAATCGCAGCAAACCCGCCGATTTCGGCGAGAGTGGATTTGCGGAACGCCATCGTGGCCCCCAGCGCGAAACCGCTCGATGAGAGCAGCCGCGCGACCAGCACGCTCGGCACGAATTCGGTAACGATCCCGAGCGCTTCCGCGCGTGCTGCGAACGACTGCCCTTTCGCGCGATAGAGGCCGGTGACAAGTCCAACGTTGGCATCTTCCAGCAACCCGGTGACGTCCGCCAGGTAGCCTGGCGGGACGACGATATCGCCGTCATTCACGAGCAGCACTTCGTGACGCGCTTCCGCGGCGAGGATTTCGAGCGAGCCCACTTTGCCGTTCGGCGCATTGTTGCTCGTGCGGATGATGCGGATCGTGAGCCCCGGGAATTCCCGCTGCAGCCGGCCGATTTCGGCGACCGCGGGGTCTGTCTGATCGGACACGCCGAACAGCAGTTCGAACTCCGGATAGTCCTGTGTGGCGTGGGACCGAATGGCTTCGTAGAAGCCCGCATCCCGTCCGCGGACGGGTTTCAGGATGGAGATCGGCGGCTGGTAATCCGGAACAGGGCGGCGGCGCCGGAAGGCCAGCGCGCCTGCAATCGCGAGCAGGTTATAAATGGCTCCGCAAGCGACCAGCAGGATCGCGATCACTGCGAGATCAGCACCACGCCCACGGCAATGAGCGCAGCGCCCGCCCAGCGGCGCCAGTCGACCGTCTCGCGCAGGAACAGCCGCGCCAGGATGGTTTCGGGAATCAGGGTCGCCGCCGATACCGGCACCGCAAAGCTCAGCGGCGCAATGGAAACCAGCCGGATGAAAGCGAAGAACGAAACAGCCATCGCCATGGTGGAGAGGATGACCCATTTGTTGCGCGCCAGCGCCCAAAGCGCTCGGCGAATCGCGCCGGGGTGGAACTCGCGCACTTCGCCGTGATTCTTCATGCCGCGCGCGCGGCAAATGTCGCCGAGCGTGGTGGCCGTGACGAGCGTCAGCACCAGGATCCACTTCATAGCGGGATATGCTCCGTGGCCGTGGTGGCTGGCGACGTCATTCCCACCAGCGTGACGCCCGCGGTGATGAGGAGAATGCCAAGCCAGTGGCCGGCGCTGACCGTTTCGCCGAGCAGGAATTCCCCCGAAAGCGCGGTGAGCACGTAGCCGATGGCCGTGACCGGCAGCACGTAGCTGAGATCCGCCCAGCTCAGCAGCGCCATGTGGCTGAGAGTCCACACGATGAGCAGTGCGACGCCCAGCGCGACCCACGGATGGAACAGTGTACCGATCAGCGCGAGCGGCGAATTACCGATGTCGCCCAGCTTCTGCATGCCGTGCGTGAGTGCTGAATTTCCGGCTACGTTCGAGAGGACCACGATCACAGTGAACAGCCTCGTCTTCGCTCGAAGCCGGGCCTGCTCGCTAGTCGCCGGCATGCGCCGAAGCCGTGGTTTGGTGCTGGTTCCGCTGCTTCTCGATGAATTCGCGGCGCCGCTTGCGCAGCGACATGTACTCGCGGCCTTCCTTGAGAAGACGCTTGCGGTCGTGCGCGTTGAAGAGGACTTTCCGGACCATCCGCCAGATGACCTTCGGGCGGAAATAGTATTCGCTGTAGAAACGCTCCACCCAATCCATGAGCTCGGCTTCGTTCAGATTTTCGTAGACGACCTTGGGGAGCTGGTTGCCGCGCTCGTCAACGATTCCTCCGATTGAAAACAGGCCGTTCTTCTGGGCGTAGGCGTGGAACTCCGTGCCGGGGTAAGGATGGGCAATCGAAACCTGAATGGTTTCGTTATCGAGCTTCTTGGCAAAGTCGATGGTCTTGCGGATGCTTTCGTGTGTTTCGCCGGGCAGGCCGACGATAAAGTCGCCGTGGATGACGAGCCCGAGTTTATGGCAGTTTTCCGTGAAGCGCTCCGCCATCTGGATGGTGGCGCCCTTCTTGATGTTCTTGAGGATCTGCGGGTCGCCCGATTCGTAGCCGACGATCAGCAGCCGGCAACCCGCGTCTTTCATGGCCTTCAGGGTGTCGTAGTCTGTGGTGACGCGCGACGTGCAGGACCACGTGAAGTTCAGCGGCTTCAGCTTCGCGCAGAGTTCGATTGTGCGTTCCTTGCGGTAGTTGAAGGTGTCGTCGTCGAAAAAGATTTCCCTGATGTGGGGGAATTCCTTCAACACGTACGCGACTTCCGCCGCGATGTCATCGCTCGAGCGCAGGCGCCAGCGGTGGCCGGAATGGGTTTGCGGCCAGAGGCAGAAGGTGCACATGGCCGGACAGCCGCGCGAGGTATAAAACGAGAGAAACGGGTTCAGCAGGAACGGAACGTTGTAGCGCGTGGTGTCGAGGTCGCGCTTGTAGACTTTCGTGACCCAGGGAAGCTCGTCGAGCTCTTCGATGGCCGGCGCCTCCGGGTTGTTGACGATCTGCCCGTCTTTGCGGAAGCTGGCGCCGGGGATTTCTTCGAGCGGCTTGCCGTTCGCGTAGTCGCGGATCTGGTAGTCGAATTCGCGGCGGATGACGAAGTCGATGGCGGTGCTGGCGTTGAGCGCCTTTTCAGGCTCCACCGTAACAGGCGGCCCCACGAAGCAGACCTTGAGGCCGGGGTTCTGCTTCTTCATCATTTCCGAGATCTTGACGTCGACGTCAAAGCCCGGGGTGGAAGTGAACAGGACCAGAAGCTCGAACTCGGACGCCATGGCGACCGTTTGCTCGATGGTGATGCCGTGCGGGGGCGCGTCAACCACCTTGCTGTCCGGCAGCATGCCGGCGGGATAGCAAAGCCAGACGGGGTACCAGTACGACTCGATTTCCCGCGACGCCGGCCAGCGGGAACCTGCGCCGCCGTCGAAGCCCTCGAAAGAGGGAGGATTCAGGAATAGGGTACGCATGTCTTGAAGTTACTATTGTAATTCAAGGCGGATGGCGGGGATTCCGGCCTTACGGTTCATTGACCGTTTGGAGGGGTCAACCGGCGTTGAGCGCCTCCTATAATGGCCCTATATGTTTTTCCGTCACCACCGTGCGCAAATTCTGAGCTTTGATGACCACCTGTCGAAGGCTCGGGCGGCGGGATTCAATGTGCAGTCCGGAAGCGGCGGCACACGCATCGAGCGCGCCGGCGTGGCCTGCGTTGTGCGCGAGGGCGAGGGCGGTTTTCCCAAAATCGTGGAACTGCCCGGAATCGTCATGGGCAGCGAAATCGGCAGCCTGACCGATGGCGGGTTTCAGAAGTTTTTCCGCACCCCCCACGGCAAGATCAAGCCGGCGCTGGCCGAAGAGCTGGTCGCCGTCCAGAATTTCTCGGAAGACCTGCGCGAAGCGTTCGGGCTGACCAGCCTCTACAACGAATCGCTGGGCACCGTCTCGAATCAGTACGTGTATGACCGGGTAAAAGGACGCGACGCCCGCCCCGCGCCGAAGCCCTGGGAAACTACTGTTTAGGCGCTGTTTTCGGGGCTGTCGGCGCTGTTTTAGAGCCTGAAGCAGCCGGTTTCTTTGAAGCGCCCGGGTTCGCGCCCTTGCCTTCCGGCTTGCGCACTTCCTCGAAGTATTCCTGCACGTAAGCCTGCACGGACAGCGGAATCTGATCGCGCCCCACTTCGCCGGCCCCTTCGCCGTGCGTCGCGTTCTGCTCCTTATAGGCGGTCTGGACGTGCTGGTTGCCCGACTGCACTTCAATCATCGATTCGCCCGTCACCTCTTCAGACCGCTTGCCGATCAGTTCGCTGATCTTCCCCATCGCCTTCGATTGCTCGGCAAGACGCACCGCTTTCTCGCCATCCTGAGAACCGGCCGCGGAAGGACCTTCCTGCTTTTCCGGGCTGTTGCCGCTTGTCTGCCCCGGCGAATTGCTCTTCTGGGTGGCGCCGTTGGCTTCGCCCTGCGCCTGGCCCTGATTCTGTTCATCGCCCTGCTGCCCCGCCTGCTGGTTGGCATCCGCCTGGCTCGAGGAAGACTTCGGCTGTTTCCCGCCGCTGTTCTTCTTGTCGCCCTGGGAGGGAGAATTGATCATGCTGTCCATGGCTTCCTTCAGCTTTGACAGCAATGACTTGTCGGATTTCTCCCCATTCTGGCCACTCTGGCCGCTTTGCGGGTTGGCGTTTTCGTTCGATTCCTTCTGGCCGCTGCGGTCGCCCGCTTGTCCCGCGCCGTTGTTTTTCGAACTATCTTTGGGCTGATCGATGGGATCGCCCTTATTCATTTTGGGATCGAATTTCGCGGCGTCGGTGTTACCTGGCGTGGTTTCCGGCCCACGAAGCGCGTCGGCCAGGGCTTCATCGAGCTTCTGATCCGGATTCGGCGTGAGATTGGCGCCCAACCCCAGCTTGTCGAGCAGTGAGCGCGCTTCTTCGAGCTCCGCCTGTTTTTCGGTCACGCGCGGCGGCTTCGCGGCGGCCGGAGTTTTCGCGGCCATATCTTCGAAAATCACTTCCGTGATCGGCGCCCGCAGATCCAGGTTGTGGCCGTAGAAATAGCGGACCGTTACCAGTCCGGTCGAAAGCAGCAGCAGCGCGATCAGGCCGTACAGCGCTTTGGGAAAGCGGAAGGGCACGGCCAACGAAATATCCACGTTGCCGGCCACCGCTTCGGCCTGGCCGCGCTGGGCGGTGAGAAGGGCTTCCGCTCGCGCGTCCGCCGCCCCGTGGGTTGACCCATGGGTGGAGAAATAGTGCGCCGTCGAAAGCGCGTCGTGCAGGCCGGATTTTTCGTCGAGCCAGACGGCGGCGGAGTATTCCGAAGGCACGCGTTTGCGCAGGCGGGTGACAGCCCAGACCGTGACCGCGGCCGCAAACAGCGCTACCACCCACCACTCGATGTAGCGGGTGCCGAGCGTCAGCAGCACCGCGACTCCGGCGATCGCGAGCGCGGCCGAAACAGCGAATTGTTTGAAGGCTTCGTTCCAGAGCAGGCGCCGGCGGGCGCTCCGGATCAGTTGGCGGAGCATTTTCGCGATCCGTAATATACTTTAGCAATGAAAGGCCGGAAGCTTGTTCGCTCCGCCTCACTTTTCACCGTTTTTTACTGTGCAGCGCTTCAGGCTGCGCCCTTGATCGGATCTTCCGGCTGGTATCGCGCCCGCCTGGGGCCATTTGAAGCGATCACGGATAACGGCCGCGATTCCGCCCTGCAGGCCCTCAGCCAGTTCGAACAATTCCGCTATGCCCTCGGCTCGGCGATGGGACAATCCGATCTCCGGCTGAATCCTCCCCTGCGCATTCTGGTGTTTCACGACGCGAAAGACATGGCCGCGGCCGGGTGCGAAGCAGGCATCCACATGGGCCGCGACCATCTGATGGCCTGCTCGGTGGCGAGCGGCCAACTCCCCGCCTCCATGGTGAAGGAACTGACGGAACGCCTTCTGCGAGGCAATTTTTCGGGGATCCCGCCGGCCACCGAAAAGGCGCTCGAGACGTTTTTCAGCACCGTGGAATCGAACGCGGTGCATGTCAGATGGGGCGCGCCGCCGCCCGTAGCGGAGCGCACGCGCGACTGGGCACTGCTGCACCGGCTGATCACGCAGCCTGATATGTCTGGCCGCGCCCACATTTATCTGCACAACGTGGCGATGGGAATGGATTCGGACGGCGCCATCCGCAGTCTGGGAGAAGATCCGGCGAAGTTCAATGCCGAGGTGGACCGCTATTTCGCGGCGGGAAAGTTCGAAGCGGTGCAGGCGCCGAACCGTCCGCTGAGTCCGGATCGGGACTTCGTTTCTGGCGTGATGACTTCCGATGAAGGCGAATTGGCGCGCGCCGATCTGCTGGGCCCTGGCGCCGAAGCCGCCTATACGAAGCTCCTGGGCGCCAATAAGCACGTGGCGGAAGCAAATGAAGGGCTCGGGTTTCTTGCGCTGAACAAGGGCGACGAAGCGAAGGCCGCGCAATATTTCGGCGAGGCATACAAAGACGGATCGAGGAACGTGGTGGCGCTTACGACGTACGCGCACTCGGAGAAACATTACGATGTCGCCATCGAAATCCTGAAGAAAGCGCTCGAAATCGATCCGAAATATGCGCCCGCGCATTGGGAACTGGGCGATAAATATGACGATCCGTCGCAGCGTCTGGCGGAATGGAAACTTGCGCTCGAGCTCGAACCGCATCGCGACGACTGGTGGGTTCATTACGCGAAGCTGAACGAAGGTCAGAAGCACTGGGCGGAGGCGGGACGCGCGTGGATGGCGGCCTCGGTCGCGGCTACCGATCCGGCAAAGCGCGAACAGTATCTGCAGGCCCGGTTAAAAATCCAGCAGCAGCGGCTGGATGATGAGGCGGCCGAGCGCGCGAAGGATGCGGCGGAGAAAGCCGCTGAGATCAATAAACTCAAGGCACAGGCCCGCCAGGAGATCGCCGCCGCGGAAGCGCGCGCCAATACGCAAAACAAAAAGAAAGACGATGGCGCGCCGGTGATGGATTGGTGGGGCGACGCGAATCTGCCCGTCCTGAACGGCAGCCTGATCCGCGTGGATTGCGGCGACGGGCGGTTGCGGCTCCAGGTCAAAGAAGCTGGCGGAGCGGTGCGCACCCTGCTGATCGCCGACCCGAACTCGGTGGAGGTGCGTGGCGGAGAAATGAAATTCGCCTGTGGGCCGCAGAAACCGCGCGCGGTGGCGATTCACTACAAGCCCTCGAAGGTAGCGGGCGTTTACGGCGAAGTCGCCGGCTTCGAATACAAATAGGCGATCAGGCGCGGGGTTCGGCGGGAGGCGAAAACTTCGCTCCGAGCGCGCCGCCCGCGGCGCAGATCCCCACCATCAGAACGAACATCAGAAACATCGACATCACCAGCAGCGCGCCCACTTCCGAGGGATTCTTCGCCACTTCGGAAAGAGGAGACGCCTGCTTGGCCATCTGGGCGGCGAACTGATCGATGATGTCCTGGCCCGAAAAAAGCATTCCCATCGCAAAAATGAGGGTGAGGCTGACGGTCGCCAGAATTCCGGTCAGAAATCCAAGCCGCGCGCCGGCGGCAACGGTCAGCCGCAGGCCGGTGAGACGGCGATAGAGCCGCACTCCGCCCCAGCCGGCGAGCAGACACCAGACCACAATCAGCAAATTGACCAGCGGAACAAACGCCGTCATCAGAATGCCGAGCGACATGAGAAACGCCACCCGCACAGCAATCGGGTTCCCGAAATTGATGGGGAGCGGCGGCGGAGGGGCCGCGGCGGCCGGTGGAGCGGGCGGAACTACGGGGGGCTGTTCCACCTGCTCGGCCGCGAGGGCGCGCACCGGCCGGCCGCAGCGGTGACAGAACGCCGCATTCTCAACCAGAAACGTGCCGCAGGTGCATCTCTCAGGAGCGTCAGGCATGGGCTGTGCCTTTCAAAGGGGCACAACTTCAGTTTGACTCACCCCCTCCGATGGTGGCAACCCCGATGCGGGTGCCGTCATGCTTCTCACGGATGGAGATGATGCGGCGCATACCTCCCTGACGGTATTCGAGATCGGTATTGCGGCCTTTTTCCGAGATGATGATGAGGCTGGGAAGCTGCCGGCGGTAGAAATCGAGGACCTCGCGCGCGGAGTCGTGCGTGCGGTATTCGCCGGCGATCACATAGAGGCTGTCGTCGCCGCCATCCGCGGAAGTCCATTCGATATGGGCGCCGCCGCCCGAATCGGAGACCTGCGTGGCGCCGGGATAAATAGGGATGCCGGCGAGCGCGGGGTTCATCGTGTTGTGCGTTCGAATATCGAGTCGCCCGCCCGGTGTTTCGATGGCCAGATTGTGCCTGCCGCCATGGATCCGGACATTTTTGATGACGATAATCCCGCCCACCACGGCGGCGAAGCCGGCGATCAGACAAAGGAAGATCAACGTCGAAATAATGCCGCCGCGGCGGCTGCCTGCAGAGTGCATGGGGACCTCTGTGCAGGTGATACGTGGCGCGGGCGGCGGGAGTTCACGGAATTGCGGCAGGGGGTCGTGATAGGTTGACTCTGATGGATCAGATTACCCTGGTTGTGCTGGGCGGGTCAAAGGAACCGGCCCTGAATCGTTTGAGTGAGTTAGGGCCCGATGTGAAGATCGTCCGCGCCGATAAGACGGAAGATCTGGGGGACGCGCTGAAAGACGCGCGCGTGCTCTTCCAGTGGGCCGGGAGCCGCGACGAGCTGAAGAAAGTTCTGGCGGGCGCGCCGAAGCTTGAATGGATTCACGGCAGGTATGCCGGCCTCGACGCGATTCTGTGTAAGGAGCTGATCGAGAGTCCGGTTCCTCTGACGAATGGGCGGGGTTCTTTCAGCCAGTCGCTCGGCGAATATGTGATCTGCGCCGCGCTCTATTTCGCCAAGAATTTACCCCGCATGCTGCGCTCGAAGGCGGAGCACAGGTGGGACACGTTCGATGTGCTGGAACTCAGCGCGCAGACGATGGGGATTGTGGGCCATGGCGATATCGGCCGGGCGATTGCGCGGCGCGCGAAGGCACTCGGCATGAAGGTGCTGGCGCTGCGGCGGAACACAGCGCCGCGCGCGGGCGACGAGGACGTCGATCAGGTGTTTTCGCATGCGGATCTGCATAAGATGCTGCCGCTGTGCGATTACGTGGTGTCGGCTGCGCCGCTGACGCCCGAAACGAAGCACATGCTCAGCACCGCGGAATTCGCGGCAATGAAGCCCGAGGCGATTGTGATGAATGTGGGCCGGGGACCGGTGATCGATGAGGCGGCAATCATTGAGGCGCTGCGGGCGAAGAAGATTCGCGGGGCGGCGCTCGATGTGTTTGAGGTGGAACCGTTGCCGAAAGAGAGTCCGCTATGGGATATGGAGAATGTGCTGCTCTCCTATCACACGGCTGATCATACGAAGGACTGGCTGGATGACGCGGTGCAGTTGTTTTTGGATCAGTTCGGGCGGTGGCGCAAGGGCGAGCCGCTGAAAAATGTGACGGATAAGCGGGCGGGGTATTAGAGGATCGCGCCGGGCCTGCCCGGAATAAAGGCATGTACACCAGACGGCAGATTGCGCAATTCGCGCTTACAGCTCTGCCCCTCTCTGCCGCCGCCCGGGTTTCGTCGAGAATTCACGGCGTCCAGATCGGAGTCGCCGCCTACAGCTACAGCACGCTGCCGCGCGAAGGCCTGCTCGACGTCATCCTGCGGTCGATGACGGAGTCGCACCTCGGCGATTGCCTGCTCTACGCGCCCGCCACCGAGCCCGTCGCTCTTGCCGATAAGGCCCGGCCTCGCCTCCGCGGACGAGGTCCCGCCACCCCCGAACGCGCCGCGGCGCTCGAAGCTCTTCGCCAGTGGCACCTCAAAGTCCCCCTGAGCAACTACACCGCAATCCGCAAACGATTTGCGGATGCGGGTCTCGAAATCGCGACGTACGAACCCTCCTTCGTCTGGCCCGTGATGGATGAGGATATCGACAAAGCCTGCCAGGTCACGAAGGCTCTGGGCGCGAAATATCTCGCCGAAGCTTTCACCAGATCGGTTGCGAAGCGCGTCGCCCCTATCTCGGACAGATACGGCATCAGAGTCGCTTTTCAGGGGCGTCCCCTCAATACCGCCGACCCTGACGCCATGTCCAAACCCGCCGATTTCGAGGAAGCCTTCGGCTACTCCAAAAATTTCGGCGGCAGTATCGATACCGGCGACGCGACCGCCGGAGGTTGGGACGTTCTGAAGTTCATCGAAGACACCCACGATCGGGTCTTCTCGCTGAATCTGAAGGACCGCACGAAAGCCGGAGTGAGCGTACCGTGGGGCGAGGGCGATTCACGCCTGAAGGAAGTTTTGCAACTCATTCGCAACAGGAAGTACCCCATCCGCTGCTATATCGACTGCGACTATGCCACCGCCGAAGGCGGCAGCCGCTTGACAGATATACAACGTTGCTTCGATTTCGCGAAGACTGTCCTCGCCTGACAGTCGTATCAATTTGCAACTGA
>Ga0134125_10005559_pt1 | contig 14299 bp, 13 predicted proteins | sample KB31751_FD_96464 | JGI IMG/M metagenome (GOLD analysis project Ga0134125, IMG submission 96464) | Terrestrial soil microbial communities with excess Nitrogen fertilizer from Kellogg Biological Station, Michigan, USA - KB3-175-1 | ecosystem: Environmental > Terrestrial > Soil > Unclassified ... | reverse complement strand
GCCAATAATCTGGCTCTCGGTGAATTTTGTCTTTTTCATTTGCTTCCCAATTTTAGCGATTAATTTTTAATTTAGATCGCTACAGTTTTTGGGGAAGCTTTCATTGCGATTGGCCGTTTTTTACGGAAAACCGTAACGTTAAACTATTCCCATGTCCTTGCAATAAGCAACCAATTGTTCATTGTTGGAGAATTTCAGCTCCTCCCTGATTTGCTTAAGCCCTTTTTCGATACTACTTAGGCCAGCTGGGTGGATGTTGTTTTGGCGCAGGCGGTCGGGCATCTCTTTTTGGCGGGTACCCTGGGCCAGGAGAGTGATGACGGCGATATCCCATTGGGTAAACTCGTAGGTATTTTTGGACTTCATTTGGTTGACAAACCACCAGGGGAGATAGCGCTGGCCTTGGTCGATCTGGTCGATGGCGGTCTTTAGATCCCTAGCGTCGTTGCGGGCTTTTCGGACGTAGCCGTCGATTTCGTGGGTTTTAAAGAGCGAATCGACAATAGTGACTTTATGCTCGGCCGAAAAGACCAATACCTTAAGGTCTGGCTGAAGCTTGCGTGCAGCATCGATGAGGGCATCACCGCCGATAATTTGTTGTTTACGGTGGTCTTCGTCAAAATACAGGTCAGTAATGAGAAGATCGTAGGGTTCACCGGCTTCTTTTCCTTTCTTGATTTTTGCCAGAGCATCATCGCAGTAAAAGGCATAATCGGGTTCGGGTATACCTGCCTCCTTCAGTGTCGACTGAACGGAGAGGTTAGCGCTTTCGTGATCTTCCGCTATTAGTATTTTTTTGAGCATTCTCTTATGATCCGATGGGCAAATAAATCTCGATCCTTAGTCCTTTTGGGGCATTCTTATCAAAGATAACTCGGCCGCCGGACCTCTTTATCCGGTTTTCCGTATTGGTAAGACCATTTCCAAAATGCGGATTTGGCGGAAAGCCTACCCCGTCGTCTGTATAGCGGATCTTCAGTCGATTGTCCTCCTGGGCAAACTGTACAAGGACATTCCGGGCGCCGCTGTGTTTTTGCATGTTAATCATGAGTTCCTGGAGAATGGGTTTCAGTTCGTTCTGGACCCGATCGGTGATCTTGGCCCAAAGTTCCTTATCATTGCCGGCAATCAATACTTTGGTCGAAGGGCAGGAAAATGATTTCAGCAACGCGGTAATGGTTTCCTGGAAGTTCTGAATTGCTTTTTCCGGGATTTCATGAGAGATGTCACGGGAACGCTCATATAAGTCCTCGATTCGGTCCAGGAGTCGCCCCCTTTCAATGGGATCACCGTGTTGCATATCCATCATCAATCGATACAAACCATTTGCAACGACGTCGTGGACTTTTTGGGATGTCTTAAGCTGATAGTTTCGGAGACGGATTTGGTACGTCCAGAGAACAATGCCCAGTAGGATCATACATCCGATGAGCGAAGCGAAAATGGCTATGCGCTGTTGGATGATTTGAACTTGCTCTTCTGTATATTTTTGCTGTAGCCGAAGGTTATCAGTTTTGTTCTTTTGGGCTTCGTATCGGACAAGGGCAAACTGGTTCTTTGCGGCATTTCGGGCCGTTTGAAGGCTGTCACTTAGGTGCAGATATCGGGCAAAATAGTATTTTAGATCCTTTACCGGGCTAAGCCTAATGAGCTTTTGCAGCGCTTCCAGTTGATCGTCGGGGCTTTTGAGCCGGTTTGCTATTTCATACATATCACTTGAGTACAGCAAAGCTGAGTCTGGCCGAATGGTAAAGTAATAGTCTGACAAGTGGGCGTAACTGGAGTTTAGGCCCCAGTCATCTTTTTGATCCTTTCGTAGTCGTAGCGCCATTAGAAGTTCGGGCGCCGCATGATAGGTAGAATCTTGTAACCACCTGGCCATCGCAAGATTCGTGACGACTCTGGGATATACGTTTTTTGACTTTTTACTGGAAGGAAGTATCGAATCATAGATGGCTATGGCTTGGGCATATTTCCCATCCTTCTGGTAAGCAAAGGCCATATTATTTAGGGTGATTACTCTATAGGCCTCGATTGTCATCAACGCAATGGCCCGATTGTAATAATTGATGGCCGCATCGTAGTTTTGTAGGTTAAGGCTTATGCTTCCGAGCGCGTCGAAATCGGCGGATAGGCAATATTGATCTCGTTGCTTATTTTCATGCAGATAGCTTAACGACGCGAGCAATGTTTCCTGCCCTCCGTAGTAATCTCCCTCGCCCGATTGTATTCGAGCCATATAGTTAAAAGCAACGGCGATTTGCAGGCTGTCTTTGGAACTCGTCGCCACTTTATTAAAGTAATAATAGGCGGAATCGTTCTCTCGGTCAAGAAAGGATGTACCCTTTTTAAAATCGTCGGAAGAAACTACGGCAATGGCTTTATGCTGTTTGGAGCATGCGGCAAACCCCAGAAAAGCGGCTAACAGGAAAAGCGAAGATGCCTTCAAGGACTGGTTTTTCTTAAAGGTAAAAAAAGTAAGGCAAGATTTCTCTTGCCCTACTTACCGGTTGTTAGTTGCCGGGTGGCGGCGGTACAGGTGGGACGGGGCCTGTATCTCCGCCGGAATCAGCCACCGCCATTAAAAAGGCAAATATTAACTGTAGCATTTTACTAGATTTTGAAGTGAATAAATCCCGTGACCGACCGGCTGGCGGTCGGCGCGGACGTACAAGTCGGGCAAGAAGTACTTCTTACTTTTTGGGAAGTGGTCGTGGCAGCGATTGCGGAAGCCGGTAGGCGCTTCCCAGGCCGGATACCTGTCCCGCTTTCGCTGGCCACGGGAATCAGTTTTGTACAGACACTCGGTACCTGGTAGGGTGTCAACTGATTTCGTGAACGAAGATAGAGGGGTGTAATACCTTGATCGGCAAACGATTCCGATAATTCCGATCATTCCGATCGGATTCCGGGAATTCCGATGAGCCTCGGGTGGAATTCCGAAAATCAGATAGTTTGCTTATACTTGTTGTGATGCTTTCTATCGAATATCAGGCATGTGTTCTCGCGGAGTACAAGCGAAAAAAGGCCGCCGACGACCTTTCCCACCGCATAAGAGACCTTACTCCGGCCAAACTTAAAGAAGAATGTGAAGCTGTTTGTATCGCCAGATATGATTCAAAGGATGCGAAAGCGCTTCAGGCGTTCTTCAAATACGGAGGCGATAAAGAGGCCTGTCTGCACGCTATAGGGAAATGCGATATAGATAAGTTTAAGCCCCTGATAAATTTTCTGAAAGGCTGGACTAGCAAGCCGGATCCTAAAATTGTCGAACTGCTGGCGTGGCTGATCGATTTTAAACCGAGGCCTTTGGAATCGGCACAAAAGGCCCTTATTGGTCTCGGGGACGTACCGGTTATTAATCGGGACAAGTCGCCAAAAGATGAGGATGAAAAGTCTAAACCGACGGGGTCCATTAAACAGCTTTCTGCGTTTAAACCAAAAAACGTAATGGTGGCAGCGTTGATTCTACTGGTCGTGGCACTCGCTCTCTATTGGGCATGGCCCGGCAAAGTGGATGTACCGAAGGGACCCAAAGGTTGTATGTATTGGGTAGGCGATCGTTATCAACCCACTCCTTGCAGTCAAAAGCATGGCGATACACTGATAGTTCAGTTAGACCCCGAAAAGATGTCTCACTTTAGGAAAATAACCCGTCCGGACACAATTACCGAAAACGCGCTTGGGTCTATTTGGTATGCCAAATTTAATGGGGTCTATGAATGTTATACTTCTCCAGGATATCACCCGATTGATACGAGTTTGCAACTGAAGCTGCTGAAGGATTATGTTTTAATAAAGCATATACACGGCGGGCAAGAAGCGGGAAAATCTTCGGAATAGTATTTTTCGGATTACGGGAAACCAGAAAAATAGGTGGCGGGTATACTGTAAGTTGCGGATAAAATATCATCTCTATGCCCGCAGCTTATATCGAACATCGCCCGCATGCAACAAGCGAACATGCCCCCACTTCTCATTATGTCATAGTGGCCAATGAACAAGAGAGCGGTCAGTTTAGCACTCAAAGCGCTGCAAAAAAAGCCGCTTGTGACGCTGGATATCGTCCCGTGCATGTTGCGAGGCAACGTCATTTGCAGGACAGGAAAAATCCAGCGCACTTTCGGGTAGATCCTTGTTGAAGCGAGTTGCTGAAAGTTTGCAACTTACAAAATGGGTGTTTTCACGGTGCGCCTTAACCTAAAATAGCTCTACATTGGTCGCGCAAAGTCAATATTTGTAAAATGAAAAGAAGAATCTTTTTAGCCTTCCTGATCAGCAGTCTGCTGTTTACCGGCTTTATACCGGCTAGCCTTCCGAAGGCCGAGTATGTCTATATCTGTCAGGGCCCCTATTCCAAAGTCTATCACAAGTCGAATGAATGTAGAGGGTTGTCGAATTGCTCGACAAAGATTATCAAAATCACGTTGGAAGAGGCGGTAAAGATGGGACGACGGCCTTGCAAGATCGAATATCGATAAGGAGCATTATAGGACGAGACATTAGGGTCGTTTATACTTTTGCTTTACAATGTCCCAGGGTTGGAGCTGCTCAGGATGCCGCAGCACATCTTGGAGCGTTTTGCGGACGGCTTCCTTTTGCCACTCTGGTAGGTCTGTCGTATCCTCGGCTACGAATTCAATTGCCTGTTCTTTTTGCAGATGTTCCATCAAGGAAGCTGCGTAGTCCTTCTTTATAATGACGTGCAATACTTCTGGCATGATTTAGCTATTTGTACAAATTTACCTTTAGATTTTTGCCAATCCAAACGAAGACCTCTAATATAATCACTCACCTGTCTTTGCCATTTCCAAGTGACAATTAATCCGGATATTTGCTCCTATCGTCAAGAATCTAACCATGGAAAAGGAAGAACTTGCCTGGCTTATCGAAACCTCCCCATCGTTGCAAATGCTGCGCATGCGCAATATGCACTGGGTTCTGCCTTTTCTTTACGGCGTATTCAAGGAAGAAAGCCGGTTTTCCATCCCGGAAGACCAACTTACCCATCTCCTGGCGGAGACCCTCAGCGTCCAGGCGGACGGCACGGAAGATCTCGAGGAAGCTCGAATCGAATTCGGTGATGACGAAGCAAGCCGCAGCCGCAAATATGTCCTCAGCTGGGTGCAGAAACGCATCCTGCAAGATCTCCCCGATACGGAGGGCAACACGCAATATCAGCTGAGCTCCCACACCGAAAAAGTCTTTCAATGGGTGACTACACTGCAACTCCGGCAGCACGTTGGCACTGAGTCCCGATTCAAGCTTCTCTTCACCGCCCTCCGTGACATCGTAGAAAATACAGAGGATGACCGGGCGAAGAAGCTTGAGATGCTGCGCAACAAGAAGGCAGAGATCGACAAAGAAATTCGAGCACTCGAACACGGTGTCCTGCCCGAGCAGTACAGCAACGCCCAGGTCCAGGAAAGGCTGGAGCTCTTCATCCGCCTTTGCTATGACCTGGTCAGCGATTTCCGGGAAGTTGAAGACAATTTCAAACTGATTCACCGGTCCATCGTGGAGCAGCACGTCAAAGCCGAACAATCGAAGGGTGCCATCGTGGGATTTGCCTTCGAATCCTATGATGCGCTTCGCAACAGCAACCAGGGTAAAAGCTTCTATGCCTTCTGGGATTTTTTGATTTCCCGCGTCGGCCAGGATGACTGGCGCGAATTGACTGGGCAGCTTATCCGCTTATTGCTCGACCGAGGTATTGCTGCGGACCAAAACTTCCTGGAAAATGTGAAGTCATTGCTTTTGGCGCAGGGCCGTCAGGTCTATCAATCCAACGACCGCATGGCCGAGAAGCTGAGTCGGATTATTACTGAAAAAGAAATTGCCCGTCACCGGCGCTTGCGCCGCCAGATCAACGAGGTGAAGGAGATGGCCTTCCGGCTGATGGATGAAGACACCGTCGCTTGCGGCATCACATTGGATTCGGGAGTCGAAATCAAACTGCCAATGGACCGCCGGCTGATGCTGGAGCCGAAGAAGGGTCAGCCGTCCGTCCGCCAGCCTTTTGCTGCCGCTGAGAGAATTGAAGACATGGAGCGCTTTAGTCGCCTGCTCAATACAACCCATATCAACAGGAAACAACTTTGGCAGAAAGTCCAGGACACCCTCAGCAGCAAGCAAACTGCCACTCTGAAGGAAGTCCTCGAAGTTACCGGGCTGGAGAATGGATTAGCCGAGGTCGTTAGCTATTATGATTTCCTCCGCGACCGATCCGGGAAGGTGCAGGTGATCCCGGGAACTACCGAACTGATCCCACTCGACGACAATGCCACTAAATATATCGAAGTGCCGTATTTATTATTTGCAAGATGACCGATGATTACTGATACTAAAATATTGCCATACGCACCCGTATTCGTTCGGATGCTTAAGGGGCCGGTAGAATATCTCGACAAGTCTGTCTGGGAGCGACTGCTTCAATATAAGAAGGAATTTGCTGCATTCCTCCTGCCCCTTGGCTTGGTGTTGGTCCTCGATGAACAGGACGGCTATGCCTATATCCGCCATGCCGCCGCGGAAGACGAGGAGGACGAGATTAGCTGGGTCCAACGCCGATCCTACACTTATGAAGAGAGCATCCTGCTGGTGTTGCTTCGGGAGATGATGGCCGAGTTCGAGGTGGGTGATTCCGGGTCCCGGGAACTTGTACGGAAACGGCGGGAGATCAAAGAATATGCAGAACTCTTTTTCCGGGAGAAAGCCAGCCGTATGAAGTTCCTCAGGGAAATGGATCGGCTTATCGACAAGATGGCGGAACTGGGATTCCTGCACCTTTCCGGAGCACACGAAATCCCCGATGAAGATCGGTTCCGCATCAGGAAGATCATCAAAGCAAAAGTAGATAGCGAAGTGCTGCAGCAGTTCCTCGATCAGCTTCAGCAGCACCGGAGTGAGTAATTAAACGCCTATGCAACTTAACGTATTTAGCACCGATAGTCAGAAGAGTGGCTTCCGCCTGCAGTATATGGAAGTGCTTAACTGGGGCACTTTTGATGAATACATCTTTTCTATTCAGCCTGGCGGCGAGACCAGCCTCCTGACTGGGGCTAACGCCAGTGGCAAAACTACCTTTGTTGATGCCCTCCTTACTCTCATCGTCCCTGAGAAACGGTATCGCTTTTACAATCAGAGTAGCGGCTCAGAACGGAAAGGAGACCGGACCGAAGATAGCTACGTCATGGGCGCCTATGCCACCATCAACAGCGAGTCCACCGGTGCGACGAAGACCCTGTACCTCCGTGAGTCCCGGGAGCATGCCTATAGTATACTTCTTGCCGGATTCGGCAATGAGGCTGACCAGGCTGTCACTCTCTTTCAGGTCAGGTATTTTGCCAACGGCGAGATGCGGCGGGTCTTCGGGGTTGCCTTCAAAGCCCTGCATATCGAAGATCATTTCAAGCCGTTCGATCTCGGCGGTAACTGGAAACGTCGCCTTGACCAACAATACAACAAAGGGTCACGCAAGCAAATAGAATGTTTCGACAGTGCCGCCAAATATGCGCAACGACTCGTTGAAGCCATGGGTATGCAGAGCATCCAGGCGCTGCACCTATTCAACCAGACCGTAGGCATCAAGGTCCTCGGCAACCTGGACGACTTCATCCGCAACCACATGCTGGAACCTCGTAATATGGAAGAGCAATTCCAGGATCTAAAGCGCCATCTCGGTACCCTCCTCGACGCGCAGCGAAACATCGAAAAAGCAGAAGAGCAGATTAGGCTCCTTCAACCCGTCGAAGAGCACTTCGGGAAATTCAAGGCCCTTCAGCACCAGCAGCAGGAGGCTAGCCAAAGTCTGGAAACGGCTGCGGCGTGGCAGGGTTATACTCGCGATCGCCTCCTGGCGGCGGCAATCACGGAGGGCTCCGAGCGTCTTCGTGACCTCAACCGAAGCATTGAAGACAAGAAAAAGGGCATCGCTGGCTGGATAGAAAAAGAACGGGTGCTCCAAAACCAACTCGACAACAACAAGGTCGGCCAGCGTATCCGCGAACTCGAAAAGGAAATCGCCGAATACCAGGACAGGAAGCAGGCGGCTGAACGCAACCTAGACGAACTAAAAGGCTGGTGCCAGACATTAAGGCTGGAAGAGGCTGCTTTCCCCGACGAAGAATCGTACACCCGGATTAAGAAGGAAGCCGGCCGTCGAAGCCATACGCTCGAAAGGGAGCAACGGCTTAATGAAGAAGACGAATTCGAGTATACAACCCTCAAGAAGAATTCTGAAACCGAACAAAAGAACCTCGAGACCGAGCTTAACAACCTCTTGCAAAACAAGAATAATATTCCCGCTCATCTCATACAGCTACGCAAAGAGATCTGCCAGGCGTTGAAGCTCGACCCTTCGGACCTACCCTTCGCCGGTGAACTCATGCAGGTGAAGGCTGCTTACCGGCACTGGCGCCCGGCGCTCGAAAGGCTGCTGCACGGCTTCGCCCGCCGCCTTTTAGTATCCAACGAACATTACAAAAGGATCACTAAGTATATTAACAGTACCAACCTCCGGAACCGGATCGTCTATCACCACGTCAGACACCTGGCACTGCGGAAGCATCCGGAAGAAGATACGGTTGTGGCCAAGCTGGAGTTTCTCCCGAATCATCCTCTGGCCGACTGGATCGAGCAGCAGGTCATTTTGCAATTCGGTCATATATGTCTGGATGACGAGCGGACCATCGAGCGCTATGACAGGGCCATCACACTCAATGGTCTCATAAAAAACGCCGACCGCCATGAGAAAGATGACCGCGCCCAGGCTAACGATCCCAGCAATTATGTAATGGGTTGGAACAACGAGGAGAAAAAGGAGGCCCTGATCAGCCGTCGTAATCAATTGACCGATGCGATCTCCCGGGCAGGGGAGGCCCTCGCCCGATGCCGAAAAAAGAGTAATAGCCTGCAACAGCAATTTTACGCTCTGCAACGGCTCAATGAACACGGTGGGTTTTCAGTGATCGATGTCAACAATCTTCAAAGGTTGCAACGAAAAGCCGAGGACCAGGTTGCAGCACTTCGCGACAAAGACAAGGAGTTCAACACCCTTCGACTGCAACTGGATGAGATCCGCGAGCAACGGGTTGCAGAAGAACAGTCGCGGGACAAATTGAACGGCGACCGAGCACTCCTTGAAAACCGGCTCGCCGACTGGGGTGACAATCGCCTTTCACTGCAGCCACTGGTTGGTCAACTCACGTCGGCCGACAAGGAACAGATGCTTGGATTCCAGCAACGGTACGCTCAGGAACTGGCAGAAATCACCCTCGACACGCTTGCCAACACTTACCAGTCGCTTCGCGACCGGTTCACCGCCACTATCGAGGCGCTGAAGGAAAGCATTCATAAGGAAGATAACCAGCTCAGTCGCTGTATGAACCGGATACGAAATCCTTCTGCGGATATTCTGCAACGGTTCCCTGACTGGCTGGGCGATGTCGAAACATTGCCGGAGGATTCTGTCCATGCCGGGGAATATTTGGAATGGCTGACCAAATTGACGACCGACAACCTGCCGCGCTATCGCCGAGAGTTCGAGAATTATATCAACGACACCATTACCTACAAGATCGGCGGGTTGAACGAAGAGATGGAAAAATGGGAACGCGAGGTCCGCGGCCATATCCAACGCCTCAATGTATCGCTGGCCGGCATCAACTTTAACCGGCTGCCGGATACCTATATCCAACTCGGCACAAGACCGGTTGTGGATACGACAATCAAAGAGTTCCGCGCGCGTCTGCTGGATGCGCTCCCTCAGGCTGCTAACTGGCAGCAAAGCAACTATTCCGAGAAAGCGCTCCATTTTCAACAGAAGGTCCAACCGCTGATCGCGAGCCTGGAGGCCAACGAGGCGTACCGCAATCGAGTCATGGACGTCCGCAATTGGTTCGAATTCTGGGCCGATGAAAAATACAAGGAAACGCATGAATTGAAAAAGACCTATCGCCAGATGGGGCAGTTGTCAGGCGGCGAAAAAGCGCAGCTAACATACACGATTCTCTGTAGCGCTATCGCGTACCAATTCGGGATTACCAGGGAGGGGAAGAACAGCAAGAGCCTACGTTTTATTGCTGTCGACGAGAGCTTCAGCAACCAGGACGAAGAGAAGACGACCTACCTGATGGAATTGTGCAAGCAGCTGCACCTGCAGTTGCTCGTGGTAACGCCGAGTGACAAGATCCAGATTGTGCAGGATTTTATCGCGCATGTCCATCTGGTGCAGCGGGTCAACAACCGGCATAGTGTGATCTATAACATGACGATCAAAGAATTGCAGGAGAAGATGCAAAACGCCGAGGTGCCCTTATGACCGAATCTACGTATATTGTCCAATTGGAAAAGCGATGGCCGCAAGTCCTGAAAGATATGGTCGCCGGCAATACCTATAGTCCTATCGTCCTGCGGGGCGGCAAGAACTGGCCTGAGAACGCGAAAGAATTATTCGAAAGAGTCGAGCAGTTCAAAAAGCATGAAAAAGGCTTTGTTCCTCTCGGCTGGCGGATTGAATGGATGACACGTAAAAGCAAGCGATTCGGCGTCCAGCAGTGGCCGGCGACGATCACCGTGGAAACGGAAGAGGATTATCTGCATCTGACCGGCAGGCAGAACCTGGCCGGACGATTCAAAGCGGAGCTAGCCCGGTTGCTTGAGTGGCGCCCAGGGTTGCGGGATTTCGTTTTCCGCCGGCCCGAGCTCGTGCTGGGTTTGGGCGAAGCTTGGCCCGGCATTCGCGCCGTTGTCGACTACCTGCTAACACATGACGTCCGCGATTATTATATCCGCAGCCTGCCGGTCCCGGTGCACACCAAATTTATCCAGCAATACCGGAATACCGTCCTGGCGCTGCTACAATGTTTCGACCCGGATCGTTTCCCGCCGCAGGAGCACGACCTTGAGGAAGCGCTGGGGCTCCGGCGCAAGCCCTTTCTCTTTCAAATGCGCTGGCTCGATGTTGCACTGGCCGCGGCCTGTTCGGCTGACATGGAGATATTTGCCGTTCCCGTCAAACACCTGGCGGGCGTATCCTGGGCCGTGCGCCGGGTGATCCTTGTCGAAAACGAGACTAGTCTTCTGATGCTACCCGCTATTCGGGACTGTTTCGCGATCTTCAGCAGTGGGAAAGCGCTCTCTCTGCTCGAAAACCTCAGCCTCTTTCGCCGGGTGGAGATCTACTACTGGGGTGATCTCGACGAGGAAGGATATATTATGCTGAATACAATGCGCGGACTATACGGTCATGTTATCAGCCTCTTCATGGATATTGAAACGGTCAGCTTCCATGAGCGCCAGTTATTACGGCAACCTAACCCCTACAAAGCCCGCGATCTTCTGCTCCTAACGCCTGCCGAGTTTCAGGCCTATCGGCTGTTGGCCGGAACGGATGGCCGGATCGAACAGGAGCAGCTTGATCAGGAATTTGTTGCGCTGCGATTGAACCTGCTCGCTCCAACCGCAGGTTCATAGTTGATGCATAATCAATTTGTTAAATGAATTTCGGAATGTTCTGGTAGATATTTTACATGTATTTTATCCGAATTTCTGACTATCTTACCTTAGGATAATAAAGTAAATTTGCGCCTTAAACGGTTGATTTGACCAGCCGAATTGCAAAGGTCCTAAATGAATTGACAATGACAGACCTACAACTATATTCGCAAATATCCTCCTTACCTGCCGATCTCAAGAAGGAGGTATCAGATTTTGTGGAATTTTTAAAGCAAAAGGCCAAACCCAGAGCCAAGCCAAAAGAACGCAAGTTTGGTTATGCCAAGGATTTTTTCAAGATGGCCCCCGATTTTGACGAACCTTTGGATGATTTTAAAGACTATAGGTAATGCAGATGCTACTGGATACTCACACGTTCATTTGGTTTATTTCCGGGGATCAAGCATTGCCGCAGCGAGCGCTCAACGCGATAAAGGATACAGATAACAAATGCTATATTAGTATTGCCAGCATTTGGGAAATTGCGATTAAATTCAGTTTGAAGAAGCTGGAATTGAAGTCAGATTTTAACCATATAATTGACTTCCTTGCCGCGAACGACATTGAAATTCTCCCTATAAGCTTTCAGCATTTGCAAAAGGTCATCGCTTTGGAATTTCATCACCGGGATCCATTCGACCGGCTCATCATTGCTCAAGGGTTGGTGGAGAATCTCACGATAATTACGAAGGATGAACATTTTCCGAGTTATACCGATTTGTTGCTTTGGAAATAATTTTTCGTTTGACCTCCCCCGTCTCGAGTATTTTGCCAACTCGCTTTTTACTTTCTGAGGAAGAAATCATCTTCGTTTTGCTGGTTTTGTAATCGGAATAGCGTCCATCCAATTCGCCTTTGAATTCGGGAGTATATTTGACACCTGATTGGTCTATGTCATGTTTCATCAGAATATACAGAGCCCTCACATTTTGGTCGTCGGCAACCTCCAGATAACTATGTAATTGTTGTCTAATGGCGGCTGTGTTCATATCTTTATAATGATACCAGCAAATTTACCTTTAATTTCTTGCTGACCTAACTAATGATGGCTTCGGATTTATTGGGGAAGCCCTATCCTGCCCGGCTGTAAGAATAAACCCAAATGGACCTCATTATCGCCTTCATTTCTTACCTTTACAACAACAAAATCGCCTACGTTCTTTGCCATTCGCCAAATTCGTGACACAGCATCTCACAGACTACCAAGAATTTGATAACCAACATATTGCCGGAAGAGCCCATTTCCCTCCCTCTCCGCTGATTAAAATTAAAGCCCGCGCCCAGTGAGGGTTTTAGCATTTTATGGGGTCAGGGGGTGCAAAAAGGGGGGTGGTTCCTTTAACTTCAGTAGTTTTATGCAAAGACTATTGTCTTATGCTGAACGTTACCTTCACAAAAGATGCCCCTCAGGAAAACTACAGCATTATAACTGTAAATGGATCGCAGGATAAGGGTTCTTTTTGTTTCGACGGCGGGTCCAGCGGGTGGTACTGCGATTTGCATGATCAAGGGGTCTTCAACAAGCTATCAGAATACAGCTTTAAAGAGGTAGGTGAATTACTCTCCGGCTTTAATTTTCCGGTCCGTCAATCAGAAGAATCCGCTGGTTGCCGGTTACGGGTTATCTGTCGTGATGAACCGTATGGCAAAACTGGCATATTTGTCGAATTCGAATCCAACGCAGATTTCTGGGCAAGGCCATACAGTATCGTTGACTTAGCAGCAAAATTTAAAGATATAGTAGAGGCAGAAAATAGAAATGATATTGAATTTACCGCCGCGGACGACGAATCTCTATTCAATGGTTTTGGTATATTTTGGACAGTTGCTACTGATGGTGAGATTATAAAGTCAACTATTGGAAAAGCTGTTGAATTGTTTTTCGAGTTTGAAGCAAAGGCAGAAAGAGCAACGGTCGATTCCATGGATAAGGAAAACCTAGTTACTTATTTCGCCTTTCCAGATCAAATAAGGATTGCCTGCAAGCAATATTTAGTATATTTTGCTCAATTCCTACTCGATTTAGGTATTGAGGCTGAAACAGAAATCAAAGAACAAGTCGGGAAAACTTTGTTTAAAATAGTTCCAGCCGACAAGAACACCGCTCTTGATAAAATCAAGGAGGCGCTGGAAATATATCTTAACGCTCCAGGCGCTCCAAACTCTGAGTTCGATATCATTCAGAATGCCGATGTTTCAGTTATGCAATGGCAGGCGAACGTTATGCACTTAAAGGCGCAACTTATGCTTGCGAAAAGCGGTATGCAAATGAAGGATGCAACCATAGAAATGTTAAGCCTTTCGAATTATCAATATCAGCAATTGACCCTAAAAAATAACGAACCCACTAAGACGCAACAAGAAGAGGATATTATAAAAGGAATAGTCTCTGTTAAGCACTACGAAGGCAAAGGATTCTCGATTAATTTGCCGGAAATTCTGAGGCGCTTAAAGAGGAGATTCGGCAAATAGCAACTGCGAAATCATTCGGATTATTATTGATTGGGCGCCTCCCCCGCATAAATCACTGATGGCGGTTTATCATTTCTAAAATTTGGTTGGCAAATAATCATGCGGTTTACTTCTGCAAGATGCGCAATATGTGTCTCTAAAAGTCTGTTCGTCTTATCAAACCAAAAGCCAAATTGCTGTCGAACCGAGTTAAAATCCTTTGGAGGGGCTGAAAGCTTCCCCAAAAACTGTAGCGATCTAAATTAAAAATTAATCGCTAAAATTGGGAAGCAAATGAAAAAGACAAAATTCACCGAGAGCCAGATTATTGGCATTTTAAAGGAGCAGGAAG
>Ga0134125_10005557_pt1 | contig 14301 bp, 27 predicted proteins | sample KB31751_FD_96464 | JGI IMG/M metagenome (GOLD analysis project Ga0134125, IMG submission 96464) | Terrestrial soil microbial communities with excess Nitrogen fertilizer from Kellogg Biological Station, Michigan, USA - KB3-175-1 | ecosystem: Environmental > Terrestrial > Soil > Unclassified ... | reverse complement strand
CTTCAGGTTGGTTGTTGCTAAATTATTATAGCGAAAAAAATTTGGGAATGAAACTTGATCTAGTTGGTTTGTGCGGTTATGCTGGATTTTATTTTTTGAAGATATTGCCCCGCCGGGTATGAAGCGATCGGGGCAACCATAGGACACTCAATATGAATAAACAGATTCTAACTCATCTAGCGCACAAATCAAGTACCACACATCATTTAATTAAGTTGATGAACCTGCTTTGCAAGAATAAAGCGGGTAGGACGCTGGCTTGTATGCATTATACGGCTAGCCTTGTTGCTTCGTTGGAGATAGCAATAAGGCTAGCCATTTTTTTAACTATACCTAGGACATTTACTAGTTTTATCACTATGGAGCCTTAATTATGAAAACCAAAAAACCCTCTCACAAGCTAATCAGTCTCATTACTAAGGAGCTTTATTTCAAATGAACCCTTTATGTATCAAATGAACCCTTTATGTATCAAATGAACCCTTTATGTATCAAGGAGCTTTAGTATGTATGAATTATACCTAAAACGCAATCGGTCGTTTTTTATCGTTTCAGGTTATGGATGCCAAAAAGTAGAAGGAGTTACGCATGTCTAAATTTAAAATAATGGCCCTGGTTCGTCGCTGCAAGCTTACCACTTATGAAAAGTTTGTTTTGAATGAAATGATTTTTGTCGGCAAATATGACGGCACCAATGTTTATGATATTTACATAACTCAAGAAACCTTGGCTGCAAACATATCGGCATCACCTCGCACCATTAAAAACGTCATGAAAAAAATGGAGGCGACGGGAATTCTCATTAACGGGAGAGGACACAAGTACGACAAAAACATCTTCACTATTTCTACGGCTATGCTTAAGATGCTTGTGGATAAAACTGTGGATAACCAATGTATAATTAATCCACAGGGTGCACCTGGTGCACCCGAGGGGGGGCAAAATGTGTCATTTGGGGGTGCACCACGTGCACCCAAACAACAGAACAAGGGATCTGTTTATCACTCTATGTTAGAGGAGGGGCAACAGGGGGAAGAAAAAGAGGCCGATGTTTTGGAGAACGAGGAACAAATCTCAAAGGAGGAGGTGGTCGAAAGAATTGAGCGACTACACCACTATGGGGATATTCCGACTAGGATTTTTGGGAGTAACGAGGAGCTGGCAGATCAGGTAGTGTTTCATATTAGAAATCGTGACAAGAAAAAGACCAGGTCAGCCAGACATGCGTACAACAGTGCGATTAAGCTTATCAAGGACGGTAGATGGCAAAAGCCGAATAGATATAAATCTGAGCCAGTTAAGATGCAAGAAATATTACAAAACTTCACAAAGGGGATGAAACTATGACAACCGCAAAGAAAAACAACGTTGTAGAGCTGTTTAAAAAAAATGTTGAGCCAGAGCAGGAGAGCACATTTTTGCCACACAAAATGTACCCAATCAACCCACACAAGATTGTTGCTCAAACCTCAAACGCCATTTGCTTTGAGGCGCGCATTGAATATCGCTATCCGTCAAAGACGTGGGATTACACTTTGAGCTGTTGGTTCCCCAAATCCATGATGGTGAATGTCTTTTTGCCAGGCTGGTTATTCATGGCTAAAGCCAAAGATGCTAGACAAGAATTGTTGCGCCTTGAGGATTTTCTTGAGTTGTTTCAAACCGGAAAAATCCATTTGAGTGACTTTTTCCTAAGAGTGGATGATTATTTAATTAATTTGGATGCCGATTTTTTGAAATAGGATCAACGGATGATTAATTGTGTATGCGGGAAGGAACCCAAGCTCACTGAGCGCCATGGTTGGCGGGTGCACGTGATGTGGTTTGAGTGTGAGTGCGGACGTAAGTCAGAGAGCATGTCATATTCGTTGATGTGGGAAAATGACATAGAATTTTACCGGCAAGATGCCCTAGATAAATTAACCACGGAGTGGAACAAAAATGCTGAGTCTGATGCTGCCTTATCCGCCGAGCGTGAATCACATGTACAAAACGAGCGGTAATCGTCGCTATCTTTCGAAAGAGGCAAACGAGTACATACGAGCGGTAAAAGACAGAACGCCGCTCTGTGAGCGTTATAATGCGTTCTTGGGTGTGAAGCTTAAAGTTAAAATTTGGGTATATCCGCCAGACAAACGTAGGCGAGATTTAGATAATATTTGCAAGTGCGTATTAGATTCGGTTCAGAAAGCTGGCATAATTGATGATGACTACAACATTGATTGCTTAATTCTTGAAAGACGTGAGGTAATATCTAAGGGTCGCATAATATTAGAAATAAGGGAGCTGACTAATGAGCGAGATATTGGTTAGGGTGTTAGGGACAGAGTTGGGATTGGGTCGCGGTTTGGCTGAAGATATCATAGCTAATTGTACGCCTGAACAAATTCAAGCTGCTAATGAGTGTGTGCAGAATATGAAGCAAAAGGAGCCTGGTTATCGGTTTGATAGCTGGGATAAATATATGTTGCTAATGACGAGTTTTCGAGCAGGGAAGAGATGAGCAGTAAAGTATTTTATATGTTTTTGGGAGCGTTGTTACTGGTAATATTTTGTGTAATGAGCGCGATAGTTAATGCTACATATACTGGCAAAAATACGCTAGATTGCGAGAGCTTAAAGATCTCGCGCGAGACATATTATTTGTGCGTGCAAGCACGCGAAGCAGTTAAGCTTCGTGAGCTGGTGGAAAACGAATAAACCTAATAAATTTTATGTGTTTTTATCCCATTGGTGGAGCGCATGTTTTATCATTAAAAATAAACAAAAAACATATACCGCCATAACAATAACAACGATGATTAAAATTATGAAAAACCTCAGCAACAACATTTAACTAAAAAGTGCAATTAGTTTGTTTAGTTTAGCAAGGACGGGATGGTCTGCTCGTTCAATGTTTAGCTCGTTCATTTTATAGGCGCGCAGCTCTAAAAGATAATCCAAAGTGTCCCTGGTGTCTATAATATGATTTAGTATTTCTTTGTATGTATCAGTTGTAGCTGGCGATAGCCCTCTAGATTCATAGCCATTAAGTAATATTTCTATGCGCTCTATGACTTTTTTAACACCAGTATTATAGCCTTCGTCAAAACCTGTGGTGTATGCTGGGTGATCTGCTAAGTCCAATAAAAATTTTGATTTTGTTTGTGTCATTTTATTTTCCCCTTTTTGTTTCAAGTAGATGGATCATTTTATCCCTCTAACACATAACGTTTACATGATTTAATTTCAGGTAAAATTGATTCTTGCAACAATTCGCGCCATGTGACTTTTTCTTCTAAATAGACTTTTCTGTCTGTCACATCGCGACGATAAGCTAAAAGCATTTCACGTTGTTTAATTGATAATTCTTGTAGCTTCTCGCCACTATTGGTTTTGATCCGTCGAAACATTATATTTACCTTTATGTCAAATTTATATACTTTAAAAATAGGGTGATTAGCACATTAGAAATCAAGCTGCATATCATTAAATAAACAAGAAATTTCTTTATGTTTCTTTTAAACTCATTTAATATTGTAGATATCACGCCGATGTCCTGCGTCTAAGACCGTTATTGTATTTTCATTATCATTGATTTCGCAAATTACCCGATAGTTACCAATCCGATAGCGCCACAAGCCGCCTAAGTTTTCGTGTAGTGGTTCTCCGCGAATATATGGCGAATCAAGCAACGCTATATCTGACAAATAGTCAATTATTCGCATTTGCGCTACTGACCCTAACTTTTTAAGTCCTTTTTCACTTTTTCCAGCAAATTTTATCTTATAAGCCAAGTTTTTTCTTCATTTCTTCAAGGGTTAAATAACCGTCCGGGTCTTTTAATACATCAAAAGCAATCTGTAAATCGTCTTGATCTTCTAAGTATTTTTCTAAGGCTTTTTTTACATAATAAGTTTTAGTGCGCCCAGTTTTTTCAGAAAGTAGGGCAAGCCTTGTTTCTAAATTTTTTGATAATCTAACGCCTAACATAATTTATACCCCCAAGACAGTATAACATGTTTAACAAGTTGTACAAGTTTTTATATTTTTACTCATATTGAGCGCCTGCAGTTTATAAGTCGTAAAAGCCAAGAGTGTAGTTGTCGCCAAAATTAACCGGCACGTGAGCGGCATGTACTTGGCTTTCTTGCTCTAAAAAGCGTTCTAGCGCTTTCTTTGCGTAGTAGCTTTTGGTGTGACCAGTCTTTTTAGCAAGTCTGGTTAGTTTTTCTTCAAGGTCGTAGGGCAATCTTACACCTAACATAATTTATCTCCTGTATATAGTTTGTTTAATAGTTTAGTTTAACACGTTTAACAGGTGGCACGCCAGTTTAACGTCTATATGCTGCTATCTAATGTTTTTATACGATGCCACCGATAATATTATTTATCGGCGGTATGTAATATACATCACTGCTATTTATCTTTTAGCTCTACGTCTGTTTCGATTGGAATGGTTGCTACATGTTCGTAATCAAGCACATGATATTGACCGCTAGAGAGGCCGTGAACTAAAGATATGTTTTCGTGCGAGATGCGCAAGAAACAGTCTTCCGCAAGATCATCTGCATCTTTTTTTATTTCTAAATACTTATTTTTATACCGCTCCACCATATGAGATGTATAGAGCGCACTATCTAGCGGCGCAACAGTCGCGGCTAAATTTGTGAATTCTTCTTGAGTGATATCACTAAACAAAAAATAATAGTCGTGACCGCCTGGGTCTTGATTTAGTCTTACATATTGAAGCTTATTAAACAAATTGTAATTTTTTAAAATATTAAGCTCATAGATTGCACGAACATCATTAACAGGCGCGCCCTCCATATAGCATATATGAAATATAAATGCTTTTACTGTTAAAAGTTTAGTGTTTAATTCAAGTTTTTCTCTCATTTTATTTACAAGCTCTTGTATCGTCATTATTTATATCCTTAATTGGTTGATGTTTGCTCAATATGTTTATGTTTAAACCTTTTGTCTACACATTTCTTGAACATGTGCATCATAGGGTCTATTTTCGACAGATTCATACCCTGTTTCATATGGTGACTTGATATCGCTTTTAGCCAAATGATTTACCACGCGAGTAATCGTCTGCTCTAAAAACTTAAGACGCTCATTTAGATTGTTTATACGCAGCACTGTTTCGTGCATAAATTTATTATGTACTTCATCGTTAGCCATTTGTTCCCCCGTTTATTTTATGTGTATTTGTTTGCTAATTGATTGATAGTTTCTTCGTTTCGTATCATTTCTTCATATGCGGCTTGTGCTCTAAAGTGTAAGTCCCACTGGTGCAATTTTGCGTTAACCTCTTTAACTAGTGAATCAATTTTTTCACGTAGCATGTTGGTTTTTTTGGCAAGTTCTTTATGATCATGACTTGCGGTAATCTTGCCGTAGATGTGGGTTACGGTCTTTAGGTCTTCTTCGAATATACGTTTTTGTGCTTGTAGCTTCTCGTAGGCCACTGCTTCTGCTGACTTCTCTGCTTTATCCTTGCTCATTATTCCCCCTGCGCTATTTGAATTACATTTGCAATTTCTTTCATGGCTGAAATTGCGCTACTATCGGTTTTGCATGCATACTTGTAATATTCTTTGTTGCTGAACTTAAAATATATAATGCTGCCTTCGCGTTTTAAGTTGCGCACTAGCCCCAGATTAATTAACTCATCACCTATTTTAAAAAAATACATAGTTCCCTCTTATTAATATCCATTGATGTAGTATACATCACTTGTTTAACATGTCAAGGTGTGCTGCATATTGCATCGCACACTTGAGTTTTCTATACTTAGCGAGTGATGGGGACATCTAAAAAAGGATTTTATGGCACTAGCTACGTACAAAAAAACGTACCCTGCTCTTTATGTAAGCATATGTAAAGACGGTGGTTCGATCTGTAATTTCTGCTCGCAAGTAAATATCGCCCGCTCCACGTTTTATCGTTGGGTTGATTCACATCCCGAATTTAACGACGCGTTTCATCGCGGCAAAGAGCATACCGAAGCCTGGTTTACCGAGATGGGCATACGCGGCATGAAAGGCGAATTTGAAAAGTTTAATGCAACGGTGTGGTCGATGCTTATGCGTAACAAATGCGGATATACTGAGCATCGCAAAGTTGCAATTGATTTCACACAATGTAGAACTTCGGATGAAAAAATGGCGTTAGTTGATACGCATGTGGCTAGTGGCAAGCTTACTTCTAAAGAAGCTAAGGACTACGCTGACTACATTGCGGTAAGTGCTGCAATTCATGAAAAGACCGAAGTGGCGCAACGTGTGGAGGCATTGGAGGCCCAAGCAAGTGGAATTAAAGCGTAGGTTACAAAGATTAGAGTTGCGTCTAAACCCTCCCAAAAAGTTACCAGTGATTGTAGTGCGAAGCATTGATGAGATTACTGATATCGATGCAGCCATGTGGGTGGTGATTAAGATTTGAGCAGAATCTATTATCTTAATTTCAGCTACACTGATTGTTGGTATGGCAAGCTTTTAAAAGGTTTTACACACGTCGATTTAATCGCACGAACTAACCATGGGTTTATTGAGCTCTCACCGCTTGCCTCCCGTTGTTTTTTACTTTGTGGCGATGAAATCAGCATAGATAATCCCGATGGGTTTATAAGAGTTAAAGTTGCTCATAGTTGCAGGGCTAAATTGATTAAGCCGACTATGCAGACGTGCACTACTTTTGTACAATATGTAATGGGGATTAATGTTGGTGCGTTTTTGTGCCAAACTTTATATGACCGACTAACTACCAGGGAATATCCAGGGATTGAGGTAACGAAATGGCAAAGGAAAGGGATTTTAACACTGAACTAGCATCTAAGCGACGCGAAACACGTGATATTGATATGCGCGTGGAAGACCGTGAGCGTCAATCACAACAAATTAATTCGAACCTGGAAAAGTTAAAACACCCATCCACTGGTCACTCGATGGTGCGCGAAAATGAAAACTATGGAGGTTACTAATGGGACTAGAAACAGCAGCCCTGGGTTTAGTTGGCGCATCTGCCCTATTTGGCGCACATCAAACCGCACGCGCATCACGTGCCGCCAAACGTGCCGCCGGTGAAGAGCACGCCGCAATCAACGAATCACGTCAACGCTTGTCCAAAGATCAGGCCAAGCTTTCTAAAAACGTGGAGCAACAACAACGTAAACTCGCGGTCGCGCAAGCTCGCAGCAATCGTGCAAGGTTACGCGGGGGTGTCTTTGGTGAATCACAACCCACCGAATCACCACTTACCCCAACATTAGGATAATAAATGTCAAACACGGATGTAATTCTTGCTCCAAGCCTAGATAAGCGCGAATATTATTTGCGCCGTTACACTAAAGCCCGCGCAACTAGTGATTTATGGATATCGCTACTTGAAGCGTGTTATCACTATACAACCCCAGAGCGCAACCTCTATTACTGGACATCGCAATACCAAGGCGCGCAAAAGAATGCTAAGGTCTATGACACTACACCCGTAATTGCTATGCAGTCGTTTGTAAGCAAGGTACACAGAGCGCTTACGCCACCACAACAAAATTGGGCATTACTTGAAGCAGGAAGCGAGATACCAGACGATGAAAAAGATAACGTTAATAAACTTTTGCAAGACGCTACTAACATTCTTTTTAGTTACCTGCATCGCTCCAATTTCGATTTGGTTATTAATGAATGTTATTATGACCTTGGAATTGGCACCGCTTGTTTAATCATTAACGAAGGACCAGACGAAGAGCCTTTGCGCTTCTTTTCTGTGCCGCTTGCACGTCTTGCGCCAGAGCAAACCTATTCCGGACTGCTCGATGCTGCATGGCGTTGGTGGGATGAGGTTAAAATATCTGACATTCTGGCCCTCTGGCCTGAAGCACGTCTCACACCGATGATGTCTTCAATGTTAAAAGATGACCCCGGCGCTACAGTTAAAGTGCTAGTAGACGGCTGTATCGATAATTCACCATATAATACTAAAACCAAATACACTTATGTGGTAATGCACGAAGGTGAAATCTTGCTTGAGAAAGCAGTAGATAGAAACCCCTTTTTAACATTCCGTTGGTCAAAGATTTCAAACGAAGTAATGGGTAGAGGCCCTGTGATTGGCGCTCTGCCCTCTATCTTAACATTAAACGAGTTAATGCGCTTAGAGTTAACTAGCGCGAATATGAACGTTGCAAAGCCTATCATGGCCTGGAGCGATGGTATATTTAACCCGTGGACGTTTAAGCTAGAACCAAACACTATTATTCCAATTGCGCCAAATACTTCTGGGCAATTTCCATTGCAACCTTTCCCAGATACAGCTAACCCGCAGTTTATGCAGTTAACAGCAAATGATTTGCGCATGCAGATTAACAAGCTTATGTATGGCGACCCGTTAGGCCCAATTGATGCACCAGCAAAAACGGCACTAGAGATTGCAACACGCAAGCAAGAATTCTTAGAGCAAATCGGTCCAAGCTTTACTAGATTGTGTGTCGAGTTTATGCCGCGCTTAATTGAAAACGTAATTCATATCCTGCAAAAGAAAGGTTTAATGCCGAAGTTAAACGTTAACGGCAAAGAGATTAAGCTTAAGTACAAGTCGCCTATCACGATTTCACAAGGTCAAAACGACGTGTCAGTCTTTACCCAGTGGTTCCAGCTAATGCAGGCAATCGTTGGGCCTGATGCTGCAATCACTTATTTAAACCCCATTGAAATGCCAATGTGGATGGCTGAGAAAATGGGCGTTGAGATGAAAATATTAAATGACAGAGCGCAAATGCAGGAAATGCTAAAACAACAATCACAACAAATGGAACAAGTTGAAGCATTAGGTATTGAACAAATGGGAGCGCAAATTGGAGCCTAAGGATAATCCGTATTTAAAAATTGATAATCCTTACGAGGGTGTCAAAAACGTTCGCGATGAGATGAACAAAGAACAACTAGAATTAATGCGTCTTTGCCACGAAGTGTTCCATGTAGAACCCAAAGGTAAAGAACTTATGAAGATATTCAGAGAGCGCTACTTGTCAGCCGCCCTCTTTCGACCAGACCACCCACAATGCAAAGAACTAGCTTTGTATTGGGAAGGCTTTAGGGAAGCAATCCGTGGTTTTTATAATTTGGGTTTGCAACATCAACAATATATAAACGGAGTACAAAGCAATGGAAGACAACCAAACACCACCAGCAGCACCACAATCTAGTGAATTTTTCCCAAACATAAGCAAACCTGCGCCAGTTGCCGCGGATGCCGCGCCAGCGCAATCTAACGATTGGTACATTATGGATGGATTAAAAGGTGAAGGTGAACGCCCAAGTTACTTTTCACCCAAATATAAAACCTTGCTAGACCAAGCCAAAGCATACCCTGACTTGGAAAAGAAGCTGGGTGCTACTCGTATTGCACCGGAAAAATACGACATATCTAAATACGAACATCTATTAAACCCAGAAGACATGGTTACACAAAAACTCTTGCATACGGCACGTGAAAAACAATTACCACAAGACGCGCTAGATGGTGTGCTAGACGTGTTTTCAGAATATGTGAATGTAAACAAGATTGACCCAGTCAAAGAGCTTGAAAAGCTTGGGCCAAATGGGCGTGAAAAGGTAAAAGTGGTTGCGCAATGGGTTGAAAATACATTTAGTGAAAAAGCCATTGAAGCATTAAATCGACTGCCAAAAAACGCAGACTTTGTAAACTTTATGGATGAAGTGCGTCAACTGCAACATCACACTAGTGTAACCGTGCCAATTGCGCCTGAATCCAAATTTGTGCCTTTAACAGTTGGCGAGGTTGAGGCAGAAATGCGTGCTAATTATGCGCGTTATAACTCAGATGCAAAGTATCGTGCAGAGATTAAAGCTAAGTTCGCGCAAGCGTTAGGAGAGTAGTCTATTTAAACTAATTGAAAATAGATTATTAACTAGTGGTAATCCGTTTTAAATGGCTTAACAACTAGTTATAAAAGACATTGTAACTAGTTACAAATACCAAGGAAGGTAAAATGAACTTTAAAAAACTTGTGCTAACTGCGCTCGGGTTGAGTGTTGCAACTCAAGATGCGGATGCTGTCAAACCGCTAAATCCAGCATTTGCTAAACATTACACCCAACTGTTAAACGGCTTTCGTCAATCTGTGCATGCAACCGATATGCAGCATGTGACATACGACTTTGCAGCACAAGCTAAACTTGATGCGGTAATTAACAGTCATAACGATTCTAGATGGATGTTTGAGGTAAACCCAAACCCACCATTCCCTTTTAAGCAAAACATGAATGGTTACTTTATAGGTGGCGAACTTGGTATGAGCGTGCCATTTTGGGGTTGGCATGATACGTGTACTGCCTATGGGCAAAATTGTCTGATAAAAAACTATTATTTTCGTGCACGCCAATTTAAATCCTGTTTTAACTACACCGCGTGCAATGCTAGCGCTGGTTCATTTAACGACTTCAAATCATGTGAGACTGCACTTGAAGAACATGGTAGCGGTTATAAATGTAGTTACGCGTGGGTATACCTAGGTCGCATGTTGCGCGCAGATGTTACCCGTATAGCCTGTGCCGTATTAGAAGTACCAGGCTGGAAGCCACCCCCAGGACAGTTAAATAGCTATTGGTGCTTTAGCGATGGCACACCACCAAGTTCAGATCAACCCTATAGTAAGTTGCAATTAAAAGCAGGTTAATTTGCAGAATTTTGGTAACTTGATATACTAAAAGCTGGTAGCAATTTATTAGCCTTAAATTCGCTATTTGGTCGGATGGCAAGTTTGTGAGTGGGCTTGCCACCCAACCCCCAGGAAGCAAAGTATTTGGACACCTTGTACGAATACCGCCCAAACAAGGACACGTTTAGGCCCGAAAGGACACCCTAAACTCTTAGATGGATACCGGTTATACACCGACAAGCCCGAAGAAAGCAGAAATTAAGTTTTTTGTTTTTTAGGAGTATCTATCCATGAGCACCTTAAGTAATGTCGAACAAACAGAATTCGACAATATGGTCAAAATTGAATACCATTCCCGCGGTTTTATTCTACGTGACACAGTCCGTATCCGTACCGATGTGATTGGTTTATATACCCAGTTTCGTAAAGTAGGACAAGTAATAGCGCAACCTACTGCTTTCCAAAACACAATTGCAATTCAAGATCCAGGTTTCACCGCCTACACAGCAACATTGGTTAAATATGCTGCCGGTACTGGTGTTGATGAAATCCAAGATTTAACCGTTAACTTTGATACTAAACGTGAATTAGCGGCTGTGGTTGCAATGGCAATCGGCAGACGTTCTGACCAAATCATCATCGATGCGTTTGTGGGCAATGCGTCAACTACAATCGGTGGCGCTGGTTCAAACTACACATATAGCAATCTACGTAATTTGATTCAATTATTTGAACAAAATGCTGTGCCAGTCGCTGAGCGTTTTAACGCAATGTCTGGTAACAACTTGCGCGCTCTAACAAATGATGACCGAGTAATTTCTCGTTTCTACACATCAAACGACACTGTGGTTGACGGTAGTCTTAACTACAAAGAATTGATGGGTATGAATATCCGTATTATCCCGACCATGACTGAAGGTGGCTTGCCAATCGCTGCTAACATTCGCTCTACATTTGCTTGGCATAAAATGTCAACTGGTTTTGCAATCGGCCAAGATATGCGCACTGAAGTGAACTACCTACCACGTGAAACCACCTGGTTTGTAAACGGTTTGTTCTTTGCTGGTGCTGTAGTTGTAGATAATCTTGGTCTTTTTGAAGTTAACTGTGATGAATCGGTGAACCCATAATATGCGTATAGATGAATTTGTACCGCAAACATTTAGAGCAACCAGTGGCGCTTTCACGCCAGGGGCAACACCCCAAGACGTGTTTACGATTACTGGCAATAGTACAACTAATGTTTATGTGCAAAAAATGGGTATCTCTACCACCCAAACAACCGCAGGGCTTAACGCTTGGTATGTAGCCAAACGTTCAACTGCAAATAGTGGCGGCACATCAAGCGCTGCCACTGTTGTCCCGCTCAATGCTAATTACAGTGCACACGCAACCGTCTTGGAATACACAGGTAATCCAACGGCGGGCACTTTAATTGGCAACGTGTGGGGTGCGTGGGTTGATTCGCCAGCGGTTGCAGCCGCTGGTGTTGGTAACGTAATCGTTGAAGTGGATTTTCAATCAATGCTTGGGCAGCCATTAGCTTTGCTATCAACTGCTGACGTATTAGCTTGGAACTTTAACGGTGCGGCGTTACCTGGTGGATTATCCGTAATTGCATATGTGCAATGGGTTGAATACAGCAAGACTTAATTTTAGGAGTTTTTAACATGGCGTTTTTAATAGATAACTGGGTACGTGTAAGCGCATCTGCCGCTGAGCCTACCAATGTGCTTTCAAATGGTACCACCAAAATCGGTGGTCCACGCATATATTCATACATTACCGCAGATTCACAAGCAACCGTTGCTGCAAGTGGATATTTTGGTAATTCTACCACTCCGCGCGTTTCTGGTGATATCGTCACAGGCGACGTGGTAATGGTTAACTCAACCACTGACGGCACTGTTGTGTGGTACACATTAACCAACAGTAATTCATATACCAGCATTCCATATGGTGGAACAATTACTTCAACCGCATTTAGCAATAGCTCAAGCACTGGCGTGTCTCAATATGCAGGTGGCAGCTTAACACTTGCACAAATGACTAGCTTGTATAGCGTGGGCGTGCAATTGTTAGCAGCTCCTGGCGCAGGCTTGGCATACTTAATCGACAAGTTTGAGTTGAACCTTGTATATGGTTCGGCTGCTTATACTGGTGGTGGCGTGCTTGCTCCGCAATACGGCTCAACCGTACATGCTGGCGGTACTACCGCAACTTCTAGCACTGTTGCAGCGGCTACATTAACAGGTTTGGCCGCTAATGAATTAGTTGGTTTAACTGGATTAACCGCATCAACAGCAAGCTCATTGATGATTAACGAACCATTATGGTTAGTTAACGCAACCGCTGACTTTGCAACAGGTACTGGTGGCTCTGCAACATGGGCTATGTGGTATCGCACTGTATCGGCTGTATAGTTCCCTAGGCCGTATTGAGGGCGGTTCGCTGCCCTCTTATTTATAAGGATGTGCAATGGCATTAACGAAAGTCCAGGTCATATCAAATTCATTAACAATTATGGGAAAAAAGCCCATTACTTCGCTCGCTAATGCAGATGGATTAACAACTGCAATGGAGCAGGCTTTTGACTATAAATATTTAACTGCATTAGAGTCTGGATTCTGGCGTTTTGCTACCACAATTGTGCAATTGAACTTAGATGTGAACGTGCCAATTGGTGGATACTATCTGTATTCTTATACGTTGCCTGCGAACTTTCAAAAACTCGTGCATTTATGGCCCAACTTTTATGATTGGGACATTTACGAAAATTCTAAGCTCTACACTAATTACAACGCGACCAACGGACAGCCGTTATATCTTGAGTATGTATTTAATGTAGATTATTCACTTGTGCCAAATTACTTTTGGGATTTCTTTATCTATGAGCTAGCACTTTATGCAGCGCTCTCTAATGCCCAAAGCGTGCAATATCATCAAGCATTATTGCCGCTACGAGATAAAGCATTCGGCGTAGCCCAAGCGATGGATTGCCAAAACAGACCACAGTTCCCGCTCCAAAGTGCGCCAATGATTACACGTCGCTATGTCTCTACGTTTGCGAGTGGCTAATGGAAGCAAGGTTTGATCAATCCAATTTTAACTTAGGCGAAATCGACCAAACCATACAAAAGCGTACGGATTGGGATGGTTACTATAAAGCGTTAAAAAAGGCACGTAACGTATTAATTATCCCACAGGGTGGCGCCACTTCGCGCTGGGGCACGAGGTACGTCGACAAATTGTCGATAGTTAACCCATTAGATCCGCAATACTGTCAAATCAGCAACTACGTGTTAAACGACAATGCCGTCTATGTTTTAATCTTTGAAGCGCAATCGATTAAGATTTATTTAGAAAACATTCAAGTTGCGCAGGTTACTTCTGCGGTTGATATAAACAACGCACCGATTGCAATGCCGTTTATGCAAGAAGATATCCCAAACTTGCGTGACTATCAGGTGATAAACAAAATCATCATCGCTTGGGGTCGTGGTCGTCCCTACTCGTTAAGCTTGTCAAACAATGCGGCAAACGCGATAACAGGTTTTACAAGTTCAACGTTAACGCTTACTAATACCGTTACGCCCAATGTTATCTATCCGGTAACATTTACTGGTTCAACACTG
>Ga0134125_10005556_pt1 | contig 14303 bp, 16 predicted proteins | sample KB31751_FD_96464 | JGI IMG/M metagenome (GOLD analysis project Ga0134125, IMG submission 96464) | Terrestrial soil microbial communities with excess Nitrogen fertilizer from Kellogg Biological Station, Michigan, USA - KB3-175-1 | ecosystem: Environmental > Terrestrial > Soil > Unclassified ... | reverse complement strand
TTCGCGCTTTGTTCAAAAGCGCCCCAAGTTGGGAGGCGGAAAATGACAACGATATCTGCGATGAAAGCTCTGGTAGCCGCGATTGCGCTGGGTACGCTTACAACAGCCGCGTGCGCGCAAGACTCCGCGTCGACACCCTGGGAGCTCAAGACCGACATGGGCTATGCCTACGGAAAGGATGGCAAATTGCTGTCCTACAAGATGGGCACCAACAATGCCGGCCTGCTCTTGAAGGGTGCGAAGAGGGTGCCGAAGGGCACGTTGTTCTTCCTCGGCCAGAATGGTCAGCTCTATATGCGCAGGGGGCCCTACCTCGAAGGCGATGGCTCCTTCATGTTCGGAGCCCAGTGAGCCGGGACGGCGGACGATCAAACAGCGAAGCTAAAACGCGGCCGCCAACTCCCTCGCGCCGGTCTCTTTGCTGTTTTCGTCCATTCGCGCATTGGTCACGGCCAAAAGCTTCGCCACCGTGTTGTGGCGGACCGCGACCGGGTTGCGTTCATAACCGCCGCGCTGGAAGAAATTCGAAGTCGGCACTTGTTCGCGCATGACTTGCGGCATCATGACCATGTCGAGCCCGGTACCGTCGCCGGTGAGATTCATCATCTCGAGCTCGGCCGCGGTGAGCGGACGCAGGTAACCCTTCTTGCGCGCGAAGATCACCGAGGTCAGCAGCTTGTGGGTCTGCAGCATCGGGCCGACATCGATGTCCAGCACCATCGCGTGCATCGCCCAGCCTTGCGGGCTCTCGCCGATCTTCGCGTGCGCCGACCAGTCGTCCGGCACCGAGCGCGCCAGCGCCACCATCTTCTTCAGCACCGTCAGCTTGTACTCCATGGCCTGGCGCGCGGGACCGGACAGGTTGGCCGCCTTCTGGGCCAATACCCTGATTAGTCCGGGCCCCTGCTCGGCCAGCAGTTCGACCGTGTTGGTGGTGAGCAGCTGATTGTAACCGATCGCGGTCGACACCGCGTGCGAGCCGTGGATCAGGCCCGACTGCGAATCGTGCTTGCCGTCGCCGCCGGTTTCAAAGGCATAGACCCGCACGGCCTGCTCGCGCGTCAGCCCGGCGCTCTCGGCAAAGTGGGCATAGGTGCGCATGAACTGGATCTCGGTTGCGGGCTGCTGCGGAGTCCATTGAAAATATTCGGCAGCCGCCCTCAAGAGATCCGCAACGACAGGAATATGCTTGCGTGGGCGGTGCGGCGCTTCGGGTTCGATCTCCGGTGCCGGGTTCACCGGCCGCCGCGGCCCGGCGTAGACGGGCGGCTGGTTCAACACATAGTCCTCGAGCGTGACCGTCTGGTGATCGCGCCATTTGGCGTAACGGCCGTGCCGCTTCTCGGCGACCAGGCCCCAATAGGCACCCGCCTCATGCTCGAAAGCGTCGCGCGCCTGCAGATATTCCTTGAGCTTGAGGCGGTACTCCGCGATCACTTGCGGCGAGACCGCCTGCGCCATCGCGCCCGAAACGGCCGGCGGGAGGGAACTTGCGTCAACGGTAAAAGCCCGGACCGCTAATAGCGGCAGCGCGAGCGCGACGGTCAAGAGACCGGAACGAATCATTTGGTGATGCATGCGCCCGGTTGTAGCCGAAACCAAGGCTACTTCCAGGCAAACACTGGCTGCTCCAGCTCGGCGACCCGGGTTTGGCGGCCGGCCAGAACCTCGCGGAACTGGTAGATCATGGCCGCGGTCGGGGCATGGATCAGCCGGCCTTCGTAATGAAAGCGGATCACCTGCCGGGTGCTCTCGGGAATGCTGACGAAATCGAAGGCCTCCTCGCCTTCAATCGCGCCTAGCGCGACCTCGTGCACGGCGGCAACCTCCTGCGTGTTCGGTACGAGCGCCTGCGCACCATCCGCCCACACCACCACCGGCGTGATCAGATAGCCGGAGCGGGTCGGATAATCGTCGAGCAGGCCGAGCACGGCCTCATGCTTCAGCACGAGTCCGAGCTCTTCGTGAAGTTCGCGCAACCCCGCTTCGACCGGCGTCTCGCCGGCGTCGCACCGCCCGCCGGGCAACGCCCACTGTGCCCGATGCGCACGCAAGCCCGCGGCGCGACGCGTCAGGAGGAAGGCCGTTTCGCCAGGCTCGCTCGCGCCGGTCAGCGCAAAGACGACGGCAGCGCGCTTTAGCCCGGGCGCGAGATCGATCGGCGCGGCGCGGACGAAAGCGGTGCAGAGCGCGGCGATATTCCGCCGCGTGGTATCGTTGAACGGCCTCATCGCGCTTGACTACATCAGCTTGGCATTCGATGAAATGGCGCGCACAGGCAGAGGATTGGAAAAATCGAAATGACCGAGAGGGCCGTCGCGGCAAAACTCAAATCCGACGGCTGGTCCCTTGTCGAGGCAACCGGATTCATCCAGCTGGTCGGCCCGATCTGGGAGCGCCTCGTCGACGGCGACTATGAATACGCGCTCCACACCCAGGATAAGCACCACAACCGTCGCGGCCTGGTGCAGGGTGGCGTGCTGATGACCTTCGCCGATCGCACTTGCGGCATGACCGCGCGATACGTGACGGGCAGGCAGACAATGGCCACCATTCAGCTCGACGTGCATTTTGTCGAGGCAGGCCAAATCGGCGAGCTCCTGATCTCCAGACCACGCGTGGTGCGCTCGACCCGTAGCCTGATCTTCATCCGGACGGAGGTCATGGTCGATCATCGTTGCATCGCCATGGCCAATGGCGTGTTCAAGATTTTGAAGGGTGAGTAGATTCTGAGCACGTGATTTCGGGGGACGCGCACCGCCCCGGAATGACGGCTCTGCACCGCTTGCGCTCGTAATGATCATGTCGGGCCGTTATGCTGCGCGCCGCAAGCACCTTGGTGAGGATATCCCATGCAATACCGCCAGCTCGGCCGCAGCGGCCTGAAGGTTTCGCCGATTTGCCTCGGCACCATGATGTTCGGCGGGCCGACAGACCAGGCAACCTCGCAGCGGATCGTCGCCAAGGCGCGCGAAGCCGGCGTCAACTTCATCGACACCGCGGACAACTACAACAAGGGCGGCTCTGAGGAAGTGGTGGGCCGCGCCATCGCCAACAACCGCCGCGGCTGGATTCTCGCGACAAAGCTCGCCAACCAGATGGGCGATGATCCCAATCGCGGCGGGCTGTCGCGGCGCTGGGTGTTGCAGGCGGCGGAGGAAAGCCTCAAACGCCTCGGCACCGACTACATCGACATCTATTACCTCCACAAGGAGGATCATTCGACCCCGCTCGAAGAGACGGTGCGCGCGATGGCCGAGCTGATCCGCGCCGGCAAGGTGCGCTATTTCGGCGTCTCCAACTATCGCGCCTGGCGCGTCGCCGAAATCTGCAACATCTGCGACCGGCTCGGGATCGACCGCCCGGTTGCGAGCCAGCCTTATTACAACGCCATGAACCGGATGCCCGAAGTGGAGCACTTTCCGGCCTGCGGCTATTACGGGCTGGGCATCGTGCCCTACAGCCCGCTCGCGCGCGGCGTCTTGACCGGCAAGTACAAGCCGGACGCGCCACCCGACAAGGACACGCGTGCGGGGCGCAACGATACGCGTATGATGCAGACGGAGTGGCGGCCGGAGTCGCTCAAGCTCGCGCAGGAGATCAGGGAGCACGCAGAAGCCAAGAGCATCACGGCCGGACAATTCGCGGTCGCGTGGGTGTTGAATTCGGCGTTCATCAGCTCGGTGATCGCCGGTCCCCGCACCGAAGCGCACTGGGACGATTACATCCGTGCGCTTGATTATAGATTCACGGCCGAAGACGAAGCGCTGGTCGACCGTTTGGTCGTCACGGGACATCCCTCAACGCCCGGCTACAACGATCCCGCCTATCCGATCGAGGGACGGCGGGCGCGGACGGGGTGACCGCTGACAGCACCCGACAATCGGGCTAGGCTTCGGACTGTGACCGACAACCAATAACAGCCGGAGGAATGCGCATGACCGAAATCGTCTCGCTTGAGGCGCTGACCGCGCGGATCGCGCCCGGGCAGTCGGTCGCGATTCCTGTGACCGGAGTTGCGATGGCGGCAACCGCGAGCCTGATCGAAAGCGGCATCACGGGCCTCAGGCTCATTTGCGTGCCGATCAGCGGGCTGCAGGCCGATCTCCTGATCGGCACCAAGGCGGTCACCTCGATCGAGACCAGCGCGATTTCGCTGGGCGAGGCCGGCAGCGCACCACGTTTTGCGGCGGCCGTGCGCGAGCGCGCCTTCGCTCTTTACGATTCCACCTGCCCCGCGATCCTGGCCGGCCTGTTGGCCGCGCAGAAGGGCGTGCCGTTTATGCCGATCGCCGGGATCATCGGCAGCGATCTCTTGCGCGTGCGCACCGATTGGAGAGTGATCGACAGCCCGGTCGGCGAGCCGCGGAAGGTGGTGGTGGTACCGGCGATCAATCCCGATGTCGCGCTGTTTCATGCGCCCGAGGCCGATCGCGCCGGCAACATCAGGATCGGCCGCCATCGCGAACTCGCGACCATGGCCTATGCCGCCAAGCGCACGCTGGTCACGGTCGAGCGCATCGTCGAACGCGACCTGTTGGAGCCGGAAGACTCCGCAGCCGCTGTGCTGCCCTCGCTCTATGTGGATGCGGTCGCCGTCGCCGCGCGCGGCGCCTGGCCGCTGCCTCTGTGGGATGAATATGACGGCGACGGTGCGGAAGTCGCGCGCTATGCCGCGATGGCACGCACGGAGGAAGGGTTTCGCACCTATCTCTCCACGTTCCTGACGCACCGCCGCGAGGTTGCTTGACATGGGCGCGACGCGCGAGGTGCGTGAGCTCCTGATTGCGGCTATCGCCGATCTCCTGGACGGCGTGCGTCACGTCGCTGTCGGAGCTTCGTCGCCAATTCCCGCGGCGGGCGCCATGCTGCTTCGCGCGCGCAACGAGATCAGCGGCAAGGCGCCGGTCCGCATCTCGATCCTGGGCTCGGCGCGGCACAACTTCTTCACGAGCGGCGCGGTCGAACTGTTCGATTGCGCCGCGCAGGGCCGCGTCGACGCATTCTTTCTGGGCGGAGGCCAGATCGACGGCCATGGCAACATCAATCTGGTCGGCGCCGGCGACTATCCCGCCTCGCAAGTGCGCTGGCCGGGCTCGTTCGGCTCGGCCTATCTTTATCACCTCGTCCCGCGCGTCATCCTGTTCCGCGAGGAACACTCCCCGCGCGCGCTGGTGCCGAAGGTCGATTTCGTCAGCGCCGCGGCGAGCACGCCCGAAGTGCCCCGCCGCGGCGGCCCTGCCGCGCTTCTGACGAATATGGCTCTGTTCGATTTCGACAAGGAGCGAGCACGTTTTCGGCTGCGCTCGGTTCATCCGGGCTTTTCGGCGGCGGATATCCGCGACAGGACCGGCTTCGAGTATGACGCGCCGCCTGCCCCGCCCGTCACTCCGTATCCAGACACCGCGACGCTGTCGCTCTTGCGTGGGCGAATTTTGGACGAGATTACTGAGACTTACCCGGCGTTCGCGCGATCAATGGGGGAAGCGGCGTAAGGTGGAGATCGCTGCCCCGGAATGGCCTAAAGTTGTGCTATTTAGAGCGTGATTTCTCTGCGGTCCCGGGTGGGTCATCAACGGCGGCGGACGGGGTGTTTGATCCATAAATGATCGGAAGGCGTATCAGACTGCGCTTGAAAGGCCGAAGCGGCGCCATCGCGCGGCAGGCTTTGGCAATTGCCGGGCTTTGTCTCCTCACCACATCCTTTGCTCAGTCGCTGCCCGAACAGGTTGAACCGGACATCGATCTTTACGCGCTGATGTCGGGCAAATGCAGCACGATGAGAATTGGCGGGCACGATTTCACCTGCAAAACGGTTGCCTATTTCCACAGCGAGAAGGGACGCGCCGACTTCACCGTTCCGCTCGATGATCCCACCGACGAAAGCCACATCATCTCGTTCTCCGGCGAAAACGGTCGTCGCACGCAGGCCAATCTGTACGTACTGACGATCGACCGCATGCTCTTGAAATCCAAGGAGCGGCCGAAGATGGATGGCCTGCCGGTGCCGGCGGTCGAAGTCTCATCGGGACTGTGCAAGCAGGTCGGCAATTTCGCCTCGGGACATGTCTCCAGCATTTCCTGTACGGCCACCGACGAGGCCGGCAAGACCTACCAATTGCAGTTCGAATCCGACGGCTCGCCGATCACGATCCGCCGCGTCAGAGAATCCGCGCCGACGATCAGGCAGGATCCGTATCAGTAAGGCGCGATGAGATGAGGTTTGGTTGAGAGGTTAACCTCGCCCCGGCGGGGAGAGGTGAACCGAAGAGCGGCGCTCCAGTTGCTGGTTGGAGCGCCGCCCGATGTCTCATCGGTCGCTTCCGCCTGTGATCAGGCGAGTTCGAACCGATCGAGGTTCATGACCTTATTCCACGCGGCCACGAAGTCGTTCACGAACTTCTCCTTCGAATCCGCGCAGGCATAGACTTCCGCAAATGCGCGGAGCTGTGAGTGCGACCCGAAGATCAGGTCGACACGGGTGCCGGTCCACCTGGGCTCGCCCGTCTTGCGGTCGCGCCCCTCGTAGACACCATCGGCCCCGGCGGGCGCCCATTGCGTGCCCATGTCGAGCAGGTTGACGAAGAAGTCGTTCGTCAGCGTCTCCGGCTTCTTGGTGAAGACGCCGTGCTTGGAGTTGCCGACATTGGCGCCGAGCACGCGCAGGCCGCCGAGGAGCGCCGTCATCTCGGGCGCGGTCAGCGTCAGCAATTGCGCCCGATCGACCAAAGCCTCCTCGGGCACCATGTACTGCGTCTTAGACCCGATATAGTTGCGGAAGCCGTCGGCCCGCGGTTCGAGCGGCGCGAAGGATGCTGCGTCGGTCTGTGCGTCCGAAGCATCCGAGCGGCCGGGCGTGAAGGAGACCTTCACGGTGGTGCCGCCATCCTTGGCCGCCTTCTCGACGGCCGCACAGCCTGCGAGAACGATCAGATCGGCGAGCGAGATCTTCTTAGCCCCCTTCTGAGATGCGTTGAACTCCTTCTGGATGGCTTCGAGCTTTTGCAGCACGCCTCTGAGCTGCGCCGGCTCGTTGACTTCCCAGTCTTTCTGCGGGGCAAGCCGAATGCGTGCGCCGTTCGCGCCGCCGCGCTTGTCCGAGCCGCGGAAGGTGGATGCCGACGCCCAGGCCGTTGAAACCAGCTGCGAGACCGAAAGGCCTGAAGCGAGGATTTTCGCTTTCAGCGCTTCGACATCCTTCGCGTCGACCAGCGGATGGTCGACCGCCGGAACCGGGTCCTGCCAGATCAGCGCTTCCTTCGGCACCAGCGGCCCGAGGTAGCGCGCGATCGGCCCCATGTCGCGGTGCGTGAGCTTGAACCAGGCGCGGGCAAACGCGTCCGCGAACTGGTCGGGATGCTCGTAGAAGCGCCGCGAGATCTTCTCGTAGGCCGGATCCATGCGCAGCGAGAGGTCGGTCGTCAGCATGGTCGGCAGGCGCTTCTTCGACTTGTCGAAGGGATCCGGATGGGTCGCTTCGGCCCCTTTCGCCTGCCACTGCCACGCGCCCGCCGGGCTCTTGGTCAGCTCCCATTCGTATTTGAACAGGTTGTCGAAGAAGTAGTTGCTCCACTTCGTCGGCGTCTGCGACCAGATCACTTCCGGACCGCCGGTGATCGCGTCGGCCCCGACGCCCGTGCCGAATTTGCTCTTCCAGCCGAGGCCCTGGTCCTCGAGCCCGGCGCCTTCCGGCTCCTTGCCGATCAGCGAGGGATCGCCGGCGCCATGGGTCTTGCCGAAGGTGTGGCCGCCGGCAATCAGCGCGACCGTCTCCTCGTCGTTCATCGCCATGCGGAAGAAGGTCTCGCGGATGTCCTTGGCCGCCGCGACCGGGTCCGGCTTGCCGTTGGGCCCTTCCGGGTTGACGTAGATGAGGCCCATCTGCACTGCGCCGAGCGGCTCGGCAAGCTGGCGTTCGCCGCTGTAGCGCTCGTCGCCGAGCCATGTGCCCTCAGGCCCCCAGTACAGTTCTTCAGGCTCCCACACATCGGCGCGGCCGCCGCCAAAGCCGAACGTCTTGAAGCCCATCGACTCCATCGCGACGTTGCCGGCGAGCACCATCAAGTCGGCCCAGGAAATCTTGCGGCCATATTTCTGCTTGATCGGCCAGAGCAGCCGGCGCGCCTTGTCGAGGTTGGCGTTATCGGGCCAGCTGTTGAGCGGGGCGAAGCGCTGCTGACCGGCGCCGGCGCCACCGCGGCCGTCGGTGATGCGGTACGTGCCCGCGCTGTGCCAGGCCATGCGGACCATGAGCCCGCCGTAATGGCCGAAATCGGCCGGCCACCATGCCTGCGAGTCCGTCATCAGGGCCTGCAGGTCCTTGATGACCGCGTTGAGATCGAGGCTTTTAAATTCCTTGGCATAGTCGAACGCCTCGCCCATGGGGTCGGAGAGGTCCGAGTGCTGATGTAGAACCCGCAAGTCCAGCTGCTTGGGCCACCATTCGCGGTTCGTGTGGGCCTGGGATGTGCCCGTGAACGGACACTTGGGTGTATCATCCATTATTGCCTCCTATGGCAGTTTCTGCACCGCGAGGCGCGGACTTTAGGCGCGGCATCCCATCAGGGGAAATTGACTTTGGTGATGCTAACGATAAGCTCTCCTGATGATCCAATTTACCCTGCGCCAGCTTCGTTATTTCGATTCGCTGGCCCGTCATGGCCATTTCGGGCGCGCGGCGCAGGCGTGTGCGATCACGCAGCCCGCGATGTCGATGCAGATCAAGGAATTGGAAGAAGCGCTGGGCGGCGTGCTGCTGGAGCGCAACGCGCGGCAGGTCGTGCTGACGAAGTTCGGCGAGGAACTCGCCCCGCGGGTGCGCGAGATCCTGCGCTCGATCGATGAACTCGGCGATTTCGCCCGCGCCTCGTGCGACCAGCTCGTCGGGCGTCTGCGCGTCGGCATGATTCCGACGGTCGCCCCCTATCTGCTGCCCAAGGTGATCGGAAACCTCACGCGCCTGCATCCCGAGCTCGACGTTCACGTTCGCGAGACCGTGACGCCGAAGCTGCTCGAAGAGCTCGGCGAGGGCCGGCTTGATGCCGCCATCGTCGCGCTGCCGGTATCCGAGCCACAGCTGGCCGAGGTCGCGCTGTTCAAGGAGAATTTCCTCCTGGTGCGGCCGGGCGAGCATGAGGGGACGCCGGAGCCGAGCGCCGAGACGTTGCGTGAAATGCGGCTCTTGCTGTTGGAAGAGGGACATTGTTTTCGCGATCAGGCCCTGTCGTTCTGCAAGATGCAGTCGTCCACGCCGCGCGAGGTGCTGGATGCGAGCTCGCTCTCCACGCTGGTGCAGATGGTCAGCGCCGGGCTTGGCGTCACCCTGATCCCGGAGATGGCTGTTGGTGTGGAGACGCGCTCGGCCTCGGTGTCGCTCAGCCGCTTCAAGGACCCGCAGCCTTCGCGAACCATCGGCATGGTCTGGCGCAAGGCAAGCCCGCTCTCTCGGCAGCTTTCGCAGATTTCCGAGGTGGTTTGTCTCGCCGCCGACGCGCTGCGCGAGCAGCAGGCGCCGCGAGGTGACGTGCGTGGACGCAGGAATAAGGTTCGGCACCGCGTCGCCTGACATGAGCTCGCGAGAAGTGAGAGGCCAGCCGCTCGCAGTCTCGCGGCGCAATTTGCGTCCGAGCTTTGCATCATCATCGTCCCTTCCGAAATCGGAGGGCGCAGGGAAGACCGGGTGGCCGCTGCACCCGGGGCCCTCGCGCCAGAAAAATTGCGCGAAGGGCGCGTGACCACAGGTACAGGCGGTAATCACACCGGCCTTCCCCGCGCGAGTGGTTTACGACTTACTTCGAGCTCTCCCCGGTGAACCAGCTTGTTGCCACCGTCGCCGGCGCGATGCGCAAGCATCGTCGCCAACTTGGCGCCTGCATGGGCGCGCCAGGACCACCCGACTTCGCCGTCCGCCTCACGTGCCGCTCGTCTCACGGCCCATCAGCGTCCACCGCATTCCGCACCACGTTCGTGACGACGCGTAACGCCCCTCTTCATCGGCGCGGAACGATACGCAGTGAACCACAATTTCTGGAAAAACGAAACATAAATATTTTTGCACGAAGGACTGGACAGGCCAAATCAGCTTGATTTCGCTGGGCAAATTTCAGTCTGCGCGCAGCCGATTTTTGCGCGTTGCGGACGGGACAAGACAGGTGGCGGGACCCGAGCGCAATATGAGACGACTTTATCGACTAATCGGCTTGCACCCGCCCGGTTGCAATCAAGGCGGCGGCCTGTATCATTCGATACATGCGGATCGCGCTCACCATCGACGACGACGTAGCGGTGCAGCTCAAGCGCCTGCGTCGCGAACGCGACGCGAATTTCAAGGAACTCGTCAACGAGGCATGCGACGAGGCTTGCGGGACCTGAGCGCGGTGCCACAAAGACGCAAGGTGTTGCGCACCCGCGCCTTCGACATCGGCAAGCCTCTCATCAACATCGATAACGTCGCTGAAGCGCTCGCGCGTCTGGAAGACGAAGGGTTCAGGTGATCCTCGTCGAGGCCCGAAATCGGATTTTCGATCGCCGAGAAATAGTGCGAGTTGCGAGCCGGCAATAGCTTCGCTTGACCTATCATGATCGGCGGCAGAGTATCCGAAAGCTACCCGCGTAAAGACGTGAGAGTCCTTCGCGATGCCCGTCAGCTTCAAGGAATTGCTCGACACCTATGAGCTCTTCGGCATGGCCGCTCCGGCCGGCTCATGCGAAATCGTTTTGTGCAAAGAGACGGGCGAGATCTACTGCCGGTCCGATCTTGAAGAGCTCGCCACGCCCGACGAAGAACTGCCCGCCGATATCGACAACGAGGAGAAATACATCACGCTGCCGGACAGGCGGGGCTCGATCTGGGCACTCAACTGGCTTTCGACTTCGCGCGCGAATTCCTGCCCGATGATTTCGATGAAGTCAGGGACATCTTCGGCAGGAGAGGCGCCTATCAGAACTTCAAGGCCCTGCTTAACCGCCGAGGGGTTCGCGAGAAATGGTATGATTTCGAAGCGAAGGCCATCGAGCAGGCGCTGCGCACCTGGTGTGAGGACAATCTGATAGACGTGACGGACTAGACGGATCGTACGCGAGGGGATCAACGCCTCGATCGATATGCTTTGATGCCTCAGAATGACTCTCACCGTCGACGACGATGAGCGAGAAGTGGCGGATTACGCTGTCGCGAATCCGCCCTACGGCCCTGCCTAGTGGCTTAGTCACTCAGGTGAGATTGCTCCGCTTCGTGTTTGTTTAACACTCTTTTCGCGCCATCTATCTTTTTCGTCGAAATACGCGGCCGCAAAGCCGCCCTCTACAAATCGTCGACTAATTGTGGCACTGGTCTCGCGAAGACCGAGAGCCCTGAGTGAGTAGTCAATCAAGGTTTCCAGGCCTGCTCTAACGTTTCGAGAGAATCGAAACTTGCTCTTAATCGAGCCAACCAGAGCATCGTTAAAAGCGTTGTCACCGTCTATGCGATGGATAGAAGCCGCCCACGTGTAGGTTTTCATGCGCATACCGTTGAGGAGCCGTGAGCGGACGCGGTCTGGCAACCAGTTCGCTCCATCGGAAAGCAGCCAAACCAAGCATGTGAAGCCCTCGTGAACCTCGCGCTGGTAATCGTGCGTGTGCGCGTTCACGAACGAAGAAGCTAGCTCACCATCGGTAAAGTTACCAAAGGTAGGGTGTCTCCACGCGATCGCTTCTCCGCAAAGAGGCTCCTTACTGTCAATTGTATCTGGGCCACTATAGCCAAAGAAGTGCAGCGACTCCCGATAAGTGGATCTGAGGAGGTCGTCGAACGCATCCACAAGACCATCATCGTACCCGGGTATCGTGAGTTGAGGCGTGTAGAGCGCGAGGATGCTTGGATTTGCTTGACAGCATTCGAGAAGACCAGGCCACTTTCGGAGATAACGGTGAATGCGCTCAGGATGAGTAACTTGACAGTATTTTTCTTCGTTACCCTCCTGCATCCAGTCCATCTGTAAGGCTGTCCACGCGACATTCAGACCGCGTTCCCTCCCTTGATCTGGCGCGTCATAAGGGAGCGGAAATATCCAACGACCCACAGTTAGGTCCGGAAAACGCAGTTGGCCTTCCTTAAATTCCACAACGTCGAGCCACCATTCATCTGTGACGATGGGTGGGGTGAGCCCCTTGCTGATTAGAAAATCGCGGGCAACGATCAGAGGACTTTCCTCAGGGCGCACCCTCCTCAGCAACTCTGTGACCACGCTCTCAAGGCTGCTCGATGAACTGACAGCGCGCACATCCGCGAGAGGCGGCGAATGTCCGACGATTTGAGCGTGATCTACCCCATGCCAAACAGGGAGAAGGAGTTCCCGACCTTCGTGCATCTCCCGTGCAACTAGACCGTTCAACTCCCGCCTCGTCCAACATTTACGAAAGAATGCGGGACTTAACACGACGACCCCGAAGCGCGAGTTTGCTAACCCTCGATCAATCGCCTCTCTTAGACTATCGCCTACTCTCAACGAGAACTCGTCGTACCAAACTTCCAAGTGGCGTGCTCGGAGCGCTTCGGCGAGCGGACGAACGAAATCGTCTTTGTCTTCGCTTGCGTGGCAGATGAACACATCGTGCAGCAAATCATTCATCCCAAGAACCCGCGAGTCCTTGCGCTATTGACGCGCGGATCGCACCGCGTCCCTAAGATTGGTAGAACGACGAGCTGCAATCGTGAAGTGTTTGGGCGTCCCCCTGCAGCGTTATGCAGGACATTTCCCCGAGTATCTCCAGCCGGCTAACTCAGAGATGGTGCCCAAGGGCGGAATCAAACCACCGAAACCGCGATTTTCAGTCGCATGCTCTACCAACTGAGCTACCTGGGCGTCTCGAAAGAACCCAAGGAGAAGGGCAGCGCGTAGACCGGGTCAGCAGAGCGTAACCCGCCGATCTCTCCAATGAAATGGCGGATTACGCTGTCGCGAATCAACCCTACGGCCCTGCGGCCCTCAATTTGAGAGGACACACCGACTCTAATTTGAGAGGGCACACCGGCTCTTTAGGCCGCGAGGCGCTCCGCCAGCAACTGAAACTCCAGGTCTTCAATGAGCTGGGCCAGCCGTTCGCGGGTCAACGCGTCGGTCGGCTCCAGTGCCAGCCTGTGTGTCTCTGCAAGCTTGCGTTCCAGCTCTTGACGCTCGCGGCGGGTCATTTTCAGCACTCCTGCCGGGAAAGGGCTGTCGGTCAAATTGAGCAAGAGAAGTTCACAACTCGTTAATCCATCGGTGGTGGAGACTGTCTTTGGCTGATTCGTCGATGCGCATTGGCATCACCGGAACATCCGGAAGGACATCGCCACCAACCAGACCGCCATCGTCGCGCTTATTCAGCGTGCGCCTTCGCGACGGATTCCGGCTCGAGGAGTGACGAAAATTTCCGCGGCGCCGTTCGGATGGTGCGCCGGTCGGATGAAATTCCGAACGCTTATGTCATTGAAATAGGGTCATAACACCTTCCCATCAACGTCCGCCCTCCGGACGACTCGCGGCCCTGGCGCGAGGTCCGTTTCTGGCAAGTTGGCAGACGACCTGTTCGTCATTGCCTAAATCCGAGTCAGGCAGCGACGTCATCGCACGGCCTCTTTCGCTGTCGGCATGCCGGACAGGATCTCGGCCGTCGTGACGATCTCGGCAAACTCGTCGGACAAATTCGATTCGGTCATCGCCTGGATGTCGTCCGCCCGGTGCAACTTGCCGTCCGGGCCCCGCCGGTCGAATGTCCAAGTCGCATCGCATACGAACTTGGCGTCGAAGCCGAGATTGCCGGCCATCCTCGTCGTCGTCTCGACGCAGTGATTGCTGGTCGCGCCGCAGATCACGACGGTTCGAATCCCCCGGTCCCGGAGACGCTGCTCGAGGTCGGTGCCGATGAAGCTGCTATTGACAGATTTCCACAGCACAGGCTCGCCTTGACGCTCAGCCGCTTCCGGCATCGGCTCGCAGCCTTCGCCCTGGAAGAAACTTTCGGGCGACGTGCCCCTGTGGCGGATATGAAAAATGAAGGCGCGGGCGCGCCGGAACCGCTCGATCAGGTCGGCGATCCGCTGAAGAGCGTCCGGGTTGTTTCTCACCGCACCCGTACGCTCCCAGCGCGCGAACGCCCTTTGAACGTCGACCACGACCAGCGCGGTCGTTTCCGGATTCAGCCTTTCCATTCGATTCTCCCGAACCATCATCGATTGTCCCACGAGCCGAACGTCGACTCAAGAAACGATGACGAGGCGGGAGGACGTCCGTGACATGCATGGGCCGAACAATTCGGCGTCGCATGTCACGTCGCGGCTC
>Ga0134125_10005555_pt1 | contig 14304 bp, 12 predicted proteins | sample KB31751_FD_96464 | JGI IMG/M metagenome (GOLD analysis project Ga0134125, IMG submission 96464) | Terrestrial soil microbial communities with excess Nitrogen fertilizer from Kellogg Biological Station, Michigan, USA - KB3-175-1 | ecosystem: Environmental > Terrestrial > Soil > Unclassified ... | reverse complement strand
GCCGGTCATCGCGCTCACCGCCACCACCCTGGCCGCCGCCTACGAGGCTGCCGACCTGGAGCAACGTCAGGTACGCGACTTCCGGAACATCCTGATCTGGGTGACGCTGGTGCTGACCGTGTTCGCCGGCATCCTGGGCGGGATCGCCGTGGCGTGGCACAACATTTTCGGGTTGTGCTGGGCAGATCCGCCCGGTTCGCGGAATCAGGTGTGCCCGATGACCGGGTTCGGTCCGAGCAGTGGTGACGTGCTGGTCATCGAATTGATGGGACTGCTCGGCGCGACGATCACCGGTGCGGCGGCCGTCCGCGGCCTGCGCGGGACCGCGACTCCGTACGCGGTGCCGATGATGTCCTTGCTGGTGAAGCTGCCGATCGGGGCGCTGACCGCCATCGGCGGGCTCATCCTGCTCCACCTGCTGAACTCGTTCACCATTCACAGTTCGGCCGAGATGGCCGGGTATGCACTGGTGTTCGGCGCCTCGCAGCAGACGTTCACCCGGCTCATCGACAAGCAGGCTCAGAACATCCTGGACAGCGTGCCGAGCATGGGCAAGGACGCTGCCAAGGACCCGGACGCCGGTGGAAAGGCGACCGAGCCGTGAGCGGTCCGGGCCCGGCTCCCGGTCACGGAGCCGGGCCCTGGACGGGCCCGGTCAGCCCTTGCGTTGTTTGAGGGCGTCGGCCAGTTGGGGTGCAACGATGAACAGGTCACCGACGATGCCGTAGTCGGCGATCTCGAAGATCGGTGCGTCCGCGTCCTTGTTGACCGCCACGATCGTCTTCGATGTCTGCATCCCGGCCCGGTGCTGGATCGCGCCGGAGATGCCCAGCGCGATGTACAGCTGCGGAGAGACGGTGGTGCCGGTCTGGCCGACCTGGAACTGGTGCGGGTAGTACCCGGAGTCAACCGCCGCCCGGGACGCACCCACGGCGGCACCGAGGGTGTCGGCGAGCTCCTCCACGACGTGGAAGTTGTCCGCCGACCCCACCCCGCGGCCGCCGGAGACCACGATCGAGGCCGCCGAGAGCTCCGGCCGGTCCCCCGCCGCCTCCAGGTGCATCGCGGTCACCCTCGCCGACGTCGCGGGATCCACCGACACCGGCACCTCGACCACCTCGCCCGCCGCCGGGTCCGCGGCGCCATCGATGGAATTCGGCCGGACCGAAATCACCGGCACGCCCTTGGCCACCGTCGAATGCACCGTGTACCCGCCACCGAACACCGACTGGGTCGCGGTCGGCGCGCCGTTCTGCCCCACGGCCACATCGACCGCGTCGTAGAGCACCCCCGAGTCCAGCCGCACCGCCAACCGGCCGGCCACCTCCCGACCGTCGATGGTCGCCGGGACCAACACCGCGCTCACCTCACCCGCGGCGGCCACCGCTGCGGCCAACCCGGCCACCTCCGGCGTCACCAACAGACCTTCGGCATCCGCCGACTCCGCCGCGTACACCTTCGTCGCACCGGCTGCGCCCAACTCGGCCGCCAAACCCTGCGCCGTGCCCGGCGCGCCGACCACCACTGCCGCCGGCGTCCCCAACCGGGCCGCGCCGGCCAGCAACTCACCGGTCACCTTCTTCAGCGCGCCGTCGGCGTACTCGACCAGAACCAGAACCTCACCCATAACCTTCGACTCCTTCGTCTCGTCCCGGTCGGATCAGATCAGCCGCGCGGCGGCCAGGTACTCGGCGATCTTCGTGCCGCCGGTGCCGTCATCGGCGGTCTTCTCCCCGCCGCTCTTCGCCGGCCGCGGCGCCGCGTCCACCACCACGGCGGCGGCCCCGGCCAACCCGATGCCGCCCGCGTCCAATCCGAGATCGGCGATGCCCAGCACCGTCACCGGCTTGGACTTCGCGGCCATGATCCCCTTGAAGTTCGGGTACCGCGGCTCGGTGATCTTCTCCGTCACCGACACCACCGCCGGCAGCGACGCGCTGACCTCCGCGTAACCGCCCTCCAACTGCCGTTCCGCGGTCAACGCGCCGTCGACCACGTCCAACTTGCGCACCGACGTCACCTGGGGCAGTCCCAGCCGCTCGGCGATCATCGCCGGCACCGCCCCACCCTTACCGTCCGACGCCTCATTACCGGCCACGATCAGGTCCGGGCTCAGCGTCGCCAACGCCGCGGCCAACGCCGCCGACGTTCCCATCGCATCCGAACCCGCCAGGCCGTCATCGACCACGTGCACCGCCTTGTGCGCACCCATCGCCAATGCCTTACGCAGCGCGTCCGTCGCCCGCTGCGGACCCATCGTGACCACGGTGACCTCGCCACCCTGCGCCTCGACCAACTGCAGCGCCACCTCCACCCCGCGGGTGTCGATCTCATCGATCACCGCATCAGCGGCATCCCGATCCAACACACCATCGGAGGTACGCAACTTGCGCTCCGAGTACGTATCCGGCACCTGCTTGACCAGAACGGCAATGTTCATCCCCGGCCGACCTCCCTGTCGCTCACACTCGTTCCTGACAAACTAACGACCTCCACCGACACCGGGTGCCGTGGGGCACGGTGACCGCGATCACCTCCGAAGGCGCATTCCCGCACTACAAGGCTCTGCACAGGCTATGTTACCGGCCAGTAGCCGGCGCCATCGGGCGGGCGTGGCACGCTGGGGAGCGTGCAGAGTTCCGCCAAGGTGCCGCTGTCCACCTACCTGATGCTGCTCGGGCTCATGGTGCTGTTCCTCGGCGCCACGATGGACATCGTCTTCTTCGCAGCGTGGCCGTGGTGGGCGATCCCGGCCATCGGCGCGGGTGCGCTGGCGACCGGCGCCGTGCTGAAGTCGGCCGAACGGGGCCGGCGGCGGGCCGACATCGAAGAGCTCGACCAGGAGCTGTTGCGCTGACCGGACCAGAGCCGCCATCTGCAAGGATCCCGGGCATGTCGCCGACACCGGTCATCCTCGACGTCGACACCGGCGTGGACGATGCGCTGGCGTTGCTGTTCGCCGTGCGTCACCCCGACCTCGAACTCCGGGCGGTGACCTGCGTCGCCGGGAACGTCGGGGTCGACCAGGTGGTCCGCAACACCCAGTACGTGCTGGACGCGGCCGGGGCGGGCGAGGTCCAGGTCGCGAAGGGTGCCGCGCGGCCCTTGCTCGCCGGCGTGCACCCACTGGACCCGTGGCACGGCGCCGATGGCCTCGCCGGGTTCGGGCGGCCCTCCGATCGACGGGTCTGTCCCTGGTCGGCGGTCGAGCTGCTCCGCCGGGAATTGTTGACGGCAGTCGGCACCGGCGACCGGATCACGCTGGTCCTGCTGGCCCCGATGACGAACATCGCCCTGCTGCTGCGGGCCCATCCCGAGGTGGCCGCCGGCATCGAACGGATCGTGTTCATGGGCGGCTCGGCGACTGTCGGCAACGCCACGGCGGTGGCCGAGTTCAATGTCTGGCACGACCCGGAGGCGGCCGCGATTGCCTTGGCGGCGGCCGGAGACCTGGACATCCCACTGACCATGTACGGCCTGGACGTGTTCGAGCAGCCCCGGCTCAGGGCGGACGACATCCACGATCGGCGCCGGCCCGGAGATCCCGGCGCCGAGTTGGCTGCGGCCGCAATCGAAGAGATGTGCCGGTTGCACGACATGACGGACGCGACCATCGGCGACGCCGGCGCGGTCTGCGCCGTCATCGATCCGGGTGGTCTGATCACCGATCGGCTCGGCGTGCGGGTCGATCCGAGCACCGGGATCGGCCGCGGGCAAACCGTGGTCGATCGCCGCCGCCTGCCCGGCGGCCCCAGGGAGTGGAATCCGCAGAACCGGGACGCCACCGCGGTCGATGTCGCTGTCGAGGTGGACGCCGACCGGTACGTCCGACTCTGGCTCGACACCGTCTGCGCATGACGTGATGAAAGGTTCGCCATGACAAGGAACTCCGAGCCCGTGTTGCATCCGGAGACCATCGCGGTGACGGCGGGGCGCCCGCCTCGCGACCCGGACCAACCCCTCAACGTGCCCGTCACCATGGCCTCGACCTACGGCGCCGGCGGCGAATGCGAGTACGGCCGTTATGCCAATCCGACCTGGACCGCATTCGAGGAGACGCTGGGAGCGCTCGAGGGCGGCCGGTGCCTGACCTTCTCCTCCGGCATGGCCGCCGTCTGCACCGTGCTCGACCTGCTGCGCGGGGGCCAACGCGTAGTGGCCCCGCGACACGCCTACACCGGAACGTTGGTCCGCCTCGCCGAGTTGGTCGAGCAGGGGCGGCTCGGCGTCGAACTTGTCGACATCACCGACACCGACGCCGTCGTGGCCGCCGCCGGCGGAGCGGCCATGGTCTGGCTGGAATCCCCGTCCAATCCGGCGCTCGAGATCGCCGATGTCACCGCGATCGCTCTGGGTGCTCGGGAGGCCGGTGCGATCGTGGTGGTGGACAACACCTTCGCCACCCCGATGCTGCAACGGCCGCTCGAACTCGGCGCGGACATCGTGGTGCACTCGGCGACGAAATACCTTGCCGGGCACAGTGACCTGGTGATGGGTGCGGTGGTGGTCGGCGATGACGAGCACTACCGGGCGCTGCTCGAGCGCCGCAGTCTGCAGGGCAATATCCCCGGCGCGGCCGAGGCCTGGCTGGCCCTGCGCGGGCTGCGCACGCTACCCGTGCGACTCGGGCGGGCCCAGGCGACGGCGGCCCAGTTGGCCGACCGGCTGCGCGAGCACCCAGCGCTGGCCGAGGTGCGCTACCCGGGCTTCGGCGCGATCATCTCGATCGTGGTGCGCGGCGGCGCCGCGGAGGCGGATCGGGTCTGCACGACGACTCGATTGTGGCTGCACGCCACGAGTCTGGGCGGGGTCGAGTCCACCTTGGAACGCCGGCGCCGGTGGGCGGCCGAGGCCCCGACGATCCCCGAGGGCCTGGTCAGATTGTCCATCGGCCTCGAGCACCCGGACGATCTGTACCTGGACCTGGACCACGCACTGGGCACGGTGCGGTGACCCACCCGGCCACTCGGCCGTGCCCGTCCCCCGACGCGCAGGCATCGCTGCCGAACCGCTAGTGCGGAGCGGGCGACTTGCGCTCCCGGATGCCGAACACGGTGAACAGCAGCGCGCCGGCCGCGACGATGCACAGCAGGATGAGTCCGACCGAGTAACTGTGGTCCGCCGCGTCGTAGGTCGCACCCATCACCAGAGGTGGGAAATACCCGCCCAGACCGCCGGCGGCGCCGACGAGGCCGGTGACCGCGCCCACCCGGTTCGCCGGGGAGAGCTTGGCCACCCAGGCGAAAACGCCACCAGTACCGAGACCGAGGAAGCCGGCCATCACGACGAACGACAGCCCGGCCGGGATCTCCGGCGCCGGCTTGAACGAGATGACCACGGCCATGACCGCCGCGCCGGCGAACGAGATCGCCGACACGGTTTTGGGCCCGATCCGGTCGGAGAGCACACCACCGATCGGTCGGGCGATGACGGCGGCGATCGCGAAGCCGGCGGTTCGGCTGCCGGCGCCGGTGAGGTCGAACGAGTACACATCGTTGAGATAGGTCGGCAGGTACGTCGAGAACGCCACGAAACCACCGAACGCGACCGCATACAGGAACGACATCTGCCAGGTCACCGGCAGTTTCAGGGCAGCGGCGAGCTTGGGGACGACCGGGTCGGTGTTCGGCTTCCACCCCGGTGAGTCCCGGGACGAGGTCCACATGATGAGCGCGACGACGAGCAGCGCCACGGCGATGATGACATGGGTGGCGAAGTAGCCGAACCAGGTGACGAACCGCGGCGTGAAGAAGGACGACAGCGCTGTGCCGCCCATCCCGGCCCCGAAGACGCCGGTGGCGAAGCCACGCCGGGACTGCTGGTACCAGGCGTTGACGAACGGGATGCCCACCGCGAACGTGGTGCCGGCGATACCGAGGAAGAAGCCGAACACCAAGAGCAGGGCATACGATCCGGCGTTGCCGGCGACGGCGACCAGGATGACGAACGGCGCCGAGATGATCAGCAGGACGGTGAACATCCGCCTACCGCCGAACCGGTCGGTGAGCGCACCGGAGAGGATCCGGCCGACCGAGCCGACCAGGACCGGAGTGGCGACGAGCATGGCCTTCTGCGTCGGCGTCAGCCCGAGTTCCTTGGCGTAGCGGACGCCCAGCGGACCGATCATGTTCCAGGCCCAGAAGCTGATCGCAAAGGCGAGCAGGGCCAGAGCCAGGTTCTTCGCCTGACCGGACTTCAGATCAACGGCGTCCGGCGCTGGGGCTGCCGGCGGCGGGATCGTGGGTGGGTTCGTTGGCGCGGGCGGGGTCATCCTGCGGCTCCTGGTGTCTCAGCGTTGCCGGTCGCGGGTGCCGGTCGGGGACCAGCCGGGGCGGACCGGCCGCGATCCGGCACCCCCCTTGGTATCCCTGCTGCGGTAGATGATGTAGGGGCGGAACAGGTAGTGCAGCGGAGCGGTGAACGCGTGCACCAGCCGGGTGAACGGCCAGATCGCTATGAGCAGGAGGCCGATCAGGGTGTGGATGTGGAACTCGAGCGGTGCTTGCGCCATCAGCTGCACGTCGGGCTGGAGGACGAAGAGCGAACGGAACCAGGGTGAGACCGTCTCCCGGTAGTTGTAGCCGTGATCTCCTGCCGCGATGCTGACCACGGTCGTCCACAGCCCGGCGAGGATGGCCGCCACCAACACGACGTACATCATCTTGTCGTTCTTGGTGGTGGCCATGAACACCGGACCGGTCGTGCGGCGGCGGTAGATGAGGATGGCGATGCCACCCAACGTCAGCAGTCCGGCGATGCCGCCGAAGAACAGCGCATTGAAGTGGTACATGTTCTCCGACACGCCGAACCATTCGGTCCACGATTCCGGGATGAGCAACCCCACCACTTGGCCGACGAGCACCATCAGGATGCCGAAGTGGAACAGCGGCGAGCCGATGCGCAGCAGCCGTGACTCGTACAGTTGCGAAGACCTGGTGGTCCAGCCGAACTTGTCGTACTTGTAACGCCAGATGGTCCCGCCGATCATCAACACGATGGCGAAGTAGGGCAGTACACCCCACAGCAGGACGTCCATCAGCTCACCTCCGCGGTCGACACCGGGCTCAGCGGCAGCAGCCGCGGTCCACGTGCTCCGTACGGCTCGAGCCCGACGGCTTCGGTCGGTGGCCCGGCTGCGGCCAGGGCCCGCGCTGCGGCCCGGTCGCCCGGTGAGGCGCCGGGCAAGGTCGCACACACGGCCACCAACACGTCCGCGTAGGGCGTTCGGTGGTCGATGAGAGCCAGCCGCAACAATTCCAGACCGGCCCGGTACTCCAGCAACAGGTCCCGACCGGCGTCCGGATCGACGAGGGCGGCGAACTCCAGCACCATCGGTAGGTGATCGGGCAGTTCGCCGCAGGTATCGACGAGCCAGCCGCTGTCCCGGTACCGCTGCTTGAACGTCGCCAGCGCGGCGCCGCGGCGGCGGGTGTCGCCGTCGGTCCAGTAGGACAGGTGCAACGCGTGCTTGCGGTCGAAGTCGAACAGCGCCACGTACTGTCGCTGCAACTCCGGCGGCGCCGTCGACTCGGCATGCGCGACAAAGCCGCTCAGCAGCGTCACCGGCTCGGAGGCCGGCACCGCGGCCAGCAACGAGCGCACCAGCGGCAGGCGGCCCAGCATGTCGTCGTCCGGATAGCCAAGGCACACCGATGCGACCTGCCGCACCACCCGGTCGACCGTGCCACGATCGGTTCCCGGGGGGTGACCGGCGGCGCGCCCCATGACCGGGCTCATGACGCCCGCCCGGCATCGCTCGGCGACTCGGCCGGCCGGTCGGGGAACAAGCCTGGTGGGCTGCCGTTGCCGTCCCAATTGAGCAGATTCACCCGTCCGCGCATGTCCCGACCCTGGGCTGTGTCCGCTGTCTGCCGTTGGCGCAGTGCGTGGAACGTCTCCACCGCAACGGGTGTCGGCAGACCGCTGGCCTCGCCGAAGGCGCCGGAGTCGTACATGCCCGGCCCTTCGTCGTAGTCGAGTGAGCAGCCCAGTTCCTCCAGGTCGTGGGCCTGCTCCACGTGCGCCTTCGGTATCACGTAGCGTTCGTCGTACTTCGCGATGGCCATCAACCGGTACATGGCGTACATCGCCTGCTCCGTCATCCCGACGGCAGCGGGGATGGCGGGATTCGATTCCCGGCCCAGGGTGATGTCGCGCATGTACGCACGCATCGCGGCCAACTTGTGCAGCACCGCGTCGACCACGGCCGTATCACCGGCGGTGAACAATTCGGCCAGGTACTCCACCGGGATGCGCAGCGTGTCGATGGCGCCGAACAGCGTGTCGGCGTCCTCCGCGTCGTGGCCCTGGTCGGTCAGCAGATCGACGATCGGTGACAACGGCGGGACGTACCAAACCATCGGCATGGTGCGGTATTCCGGGTGCAACGGCAGCGCGACCCGGTAGGTCTTGGCCAAGGCGTAGACCGGGGAGCGCCGAGCGGCGTCCAACCAGTCCTCCGGGATGCCGGACTGACGGGCCGCGGCCACCACGGCTGGGTCCTCCGGGTCGAGCAGCAGGTCGAGTTGGGCTTCGTACAAGAGCTTGTCGTCGACGACGGAAGCGGCCGCGGTGACCTTGTCGGCGTCGTAGAGGAATATTCACAGGTAGCGCAACCGACCCACGCAGGTCTCCGAGCACACCGTCGGTAGGCCGACCTCGACCCGGGGGTAACAGAACGTGCACTTCTCGGCCTTACCGGACTTGTGGTTGAAGTAGATCTTCTTGTACGGGCAGCCGGTGATGCACTGTCGCCAACCGCGACAGCGGTCCTGGTCGACCAGCACGATCCCGTCCTCGGCCCGCTTGTAGATCGCCCCCGACGGGCAGCTGGCCATGCACGAGGGGTTCAGGCAGTGCTCACAGATCCGCGGCAGATAGAACATGAATGTTTTCTCGAACTCGAACCTGATCTTGTCCGAACTCTCCTGGCGCACCTTGGCCACGATGGGGTCGAGGTGGCCCATCTCGGTGGTGCCGCCGAGGTCGTCATCCCAGTTGGCCGACCAGGTGATCTTGGTGTCCTCGCCGGTGATCAACGACTTGGGCCGGGCGACCGGGAAGTCGTCGCCCAGGGGCGCGTCGATCAGCGTCTGGTAGTCGTACGTCCACGGCTCGTAGTAGTCGGCCAGCTTCGGCTGTACCGGACTGGAGAAGATGGTGAGCAGCTTGCGCACCCGCCCTCCCGCCTTCAGGCTCAGCCGGCCCCGGCGGTTCAGCGTCCAACCGCCACGCCACTGCTCCTGGTCTTCATACCGGCGCGGATAGCCCTGGCCGGGCCGGGTCTCGACATTGTTGAACCAGACGTACTCGGTACCGGCGCGATTGGTCCACGCTTGCTTGCAGGTCACCGAGCAGGTGTGGCAGCCGATGCATTTGTCCAGGTTCATCACCATGCCCATCTGGGCCATGACGCGCATCAGTAGGTCACCTCCTGCGAACGCTTGCGGATCGTGGACACCATGTCGCGTTGATTGCCTGTGGGACCGAGATAGTTGAACGTGTAGGACAGTTGGGCGTAGCCGCCGATCAGATGCGATGGCTTGACCAGGAGCCGGGTCACCGAGTTGTGGATCCCACCGCGGCGCCCGGTGGCCTCGGACTTGGGGACGTCGATTGTGCGTTCCTGCGCGTGATGTACGAAGACGACACCCTCGGGCATTCGGTGGCTGACGATGGCCCGGCCGACCAACACCCCATTGGCGTTGGTGCATTCCACCCAGTCGTTGTCGCAGACCTCGAGGGAGTTCGCATCCGCGGGGCTCATCCAGACGGTCGGGCCGCCCCGGGACAGCGAGAGCATGAACAAGTTGTCCTGGTACTCCGAGTGGATGGACCACTTGCTGTGCGGCGTCAGGTACCTGACCGTCACCTGCTTGGCACCATCCGGACCCAGGCGGGGCTCGCCGAACAGCAGATGCATGTCCAACGGCGGCCGGTACCCGGGTAGTGCCTCGCCGATGTCGATCATCCAGTCGTGGTCGAGGTAGAAATGCATCCGGCCGGTCAGCGTGTGGAACGGCTTGTCCCGCTCGATGTTCACCGTGAACGGTGCGTACCGGCGGCCACCGGTCTCGGACCCGGACCACTCCGGTGAAGTGATCACCGGCACCGGCGCCGCTTGGGTGTCCGCGAAGGTGACATGCCTTTCCTCCGAGCCCTCCGCCAGGTCGACCAATTTCTTCCCGACCCGCTTTTCCAGCGTGCGGAAGCCCTGCACCGCAAGGGCTCCGTTGGTGGTGCCGGAAAACGTCAGGATCGCCTCAGCCATCTTGCTGTCGGTGTCCATGGCCGGCCGGCCGTCGGCGGCGCCGCCCAGCATCACGCCGTTGCGCTTGCTCAGGTCGGCCACCTGCTCGTCGAGTCGGTAGGTCACGTTCTTGACGGTGAAACCCAGCGTGTCGGCCAGTGGCCCGACTGCGGCGAGCTTGTCGGCGATGGCGGTGTAGTCCCGCTCGGTCAGGACGAACACCGGCATGTTCTCACCGGGGACGCCGGTGTGCTCGCCGTCGCGCCAGTCCCGGACCACCCCCCCGGGTTGCGCGGTCTCGCCCGGAGTGTCGTGCTGCAGTGGCACGCTGACCAGGTCCTTGCGCACGCCCAGATGGCTATGGGACAGCTCCGACAATTTGCGGGCGATGCCGTGGAACATCTCGAAGTCGGTGCGGGCCTCCCACGGCGGGTCGATGGCCGGCGAGAACGCGTGCACGAACGGGTGCATGTCCGTGGAGCTCAGGTCGTGTTTCTCGTACCAGGTGGCGGCCGGGAACACGACGTCGGACAGCAGAGTGGTCGAGGTCATCCGGAAGTCCGCCGATACCAACAGGTCCAGCTTGCCCTCCGGTGCCTGGTCGTGCCACACCACCTCCTTCGGCCGCGGGCCCTCGGGGTTCTCGGCGCCGAGCACGTTGTGGTGGGTGCCGAGGAGATTGCGCAGGAAGTACTCGTTGCCCTTGGCCGAGCTGCCCATCAGGTTGGACCGCCACAGCATCAGCGTGCGCGGCCAGTTCTGCGGCGCGTCGACGTCGGTGATGGCGGGCTGCAGGGTTCCCTCCGTCAGCGCCGCTGCCACATAGGACGGCGCATCCGTGGCTTCCCCGGCGGCCACCGCGGCGGCGACCTCATCGGCAAGGTCCAGCGGGTTGCGGTCGAACTGCGGATAGAACGGCATCCAGCCCAGCCGGGCCGATTTCGCGATGGCATCGGCGGTGTGCAGGGTGGGCAGATCTCCGGTGGCGAGCGGGGAGGCAAGACTGCCGGTGCTGTACCCATCGGTGCGCCACTGGTCGGTGTGCATGTACCAGTAGGAGGTGCCGGTCATGGTGCGTGGCGGCCGCCCCCAGTCCAGGGCATTGGCAAGCGAGATCCACCCGGTGATCGGCCGGCACTTCTCCTGGCCGACGTAGTGCGCCCAGCCGCCGCCGTTGCGGCCCATACACCCGGTGAGCATCAGCAGCGACAGGATCGCCCGGTAGGTGACGTCGCCGTGGAACCACTGACAGATGCCCGCGCCCATGATGATCATCGAGCGACCACCGGATTCTTCGGCGTTGCGCGCGAACTCGCGGGCGATCCGGATGCACGCCTGGGCCGGCACCGCGGTGATCTCCGCCTGCCACGCCGGGGTGTAAGGACGCTGAACGTCGTCGTACCCGGTGGGCCAGTCACCGGGCAGGCCCTCGCGGGCCACGCCGTACTGGGCGAGCAACAAGTCGTAGACGGTGGTGACCAGGTGCTCGCCGACCCGGCGCACCGGGACGCCGCGGCGCAGCACCGACCCGGTGCCGTCGGGCGCGACGAACGCCGGCAGCTGGACCTCGGCGGACTCGCCACCGTCGTGCTGCACCGTGAGTGCGGGTTCGATCCCGGCCAGGTCGAGGTTCCACTTCCCGACCCCGGACTCGGCATACCGGAAGCCCATGGATCCGTTCGGCACCGCCGGCCCGTCCGTGGCACTGTCCAGAACCACGGTTCGCCAGGCATTTTCCGGAGTGTCCGGGGCGGCGCCGGGCAGGTCGTCGGCGGTGAGGAACTTGCCGGGCACCAGCGCGGATCCGTCCGGCGATGGGATCAGCCGGACCAGGAACGGCAGGTCGGTGAACTTGCGGACGTAGTCCACGAAGAACGGGGTACGGCGCTGGACGAAGAACTCGGTGAGGATGACGTGCCCCATGGCCATGGCCAGCGCGGCGTCGGTTCCGGCTTGGGCGGGCAACCACTCGTCGGCGAACTTGGTGTTGTCCGAGTAGTCGGGGCTGACCGTGACGACCTTGGTCCCCCGGTATCGGACCTCGGCCATCCAGTGTGCGTCCGGCGTCCGGGTGACCGGGACGTTGGATCCCCACATCATCAGATACGTTGCGTCCCACCAGTCGCCGGACTCCGGGACGTCGGTCTGGTCGCCGAACACCTGCGGGCTGGCCACCGGGAGGTCGGCGTACCAGTCGTAGAACGACGTCATGACGCCGCCGATCAGCTGGATGAACCTGGTACCGACGCAGTGCGACACCATCGACATCGCGGGGATCGGGGAGAACCCGGCGCACCGGTCAGGTCCGTAGGTCTTGATCGTGTGCACGTGCGCCGCCGCAACCATCTCCGTGGCCTCGGCCCAGCTCACCCGGACCAGGCCACCCTTGCCCCGCGCCTGTTGGTAGCGGCGACGCTTGTCCGGGTCGCCGACCACGTGGGCCCAGGCCAGCACCGGATCCTTCAGTCGGGTCCTGGCCTCCCGGTACAGCTCGACCAGCACGCCGCGGGCGTACGGGTAACGCACCCGGGTGGGCGAGTAGGTGTACCAGGAGAACGCGGCGCCGCGGGGACAGCCGCGCGGCTCGTACTCGGGGCGATCGGGTCCGACCGACGGATAGTCGGTCTGCTGCGCCTCCCAGGTGATGATGCCGTCCTTGACAAAAACCTTCCACGAGCATGACCCGGTGCAGTTCACCCCATGGGTCGACCTGACCACCTTGTCGTGGCTCCAGCGGTCCCGGTAGAACACGTCGCCGGCACGGCCGCCCTCTCGGAAAACCGCACGCTGGTCGGCAGTCTCGTCCCACCGGGTGAAGAATCGACCGGTCTGCAGCAACAGGTCGGTGATCGGCCCGTCGAGTCGCGTTCGGTGGTCCGGGGTGGTCGTCATGCGCTGGCCTCCGATTCGGGACGAACCGTCCGTGACCGGTCGGAACCGGCTCGGTCGCTGGCCCCACTGATGGTGATCACACACAGGTTCGGTCGGGCGAACGGGATGATGCCGGTGGCCTCGACCTGCCCGCCCTGGTCGGCCAGCAGACCCTGGACCATGCCCAGATGCAGCGCACAGATGACCTGGGGGTGCACCTGGGCCACTTCCAGGAACGGGCAGTGCCGCAGGCCGATCACGTTCGTGTCCACCTGCTCCGGGTCGAACCCGAGTTGGTCGAGCACCTCGACGGCACGCCCGATCGCGGCGGTGCGGCCCCGGGACCGGTCCCGAAATTCCTCGGCCAGCCGACGGCCCCAGATCCGGCCGACCTCGACCATGCGGGACTGGGCGTCCTGCTCCGTGGCCAGCTGTTGGGCCAGCACGCCGGCCAGGATGCGGTAGTGCCGGATGCCGCCCGGATCCATTCCCGGTACTGCGACGTAGCGCAGAGTCGGCCGCCCGGGGCGGTTACTGATCAAGGGGCTGCGGGCCACCTGGCCGGCGCTGACCAACGCCGCGAGATGCGCCCGCACCGTGTTGGCATGCACCTGCAGCAGCCTGGCGAGAGAGGTGACGGTCATGGGTTCCGGCGCACTGGCCAACGCGGCGAGCACTGCCCGGCGTCCGCGCGCGCGCTCGTCGTCGACCGGGCCTCGAAGGCCACCGGGTCGCGGCATGCCGGTAGTTTGACACAGGTTGATTTGTGATCAATTGCTCGACTGTCCGGTTTGGTGATCACACGGGCCGCGACCGTGCTCTGGTCGCCGGCCGTCAGGCGCGCAGGACCTTGGCCATCGGCCTACCCTTGGCCAGGTCGTCCACCAACTTGTCCAGGTAGCGGATGTTGCGCATCAGCGGATCGTCGATGTTCTCGACCCGAACTCCGCAGATCGTTCCGGTGATCAGGACAGCGTTCGGATTGATCTGCGCCCCGGCGAAGAAGTCTTCGACGGTCGTGCCTGCGGCGCGGTGGCCGGCCAACTCGGTTGCGCCGTAACCGGTGAGCCACTCGATCACCTCGTCCAGTTCGGCCGTGGTGCGACCCTTCCGCTCCACCTTGGCGACGTACAGCGGGTAGAGCGCCGCGAAACTCATCGTGAAGATCTTGGCCATGGTCGTCG
>Ga0134125_10005554_pt1 | contig 14304 bp, 11 predicted proteins | sample KB31751_FD_96464 | JGI IMG/M metagenome (GOLD analysis project Ga0134125, IMG submission 96464) | Terrestrial soil microbial communities with excess Nitrogen fertilizer from Kellogg Biological Station, Michigan, USA - KB3-175-1 | ecosystem: Environmental > Terrestrial > Soil > Unclassified ... | reverse complement strand
TTTCGCGCCAGTTGCCATCGGGCCGAGCGTCAACCGGATGCTCGGCGGTAGGACGGTCCGTATCGTTCCACGTGCGATTCGGACGTTCTTCAGGAAAAGGAGGCTTGCCCGGAAGGCGCGTTAGGGGAATGGCGCTCGATACGAGCAGGGAACGGCCATCGGGCTGCCACCGCGGGTCGACCGCACCGAATTCCAGGTGAGTGATTTCGCGCGCCTCGCCTGGCTGCGAGAGCGGCATCATCCAAACCTGCGGCATTGACCCGGATTGGTTTTCCAGGCGTACAAACGCAAGCTTCGAGCCATCGGGGCTAATAGCGGGAGCGGTGTCCTGATGATCGTCGAACGTCAATTGAACGGGGCGCGAATCCGGCGCTCGCAAGCCAACCATCCACAGATGATCTTCATAGGCGTAGCCCGGTTTTTCGTCGCCGGCTGCGCGGGGTTCGGCTATGGACCGCACGCTAAAAATAGCAAACGATCCGTCGCGCGCTATGGAAACGTCGATAATTTCCTTTACTCTAAGTAGATCGGTGGCAAGTACGGGCTCGGCGGCCCGGCAGCAAATGGCGAAAACCAACACCGTTGCCGCAGCGCAAGTGGCGTGAAAACGCGTCATTCGAACGCTCACACGGGCGAGCACAAAGGTGGGTCCCGCCGATCGTGTGTCCATTTCTATTTAACAGGAATTCAATTGCGGTTTTCAGAAAATGGCCCCGGCGAGGCAAAGTGAATAGACTGAAAAGCAGTAGCACTAAGGGGCAGCTTCATGTTTTGTTATTTTTCGTGGCTTTCTGGAATGGACTTCTTGCCTCGTGGGACTTGCTATCTCTGGCAACGAAACATCATTCTGCTGCACACTTTTGCCGACGGCGTTATTGCCGCGGCGTACTTCATCGTTCCCGTGCTGCTGCTGACGCTCATTCACAAGCGGAAACGAACCAGCATCGGATGGATATTTTGGGCATTTGCCATTTCGTTCTTGCTCAGCGGCATTACCCACATCTTAAATATCGTGACCATCTGGCAGCCGGCTTATGGCGTTGAAGCTGTTATTAAGATCGCCACAGGAGCAGCGTGGCTGGTTGCGGCGGCAGCCTTGCTGAAAGCGATTCCGCAGTTTTTGGCAATGCCGATGCCGGAAGAGATGTCGGCGATGAACCGGTCGCTTGCGCAACAAATCAATCTGAACCGCAAAAGCGAAGAGCGCCTGCGGCTGCTGAATGCAGATCTGGAACGACGTGTGGCGGAGAGAACGGCAGCCCTAGAACGATCGAATCAGGATTTGACGCAGTTCGCTTACATCGCCTCGCACGACTTGCAAGAACCGCTCCGGATGGTATCGAACTACACCGAATTGCTGGAGCGACGTTACGCGGCGCATTTGAACGAAGACGCGCGCATTTTCATGCGGTACGCGATTGATGGCGCGCGGCGCATGCAGGAGTTGATCGGCGATTTACTTACCTACGCGCAAATCGAACGAGACGGCGTCCTTTTTCGTCCTATCGAGGTGAAAGGGGCCGTCGATCGCGCGCTGCAATCCCTTCGTCTGGCATTCGAGGAGCAGGGAGCAAGCGTGCATATCGATGAGCTTCCCGTCATTGTGGGAGATGAAGCGCAAGTGGCCCAGGTTTTTCAAAATCTTCTATCCAACGCGCTGAAGTATCGTTCAGAAAAACCTCCGGAGGTTCGGATCTGGGCTGATCTCGATGAAAGCAGCGGCTCGTGGACGTTTTACGTAAAGGACAACGGGACCGGCTTTGACATGAAATTTAAGGACCGCCTGTTCAATATGTTTCAGCGGCTGGATACACGGCAGCCCGGAACCGGGATCGGACTGGCATTATGTAAGAAGATCATTCAATATCACGGCGGCGCGATCGATGTCGCGTCCGAAGTTGGGGAGGGCACTACGTTCTTTTTTACGGTTCCCGCAACTAATGCGCCTAGGGCGGTCATCTAATTGCAGTGGGAGAAAGAGACGAAAGTTTGGTAGCCTCGACTACGAGGGCAAGGGGGAGATCAGGCGGTTTGGACAACTCAGCAAATAGGCTCGGAAGAAAGATGGCGAAGTGGTTTCTTATTTTATTCGCCATAGCGGGACTTGCAGTTTTGCCCTGCTTGGCGGAGCCCTCGAGCGCGGAGTCCAAAGACGTCATTCAACGGTACTTGGCCGCTTCAGAAGCGCAAGGCCAGTCGCGCGCGGCGTCGATGGAGATTAGCATCGATGCATCTATTCCCAAGCTGCAAAAAGAAGGCAAGCTTCACGCGCTCCGCAAAATTTCGCAGTTGGGAAAAATTACCTATAAATTTCTGGGATTTCAAGGCGATGACACAATTAAAACCGAGGTTATTGCCCGATATCTGGAGGCAGATCAGAAAGGCGGGGATAGCGGGAAATTCGCGATAACGCCTGAGAATTACAAATTTAAATTTAAGGGCCAGCACACGCTGCAAAACGGCCAGCAGATTTACGTGATTTTCCTCACTCCCAAAAGAAAAGAGATCGGTCTTTTCAAGGGCGAAATGTGGCTGGATGCAGAAACTTACCTTCCGGTGATGGAAAGCGGGAAGCTCGTAAAGAGTCCTTCCGTGTTTTTCAAGAGGGTGGAATTCGTGCGTGACTTCAAGATCGAGAAGGGTGTCGCGATACCGCAGCATATGCTGAGTACGATTGAAGCGCGGCTGATCGGGAAAGTGAATCTCACCGTGAATTACACGGGTTACCAGCCCGGTAGTGGCGAGACGGCGGACCAGACAGGGACAACTACCACCAGTTCCACCCATTCGGTGCCCTCCGTGGTCAAATAGAAAGTACTGCATCAGAGCGTCGCAACCTCTAACCCGCCAGAAGACATCTAACGTAGGTAGGGGCAGAGGCGAGTTCCTCGTCATCAAGCCCTAATTGCGTTTGGAGGCGAGAAAGTCGCATTCCAGTCGCAGTTAGTTGAGTTTACGACCATAAACCCAGTACGCTGAAGGAGTCCATGAGAACGCTTTTTTTGAACCCTCCGTCCTTCGAGGGGTTTGATGGCGGGGCAAGTTCCCGCTGGCCGGCAGCCCGCGAGATCGAATCGTACTGGTATCCGGTGTGGCTTTGCTACCCGGCGGGCATGTTGCCGGACAGCAAAGTTGTCGACGCGCCGCCGCATAAGATTTCCATCGAGCAAACGGTCGCAATGGCGAGCGACTTTGAACTGCTCGTGCTGTTCACTTCTACTCCCGGTTTCAATGTGGACGTGAAAATCGCGGAGATGATGAAAGACGTGAACCCCAAGCTGAAAGTGGCTTTTGTGGGTCCGCCAGTGACCATCGAACCCGAAAAGAGCCTTCGCGCTTCGCAGGCAATCGATTTCGTGGTTAAGCGAGAGTTCGATTATCCGATTGTTGAATTCGCCAGCGGAAAGCCGCTCGAAGAAATTGCAGGCGTCGTGTTCCGCAAGGATGGCGGCTTTCAAAGCAACCCCGAAGCACCTCCGATCGAAAACCTGGACACGCTTCCGTGGGTGAGTAAAGTCTACAAACGGGATTTGGATTTCCGGCGCTACAACGTACCGTTCCTGTTGCACCCCTTTATTTCGCTGTATACAACCCGCGGGTGCCCGGCGCAGTGCACATTTTGCCTGTGGCCGCAGACTCATTCCGGGCACCGCTGGAGGCTGCGTTCATCGGACGACATAGCGAACGAGTGCCGCTACATTCAGGAGAATTTTCCAGGGCTGAAAGAGATTTTCTTCGACGACGACACGTTCAATTACCAGAAGGCGCGCACAATTGAGCTTTGCAGCAAGTTGAAGCCGCTGAAGATGACCTGGAGTTGCACGTCGCGCGTCACCACTGACTACGACACGCTGAAGGCCATGAAAGAAGCCGGCTGCCGGCTGCTGATTGTAGGTTATGAATCGGGCGAGCAGCAGATTCTGAAAAACATCAAGAAGGGTGCGACCATCGACATGGCACGGCGCTTCACGGCGAACTGCAAAAAGCTGGGCCTGGTAATTCATGGCGACTTCATTGTTGGTCTGCCGGGCGAAACACGCGAATCCATCCGGAAGAGCATCGATTTCGCGAAAGAACTGGATGTCGAAACAATTCAGGTTTCCATCGCTCACCCGTTTCCGGGCACCGAGTTTTACGATCACGTCAAAAAGAACGGTCTGATCACAATCGACAACATGACCGATGAAGCCGGCCATCAGCTTCCCAACTACGCTTATCCGGGACTCGATCGCGGTGAGCTGGTGGATTGGGTAGAGCGCTTTTACGGCGAGTATTATTTCCGGCCAAAAGTCGCTTTGCGATTAATCGGCAAGGCCATGTTTAACAATTCCGAGCGCAAGCGTCTCTACAAAGAGGCACGCGAATATTTAGCCTTGCGTTCCAAACGCAAGCAATTCGTGAAAGACCAGCGGCAGCAGTCGTCGGCGGTCTTGAGCGCCGGCGATTGAGGAGAAATTGAGCTTGCCTGCCGCGGAGGAGGCGTTAACGAGCGTTTCGTTAGACGCCGGCCATCGGAAACCATCGCGGACGCAAGTCCTGCTCCTGGTGGTCGCCGTCATTACGCTAAATTCTTTCGGTAACCTGCTGCTGACTTGGGGGCTGCGCCACGTTCCCGAACATCTGGGTCTGAATCCGGCGGGTTACGTGGAGGTAATGGCCAATCCATTTACAGCAGCAGGGATTGCCATGCTCATCCTCTGGATGCTGACGCGCATGACCTTGATGAGTTGGGCGGATCTAAGTTTTGTGCTGCCCGTCACCGCGGCAGGTTACATGACAGCCACGTTGTTAGGCTGTTTCGTTCTCCACGAAGCTGTTTCGATAGATCGCTGGGCAGGAAGCGCGCTTATTCTTATCGGTGCCGTGCTGGTGGGCCTGACGACAAAAAAGCATGACACGTCAACTCCCGAAAGGGTATCGGCCTCATGATTACGTGGCTCTTGCTGGCAATCATGGTGGTAACCACCGTACTCGGGGACGTGTTGCAAAGTCACGAAATGAAGCGAACGGGCGCGCAAAGAGCCGACGCCCGCGGTCTTCTCGTCCTAATCCGGATTATCGGCCAGCGTGCCTATCTGATTCTGGCGATCGTCTGCATGGCGATATCGTTTTTCGCTTTCATGGCGTTGCTCCAGCGAGCGCCGATGAGCTTTGCCGTGCCGGCATCGGCGGCGACGGTCATTTTAGAGACAATCCTCGCCAAAACCGTTCTGCGCGAGCGAGTCAGCCCGCAGCGATGGACGGGCGCGTTTCTGGTCGCAATCGGCGTTTTTCTCCTGGCGAGATAACGGGCAACGACTCCCTTGAACGCCCTTTGGCTTGTCTTTCTCGTTCCGCTTTTTTATCAGGCAATTGTTATCGCAGTTTGCCTGCGGCAAAGCTTGCGGAAGAAGCGGGAAACGCGTGTTCCGCTTCCGGTATCCATTCTGAAGCCGGTGCGCGGGCTCGATCCGGAGATGCAGACGGCGTTGCGTTCTCAGGCGCTGCAAGACTATCCTGAATTCGAGATTCTGTTCGGCGTCGGCGATGCAGACGATCCCGCTATCGCTGTGATTGAGGAATTGCGGCGCGAATTCCCAGATGTAGCGATTGCGTTGCACATCGGCGCAAAACCGGCGCAAAACGCGAAAGTCGGCATTCTCGCTAATCTTGCACAGCACGCCACGCATCCGGTGTGGGTGGTTAGCGACAGCGATATTCTCGTAACCCCCGATTATTTGACCCGCATCACGGCTCCGCTTGAAGATGCGGAAACCGGTGTCGTTACGTGTCTCTATCGCGCGGCTTCTCACAGCGCCGCTTCCTGGTGGGAAGCGGTGGGAATCGCGATCGATTTTATGCCAAGCACGCTGGTGGCTCCGCTGGTAGGAGTTAAGGAGTTCGGGCTCGGCTCTACCTTGTGCTTTCGAAAATCGGATTTGTTGGCTGCGGGCGGCTTTGAAGCCCTGGCCGATTACATTGCGGACGATTATCAACTGGCGCGGCGAATCGTTCACCTGGGAAAGCGCGCTTATTTATCGGAGTATGTTGTCGAAACGTCGTTAGGCGATGCCACATGGAGAGGCGCGTGGAAGCACCAGCTTCGTTGGGCACGGACGATTCGAGCATCGAAGGGCGCGGGATTCGCGGGGCTGTTCATAACCCATGCCGGCGTATGGGCGATTGCCGCGATTGCGTTGCATTGGTGGGCAGCGGCTACACTTTTGATCGGTTTTCGAATCGCGGCGGCGCTGGCATCGGGCTGGCTGGCGATCCGGATACGCCGCAATCCGCTTTCAGCGCTACTTGCGCCTTTATGGGATTTGTACGCGTTCGCCGTATGGCTATGGAGTTATACGTCAAATGACGTGGAGTGGCGCGATCGCCGTTTGCGGATCGTGGCAGATGGAAAGGTGGAGCCCAGGTAGGGAGAGGCGATAGGCGCCGCTGACCATGCCTCCGCATGTTATTCTTATAAGGCGTGAAATGCTGCCAGGTTGCAATCTTTTGCGCGTCCCGCCATACTCGTCAAGGTTCCAGGCAAGCTCCTTCGTTGCCGTTAACTGATACGCTAGGCCAATCGTAATGCCATCCGGAAAGACCGAAATGCGGTTCCGGGAGCGGGCGGAACTTCTCGACTTCCTTCTTGAAGTTAGCCAAGCCACCTCGGAGACATTGGATCTCGACCAACTGCTCAGCAGCGTTGCGGAGATCATACAGGAAGTCATTCCATACGATCTGTTCGCCATTCTTCTTTATAGCGAGAAGACACGCGGTCTTACGGTCCGCCACGCCATTGGGCACCGCGACGAAATTATGCGCAGCCTCACCATTCCGCTAGGCGAGGGCATCACGGGAACAGCCGCGGCGCAGCGGCAGCCGATACTTGTTCGCGACGTTCGAAACGAGCCGCGCTATCTCTCTGCTCTTGACGCTGTTCGTGCCGAACTGGCCGCCCCGATGCTCGTGCGCGGAAAACTGGTCGGCATTATCGATCTCGAATCCACCCGCGTGAATGCCTTCAGCGAACAGGACAAAGCGCTGCTTACATTAATTGCCAGCCGCGTGGGCGTTTCGATTGACAACGCGCGGCTCTACCGGCGTGTTGCAAGCCAAAACCGCACGCTGCGGGTTCTGGCGCATTTATCGCAGGAATTCAGCTCGATCTTAGATCTCGATGAGCTGCTGACCAAAATTTCGAGCACGATCCGGGCGCTGATCAACTTCGATTCGTTCAGCATTTATCTTGTGGATACGGAGCGGAAGAATCTAAACCGGCTGTTCAGCCAGCGATTCGACGCGCGCAGTACGGCGCAAACCATTGAAATCGGCAAGGGGATTACGGGAACCGCGGCACAGACGAGGGAAACCATTCGCGTTCCCGACACTTTGGCCGATCCTCGCTACATTTTGTCTCACCCCGACGTTCGTTCCGAGGTGGCGGTGCCGCTCGTATCGCAGGACCAGGTGATTGGCGTGATGGACCTGGAAAGCAACAAACTGGGCTTCTTCACTGAAGACCATGTGAAGGCGCTTTCGCTGCTTGCTCCCCAGATCGCCAGCTCCGTCGAAAACGCGCGTCTTTACGAAGAACTTGCGCTACGCGAGCAGCGGATGCAGGATGACCTGCGCGCTGCTTATAAGCTGCAATCGGTGCTACTGCCTCGCGAGGCACCCGATTTTACGGGACTTCAGGGTGGCCTGAAGGCGCGGCCGGCCCGCGAAATCAGCGGCGATCTCTACGATTTTTATGAACACGGTGACGACTATTCCCTGATCGCTTTCGGTGACGTTAGCGGAAAAGGGGCGGCTGCCGCGCTGTACGGCGCACTGGTTTCGGGACTGCTTCGCATTCTCGCTCCACGGCGGCAGTCTCCGGCTCAGCTCATGAAATTGTTGAACGAGACTCTGCTCGAACGCAAAGTGGACGCGCAATATGCCACGCTGCTGCTGATGCTTTGGGACAGTCACACAAAGATTTTCACCATGTCGAACGCGGGAGCGTTGCCGCCGCGCATCTGTCGCGCGGGCGAGATTATCGATCCGATGATTGAGGGCGTTCCACTGGGGTTGCTCGACGACCGCGACTACGATCAGATGGAATTTCAAGCGCAGCCGGGCGATTTAGTGCTGCTTTACTCGGATGGAATCGAGGATCAGTTGGGCTCCGGCGATAAAGACTTCGGCCGCGACCGCTTACTGCGGCGGCTACGTCATTCCTGTAGTCTGTCTCCGCAGGAACTTGTTCAAGCGATTTTCGACGATATCGACCGCTTCCGCGGCTTTAGCGCGCTAACTGACGACCAGACGCTGATCGCGCTGAAAGTGCTTTAATACGAGCCTGCCGCTACACTGGTAACAACCGCTGTCCGCCGCTTTTCGCGAATCGAGCGGGTTCTTACTCACATGTTGATCGACAACGAATATACGTACCGCCGAGGTGTATTGTTTTGCGAAGATGTCAGCCTGGCTGATATCGCGGCAAAGTATGGTACGCCCGCGTATGTCTATTCGGGCCGGTCGATCACCAATCATTACCTTGCATACGAAACGGCGCTCGCTTCCATTCCGCATCGCATCTGCTACGCGGTGAAGGCGAATTCAAACATCGCTATTTTGCAACTGCTCGCGCGGCTCGGGGCTTGTTTCGATATTGTTTCGGGAGGTGAGCTTTACCGGGTACTTCAAGCCGGAGCTTCAGCCCGCCGCGTCGTGTTTTCGGGTGTAGGCAAAACCAGCGCGGAAATCGAATATGCGTTAGAGCAAGGAATCTACGCGTTCAATTGCGAATCGGAAGCGGAGCTATTCGAGCTCTCCAAAATCGCAGCGCGCATGGGGCGCACAGCTTCAATCGCTTTTCGTGTGAACCCCGATGTGGACGCCGCCACGCATCCGTACATTTCGACGGGCTTGCGCGAGCACAAATTCGGCATTGGACTGGCCGAGGTGGAGCCACTTTATAAAGCAGCGGCCGAGCTGCCGGGAATCGCGCCTGAAGGTGTAAGTTGTCATATTGGCTCGCAGTTGCTCGACTACTCACCTATTCTGGAGGCGCTTGAAAAAGTGCTGGCGCTGGTGACACGGTTGCGAGATGTCGGCATTGCCATTCGGCACCTGGATATTGGCGGGGGCATCGGAGCGCGCTACCGCTCCACCGATCACGCGCCTTGTCCCGCAAAATTTGCCGAGGCGCTGATCGGCCGCGTCAAGGGTGGGGACATCGAACTTATGCTTGAGCCGGGGCGGTCCATCGTCGCCGAGGCCGGGGTTCTGCTTACGCGCGTGATTTTGAGTAAGCAAAACGGCGCTAAGACTTTTGTAGTTACCGATGCCGCTATGAACGACCTGGTTCGGCCCACGCTTTATCAGGCGTACCACGAAATTGTTCCTGTGTCGGAACCAATATCTGCCGATACGATTACGGTCGACCTGGTTGGCCCCGTCTGCGAGACAGGCGATTTCTTCGCGCATCAGCGCGCAATTAGCGAATGTGCGGCGGGGGACCTTCTGGCGCTCCAAACAGCAGGAGCTTACGGATTCGCGCTCTCATCAAATTACAATTCGCGCCCGCGCGCCGCCGAGATTCTGATTGACGGCGACAAGGCGTATCTTATCCGCGCCCGGGAATTGATGGCCGATCTCATTCGCGGCGAGGCGCTTCCACAGGGGTGGTCAGCATCAAGCGCGCAATGAATTCGCCGCAGCCCTCAGACGCGCCGCGTTAATCCGGAGAGCAGGCTGATGATGAACACCACCAGGAAGATAAAGAAGAGCGTCTTCGCAATGACAGCCGCGACGCCGGCCACGGCCCAAAACCCGAGGATCCCAGCCACAACCGCAATCAAGAGAAAAATCAACGTATAATAAAGCATTTTTACCTTTGACCTCCCCACATACTGCAAATGCACGTTGATTGCCGAATCAGAAGGCAGTCTCTGATTAGTCCCGGAAGCCTTGTCGTTACTGTGCGCCATGACAAGTCTAAGTTTTGTTTCGGATAAATTAGCGGAAATCAGCGGGAAAGATTTGCCGCTTTAGCCGATTTTGCAACGCCTTGAAACTCGCAAAACTTACCTGTTTGCTCCCGCAGTAGAACTGGCCCCTTCATAAGACATTTCGATTCAAGCCATAAGAAAATTCGCGCAATTAGGGGTCGCTAATGCTGCTACGCTAAGGCAATCCAGAAACTCAAAGGTGGCGAAATGACAACGCAACGGCACCGAAAATCTGTCTGCGTAAGGGACTATTCACTCTGATGAAACGTGCGATTTGTTGGACGAGTCTGCTGGCTCTTGGCCTTTGCTCTTCGGGACTTGCGCAAACGGCGCCGGCTTCTACGATAGACGCAAAATTGGCGGTACTTGAAGCTGCCACGCGGGCCGCGCAATCGGCCGGAGACAATGCCTGGATGCTGGTCAGCGCCGCACTGGTGCTCATGATGACCGGGCCCGGATTGGCTCTTTTCTACGGCGGACTTGTGCGCCGGAAAAATGTTCTCGGCACCATGATGCACAGCTTCGTCCTGATGGCGGTGGTAACCGTAATTTGGGCCATTTATGGTTACAGTCTCGCTTTCGGCCAGGGAAATTCGTTTGTCGGCGGCTTTCAATATCTATTTCTGCATGGCGTTGGGAATGCGCCGAACCCGGATTACGCCGCCACTATCCCGCAGCAGACATTCATGATTTATCAGTTGATGTTCGCCATCATCACGCCCGCGTTGATCTCCGGAGCCTTCGCCGAACGCATGAAATTTAGCGCGATGCTGCTGTTCACAGTTCTTTGGTCCACGATCGTCTATTTCCCGATGGCGCACATGGTTTGGGGAAAGGGCGGATTTCTGAACGCTGCTCTTGGCGGCACAGTACCTTGTCTCGATTTCGCGGGCGGCACGGTAGTTCATATCACATCAGGAGTTAGCGCGCTCGTCTGCGCTTTGTATATGGGGAAGCGGATCGGATTCCCGAAAGAGCCGATGAAGCCGCACAATCTCGTGCTAAGCACCGTGGGTGCTTGTTTGCTTTGGGTGGGTTGGTTCGGCTTCAACGCCGGGAGCGCGCTGGCGGCGTCGGGTCTTGCTACCAGCGCATTTGTCGCCACGCATTTCGGAGCTGCAGCCGCTGCACTCGGATGGCTGCTGGCCGAATGGTGGCGCATGGGTAAGCCGAGTATTTTAGGAGGCATTTCCGGCTGCGTGGCGGGGTTGGTCGCTATTACTCCGGCGTCCGGATTTGTGAAGCCTTTCCCTGCCCTGTTAATCGGTTTCCTGGCCGGTGTTTTCTGCTTCTTCATGGTGACCGCTGTGAAATCCGTTTTCGGCTACGACGATACGCTCGATGCCTTTGGCGTTCACGGGGCGGGCGGAACGCTGGGCGCTTTGCTAACAGGCGTTTTTGCGACGAACGCCGTGAATGATGCATTCAAGGATTCCGCCGGAAACTTGCTGCCGCTCGGCCTGGTGGATGGCCACGGAGTACAAATTCTGAATCAGTTTATAGGCGTGCTGATCGCTTTCGGGTTAGCTATTGTAGGAACAATTATTATTCTGAAAATCGTCGATGCGCTTGTTGGAGTCCGCGTATCCGGAGAAGATGAAATCGAAGGCCTTGACCTGAGTATGCACGGCGAAGAAGGGTACACTCTCGAAGCGTAGGTTGGATGCAAACATGAAAAAAATTGAAGCGATTATTCAGCCGCATAAGCTCGACGAAGTGAAAGAAGCGCTGAAAGCCATCGGCGTCGATGGCATGACAATTAGCGAAGTGCGCGGGCATGGCCGGCAAAAAGGCCACAAAGAAGTCTACCGCGGCATGGAGTACGAGATCGATCTGCTGCCGAAAGTAAAAGTGGAATTAGTTGTGCCGGATGCACGGCTCGATGAAATTGCGCGCGCGCTGGTTGCCGCCGCGCGTACCGGCAAAATCGGCGATGGGAAAGTGTTTGTTTTTGATGTAGCCGATGCCATCCGCATTCGCAATGACGATACCGGGGAAGCGGCCCTTTAACTGCAATTGTGTTGGTTGTGACGCAAAGCGCAAATGAAACACCCGCTCTTTGGCGGAATGCCTTGAATTCCCGGTCCGCCGCCGCGGACGAAACGATTTCAAAGGTAGCGGCCTCGTGTTTCCATTCGGCGATGGAAGAGGGCTTATCCTTAGTTGCCGTAGGCGGCTATGGCCGGCAGGAGCTATTCCCTTATTCCGATGTCGACCTCCTGCTTCTGGCGGATTCGAACGCGCGGTTGGCGGAAGCTGCGGAGCCCTTCTCCAATTGTCTCCGGCTGCTGTGGGATTTAGGCTTTCGCGTCAGCCAGTCCGCGCATACCGCAGTCGAATGCTGCCAACTCAATGAACAGAACATTGAACTTCACATCAGTCTGCTGGACGCGCGATTCCTGACCGGCGATGCGCGAGTTTTCGACAACCTCTCGACTTCGCTCGTTGCATTCTACGCCCGGCAGCGGCATACATTGACAAGGAAGCTTGCCGCGATGACGCGCGGCCGTCATACGAAGTTCAACAACACGACGTTTCATCTAGAGCCGAATATCAAAGAGACACCCGGCGGCATCCGCGACATTCACTTCCTTCATTGGCTAAGCCGCCTGGCGCCTTCAAATGAAGCGCTGGAGGACGCAAAGCGCCAATCGGATTCGGCGCGTGATTTTTTGTATCCGCTGCGCGGGTTCCTTCACGACCGCGCCCGCCGCGACCATAACTTGCTCACGTTCGACCTGCAGGACAGCGCGGCTCGGGAATTGGGCGGCGGCATGGAACCGGAAGAATGGATGCGCCGCTATTTCTTTTACGCACGGCAGACGTGGCAAGCCGTGCAGCGCGCGCTTGAATTTACAGACTCGCTGGACAAATCTCTGATTCAGGCGCTTCGCGACCGCCGCGCCCGGCTCTCGACAACCAACTACACGATTGTGCAGGAACGGGTATTGCTGAGAAATCCGCGGCAAACCACTCAAGACGCGGAATCGATATTTGAGCTTTTTATTTTTTCAGCGCGCCATGGAATTCGCCTTTCGTGGGACGCGCAGCGCCGCATTCGCTCCGAATCTGCCACCATTGCCGCGCATTTCCAGTCGCAGCCGGCGATCTGGCCGCTATGGCGCGAGCTGCTGTCGCAGCCTCATGCCAGCCTTGCGCTCCATGAGATGCAGGAAACCGGAGTATTGACCGCGGCCATACCGGAGTGGCGCGCCGTCGATTCTCTCGTGGTTAGGGATTTCTACCATCGCTATACCGTTGACGAACACACGCTGGTGGCAATCGGCATCGTTGACGAGCTCTCGCAGCCAGGCGGCGAAGGCGCTGCCCGGATGAAGACCCTGCTATCGGAGGCCGGCGACACGGCTCTGTTGCGTTTCGCGCTGCTGCTTCACGATATTGGAAAAGGTGTGATTCCCGGCGAGCATGTCGAAGGTTCGTTAACCACCGCCACCGCCATTATGGAGCGGCTGCGGGTCCCCCCGGAACACCAGCGCACCATTCTGTTTTTAATTGAGCACCATCTCGATTTATCGCTCATTATGAACGGGCGCGATTTGGACGATCCCGCTACTGCGCGATTCCTTGCGCAGCAAACACTGACCGTTGAGAACCTCCGGTATCTTACCTTGCTGACTTACGCCGACATCAGCGCCGTGAATCCGACCGCGATGACGCCCTGGCGCTTAGAACAGCTCTGGCGCGTTTATAGCATCGGCCACAACCAACTAACGCGGGAGTTGGAGACCAGCCGGATTCACACCATGGACAACCTGCCGGAGGCCGATCACACCCCGGCAATGGCGGAGTTTCTGGAAGGGTTGCCCACACGCTATTTGCGAACACATTCCGTGGAAGAGATTCGCCATCATTGCGAATTGCATCGCCGGATAGACGTCAAAGGCGTGGCGGTGGAAATTCTGGATCGCAAGGACTCGTTCCAAGCGATCGTTCTGGCGTTCGATAAGTCAGGTCTCTTTGCGTCTCTCTGTGGAGCGCTGGCCAGTTTCGGTATGAATATCGTGAAGGCGGAGGCATTCAACAACGCTTCGGGACTGGTGGTGGACGAGTTCCGCTTCACCGATCCGCTGCGGACATTGGAACTGAATCCCACGGAAATCGACCGCTTGCGTAAGACAATCGAACGCGTGGTGCTGGGAATCGACGATGTGCGATTCCTGCTGCAGCGCCGCCGCCTTCACCCCCGTCCCCCTCGTGTGGCGCGGATTGCCCCTTCGGTGCGGTTTAATAACGAAGCATCCGATTCCGCGACGCTAGTGGACTTCGTAGGTGAAGACCGGCCCGGATTACTTTACGATCTGGCATCCAC
>Ga0134125_10005552_pt1 | contig 14306 bp, 14 predicted proteins | sample KB31751_FD_96464 | JGI IMG/M metagenome (GOLD analysis project Ga0134125, IMG submission 96464) | Terrestrial soil microbial communities with excess Nitrogen fertilizer from Kellogg Biological Station, Michigan, USA - KB3-175-1 | ecosystem: Environmental > Terrestrial > Soil > Unclassified ... | reverse complement strand
TCCTTGGCCCCGGACCGGAAGTAGGCCACCAGCGCGTCGACCGTCAGGGGCGCCTCGGCCTCCCGGGTACCGGTCGTGGGATTGTGGGGGCTGGACATGAGCTTGGCGGGGGAGCCGCCCGAAAGGGAGCGAAGGCTAGCCACCCCCCTCCCGCCCGTCAAATCCGATTCGGTTTCCCCCGGCTGGCCGACGTTCCGGAAAGGTCTCGTACCACCGGGCGGCACCGGATAAAATTGACGCCGGTGGTGCATCGCAGGCACTTATTGATGACGTAACCTCGAGCCACGGTTCCTGATTTCGAGAGGCACCGGGCTCCCGCCGTATACTCGCTTGCCGCACCCCGTCCAATTTCCATGAGTCAGCCTTCCAGCCTCTTCGTCGTCGACTCTGATGTCCGCAGCCTCGAGACTCTGACGTTCGGCTTCGAGCGCGAGGGGTGCAAGGTCACGGGGACGTCCGATGTGCGGCAGGCCGAGCAGCTACTCCGAACATCGGGGGCCGACCTGGCGGTGGTCGCCCTGCGCGAGCCCGAGCAGGCCGCGCTGGAGGCGGTCGTCGCCCTCCGGGTGGCGGCCAAGGAGCTTCCCATCGTGGCCATCGGGCCGCAGGGCCTCAAAGCGGACGCGATCCGGGCCGGCGCCGGCGACTACCTGACGCTGCCGACCTTCCTGCGCGACGTCATCGGGGTGGGCAAGCTGAGCGCGCTCGGGATCAAGGCCGGCGCGGCCAACGGCGCCACCCCTGCCAACACCCCGAAGACCGGCGGCGAGGAGGGGGACGAGCTTCAGACCCGCCTCTCGGAGTACTACGGCCTCTTCTACCTGCTGCGCGCGATGGCCTCCTCGGAGCGGTCGGGCATCCTGACCCTGACCCGCGGCAACCGGCGCGCCGAGCTGCGCATCCACGAAGGGACCGTCGTCTCGGCCAGCGTGGGGGCGATGCAGGGGCTGCCGGCGCTGCACCACATGCTGCTTTGGGAGGAGGCCGCGCTCTCGCTCACCCGCCGGTCGATCCCCAAGCGCAGCCAGCTGCACCTCTCCGCCCAGGAGATCCTCGACGAGTGCGAGCGCTTTCTGCGCGACTTCGCGCACTCGGCGCGGGACCTCGGTGCTCCCCGCACGCTCTACGTGCAGGTCGGGGAGCCGGTGGCCGAGCTTCGAGGCCTCCAGCAGAGCCAGATCACGCCGCTCTTGCGGCTGTTCGACGGGCGGCGCGTCCTGGCCGACGTCATCGAGGCCAGCCCCTTCCGCATCTTCGACACCGTCCGCATGATCCGGCGCCTGAAGGACGCCGGCGTGCTGGCGATCCGGCCCGAGCAGCCGGGGCACGACCGCCAGGGCAACCAAGGCAGCCCAGGCAACCAAGCCAACCAGGGCAACCCGGCACCGCACATCGGGGCCCCCTTGGCTCCGGCCAGGAACGGGGCGCCGAAGTCGATGTTCGAGCAGTGGGCGATGGTGCCCGATCAGCGCGGGGTGGTCGGAGATCGCCGGACCACCAGCCGGAAGCTCCGCCCGCTCGACGTCCCACTCGCCGCCCCGCCGTCGGCGCCGATTCCGCTGATCGCCAAGAAGGGCGCCAGCGTGGCCGGGGAGATCGCCGCTCCCCAGCGCAAGCCGACCCCGGCCGACGCGAACCTGGCGGTGGCCCCGACCGTCCAGGTCCAGCTCGACGCCGCGGGCGCCCCGGTCGGCGAGCCGCTGGTCCCCGCCGATCCGGCGACCTTTCCGGCCTCGCAGACGCCGCCCCCGGTGCGGGCACGCGGCGGCACCGGTCCCCAGATGCCGCTCGAGCAGGCCCCGCCACCGCGCGCCGCCACGCCGATCCCCGTCCGCGCGCGCGGCGACAGCGGGCGGCAGGTGCCGCTCGACGCTCCGCCGCCCCGGTCGGGACGGACGCCGATCCCCATCCGCGCACGGAGCGGCAGCGGCCGGCAAGCGCCCCTCGAGGACGCCCCTCCCGCCAAAGGGGAACGGTCGTCCGAGCGGGCGGAGCGGACGCCGCGCCCGCGCAAGATCTCGGGTGACGCCCCGACCATCGCCGCCAACGAGTTCGACGCCATCGAGTCCGACTTCTTCGCGCGCGAAGCGGATCTCTACAAGCGCGAGGCGATCGAGACCTTCGACGATCTGGATCCCGTCGCCGGCATTCCCGGCCACAAGCCTCGCAAGCGCTGAGTCAGCTCTTCCAGACGAGCTCGACGCGTCCGATGGGGCTGGCGATCCGCAGCGTGAGCGAGCCCGACTTCGGGCCCACGAAGTCGCCCCCAGGCGCCGGCATGATGAAGCGAATGCTGTAGGTCTTGGTGAACGGTGTCTTCGCCGGGAAGAACGCGCGCTCGTAGGCGTCGGGGAATTTCTTGAGCTCGATCGGCTCCGACGGGAGCTCGTGCCCGGTGGCGTCGACCAACGTCACCCGCCAGGCCGTCTTCTTCTTGTCGAGGTCGTTCCAATCCCAGTTGGCGCTCTGGGCGGTGACGTGGAACTCGTAGGCGGTGTTGTAAGCGTCGCGCTGCCCCTGTCGGATCCCGTTCCGCTCGGCGTCCGAGAGGTTGTAGATGGCGCCGTACTTCTCGATGTAGGCCTCGCGAAAGTCCCAGCTCAGGAACGTCGCCCAGACCTCCAGCGCCTTGTCGACGTCGTGCGCGGCGTAGTCGTGCCGGGTCCAGCGATCGTAGACGTTCTCGTAGTCGCCCGGCAGGTAGTCGCGCGGCGTCTCCGAGAAGTCGACCGCCACCTGCTTCTGGATCGCGCAGCCGGTGGAGAGCGCGGCGACGAGGCCGAGCCAGGTCCACCCCCACCGCCGCCCCCGCGTCATCGCAGGAAGTCTTGCCGGCGGAACAGCGTCACCAGGGGGGCTTCCTTCTCCAGCGTCTCGCGCCCCCCTTCGTCGCGGTCGACGAGCCCGAGGATGATCGCCACCTTGAGCCCGTGCTCGCGCACGCGGGCGATCGCCTTGAGGACCGAGCCGCCCGTGGTCACCACGTCCTCCAAAATCGCCACCGGCATCCCGGGACGGAGCGACTTCGTCCCTTCGATCCAGGCCGCCGTCCCGTGCCCCTTGGCCTCCTTGCGCACGTAGAACGCGGGGAGCGGCCGGCCGGCGAGGTAGCTCAGCGTCGAGACGGCGGAGGCGAGCGGATCGGCGCCCATCGTGACGCCGCCGATCGCTTCGACCTCCGGGGCCTGCGTGGCCAGGATCCGGCCGAACAGACTGCCGACCAGGAAGTGGCCCTCGGCGGTCAGCACCGTCTGCTTGCAGTCGATGTAGAAGTTGCTCTTGGCCCCCGAGGCGAGCGTCACCTCCCGCTGCTCGAACGACAGACGGGTCAGGAGCGCGAGGAGCCGCTTCCGGTTCTCCTCGAAGAGATCCGCACCGATCGACATCGGGCCGCGCGCCTAAAGCCCGAGCCCGGCCATGGGATCGTCGCTGATCTCGCGCTTGCCAGGCTTGTGGATGCCCGGCGCGACCGTCGGCGCATCGGACTTGCTGCTCGCCGTGGACGAGTGCTTCGTCCGGGCGGCCTGCGCCCGCTGCACCGCCTCGGCGCGAATCTTGGCCCGCTCCTCGTCGTTCTTGGCGGTGGCCAGCTTGGAGTCCATCTCTTTCTGGATGGCCGCCATCTGCGACTTGTACTCCGCCTCGGCCGCCGCCTTCTCAGCCTCCACCTTGGCCTTCGCGGCCTCGACCCGCGCCAGCTCCGCGCGCTGCACGGCCAGCTCGGCCTGGTGCTGGGTGTACATCTTGTAGCCGAGGCCGCCGCCGATGGCGATGAGCACCAGCGCCACCGAGACGACCGCCTTGACCGGTGAATTCTTGGCCTTGTGCTGGACCTCGAGCCGCATCCGCTCCTCGTGGATGCGCATCTCGCCTTCGACGCGCGCGCGGCGCTCGGCCTCCTGCAGGCGCATCTGGTCCTCGCGCGTGCGGGCGGCCACATCCTCCTCGGCGCGGCGAATTCGCTCCGCCTCTTCGCGCTGGCGCTGCTCCTCGGCCTCGCGCGCGGCGAGCTCCGTCGCCTCCTTCGCCGCCCGCTCGGACGCGCGGCGCGAGGCCAGCGCGTCCTGCTCCTGGCGAACGCGGTCGTCCTCGATCCGACGCAGCTCCTTCAGCGAAAACAGAACCGAATTCTCACGTCGATCGGACATTGGTCCTTTCCTGGTAACACGGTTTGCCGCCCGCTTCAACGCGCCGGGGCGTTCGGCGGCGGTTCGGGGATCTTACTTGAAGGAAGCGAGAAGCTTGTCGATGGCGGCGTTGTCGCGCGTGGACTTCGGCGCCGACTTCTTGTCGTCAGCGGCGCTCTTGGTGGCCAGGGCCTTGCCACCTTTGGAGCTTGCCTTGGCGCTCGCCTTGCCGCCGTGGTGGTGTCCGCCGTGGTGGCGCTCCTCGGCCATCGCCAGCTTGGCGTCGGCCGCGGTCTTCTCCTTGGCTTGCTTGGCGGCCAGCTTGTCCGCCTCGACCTTGGCCTTGGCGGCCGCTTCCTTGGCGGCGGCCTCGGCAATGCGCGCCTTCGCGGCCGCCTCGGCGGCGTTCGCCTCCGCGGTCCGCTGCGCGATGACCGCGTCGCGTTGCTGCTCCGCCGCCAGTTGCGCCGCGTGCCGCCGGTAGGTTGCGCCACCGAGGAGCAACATGGAAACGAGCAACAGGCCGCCGACCATCTTCGCCGCGGCGACGGCCGGGTGCGCGCGCTCCGTTGCGATCTCGAACTTCGGGAGCACCACTTTCTCGCTCATCGCAGTCTCGCTCCTTGTGAACCGTTCGCCGGACGGCGAGCAATCGGCGTTCCGACGGATGTTGATTCTAAGTGGTGGAAAAATCACATGCAACCGATTACGGCGGCCGAGCTAGGGGCGGTGACACTCCCCCCCGATTTCCCCACACGTCGTTCTTCTTGGCTGCCCGGTTGGCTCTCCACGCCTCGCCTTCCCCCGGCCTTGCGCCTGTCTTGCACCTCCCGCGCCGAGAGACTTTGCGAGCCGCCAGCGGCGCGCTATGGTGGCCCCCTTCCTTCCTTAGCTCGCCGGCGATACGGCCGGTCCGATGGCCCACTACGTCGACCTCCACTCCCACTATCTCCCCGCCCTCGACGACGGCGCGACCGATCGAAAGATGGCGCTGCAGATGGTGCGGGGGATCGCCGCGCTCGGCTTCTCCGATCTCTATGCCACGCCGCACCAGCGCGCGGGGATGTTCATGCCGGCGCGGGAGGCGATCGACGGCGCGTTCGCGGCGTTGAAAGGCGACGCCGAGGCCGCGGGGATCGGCGCCACGCTCGGCCTCGGCGCCGAAAACTTTTGGGATACCGTGCTCCACCAGCGCCTGCGCGAGCGGCAGGTCCCGGCCTACGGCGGCGGCCCCGCGTTCCTGTTCGAGGTGAACACGCAGCTGATGCCGGCCGGGATCGAGAACGAGCTATTCCAGCTGCGCGTGGGCGGCTATCTGCCGGTGATGGCGCACCCCGAGCGCTACCTGCCCGTGCAGCGCGATCTGGCGCTCGCCGAGCGGCTCTCGCGCCACGCGGCGCTGATGGTCGATCTCGGCGCGCTCGACGGCGCGCACGGCAAGCAGGAGATGAAGACGGCCCGCAAGCTGGTGCTCGAGGGGCTGTCGGCGGCGGCCGCCTCCGACACGCACCGCCCGGAGGATCAGACCTCCGTCGCGGCCGGGATGGCCTGGATCCGCAAGCAGCTGGGCGACGGGGCGCTCACGCTGATGCTCGACGAGAACCCGCGCCGCATGCTGGCCGGCGAGCTCCCCGAGACGCCGCTTCCGCGATGAACCGGCGCCTCTTCATCCAGGGTCTGCTGTCGCTGGTCGTGGGCGGCGTCTGCGTCGCCTACGCCGTGCACGGGATGGACCGACACGCCGTCTGGGAGTCGCTGCGCACGCTCGCCCCCTCGACGGTCGCGATCTACCTGGCGACGCTGGTGGTGACGCACCTGTTCCGGACGCTGCGCTGGGAGTACCTCCTGCGCGCGCTGGGGACGTCGCTGCCATTCAAGCGCCTCCTGCCGATCTCCTCGGCGGGGTTCATGGCCATCCTGGCGCTCCCGGTGCGGCTGGGCGAGTTCGTCCGCCCTTATCTCGTCGCGCGGGAGCGGCACGTGCGCATGAGCGCCATGGTGGGCGCGGTCGCGGTCGAGCGGATCGTCGACGGCCTGCTCGTCTCGTTGCTGTTCTTCGGCGCCTACCTGGTGTCGGCCGGCGATCTGTTCTCGCCGCAGCTGCGCGCGGCGGCCTGGCTGTCGCTGGTCGGCTTCGTCGGCCTGATGCTCTTCCTGGTGCTGGCCCAGCTCTGGACCGACCGAGCTATTGCCGTGGCGCTCCGCCTGACGCTGATCCAGTGGCTGGCGCCGGCCCGCGCGCACGCGGCGGGCGAGAAGCTGCGCTCGCTGATCTCCGGGTTCCGGGCGCTCGCCGACCGGCGGAACTTCACCATCTTCCTCGTCCAGTCGATTATCTATTGGGGCTCGAACGGCGTCGGCATGTGGATCCTGGCGCAGCGGATGGGACTGCCGATCTCGCTGGGCGCCGCCTTCGTGACCATGGCCTTCACCGGCGTCGTGCTCACGCTGCCGAACGCGCCGGGGCTGGTCGGCCAGTTCCACGCCGCCATCAAGATGGGCCTCGGCGCCTACTTGCCGATCGCGGTGGTGAACTCGCGCGGGATGGCCTACGCCATCGTCCTGCACGGCGTGCAGACGCTCTGGTACATCGGCGCCGGCCTCCTCTCGCTCCCCGCGCTGTCGCGCGCCGGCGCGCACGTTTCGCTGGCCGACGCCGTCCGGGAGTCGACCCACGCCGCCGAGGTCGAGGTCACCGGCGAGCCCGGCTAGGCCCGACGCTCACGGTTCCAATTCGACCACCGGCGCGCCTTCCTCGATCGGCGCGCCCTCCTTGGCCAGCACCGCCGAGACCTTGCCGGCGGCCGGCGACTCGACGGGCATCTCCATCTTCATCGACTCGAGGATGGCCACGGTGTCTCCCTCGGCGACGCGGTCGCCGACCTTGACGTTGATCTTCCAGACCGTCCCGGTGATGTGCGCGCTCACGGTGATCGCCATGCCGCCCGAGGGTAGAAACCAGGCGGCGCGGCGTCAAGGCGTGCGGCGCCGTCAAGGCGTGGAAGTCCGGCGCGGCATCGAGGCCCGCATGTGGAAGGCGAGCTCGGCGTCGCGGTAGCGGTGCTCGGGGCCGCGCACGCAGGCGATCCGCGCGGCGCACGACAAGTGGCAGGGCGCGGCGATCAAGCGGCGGGCGTGGCAGGCGGCGACGTCGAATCCCGCGCGCGCCACCGCCCGCGCCGGGCAGGCTGCCACGCAGGGGGCGTCGCACCCCGCGCACCCGTCGCCGGGGGGCGCCGCCGGCGGCAGGGCCCGATCGAGGACGACCAGCGCGCGATAGGCCCACCAGGGGCCGAAGCGGGGGTGAATCTGGAGCCCCAGCGGCCCCGGTCCCCCCAGTCCCGCCGCGCGCCCGAGGCGCTGGAACGGAATCAGCGGGTGATCGTCAAACGGGAAGGCAAGCGCGTGCGCGACGGCGAGCGGCGCCAGCGCCGCCTGCGCGGCCTCGGCGAGCACGCGCGCCGTGTAGCGATCGAGCGGGTCGGCGGCGCCGTCGCCCGCCTCGGGCGCGGCCGCGAAGAGATCGAAGAAGGCCGGACCACCCGAGCCGACGATGAGCGCGCCGGCGGCCGCGGGCAGGAGCTGCTCGAGGCGCAGGGGCGCCGCCGCCGCGTCGAACACCGCGGGCGCGAGCGGCAGGAAGACGCTCAGCCCGAGCGCGCCCAGCCGACCCTCGAGGGCCGCCAGCGCGTCGCCGGGTGCAGGCGTGCGAGACACGACCCTCGCGGGCGCCGAGCGCCTACCTCAGCTGGAACGGGTACTGCATCGAGAGCCCCTCGGAGGGCGGGAAGCCGGCGGACTTCACCGCCTTCTCGACGCAGCTGCCGCTCGGCGTGCCGGCGAACTTGCCGCTCACCGTCGCCGACGTCACCTTGCCGTTCCTGCCGATGACCACGTTCACCATCGCCATCCCCGGCACCTTGAACTCGTTGTAGCAAGCGGCGACCTTCCCCCTCACCCCGTTCATCCCGGCCACGACCGCGCCCTTGGCGAGCGGGCCCAGCGGCTTGGCGTCGTCGTCAGCCGCGGGCTTCGAGCGCCCGCCGCCCGAGCCGCGCCCGCCCGACTTGTCGGCCGCGTTCATCGCCGCCTCGAGTGGATCGAGGGGCTTCTTCGGCTTCTCCTGCTCGGCCTGAGCGACCGGCCCGGAGCCGCCCGCCTTCTTATCGTCCTTCTTCCCCTGGGCCTCGTGCTCGTGGCCCTTGCCGTGGTGATGCTCGTGCTCGTGTTCACCCTTCTCGGCCGCCTTGGCCTCGGGGCTCCCCTCGCGCGGGGGGAGGTTCTCGTCGGAGATGGTGGACGGCTTCTTCGTCCCCGCCGGCGTCGAGGGCGCGGCCGACGCCGATTTGGGCTGCGGCGGGGCGGCGACCTGCTCGACCCGCTCCACCAGCTCCGGGGGCTTGGTGGTCATGACCTTCCAGGCCATGAAGGCGATCCCCCCGACCGCGAGCACCCCGATGAGCAGAGCCGCGTAGACCCACTTCGGGGGGCCGCTGCTGGAGGACGGGAGCAACACCGGCGCCGCAGGCGCGAACGAGCCGAACGCGGGGAGATCGTCGACCGGCGATCCGCCGCCCACCGCGCCGAACGTGCTGCCGCCGTTGCTGGGCGACGCCCCGAGCGTGCTGGCCGCCATCGCGCGGATGTCGATGAGCCCCGAGCCCTCGGTCACCGGCGCGCTGGCCAAGCTCGCCGCCGGCTTGGCGGCCGGCATCGCCAGCGACTGCAGGTTGGAGAGCGAGAACAGCACCGAGTTCTCGTGCCGCTGGCCGGTCAGGCTCTCGACGCGGCCGCCGTCGTGCCCGGCCGCCGCGGCGCCGCTCGAGGGCCAGCTCGAGGCCTGGCCCGCGGGAGCGGCCGCCGAGCCGAACAGATCGCCGCCGCCACCCTTGGCGCTGGCCGCCGGCGCCGCGAACACGTCGCTGGCCGCACCGCCGCCGAACAGCGATTGCCCGGCTCCCGAGGGTCGGCGCGCGCGATCGGTACCGTTGCTACCGGCCGCCGCCACGACACCGGCCGTGAAGAGGTCACCGCCCACCGGACCGCTGCCGACGCTCACCTCCTCGGCGACGAGCGCGGCGAACTCCGGAACCGCGGAGAGCTTCACCCAGTCGGCGAACCCCTCCTTCCAGGTGTAGGTGTCCCCCTTGACCTCGCCGCGCTCGATCTTGGTGCGCACGTCGGCGTCCGAGATGGGGCCGACCTGCTCGCCGTCGATCACCAGGTGCCAGCCGCCGTCACCGGCGGGGGCGGAGGCCGTCTCCGTGCCGCCCGATTCGCCGCCGCGCACCACGATGATGTGGCTGCACTTTTTGCAGCGGATTTTGAAGACCTTGCCCCGAACCTTGTCGTCGGCAATCGAGTACTTGGTCCCGCACGAGTCACAAACGATCTTCATCAACGCCTCGATTTGGAGGGATCACGCTGCAAGCACGCAAGGTCGGATAGGTGTCCCTGGAAAAGGCCACCATTATATTGAGCCTGTAACGGCGCGCAAGCCAAGCCACGCCGGTTTCCCAGCGAATTCGAAGGATTATGCACGCAAATTTCGCCGGCTGGGCTGGAGAGTCCCCTTAGGCGGCGAACGGATCGCGGTTCACCACCGTCTGCAAGCGGCCCGCCCCCCAGGAGGTCGCCCAGACCGGGATGCCACAGAGGGCGCTCACCCGGTCGACGAAGCGGGCTGCCGCCGGCGGCACCACCGTGGTGGCCGAGCCTGCCGGCGGCTCCGGCCAACCGTCGAGCTCCTCGAACACCGGCTCGGCCGCGGCGAGATCGTCGAGATCGACCGGCATCTCATCCAGCGTCCGCCCGCCGAAGCGGTAGCCGACGCAGATCTTGACGCGCTCGAGCCCGGCCAGGACGTCGAGCTTGGTGAGCGCGAGCGATTCGATCCCCGACAGGCGGACGGCCAGCCGCACGCCCGGGACGTCGAGCCAGCCGCAGCGGCGCGGCCGCCCGGTCACCGACCCGAACTCGTGTCCGCGCTTGCGCAGGAGCTCGCCCATCGCCTCGGTCAGCTCGGTGGGGAACGGCCCGTCGCCGACGCGCGTGGCGTAGCCCTTGGCCACCCCGACCACGGCGTCGATCTTGGTGGGCCCGATGCCGAGCCCCGCGCAGGCGCCGCCGGCCGTCGTCGAGGACGAGGTGACGAACGGGTAGGTCCCGTGGTCGAGGTCGAGCAGCACCCCCTGCGCCCCTTCGAACAGGACGTTGTCGCCGCGGACGACCGCGCCGTGGACGGTGCGCGAGGCGTCGCCCACGAAGGGGCGGAGCTCCTCGGCGAGCGCCAGGTACTTGGCGGTGATCTCCGCCGCGTTCGGCAGCGCGCTGCCGATCTCGCGCAGCGACGGGGTCAAGACGGCCAGGTGGCGGTCGAGCCGCGCCCGGAACCGGTCCGGACGGAAGAGATCGCCGACCCGCAGGCCAATGCGCGCCGCCTTGCTCTCGTAGGTGGGGCCGATCCCCTTCTTGGTGGTCCCGATGCCGCCGGGACCATCCTCGCGGAGACGATCGATCTCGAGGTGGTGCGGCAGCGTCAAATGCGCGCGCTCGGCGACCACCAGATCGTCCGCCCCCTTGATGCAGCCGTGGCCGCGGAAGGTGCGGATCTCGTCGACCAGCACGGCCGGGTCGATCACCATCCCCTCGCCCAGGACGCAGGTGACGCCGTCGCGCAGGATGCCCGACGGGATGAGGCGCGTGACGTACTTCTTGCCCTCGACGACCAGCGTGTGCCCCGCGTTGGCCCCGCCCGCCCAGCGGACGACGAAGCGCGCCTTCTCGGTCAGAAGATCGACGATCTTCCCCTTCCCCTCGTCGCCCCACTGAACCCCGACGACGATTACGACTGCCATGGTTGTTTGGTCCTCGCTGAAGGTGAAACGCGGCCCTCGAGCGCGCCCGCCACCGCCTCGACGTCGACGGCGAAGCCGACCGCCGGGCTCTCGCGCCCGTAGCGCGCCAGCAGATCGTCGTAGCGGCCGCCGCGCAGGACGGCGTCCGGCGCGCCCTCGACGAAGGCCTGGAAGCGGACGCCGGTGTAGTAGTCGAACCCGCGCACCTCGCCGAGATCGACGTGCAGACGGGCGTCGACCTGACGTTTCTCGACGGCGGCGATGATGGCCGCCAGCTCGGCGATCGCTGGCTGGGCACCCTTGGAGAGCCGCCCTTTCGCAGCCTTCAAGATCGCCGGAGGACCACTCAGTTGCAGCATCTCCAGGGCGTTTTTGATGATCCCCGGAAAAACCTTGAGATCTCGAAGAACCTTTTCGAGCTCCTGTCGATCTCGCTTGGCCATCAGGCGACGCACTTGGTCCTCTGCTGATGGAGTCAGTTTCATGGCGGTGAAAAGCGAGCGCGCGAGCCCCAGGTGGCCGAGATCGATGGTCGGGCGCGGCAGACCGACGGCCGCCAGCGCGAGGGCGCCCAGCGCGATCACCTCGGCGTCGCCGTCGGGGCCGGCCAGGCCGGCCAGCTCGACGCCGGCCTGAGACAGCTCGCGCTGGCCGCGGGCGGCGCGATCGAGCCGCACCACCGTCCCCTCGTAGCACAGACGCACCGGGCCCTTGTGGTCGCGGAAGCGCGTGGCGATGAGGCGCGCGATCTGCGGCGTGATGTCGGGGCGCAGCGCCACCACCTGCCCCGAGCTCGGCTCGACGAAGCGGACGGTCGCCGCGCGCGCCGCCGCGCCGAGCCCCAGCGCCAGCACCTCTTCGTACTCGAAGGCCGGGGTGATGACCCGCTCGAACCCGGCGCGGTCGAACTCCTCGAGCAGCGTCTCGATCACGCGCAGCCGCGCCGCCGCCGCGCGCGGCGCGTGATCGCGCATCCCCGTCGGGAGCCTGAGCGTGGGAGCGCGCGGGGTCTCGGCGGATTTGGTCCCGCGCGCGGGCACTACTTGACCGCGTTCTTGACGATGCCGTCCTTGAGGAAGCCGACGAACACCTCGGCCAGCTCGATCGCCACCTTCTCCTGCGCTTCCTTGGTGGACGCCCCCAGGTGCGGGACGGCGATCAGGTTCTCCTCGGCGAACAGCGGTGAGGGATCGGGCGGCTCCTTGGCGAACACGTCCAGCGCCGCGCCGCCGAGCTGCCCCGACTTGAGGGCCTCCAGCACCGCGTTCTCGTCGACGATGCCGCCGCGCGCGCAGTTGATGAGGCAGGCCCCTTTCTTCATCTTGGCGATGCGGGCGGCGTCGAAGAGGCCCTTGGTCTCGGCCGTGGCCGGCACGTGCAGCGTGATGTAGTCCGACGTCGCGACCAGCTCGTCGAGCGACACCTGCTTGACGCCGGTGGGGAGCTGCTTGGGGGGGAACGGATCGTAGCCGATGACGTTCATCTTGAGCCCGACCGCGCGCTCGGCCGCCTGGCGCCCGATGTTGCCGAGACCGATCACGCCCAACGTCTTGCCGGCGATCTCGGTCCCCATGTACTTCTTCTTCTCCCAGATCCCCTGCTTCATGCTCTGGGCGGCCTGTGGGATCTTGCGCGCCAGCGAGAACATGAGGCCGATGGCCAGCTCGGCCGCCGCCGCCGCGTTCCCCTGCGGCGTGTTGATGACCAGGATCCCCTTCTCGGTGGCGGCCTTGACGTCGATGTTGTCGACGCCCACGCCGGCGCGGCCGATGATCTTGAGCTTGCCCGGGTTGGCCAGGGTGTCCGCTTTGATCTTGCTGGCCGAACGGACGCCCACGCCGTGGTACTCGCCGATCACGGCGGCCAGCTCTTCCGGCTTCATGCCGGTCTTCACGTCGACGGTGAACCCCGCCTTGCTCAGGATCTCGACCGCCTTCTTGGACATGTCGTCGGCGATGAGGACTTTGATCGGCTCGGCCATGGCTTGCTCCTGTGTGGACGTTCGTTGTTGCGAAAAGATAATCAGGCGCGCCGGGTCTCGGCGAACGTCGCCTGCGCGGCGGCGACCCCCGCCCCCGGCCTGACGGAGAATCCCAGATCGGAGAGCGTCATCTCGAGACCCGAGATGGCGGTGATGATGTCGAACTGGCTGTAGAAACCGACGTGCGCGATGCGCACGATCTTCCCCTTGAGGTGGTCCTGGCCGCCCGCGATGGTGATCCCGTAGCGCGAGCGCATCTGGATGATGACCGCCGTCCCATCGATCCCCGGGGGAACGCGAAACGCCGTGACGGAGTTCACCGGGGAAGAGGAGAAGAGATCGAGACCGAGGCCGCCCGATGCCGCACGCGTTGCCTTAGCTAACCGTTCATGGCGCAAGAAGACACCGTCCAGCGTCTCTTCCTTGAGCATGCGCAGCGACTCGCGCAGCCCGACGATCAGCGACACGGCCGGGGTGAAGGCGGTCTCCCCCTTCTCCTGCGCCTTTCGCTCGCGCCCGAGGTCGAGATAGAAGCGCGGCAGCGTGGCGCGCTCGTAGGCTTTCCAGGCCTTCTCCGACACGGAGATGGCGGCCAGCCCCGGCGGCAGCATGAGCGCCTTCTGCGAGCCGACCGCCACGACGTCGAGCCCCCACTTGTCGACCGGCACGTCGTAGACGCCGATCGCCGTGATGGCGTCGACGCAGAGGATGATCTCGTCGTGACCGCGCACCACCTTGGCGATCGCCTCGATGTCGTGCTTGGTCGCGGTGGAGGTCTCGCAGGCGGTGGCGTAGACCGCGCGCACATCGGGGTTGTCCTCGATGGCCTTTTGCACCGCCTTGGCGTCGACGCTCTTGCCCCACTCGACGTCGACGTAGACGCACTTGACCCCGTAGGCCTCGCAGATCTTCCCCCAGCGCTCGCCGAATTTGCCGCCGCGGATGACCACCGCCTGGTCGCCCGGGCAGAGAAAATTGCAGACCGCGGCGTCCATGGCGATGGTCCCCGACCCGGTCAGGAGCAGCGGCTGCTGCTTGGTCTGCATCAGCCACTTGAGCCCCTCCTGCACCTCGCGCAGGCACTCGGTGAAGGCCGGCGCGCGGTGGTAGAGCATCGGCCGGGCCATGGCCAGGAGCACCCGCTCGGGAACGGGGGTCGGGCCGGCGGTGAGGAGGTACTCCTTCATGATGGCTGGTCGCCTTTTCGCGCTGTGGCGGCGGCCGAAGTTCTAATACAACTTCACCAGCAGATCCACCGATGTCCCTCGCGCAATTCGCCGACGCCAGCTTCGCCTACCCGGGCAACGACATCCTCGTCGGCGCCTCGCTCCTGATCCGTCC
>Ga0134125_10005551_pt1 | contig 14307 bp, 9 predicted proteins | sample KB31751_FD_96464 | JGI IMG/M metagenome (GOLD analysis project Ga0134125, IMG submission 96464) | Terrestrial soil microbial communities with excess Nitrogen fertilizer from Kellogg Biological Station, Michigan, USA - KB3-175-1 | ecosystem: Environmental > Terrestrial > Soil > Unclassified ... | reverse complement strand
TGTCCGGGTCGGTCGCGTTGTTGAGGTCGGTCATGATCTTGTTGAACGCGTCCGAGTGGTAGTTGAAGTAGTAGCCGGGCTTGGAAAAGACGCCGATGTCGTTGGGCTCGACATGGCTCACGATCGACAGATCGTAGTCCTTGTTGGTGAACACGTTCTGCAGCCAGTCGGCCCATTCGACGTTGGTGATGTCGACCTTGATGCCGACGTCGGCGAGCTCCTGCTGGATGATCGGGCCGGCGGCGCGGGCGTAGGAGGCCGGCGGCAGTTTCAGCGACAGATCGAGATTCTTGATGCCGGCATCGGCGAGGAGCTGCTTGGACTTGGCGGGATCGAAACTGGAGATCGAGGTCAGATCGACATAGGCCGGATCGCCCGGCGGGAAGAACGAGCCGATGGGCGTGCCGAGGCCGAACATGGCGCCGTCGATGATGGCCTTGCGGTCGATGGCATGGGCGATGGCTTCGCGCACCTTGATGTTGTCGAGCGGCGCCTTGCCGTTGTTCATGGCGAGCACCGTTTCACCTTCGGTGGTGCCGATATTGACGACGAAGCGCGGGTCGTTGCGGAACTGGCCGAGCGATTCCGGCGAGGGGAATTCGGGGCTCACATCGACGTCGCCGGCGAGGAGCGCGGCGGTGGCGGCGGTGGGGTCGGCGATGAACTTGAAGGTCGCCTTGTCGAGCTTCGGCGCGGTGCCCCAGTAGCTGTCGTTCCTGACCAGATCGATGTGGTCGCCCTTGACCCAGGTGCCGAGCTTGTAGGGGCCGGTGCCGACCGGGGCGGTGCCGTTGGTGGCGGCGGTCTTTTGCGACACGATCACCGCATCGCCCCAGCCCATGTCGTAGAGGAAATCGCCCTGCGGCCCCGACAGCGTGACCTTGACGGTCTGCGGGTCGACGACGTCGACCGAGGCGATCTTGGCAAAGAGCTGCTTTTGCGCGTTGACCGATTTGTCGCCGCGCGCGGTGTCGAGCGAGTATTTCACGTCATCGGCGGTGAAGGGGGTGCCGTCGGAGAACTTGACGCCCGACTGCAGGTGAAAGGTGTAGGTGAGACCATCGGGGGAGATGTCCCAGGTCTTGGCGAGGAGCGGCTGCACGTTGCCGTCCTTGTCGATCCTGGTCAGCCCCTCGAAGATGTTGCCGTAGGTCACCTCACGGATCGCCGCGGCGGCGCCGCCGGTGGTGGGGTCGAGGCTGGGGGGCTCGAGCTGCAGCGAAATGTTGATGTCGGTGCGGGCGGCCGCGTAAGCCGGCGTCAGCGCCGTAGCCGAGATGAGTGCGCCGGCAATGGCCAGCAAAACCAGTGAGTTGCGCATAAGCGTCCCTTCCCGTGAGCGGCCGCCTGGTGCGGCCTTGGCGGGGACTGTAGGACGATTTTGCGCAAGCACAAATGGGGTTTGGGGAGAGAAAAATGCGCCCGGGGCGTGCGGTGGGGGGAAGCGCGTTGTCGCCGAGGTCACTGTCGCGAACGCGGGGTGCGTGGATGTCCGGGAGCCCGGTCTGGGTTCCCGCTTTCGCGGGAATGACGCGGTGGGTGGCCGCCAGCAGCGCGGGTCGCTGCGAGTCCCCCCACCCGGCTTGCTAAGCCCTCGCGTTGCGAGGGCAAGCGCGCCGCCCTCCCCACGCGGGGGAGGGAAACAGGAGCCGGTGCCCGCGTGAGTTATTGGACGTGCAGCAGGTCGACCAGTGCGATGGCCATGACTTTGGCGGAATCGAGCATGTCGTCGATGCCGACATATTCGTCGGGCTGGTGGGCGAGGTCGAGGATGCCCGGGCCGTAGGCGATGCAGTCGTGCAGGCGCCCGATGCGGTCGATGTGCTTCTGGTCGTAGGTGCCAGGGGAGACGACATAGTCGGGGGCGAGACCCAGGACTTCGGTGATGGCCCGGTCGACGGCGCGGACGACGGGCGCGGCCTTGTCGGTCATGGTGGGCGGAATGGTCCAGAGATCGCGCAATTCGTAGGTGAAGCCGGGACGGGTGGCCTTGAGCTTTTCGAGCAGGTCGACGACCTCCTGCCGGACGGCTTCGGGCTGCTCCTCGATGAGGTAGCGACGGTCGATGACGATGCGGGCCGAGTGCGCGACGACCGGCGCGGGGAAGCCGGTGTAGCCGGCTTCCGGTTCGGGCTGGCCGCCATGAATCGAATTGATGTTGAGGGTCGACTGGCGGGCGAGCGGCGGCACGACCGGCATGGCGGTCGTGCGGCTTGCGAGGGCCGGATAGAGGCTGGTCTCGATTTCGCCGAGCAGCGCCGCCATGTGGCGGATGGCGCTGTCGCCGAGGAAGGGCATGGAGCCGTGGGCGATGCGGCCATGGGTCTCGATCTCCGCCCACCAGACGCCGCGATGGCCGAGGCAGATGCGGTTCTTGTTGAGCGGCTCGGGGATGATGACGTGCTGCACGCGGCTTGGGTCGAACCAGCCCTTTTCGGCGAGGTAGGCGACGCCGCCGTAGCCGCCGGTCTCCTCGTCGGCGGTGGCGGAGATCTCGATGGCGCCCGAGAAATCGGCATGCGTGTCGATAAAGGCTTCGGCGGCGACGATCGAGGCGGCGAGACCGCCCTTCATGTCGCAGGCGCCGCGGCCATAGACCTTGCCGTCCTTCACTTCGCCGCCGAACGGATCGATGGTCCAGCCGCTGCCCACTTCGACGACGTCGTGGTGCGAGTTGAAGTGGACGGTGTCGCCGGTGGAATTACCCGGGCGGCGGGCCACGAGATTCCAGCGCGGGTGTTTGTCGACGTCGCCGATGGCGCCTTCGGCGCGGACGAATTCGATCTCGGGAAAACGCGGCCGGAGCCGGCGCTCCACGAATTCGCAAATCTCGCGGTAATGGTCGCCGGGCGGATTGACGGTGGGGATGCGGATGAGAGCGGCGGTGAGGGCGACGAGGTCGTCGCGGCGGCGGTCGATGGCGTCGGTGAGGGCGGTCATGCCGGCATGGTGACGGCGGCGCCCGGCGAAATCAACCGGCCCGTGCCACCTGGGCCAGGACGCGCTCGAGGTCGCCCTGGAAGAAGGGCTTGCTGAGGCGCGGGATCGACTGGTCGGCCCCGTCCGGCAGCTCGGCATAGCCGGTGGCGAGGACGACCTTGAGGCCGGGCCGCCTCTTTCTCGCCTGCTCGATCAGTTGCAGGCCGGTCATCTGCGGCATGGCCTGATCGGTGATCATCAGATCGAGATCGCCGGCCTTGTCGATCGCTTCGAGCGCCTGCGTGCCGGAATGCACCTCGACCACACGGTGACCGAGATCCTCGAGCATGGCCGAGGTGTTCATCGCGACGAGGAAATCGTCATCGACCACGAGGATGGTGAGCGATCGCTCCTCGGGGTCGGCCGCGGGAACCGGCAGGGCCGCTTCGGCTGCGCCGGCCTTGGCGGAGGTGACCGGCAGCCACAGATGGACCGCGGTTCCCTTGCCGAGCGTGCTCTCGATGGTGAGGGTGCCGCCCGACTGCTCGGTCAGGCCGCGGACCATGGCGAGGCCGAGGCCGGTGCCCTTGCCGATTCCCTTGGTGGTGAAGAAGGGCTCGGTGGCGTGCGACAGGGTCTCCTCGTCCATCCCGGTGCCGGTGTCCGTCAAGGACAGGCGAACGTAGCGGCCGGGCTGCAGATTGCCGTGAGGTGGCGGATCCGCCTCCTCGGCGGCGATCGTCAGCTTGCCGCCCTCGGACATGGCATCCCTGGCGTTGATCGCGACATTGAGGATGGCCAGCTCGAGCTGGTTGGCGTCGATCAGCACGGGGCTCAACGGGCCGGTGAGCCAGGTTTCCAGCTCGACGGTGGGGCCGAGCGAGCGAGCGAGCAGATCGGTCATGTTGCCGACGAGCTGGCCGACATCGACCGGATCGGCCTTGAGCTCCTGGCGGCGGGCGAAGGCCAGCATGCGCTGGGTCAGCGAGGCGCCGCGCTGCGCACCCTGCATCGCGTTGTCGATAAGGCGGTGCAGGCGCGGATCGTCGGGGATGCGCTTGCGCAGAAGCTCGAGGCTGCCGGTGATGGCCATCAACAGGTTGTTGAAGTCGTGGGCAACGCCACCGGTCAGCCGGCCGATGGCCTCCATCTTCTGGCTCTGCAGCAGTTCCTCGCGGGCCTGCGCCAAGGCGAGCGTGGCCTGGCGGCGCTCGGTCAGGTCGCGGGTGATCTTGGCAAAGCCGATGAGATTGCCCTGCTCGTCCTTGATGGGATCGATGATGACGTGGGCCCAGAAGCGGGTGCCGTCCTTGCGAACGCGCCAGCCTTCGTGCTCGAAGCGGCCTTCCGTCGCGGCGGTCTTGAGGGCCCGGGCGGGAAGTCCCGTCGCCTTGTCCTCCTCGGTATAGAAGCGGGAGAAGTGCTCGCCGAGGATCTCGTCGGCGGTATAGCCCTTGAATCGCTGCGCACCGGGATTCCAGCTCACGATGTAACCGCTCGGATCGAGCATGTAGATGGCATAGTCGGCGATCGCGTCGACCAGAAGACGGTAGCGATCGCCTTGGCCGATAAGCGGTCTAGACTTTACGTCGTCCATTGATCCCCCGCTGCGCAGCATGCAGCTTGAACCAACAATTGCGTAACCGGGCTTCTGGTTGCAAAGATTTTTCTACGGGCCGCTGCGCTGCGGTGCGGATTTGCCGGCGGGAGCCGAACGGGGAGCCGGCGGGAAACGACGGCGTTCGCCCACCAAGCCCAAGACAAGGGCAGCGAGAGCACCCAGGGCAAGTCCGGCGGCGGCACCCAGGCCGACGAGCTGCACTGTCGGCGGGGGGAAACTGCGGGTCGGGGGCACCATCGGTGCGGAGATGACACGGATGTTGGTGGTATCGATCTGCTCGCGCTCGGCGATTTCCTTGGCACGGGTCAGGTAGGCCTCGTAGATGGCGGCGCGGGAATCGGCCTCACGCTGGAGGCCGCGCAGCGTCACCTGGGCGGAATTGTCCGAGGCGACGGCCGATTTCGAGGCATCGACCTCGGCCTGGAGCTGATCGACGGAGGCCTGCGCCTGTTCGACGTCGCTCCTGGCCGCCTGCACGATCCGGGCCGTTTCGGCATTGATCTGGCCCTGGAGGCTCGTGACCTGAGCCTCGATGGCGCGCACGCTGGGGTGGAGGGGGCCGAGCGTCGCCTTGAGCGCCTGGGCCTGCTCGCGGGTGGCAGCATACTGGGCGCGCAGGGCGCTGATGGTGGTCGATTCCTGCGCCGCCGCGCTCATCAGGCTGTCCGGGCTACCGCTGGTCAGCTTGTCGACGCGGGACTTGAGGTCGATCAGCTTGGCCTGGGCCGCGAGGAACTGGGTGTTGACCTGCGCCATGGCTTGCGCGCTGGCGAGCTCGCCCTGACTGGTTTCGAGGCCATGGGCGCGGCGGAAATCCTCGACGACCGATTCGGCCTGCGTCACATCGGCCTTGAGCGAGCTGAGGCGCTGGTCGAGCTCCCCGGCGGCGCGGCTGGCGCCGGCGGCGTCGGAGTCGGCAAGATCGGCGCGGAAGGCGTCGACGACGGCGGAGGCGAGGCGAACCGATTTTTCCCCGCTGCTGGTCGTGGCGCTCAGCGTGACGACGAAGGATTTGTCGTCGCGCGAGACCTTGACGATGTCCTGCATGACCTTGAGCGCCGAGTCTTCGGGAGCAAGAGTCCTGTAGCTCGTGAATTCGGGATCGGCGGTGAGGTGCAACTGGTCGACGACGCGCGCGAACACCTGATTGGAGGTCAGCACACGCATCTTGCTCTCGACGTTGAGCACCATGGCGTCGGTTTGACCGCTGCTGCTGTACAGATCGTTGGAGACGACCTGCAGGCTCGAGGGGTCGACCAGCACTTCGGCCGTGGCGGTGTAGCGCGCCGGAGCAAGGACGCCATAGGCGAGCCCGGCGCCCACGCCGATGACCGCGGCGGCGGCGATCCACAGCTTGCGGCGGGCGAGGTAGCCGAAGAGACGGCGGAAATCGAGATCGAGCAGCACGTCGGCGGCGGTGGGCTCCGGCCGCGCCGCCGGCTTGGACGGTGCAGCAGGAGCCGGCCGGGCCGGGCCGCGCGCCACGTCGAGCCGCGCATAGCGGCGCGCCGCATAGGCGTCATGGCGCGGCGAGCTGGCGAAGGTGTCATCCATGGGAGGGCTCCGGATAGGCGGATGGGGGAATGGGGAGATCGCGCGTGTGCGCCGGCGCCGGCTCGGACGCCGGACGCCGGATCGCGTTGCCTGCCAGCATCAGCAGCAGGAACAGCATGAACAGGAAATCGGTCGAACGGCCGAGGACGTTCTCGATCAGGTTCTCGGCGATGCTGATGGCGAAGAAGGCGAAGGTGAAGACGGCCTCGCGATCGCCGCCGGTGGCGCGGCGGCGGAGGACGGAGAAGCAGCCGATGAGCGCGGCGACGAGCAGGACGGCGCCGACGATCCCGCCTTCGATGAGGACGGTGACATAGCCGCTGTGGAAATTGTCGAGGGCCCAGCCGTTGTTGGCGCGGAAGACCTCGAGCCGCTCGGGTGTCCAGAAGCCGGACGGACCGAAACCGAAGAGCTCGCGGCCGTCGAAATTGGCAAAGCCATAGCCCCACAGATCGGTACGGCTCGAGGTGTCGAAGCTCAGCCCCAGGATCGAAAGATGGGTGGCATCGGCCGAAAAGGTGATGGCGGCGAGCACGCTCAGCGGCACGAGCAGCAGTGCAAGCGCGAAAAGAACCACGTTCTGCCGGCCGCGGCCCAGCCGGCTGAGGCCGAGGGCGACAAGGCCGAGAACGGTGGCAAGCTGCGCACCGCGGGAACCCGACATGACGAGGCAGACGAGCAGGAAAGCGGACCAGACCCAGGCGAGCAGAGTCAGGCCGCGGCGACGAAGACCGCTCGCGGGCGGAACGGCGAGCTGGATGGCGCCATAGACCAGGCTCAGGGCGGCGAGGCTACCGAAGGTGTTCTTCTGTACCGAGATGCCGCGCCACTTGCCGGCAAGCCCCCAACCGGTCTCGATCCCGATGCCGGGAGCGAAGATCACGGCGAGAAAGCCGAGAACGACGAAGATGCCACACCCCAGGACCGCGGCCTCGACGAGCACACGCGGCGGCCGCAGGGCGGCGATGGCGACGGCGGCCGCAAGGGTGAGCGCGAGGAGCAGGTCTTTCAGCAGCGACTGGGCACCGCCGGCACTCCAGGCCACCGAGATGAGCGTATAGAGAAAGAAGACGAGCAGGAGGGCCCCGCCTGCCGACAGCCGCAGCGAGACCGGCCGGCGCATGATCTCGATGACGGCCAGGCCGACGATCATGAGCTCGATGCCGCAGATCAGGCCGTAGCGCACGATCTCGAGCGGATTGGTGCCGGCGCCGGCGATGGTGTCGAGCGACCACAGGCTCGCCAGGATCAGCGCGAAAATGCCGACATCGATGAGCTTGAGAAGGCTCATTGCCGACCACCACGCGCGCTGTAGAAAAAGATCTGCAAGATTGCCGTCCGCCACGACTTCGTTGGGCGGCAAATCTAGTCCCCGCGGGCAGATGGACCAATGTTAGGTCCCGGTTAACCTTAAGGCCCGGGCATTTGAGGCAAATGCGACGAGTCGAACGGTGTTCGTATGACGGCGCGCACGGTAACCATGGAGGGCGGCAAGGCTGGCCAGCCCGGTCCGGCGAGATCATAAGGCGAGGGAGCGTCGGCAAAAGATTTTTGGGCGGGATCACAGCCGCCGTGGGTGGATATTTTTTGGGCAGCAGCGACACTCTTTCGAACAACGGCATCAGCGCCCTGGCGGCGCGACTTTCGGTTGCCAACCTGGCGCGCAGCGGGGCGATTGCGGGGGTCATCAAGCTCGCCAGCGCCGGCCTTTCCTTCCTGATGTTTTTGGTGGTGGCGATGGTCACCGACGAGCGGCAGTTCGGCCTCTACAGCGCAACCTATGCGGGGGCGAGCCTGGTGTCGTTCTTTGCCAGCGTCGGGCAGCAGAGCACGGTGCTCAGGTTCTGGCCGCAATATGCCGGCGGCGGTGCGCTGGGGACGGCCAACAGCTTCATGGTGCGCGCCATCCTGGTGACGCTGCTGGGACTGGTGGTGACCAGCCTCGGCATCGTCGCGGTCGGGCTGGTGCCCGGCGTCAGCGTGAAGACGCCGGAGTGGCTGCCGCTCTGTCTGTCGACGGCGGTGCTGTCGTTCGCGCTGGGATGGTCGGAATTCGCGTCGGGCGCATTTCGCGCCAAGAGCGAGCTGGTTTCGGCGCTCTTGCCGCGCGACGTGATCTGGCGGGCGCTGGTGATCGTCGCGGTGGTGATCCTGCATGTGCGGCACGGAGGCATCGATGCGGTGACGGCGACGACACTCACCGCCGGGCTGCTGGTGCTGGCGACGCTGCCACAGGCGATCATTTTGATCCGCGATACGCTCAGGATCGAGCGGACGCCGCTGACGACGGAGCAGAAGCGCGAGTTCAACCAGGTGACGCTGGGGCTGTGGGGAGCGACGTCGCTGCCGCCGGCGCTCGGGCAGGTGAGCACGCTGCTGGTGGCGGCGATCCTCGGGCCGGAGGCGGCGGGCGCGGTGTTCGTCGCCGACCGCATGACCCGCGTGGTGCTGCTGGCGCTGACCGGCATCAACCAGGCGCTGGCGCCCGAGATCAGCGACGCCTACTACAATGGCGACCGCGGGCACGTGCAGCGGATCACCAGCCTGACGGCGCTGGGCGCGAGCGTGGTGGCGCTCGCCACGCTCACCATCTTTGTGGTGTTCGGCACGCTCGTCCTGGGCATTTTCGATCCGGCCTATGCGACGCCGCAGACACACGCGGTGCTGGTGATCTTCGGGATCGGGGCGACCTTTGCGACGGCGTGCGGGCCGATCGAGCTGCTGTCGCATCTGACGGGGCTGCAGCACGCGCTGCTCAAGGTGCTGGTGGTGGTGAACGCCATCGGGCTGGTCATCACGGCGCTCGCAACCTACTGGTTCGGCTCGATCGGGGCGGCAACCAGCATCGCGGTGACGCTGATCACATGGAACGTCATTTCAGTGCTGATGGCGCGACGGCGGATCGGCATCGATTCCTCGGTGCTCGGCCTGCTGACGATCGCCGGCGGCGCGGCACGGGCGCCGGTATGAAGATCATCCAGGTGCAGACGCAGGCCGAAGCGGCCGGCGCGCAGCACGTGTCGGACATGGTGGGCGCGGGCCTGAGGGCGCGGGGGCACCAGGTGCGTACCGTGTTCATGTATCGCAAGACGAGCGCCTATGACGCCGACCCGCATGCCGATTTCATCCTCGACCACCGGCCGCGCGGACCGCTGGAGCTGCTGCGGGCGATCGCCGGGCTGATCGGCTACATGCGCCGGGAGCGGCCGGACGCGGTGATCTCATACCAGCACTACGGCAACATCTTCGGGACGCTGGCGGGCCGGATGGCCGGCGCGAAGCGGCTGATCGCCAACCAGAGCGGGGCGCCGGGCAAGTTCGGCGGGCCGCTGGCGGCGCCGCTGGACAGGCTGATGGGGACGCTGGGCGCGTACCACTTTTCGGTGGTCAATTCCGGCTGGATGGAGGCGCAGTTTGCCGGCTATCCCGAGCGCTACCGGCAACGGACGCGGCGGATCGACCATGGGGTCGAGGTGCCGGCCGTGCTGCCCGACCGGCAGGCGTCGCGCGCGGCGCTGGGTGTGCCCGGCAATGCATTCGTGCTGGTGTCGACGGGGCGGCTGACCGAGGGCAAGAACCAGCGCGTGCTGGTCGAGGCGCTGGCCGAGCTTCCCGACGCGCATCTGGTGCTGGCGGGGGCCGGTCCCGAGGCAGAAAAGATCGGCGCGACGGCGCGCCGTCTCGGGGTGAGCGACAGGCTGCACCGGCTGGGCGAAGTGCCGGCCGCGCGGATCGACGAGGTGCTGGCGGCGGGCGATGTGTTCGCCTTTGCGTCGCGCACCGAGACCTTCGGGCTTTCGGCGGCGGAAGCAGCGATCGCCGGGCTGCCGGTGGTGGCCAACGATATTGCGGTGTTGCGTGAGGTGCTGGGCGATGCCGCGATCTATGTCGATGCCGAACAGGGGTCTGCGGTGGCCAGGGCGGTGCGGCGGCTGATCGCCGAGCCGGGCAAGGCGGCGGCGCTGGCCGCGGCCGGCCGGGCGCTCCGGGCGCGTTATGCTCCGGAGCGGATGTGCGCCGCCTACGAGGCCTTGCTCAGCGCGTGAGCCTTGCGCACGGCAGCGATGCCGTCGATGACCTCGAGCCGGCCGGCGCGGTTGAGCGTATGGATCTGCGGGTAAGGGAAGTCGCCGGCGGGATTGATGGGGTGCGGGGTGGAGAGGCGCACCGCGTCCGCGTCGAGCTGCTCGACCTCCGACAGGCCGAGGCCGCCGCCATAGCCGAGCGTGCCGTCCTGCACGGGCAGCAGCAACCGGCCGTGGCGCTCGATGATGGCCCCGCCGGGACGGGCGCGGCGGCGATCGATGAGGATCGGGTTCTGGCGGTGCGGCGTCCACGGACCGGTGAGCGCCGGCGCATGGAAAACCACGAGCGTATCCGAGGTGCTGCCGCCGCCGTCGCGGTCGGTGGCAAAGAGCCAGAAGCCGTCGTCGCGGGCAAGAAGGGTGGCATCGGAGATCTCGCCGCTCAACAGGTCGGCCACCGGTTCCCAGCGATCGGGGAAGTGCGCGGCACGATAGAGCGTCAGCTTGCCGCTGCCGCTGCCTTCGGGGAGCATGAAGATGTCGGCGCCGGAGCGGAACACCTGCGGGTAGGAGAGATGATGCGGCGCCTCGAGCACCGGCACCGGGGTTTGGGCGATGCCGCCGGCATCGAGCCCGGAGACCGAGATCACGGCCTTGCCGGTCGCATGCGCATAGTCCTCGACGAAGATCCAGGCCTTGCCCTCGTGCTCGAAGGCGAACGGGTCGGCATAGAAATGGCTGCCGTCGTCGGGCAGGACCTGCCAGGCCGAGCCGATGTCGTCGGTCTCGGCAATACCCGGGCCGTCGATCAGACGATAGCCGACGCGCCAGTGGGCAAAGCGGTAGCGAGAGCGGCGCGCGATCTCGCGGCCGAGGCGCGGCAGCGAGCTGCCGAGATAGGCGGCGAGAAAGGACGGGGCGGACGGCGCCGGCTGCAGCGGCACGCCATCGCGCTCGCCGGCGGCGTAGCGGGCGACGGCGCGGACGGTGAGGGTGACGGCGCGGGCCAGCACGTCCTCGGCGGCGGTGGCGATGAAGGCGCGGTTGTCGACCATCGGAAGGGCGCTGTCGAAGGACTTGCCATCGAGCACGATCTCGAGCTCGGGGAGGCGGCCCTGGGCCAGCGCAGCGAACAGGGTCCGATCGTCGGCGCTGCCGTCGAAAGCAATTGACATGCGGCCGCGACGTTCTCCCGAGAGGTCGAGCGTGAGGTCGGCGCCGGCACGCGGCGAGGCCGTATCGATGGTCGTCGAAGCGAGCAGTGCGAGCGGACGGCGAAGCACGGCGCGCTCCAGCGCCAGGGCGCCGCCGATGGTGGGCTGTACGGGAGTGGGGCGCTCGGACGGGATTACGGCGACGCTGTGGCCGGCATCGCGGAGGCGTTCGACGATGCGGCCCTGCCAGGTGCGCGACGGCGCGGAAACGAAGACGTCGATTTTCATAAAATGCTGTTCCTCTTTGAGCCGACCGAAGAGGCGAACAAGACCGTTGGGGCTAACGCGAGCGACCATTGCCGCAATCGCGCGAGGCGTCGAGCGCGGCCTCGATTCACCCTTAATCGCGCCGCCGTAAACCAATCCTGCAAATGTGCGTTGCCGGGCGACCTGCGATCCCGGACAACCGTTGAAACCTACGGGAAAGTGCGGTTCTCCACGTGTTCGAAGTCGCCGTTGAAGACAGTTTCGATTTTCTCTCGCCGGAGTATGCGGGCCTGTTCGCCCGTTCGACGGCGACGGCCTTCCAGCACCCGGCATGGCTGAGCCAGCTCTATTGCCGCCTGCTCAAGAGCAACGGGGCGCAGCCGCTGATCGTGACCGTGCGCCGGTGCAGCGACAAGGCACTGGTGCTGCTGCTGCCGCTGCTGCGCCGCCGCTATGGCGCGTTGCGGGTCATCGAATTCGCCGACCTCAGGGTGTCGGACTACATCTCGGTGGTGGCCGACGCGGCGACCTTCGAAGCGATGGTCGCGGATGCCGCGCTGCGCCGGCAGATGCTGGCGGCGCTCAAGCCGTACGATCTGCTGCGCCTCGGCAAGCTCAAGGACGGGCAATTGCCGCTGGGCAAGCTGTTCGAGATCGCGCAGGCCGACCCGATGCCGATGAGCGCCTATGCCAGCGAGCTCGGCACCTCGTTCGACGACTGGCGCGCCACCCGCCTCAAGCAGTCTTACCGCAAGGAGCTCGACAAGAAGCAGCGGCAGCTGCACCGCAAGGGCGAGGTCAAGTTCGGCGAGATGCAGAGCGCGGCCGAGATCGCGGCGGCATTCGAGGCGATGCGAGTTTTCCGCCGCGACCGCTTCGAGCGCAATGGCGGCGGCGAGCTCCTGCAGGTTCCGGCCTACTACGAGTTCTACATGGCGGTGGCCCGCGAGAGCGGGTTTGCCCGGACCTATGCGATGACGATCGACGGGCAGCCGATCGCTGCGGCATTGGGATTGAAGCACAAGGACTCGCTGCTGGTGATCCTGGGCGGCTTCACGCAGACCGAGTACAAGAACCAGTCCATCGGCAGCCTGATGTTCCAGGAGATCGCGCGCGACTGCATCGCCCGTGGCGAAACGGTGCTCGATTTCACCATCGGCGACGAGCCCTACAAGCTGACCTTCGGCGCCCAGCCCACGCCGATGTGGCAGGTGTCGCGGCCGGGCAGTCCGCTGGGGCTCGCGGCGGCCGTGATGGTCGACAAGCTCCCGACGGTGCGTGCCGTGGCGCGGCAACTGTTCCATCCGCGCGGCAGCCGGACTGAGGTGCCCGAGGCGCCGGCAGGCGATATGGCGATGCTCGACAAACAGCCGGCTCCGGCGTCGGTCCGCTCCTAGGGGCGCTCACCTTTCGGCGAATTGCATCGTGGGCGTCAAAGCCCGTGAACTGGCGCCTCCCCGGATCGCATCCGGGAGAGCGATGGCGATCGCCGATCGTCCTGGACCTGCCTAGGCGCGCAGCGAGCGGATGCCGGCGGCGAGGGCCGGGCTCAGCGTGTCGATCCCGTGCATGATGCCGCGGCGCAGATACTGCGCCTGACGCTGCGTGCGCCAGGACAGGCTGGTGTCGATGGTGAGGCTGCGGCGGTAGCGGGCAAGACCGAGCGCATGCACGTCCATGGCCTGCTTTTCCGGATCGTCGTAGAACGCAGCGATCTTGGCCGTGGGCATGCCGGGCGAGGCAAGCCATTGCGGAATGTGCGCACGGCAGAGCCGTTCGACGTCGGTCAGCAGGCGGCTGACGCCGGTGCCGGCAGCCGGACACGAGGTTTGGTAGGCGTCGCCGATCAGCACGATGCCGGGCTGCCGGACGTTGCGGGCGACCGCGATGTCCATGATCCAGCTTTGCACCTTGTCGACGAGCTCAACGTCGCCGAGATGGCGATGCAGCCGCGGCAGGGCCGCGTGGAGGGTTTCGAGCGGATTGGTGCGCACCGCCTTCACCCAGGGATGGCGGTGATCGAGGAAGCTGAAGAGGTTGGCGCGGACGAGATCGCCCACGGGAAAGAAGCTGACGTAGTCGATGCCGTCGGCCGGCTTGCGGCCATAGACCGTCAGCGCGGCGCGGTGGAGCGGCGAGTTGTCCGTCGGTTTGAGGTTGAAACCGAAGGAGAGCGACTGGCGCTCGTGCAGGACCTCGCGCTCGATGCCGAGCCGCGAGCGCAGCAGGTCGCTCATGCCACTCGCAAGGACCGCGAGGCGCGCGGTGAGCACGCCGCGATCGGCGATGGTGAGCTGCTGCAGCTCGTCGCTGGTGGCGACTTCGGTAACGCGACCTGCGATGAAGCGGACGTTGGCGGGCAGCGCGGCGCGCATGGCGTTGACGAGATCGCCGTAGAAGATGCCGTGATAGCGGGCGCGGGTGCGATCGACGACGCGGCCGTTGCGGACGTTCACGAACTCGTCGAAGCGCGTGGAGCTGGCGGCGAGGATATCGAGCAGGCCGAGGCGCGCGAGCTTGACGAGCTGCTCGCCGCCGAGCTTTTCGACGCGGAACTCGGCGGGAAAGACGGCGCTGCGATCGATGAGGGTGACCGAGTGGCCGGCGCGGCCGAGAACCAGGGCGGCAATGGTGCCGCCGAGGCCGCCGCCGATGATGGCGATATCGGTATCGGGCCGGGTATTCATCGGGAATTCCTCAGGATCGCGTAGACGGCACGCGGGTTGGTGGTGAGATAGCGCCAGAACAGGCGGCGCGGCTCCATCAG
>Ga0134125_10005550_pt1 | contig 14309 bp, 12 predicted proteins | sample KB31751_FD_96464 | JGI IMG/M metagenome (GOLD analysis project Ga0134125, IMG submission 96464) | Terrestrial soil microbial communities with excess Nitrogen fertilizer from Kellogg Biological Station, Michigan, USA - KB3-175-1 | ecosystem: Environmental > Terrestrial > Soil > Unclassified ... | reverse complement strand
ATATAGCATACCATAAGTCGATTGAAAAAGTTCAGAATACTTGCAGATGTATTTAGAAACAAATTGATGAAAATATGATGAAGTATCAGAATTGGTAAACTATAGAAAAATGACATCATAACTGGGTTAGAGCTGACACAAAATCTATGGAATGTGTAGATAGTTTCTAATTATGCAATAGATCTAACGCACTGATTCATTAATACAAAACATAGAATTTGAAAACGAGAAAGAATATAGATATGATTTCCATGTTTCTATATAGATAGTTTAAATAAGTCAAAATAATTTGAATTTTAATAATACTTCGCTTAACCACAAAAATTATATTATTAATCAAAATGACTTTCAATGGATCTATATACCTTATAATGCCAAAGCTTATATAATATCATTCTTTGTCATATAGTTTTATTATATGGAAATTCATGAATATTCATTACTTTAAGTTTTCGATAAGGTTAAAGAAGATGTAAAATACTTGTCTTAATATACAAAATATCTGGGAAAATTCCCATTATATTTATAAAAAAATGATTAATTCTGATTCTGGAAACTTGATTAATTTCTGCTACTAGTCACTACTTCATTAGCAATCGAAGATACGGTCTTACCTTCCAAAGCTACTGGGTCATTAAGACTGATGCTTAGCGCTTTGTCAAAATAGAAGATATCTTTACCATATTTGTGTAGACTACCAAGAGCTGCTCCTTTTCCATCCAAAGCATTTACATTGTTAACGTCAATACTTATAGATATAACAAAATAAGTTAGTATTTTTCCAACCTATCAGATAAAGAATATTTAAGAATGAAAGTCAGCTTTTTCTGATTCAGTGATTATAATGATAGTATTTAGAAGTCTGCATAATTCCTTCTCTCCATTTGACATTTTATTTTTGATTCTTTTGTTAATCTGACAAATCTGACATCTTATTTTCACCATTATTATTTACATTAGAATAGATTTTGTCTTTTGGCATGTCATAGGCCTTTTGAATGTCATTGTATTATGTAGTTATACATCATTGATGCTTTAGATTTTAAAGGTTGATATCTCGTGCAAAAAATGTGTCATATATTATTCTCTTTATAACCATTGCATATACACAATTCTTATATTTTAATTCTCTTTATAATAGTATATTGGCCCAGAGGCTACAGACCATTGAACAAGGAAATCATATAATTGCAATTTACCCTAGCAAAGAGGAAAAATTCAATGAAGCTTTTACCTTTCTAAAAGGTGGTCTTGAAAGAAATGAGGTTGTTGTTATGACAACCACAGATATGCCAAAAGTTGAAATCCGTTCTAGAATGGAAACTGAATGGCAATGGAATGTTGCCGATTTTGAATCTAAAGGAAATATTATTATTAGAACCACTGAAGAAACGTATTTTCCTGATGGGATACCTAATATTCAGCGAACAATTGCATTGTGGGCTACGTTAGTGGAAAACTGCCTTAGCAAAGGCAAGAGAGGAATGCGAGTATTTGGTGATATGAGCGCATTTTTCAAATGTGGATTTACAAAAGAATTACTTGAATATGAATCATGTTTGGAGCAAAGATTTAACTTTACTATTATTGGTATATGTGCATATGAATCCAAAGATATCGATAATAATCTAACATTAGAGCAAATAAGACAACTAAAGCAACATCATAATATTGTTTGGATGGAAGATTACTGAATGTTTAAATAGTTAATGGATCGAAAATATGAACTATCGACATGGGGTTGTCAGTTAAAGCAAATATTAAAACTTACATTGACATCATATTATATATTATACTATTTTTCTTGCACCGCAGGAAAAATCATTCCAAATGCAGTCCCCCTCGTCCGGTCTTCATACACTCTGTCTCCTACCCAAATTTTGCCTTTATATCTTTCAACCAAGGTTTTTACTATGGATAAGCCTAGTCCACTTCCCTTAGCTTTAGAATAAAATCGTTTGAACAATTCCCTTTTCATCGAGTCCGGTATTCCTTTACCATAATCAGATACAGTTACCATCCAATATTTTACTTCACCTATAAAATACTCTCTTATAAGAACATCAATTTTAACCTCCCATGATTCTGTATATTTTACACTGTTGGAAAATAAATTAACAAAAATTTCCTCAAGTAGATCTTCTGCGATTACATTTATGTCATTGAGATTATTATGACCATCCACTACATTTAAAGAAAATCTAATTCTTTTGCCTTGTGGATTATTGTCATATAGTGTTTGCTCCACAGTAATATATGCATTATTGATAGCATCTGGAAGATTCTTTAATATTAGCTCTAGATCCTTTTGTGTATATAGTCGTTCTAACCTACGTATGTTATCTACAAGTGATTGACTTTTATCTAATGCTTTTTTTGCAACTGCGAGAACCGAAAAAATTCGTTCGTTATTCTGGCATAGGTCTTTTGTATCATTATTATTTCTTTTTATAGTGGAAGTTAAAACATCTAAGCTATTTTGTATTGTCTGATGATAATTTCCTATATCATGAGAAATTAAATCAGACAAAAGTTCAGAGTGCATTTTTTCCTTAATGGTTTTATCATGATTTTCTTTTTCTTCCCATATGAGATCAAAACAATAGGCTGTATTTTTCACTATGGATATGTCATTAGAATATGACCAGTTATCCAAAGAAAAAATGGTATCGTTGTCTTGGTTATTATGTTGGTGCGGTTGTAGTTGCATATTGACTGAAAAAGAAAAAATATCTTGTTTGTCTCTTATAAAGAACACCGAATTTAAGGAGGTTTTGGATAATGATGGTTTTATTGATCTATATCCGATAAATGGGACTAAATGTTTGATTAGCCTAGTGCTATCCTCATCAAATGGACATAACAATTTTATAATGATATTCTTGGCCAACTTCTGTGATATAACATAATCAATTATCTTGTAATATGACAAGAATTGCAAGGATGTAATTCCAGGCAACATTATATACATTTCAGATTCGACTGATTGTATAAATTCAATTAATCTATCAAAAAAATTTTTGTCCATTTTTGAATGATAATAATTATTGTTGTTAATTCCTGCTGTATGTTTATTATTTTCATACATTTTTTATATTTACACCGGAATATTGCAAAGGCATACCCAATATAGCGGATTTTAAAACTATCAAGCCTATAAAATTATCTATGCACAAATTATGATTTGCCAGTTGATATCCAAACAAAGATAGAGGAATAAAAATTCTAAATCAATCTTATAGATAAAGAGAAAAAGCTAAGTATGATTCTATATTTATGCTAGCTGATCAAATAATGACTTTAACAGAGAAAGATTGAAAGACTTTGAAAGAAAACAATATCAGCAGCAGATTCCATATAGTTAAAAATTATCATAACATGTTTAATGGAAGACAATTGTATTATCAAATAATAACGATCTATCCGATTAAAAATAAGAATAGGATCGGCATTAATTAAATTAGTTTTATATTAAGGAAAACTTCCCCTTAAACAGCATTAATATAGATTTTCTTATGGCTGCCCTGCTTTTTTCCAACTTTCTATCCAATTAATTGCTATCTCTTTTTGGGCTTCAACTAAACTGATTTTTCCATTACAAACAGATCTATAAATATAGTTTTCAAACCTATCTTTTATATGTAAATTATATTGGCCGTATCCAGGCTCTGGTCAAAGGTTTGTAACACTCTTGGGATTGCCACCTATCGAAAGAGAAATTAAATGATCAAGTTCACAATTTGCACGAGAATCGGTAAAACCATACGAATGCATAAGTTTTACTTTTAATGGAGTGGTATAACTTACAGGAGGTCTTATTGTTTTACTGAATCCTGGAATACATGTTGTATTCTCAATATTATCTTGATTTACAGCAGAATTTATAGAGCCCGGTGTGCATTTTGGATCGGATAGACTTGCATTTACTATATGACATTCTACTGGTATTGTTAAATTTATAAATGGTGGTAGAGAGATTGACGATAACGACGATAATGCAGTAGTAGCGTTAGAATTGGTGTTTGATTTATTGCCTAGATTTTGATGAATTTGTTGGACTGAAGTTGGCTCTTTTTGATTATTAATACTAGTTGAAGTTTTTGAAATAATCCTCCAAATATTTTGTCTAAAGGACCAGGTAATGATAATGCTAGTGTATTTTGAAAATGTTGGAATATTATATTAGATATGGTCGACAGAATTAAAAGCCCTGCGAAGAAGATAATTTTTAAATTAAGATTTACAGATTTAATGTAATAATTATGTTTTTTAATGGTTATTCATTATAAAGATAACAGTAAAAATTACGGCTCTGTTAACTTAAGAAAAGGCTATAGCTGAATACTCGCTATAATTCTTATTGAAATATCAAAGACAAAGAACCAATCCAAAAGATATCGCTTATTTCATATCTTTACTTTCTAGGTCTATCTAATAGAAGCACTACTACAAAGGCATTAAGCAGATTTGTAAAAGAGTCACGTTTCTATTTGGAAATGGATACAGAAATACAGACCAAAGAAAATATCTTCGGCAAAAACCAAGGTTTCTGAATTTATAATAGATGAAACTCAAATCAAAATTGGCTCTAAATACATTTGCTTATGGGTTGCTATTGAACCTGATCATAGACAAATACTTTATCAGATTGGTATATCTTTTGAGAGAAATATGCTTATTGTAGCCGAGCGTTTTGTTTTTTCTTTGATAAATAAATATGGCAAATATCCTATTTCAACAGCAGACGGTGGAACATGGTATCTATCTCAAGCCTTTAAATTTTTGAAACTAAAGTATCATATTCATTCCTCTTTGGAATAAAGTTTGATAGAGAGAACTATGCAGTACTTCAAAGATAGAACCTAATGCTTTGATGGCTATTTTCCGTGTAGAAAGAATAATTGCAAGTTAAAGAATGTAAAGCAATGGCTGAATCTATTTGCTTACTACTACAACAGAAGAATTATTTCTTAAGTTAACAGAGCCAAAATTACTGAGAGGTTCTTTAAATAAGAAAATGGATTCTTTCGTCTTAACTTTATAATAAAGTTTTTAAATAATTTTTTATTTTTATAATTATCTATAGGTATAACCATACCCTTGATAATAACATTAATTTTCGATTAAATTTTTATTGTTAATTTAAAAGTATTTCTAATTCATTTCTATTCTATCTATCATCCTACCAGATAATAAATCAAATTTATATATCTTTGAATGTGCTGTTGAGGATCTATGATCTTGCATATCTGAATAAAACAAAAAATTTTGATTACATTGAGTACAAACCCAAATAATATTTAAATCTCCATCGTTCATACTTTTAAATTCAAAAATAGAAGTCATACATATAATATAAGCAGTATGAAAACAAATAATGTTAATTTATTTTGATTTTTTTTAGATAACATTATATTTTATTATTATATCTTTTAATTTATTTCTGTTTGAATAGCGTATAATTGTATTGTTTTCATCATATTTATTTATTATTTATAAATCATTAACTTATAAATTTCCATTCGTAACAATTGATTAAAATGTCTCTAAAGTTAGGTGTACATGTTTCTATAAGTGGTTGTTTATCAAATTCAATATATAATGCTTTAAATATTGGTTGTTCTGCCTTTCAAATTTTTACTCGGAGTCCAAGACAATGGAAGGCAAAAGATATTTTACCGAAGGATTCTTCTTTATTTATAGATAAATTAAAAGAGAGTTCAATAAGTTTTGACTCTGTAGTTGTTCATATGCCCTATTTGCCTAATTTATCTGCACCTGATGGAGAACTTTACCAAAAATCACTTAGATCTTTGGAAGAGGAAATTATTCGATGTAATTTACTTCAAATTCCAAGTCTGGTCATCCATTTAGGTAGCCATTTAGGAAAAGGATCTAAAAATGGTATTTCTCAGCTAACAAATGCCTGCAATATTGCATCTAGTAAATATACAGATTTGAATTCAACTAAAAACAATGTAAAGATATTATTAGAAAATAGTGCAGGTCAAAAAAATAGTATTGGTAGTTCCTTTGATGAAATTGCAGAAATTTTAGACAAGCTAAATTCTGACGATTTTGGTTTATGTTTAGATACCTGTCATGCTTTTGCAGCAGGATATGATTTATCAAATGAAAATGGTATTTTTAATTTATTGGATACACTATCTAATAAAATTGGATTGAATAAATTAAAAGTGATTCATCTAAATGATTCAAAAGGTCAGTTAGGATCAAATCTTGATAGGCATTATCATATCGGAATGGGAAAAATAGGTGAAAAAGGATTTAAGATTCTAATTAATAATAAAAAACTTCAAAATATTCCTTTTATTATGGAGACCCCTGTTGATGAAACAAGAAATGACGTTGATAATATTGTTTATGTAAAGGAGTTATTAAATAATAACCATTGTTAGTAGATATATATATGATGTAATACAGAAAAGCATATAGCAGCAGATTATACTATTATTTCATCTATATAATCATTAATGATTTATTTAACAAAATAAATAGCTGTATGAAATACCAAATGTTATCCTATATAAAAAAAATATCTTTCTTTATAGCGAAGTTAAAGAACTTAAATTAAATATTTGAATAGTCAAGAAATAGAAAAAAATCAACACTTTTAATGTTCTCTATTAATTGTAGGTTAACATATAGAAAAATATTTATAATAACTTTCACTCTCAAATTATTTTGATCTAATGATTTAAAAATTAATTTTTCAATAAAATATTATATTTATTTATTGTTTTTGTTAAAGTTAATGTAAAATGTAGAACTTAATAATTTTAACTATTGCATTCTTTTACAAATGAATTTAAGGATCTAAATTTTCATATTAATTAATTATCGATGAGTGCTTATGATGATATTTTTCAACTTGCTTTAGAACGCGGTTTTTATTTTCCTAGTTGTGAAATTTATTCAGATACAAATGCAGGATTCTGGGAATATGGTCCAAATGGTGTAAAAATTAAAAACAAATTCCTTGATTTATGGAGAAGAGAATTGGTTAGAAGAGATAGTATGTTAGAAATTGATGGAACTCAAATAATGAGTAAAAATGTTTTCATGGCTTCAGGTCATTTGCAAAATTTTTCAGATCCAGTAGTAAAATGTACAAAATGCAAAAGTTCATTTCGTGCAGATAAATTAATACAGGATAAAGTTAAAATAGATGTACCAGAACGATTACAAAATGAGAAAGTAGATAAGATTATCATTGAGCATAACATAAAATGTCCTAATTGTAATGGAGATTTTTCTTCTACCGAAAGATTTAACATGATGTTTAAGGTTGAAATCGGTCCTGATCATGATGAAGCTTATTTAAGACCTGAAACTTGTCAGTCTATTTTTGTTGATTTTATGCGTATATTTAAAGTGAGCCGTGGAAAGCTACCTTTGGGAATAGCTCAGGTTGGTAAAAGTTTTAGAAATGAGATTTCTCCCCGTCAGGGTTTATTGCGTCTCCGAGAGTTTTATCAAGCTGAAATTGAAGTTTTCTGTAATCCTAATAAATTAAATGATTTGCCAAAATTCGATGAAGTAAAAAATACCAAATTAAGAATTTATGATAAACAGATAATAGAAATTACCGCTAAAGAAGCTTTAGACAAAGAAATTATTCCAAATAAACTTATTGCATACTATTTATCACTATTAGTAGAATTTTTTAATAAAACTGGTATATCAAATAAAAGAACAAGGCTTAGAAGGTTATCTGATGATGAAAAAGCATTTTATTCTAGTGTTGCTTTTGATTTTGAAGTCGATACATCTTTTGGCTGGTTAGAACTTGTTGCATGTAATTATCGATCTGATTATGATTTGTTATCTCATTCAAATATTAGCAAGAGTAATCTATATGTTATGGATAATGAAGAAAAGGTTTTACCTCATATTTTTGAATTATCCTTGGGAATAGATAGATGTATATATTCAATATTGGAACATTCATATTTTATAGATAAAGAAAAAGAAGATAGAGTATTATTAAAGCTGAAACCTTATCTTTCCCCTATTCAAGCTGGTATTCTACCACTTTTAAAAAAGGAAGAATTCAAAAGTAAATCTATGGAACTTTTATCAATAGTAAAAAAAGATTTTGATGTCTTTTATGATGAATCAGGTTCTATAGGTAGACGATATAGACGATTAGAAGAAATAGGCGTTCCTTTTGCATTTACTATTGATCATCAAACGATGGATGATAATACTATAACAATAAGATATAGAGACTCTATGAATCAAGAAAGAATAAAAATTGATGATGTTCCTTCCTTTTTAAAATCAAATCTATCTATCGATTAGAAAATAATTTTTAAAAAAAAAAAACAAATCACCAAAAAGAGCTTTCACTTTCATTTATCTTTTTAATACGTGCTAAATTGTTCTCCTGTTGTTTGATATTTTTTTTTTGATTTTCTTTTACCAATTCTATGTATTCTTTTATCCTGTTTTCATCTTTATAAATGCCTTCAACTGCTATTACAGATGGTGCTTTTGTAGTAGGAAGTTCTCCACAACAACTTTCTTCAAATTTTTTAATATTATATTCTACAAATTCAATTTTATTATCATTGAATATTTTTTTTATTTTTTGAGAATTAGGAGAATCATCAATTATTAAAATTGGCTTCCTTTGCGTCACTATTTTTTTATATATTTTTTTATATTTATTTTTTTAAAGTAAACTAAAAATATTTTCGTATATAATAATAATTAAAAGATTTTGAAAACATTATTAATTAATAACTTCTCTCCTTATATTTTAAATATTGTCAAATTATTAAATGATATTGATAGTGATTGGACCTGTTTTGACTGTGAATCTCTTTCCGCCATGAATTATGATTATCTTATCTTATTGAAAGAATTTGATAACGTAATCTTATCTGGAAGACAGCAAAATTCTAAACTTATCAATAAAATAAATTCTTGTATTGTTAGAGCGTGCCTAGTCCTTGATAAACCATTGTTAGGAATTTGTTATGGAGGACAAATACTTGCTTTAACTTTGGGTTGTACATTAAAGAAAATGGAAAAGATAAGAGATATTGTAGAGATCAATTTATTAAAACCTACAAAACTATTGCCTAATTATAAAAAAGTAGAAATGTTCGAAAGTCATAGCTATTGTGTATCAAAATTGTCCAAGAGTTTTATATTGTTAGGTAGCTCAAATAATTGTGAAAATGAATTATTTTGTCTTAAGGATAAACCCTTATTTGGGACGCAGTTTCATCCCGAAAGGAGCGGAAAACCGGGAATACATTTCATAGAGAATTTTTTAAAAATATAACTTTATATTAAAATATTTATAATATTAAGATATTAGTCGCATTTTTGTAATTCTATTTTCTTCTTGCAAAAGATCCTTTCTTTACACTATATCTTTAATATTTAATTTGTTGTTTCAAAATGTATGATGGACTGCTCTGCTGTTGCTGCTTTTTCTATACATTTTATAATTATAAATTAAAATAAAACCGTCTTTTTAATATTCATTTATTGTAAATGTTATGATTTTTATTTAATATTGTTTTTTTAAAACTTGTGCAAAGGGACAAAAATGATAATGCAGGACACATTATATTACCCCTGGTAAATAAAACAGAAGAGAATGTTGTATTTCCTCTTGTATTAAATGTGATTTCTAGGTTTTGGGGTGAAGAAATACCTAGACTTGAAATTGAAAAAAGATCTTCCACATATAAAAGTTTTAAAGGTATTGTTTTTATTGAAGGTCTAGAAATTATCGAAAAAAATCTCAATTTATCATCTATTGTGTACCGAGGATCAATATCCGATATAAAAAAAAGAGTTAATCAGGGCTTTCCGGTTATTGTTATTTTACCTGGTATCGGAGACATTGTTCAATTTGCAACCATTGTTTGTGGTTATGATGATAATGAGAAAAGAATTATCACATATATCCCAGAACCTGATTCATATGGAGCAATACCTGAACATACATTCGAAGAAGAATGGTCTCAGGACGATTATTTTACTATTTTGGTTTTTCCAAAGGATATGAATGAAATCTTTAAGAATGATTTATTTGAATTTAACAAATCAAATAGAATTTATCTTGAAACTGAGCGATTGAAAATACAAGGTAAATTCCAAGAGTCTCAAAATATTTTAAATTCTTTTATTAATAATAGTGATCCATCGAATAGCGAATATAAAGATAATACTCAAATATTATGCTTGCTTGCAGGTATTTTAAATGAACAAAATAATCCAGCATGTATTTCTATCTATGAAAAAGTTATTAAAATAAATCCAAAATATTATCTTGCTTATAGAGGATTAGGAAACTATTATCTTAAAAGTAAGAATTTCAAATCATCAAAGGAATACTATCTTAAAGCAATTGAAATTAACCCAAAAAGATTTGGGCCTATATATAAAAATTTGGGTATTGTACTTTTGGAATTAGGAGAAGTAGGATCTGCAAAGAATTATTTTAAAAAATATTTAGAATATGTACCTAATGCTTCCGATAAAGAAAATATTTTGCAATTTCTAAACTCTTGATTAAATTATTTTATGTCATTTTTAGACTCCATAGAAATGAATGAAGATATCAAGGTTATTGTAATTGAGTCATCAGTTAAATCAGACACTTTTTTAGGTTATCTAAAAAGTATAATTATTGATATACTACATACAAATAACATATCTTTTTCTTCAATAGAAAAGGACGGTTTTTATTTTATAGTCAAATTAAATGAAAATAAAGAATTAGTCTATGCAATGGATTTACTAAGTAAAATTTCAGGAATATCAACTATATTCATTGCTAAATTATTTTCTGTCAATTATGAAAATTTATCTTATAATGCAGTTAAAATTGCTAAAAAACTTTTACTTTATAAAGAAAAATTCTCTATTAATGTCACAAAGTCAAATGAAACTATGATGACAGGAGATGAAAGATTTTTGTATTTTAAAAAAGATCTCGAATTTTTTATAATAAGTGAGCTTTCAAGTTCAGCAACTCGCAACAAATATGTTAAAAATGAATCTGATGCAGATAAAATTTTATTTATATTGATCGGATCCGACTTTGCATATATTAGCCTGTCTCTGCAAAAAGGTAAAGACACTATACCATTTAAATTTTTGAATGAAAACATTATTTGTCCGATATATGACGATGAACATTCTTTTTTATCATTAATTTCAGTTTTAAATAATGGATTTATTCCCTTTCCTTTTATTTTCTATAGTACTAGAGAACAATTAATTAAAATCTTAAAATTATTTGAGTTGATAATTAAAAAATATCCTATATTTAACATAGACATAAATTTAATTGATTTAAATAGCATTAATTTATATAATTATAGAAACTATTTAAAAGAAAATCAACATAATTTTATACAAAATGAAAATTTAATTATAAAATTAATGAATGAACAAATTATTATTATATTGTTATTGAAATTGAAAACAAATATAGATTTTATTTCCCTTCCTTTATTGTCTTATTTGCACCCATTTTGGTTTATAAAAAAAAATATTGCAAAAGCTTTTGATTTTGGAAAAATTGCACTTGCTCCAATTATATATAATTATGAGTATAAAAATACATTAAAGGAGTATCAACATTATCATTCAATTAGATCTGTAATTGAAAATAACTCTTTTAATTTTAATGGTTCTTTTTTGGATATCAAACAAGAAAATTTTGAATCCCTTTTTAATAAATTAATTGATATCAATGAAATATCATGTAAAGAAATTTTGAAATTTAATTTAGATATTCGAAAAGATGATATTCTTGATATTCTCAATTCCGTCTAAGCTATTACTTATTTCCATCAACTGTAATATTTTTTTATTGTATTTTTTATCTAAAATTATTTCTTTTATTGATTCTTCTATGATTTTTGCATTTATTAATTTTGAATCTAATTTTATCCCTATTCCTAGCTTTTCTATTTTATTTGAATTTGAAATTTGTTCGCCGTGGTTCTCTATAGGTATCGATATGAACGGTTTTCCAAATTGAATTGCTTGAGAAATTGCAGTATGTCCACCTCTAATTATTAAAAAGTCAGCAAGATAGAAAATTTCGTCTCTACATGGGCACCATTCATAGTACCAAATGTTATGAGAAAGTTTTCTTGGATTAGTATCCCCATTTGCTTTTCCCTCAGAAAAAATAAATTGGATATTTTTTAAGTTATTACAAGCTTCCATTATTTTTAAAATTATCGGTTTTCTTGTTTCTTTTGGACCACTAATATGAACAAAAATTAGCTTTTTATTTTTATCTATTTTTATCGATTTTATCACATTGTCTACTTTGTCATCAGATATGGTCTTTTTTGGTGCAATGAATCCAATATAGTTTATTTTTGATTTTACAGACTTGACTGTGTTTATTGTTTCTTCAGAAATTGTATAAGGTGGAGGTAAATCAGGTATTAGAATTTTATCTGATGTATTCCATAGGCCTCCCATGAATTCACCAATGCAAGTCTCAAAAAATTTAACAATTTCAAATTTTCTTAATGCAGGAGTTAAAAGAAGTTTTATTTGATTAATTAATAGTATAGTAGGTATATTTAATATTTTACCGGCGAATAATGATGATAACCTTGAATCTGAAATTATTATATCCGGATTATATTTTTTTAAATATACAATCTCTTTGTTAACTTGGACAGGTAAATTTGTCAGCCATTGTGGAATTTTTGTAATATTATATTTAACTGAAAATTCTCCTTCTCTGCCCCAAAGAAATTCTACAGGCGGAATACTATTGCATATATAACCTTGAATATCAAGATAATTTTTTGCCTCTCCAAAAGATGAGAATCTCGATTCGTATCCAAATTCTTTCAATTTAGTAGCTAAAATTAAAAGTCTACTTGCATGACCTAAGCCAACTCCATAAGGTGTAAAATATACTCTTCGTAACAATAGTATGAACGATATTTTTTCTAAATTGTTTAAAAACGTTAGTTTTAGTTCTTTTTATAAATAATCTAATTTTTAAATATTTTTCTTTAGTATTATTATTCTATTATTAACTTTTAAAGAAAACTAATGTAATTTTGCTATGGTAATGTTGATATAATTTAATTATATAGATTTTGATTAAATGATTACAATACTTTCAAAGTGCCATAATAATTATACATTAACTTTTACCGTATTAATCCTCTTTACATTATCAATTATACATTTATTCTCAATTATTAAATCTCCTGTTTTAGCTATTTCTGATAACTCTACGTCTATTGTGAAAGATAAAGAATCTTCTACTAATTTATATTCTGAAACTACAAATGTAAATCCTGCTTGTGGAGAGGTTATAAAAGGCAACGTTAAACTGAGCTCCAATTTAATATGTAGTAGTGATGGCTTAATAGTTGGTGATGGGAATACTCAGATCGATCTAAATGGATATTCAATAATTGGACCTGGAAAAAACAGTAGTAAAGTAGGGATAATGATTGGAGGACATGATAATGTTATAGTATTAGGCTATGGTTCAATTTCTGGTTTCCAATCAGGTATATATGCCTCTGGAAGTGAAAATGTTCAAACTGAAAATATTCATATAATTGACAATAAAATAGCTGTATATATTACTGGAACTAATGCTGTTGATATCAATAATAATATGCTAAATAACAATACTATAGGAATTGCTTCTCATTCTAATAATCAAACAACTATACAATACAATTTATTAAATGGTAATACGTTATCTGGTATAACTTTTATAAATACTGCTGATTCCAAAATAAATGGAAATAATATAATAAACACATCAAATGGTATTTTTTTAGATGCTCAAAGTTCTCAAAATAAAGTAGATTTTAACAATGTATTTAATAATGTTTTGGATATTAATAATGCAAATAACCTTCCTCTTAATGTCAATAAAAATACTTTTGAGAATAATAATTGCATCTCAAGTTTGCCTTCTGGTTTATGTATTGGAAGGTAATACACCCATTCGTGATCCTTTTTAATTGTTAATAGATACCTTGAAATATTTAAATAATTTAAATGATCAATAATATTTTATCAAGTCTTATAGAACATTTAATTTTTGATAGATGATCCTTTAATTCATATCATCATTAAAAGTATTTAATTAAGATTTTTATTAGTATAAACTCAAAATATTGAATTCAATAAATTGGCAAAGAGATATAGAAATTACACAATTTAATGGAAAAAAAGTAATAGTTAAAAAAGATAAAACTACTAAAGTTTTCAATGAATATTTTTTGATCTTTTTGTATTCTCTAATTTCTATATTT
>Ga0134125_10005548_pt1 | contig 14310 bp, 13 predicted proteins | sample KB31751_FD_96464 | JGI IMG/M metagenome (GOLD analysis project Ga0134125, IMG submission 96464) | Terrestrial soil microbial communities with excess Nitrogen fertilizer from Kellogg Biological Station, Michigan, USA - KB3-175-1 | ecosystem: Environmental > Terrestrial > Soil > Unclassified ... | reverse complement strand
GTGGTCGCGCTGAAGGACATCCGCCAGGAAGTGGAGCTCGGCTTCGATCCGGAGCTCGCGTGGAAGGAAGCGCAGCGCTGCCTCAACTGCGACGTGCAGACCGTGTTCGCGCCGAGGCTTTGCATCGAATGCGACGCGTGCGTGGACGTGTGCCCGATGGACTGCATCACCTTCGCAGCCGACGGCGAGGAGGGGGACCTGCGCGCGCGCCTCACCGCGCCCGCGCAGAACGTCGAGCAGGCGCTCTACGTGGGCGCGCCCCTCAAGACCGGCCGCGTGATGGCGAAGGACGAGGACGTGTGCCTGCACTGCGGCCTTTGCGCCGAGCGCTGCCCGACGGGCGCGTGGGACATGCAGAAGTTCCTCCTCACGATGACGCACGCCGGCCCCTCGTGCCGGCGCGATCGCCGCGCGGCGCAGGCCGCATAGGGTTTCATCGGTAATTCCCGCGCAACGCGGGACTGTGACGCGGCGCACAGAAACGTTCGTTAGTTGCGCGGCCGTCTTTCCGATCCCCCAATGAAGCGCGTGCTCCGCCCGCTTTGCGAGGCAAATCCGCGCGTTACATGGCGATTACGGTTGAAAACCACGGTCGATTGACCGCGCAGGTGCGAAGAAACAAAGTGCGCCGGGTGCAGACGAGAAACGGCGCATCGGCGCCTGGGAGACCGTCCAAATGATTCTTCGCAACCTTTCCATCGGTACGCGGCTCGCGCTCGGCTTCGGCGCGATTCTCGCGGTCCTGCTCGTGGTCTCGGCCGGCGGCACGGCGCTCGCGACCAAGAGCCGCAAGGACCTCGCGGCCGTCACCGCCACCGCGGTAGCCAAGGAGCGCCTCGCTTCGGACATGCAGCAGCTCGTGCTGCGGCGTTCCAGCGTGATGCGCAACGTGGGCCTCCTCACGGATTTTTCCGCGATGCAGGCGCAGCAGAAGATCGCGACCGCGCTCACCCGCAAGTTCGCCGACGCGCGCCAGGCGATGCTCAAGCTCGAGCTCACGCCGGCGGAGCGCTCGATCGTGGAGGGCCTCGACGCCTCCGACAAGGCGATCGAGGAACCCTTCGCCAAGTCGATGGAGCTGCAGAGCGCCTACCGCAACGAGGAAGCGGTCGCCCTGCTCATGAACTCGGTCGATCCGGCGGTGAACAAGATGCTGCAGGATCTCGACCACCTGTCCGAGATCCAGAAGAAGTCCAACGAGGAGGCGACGGCGAGCGCGCTCGCGATGGGCGACCGCCTCGCGATGACGACCTACAGCGTCGAGATGGTCTGCCTCATCGTGGCCGTGCTCCTCGCCTGGGCGCTCACGCGCAGCATCACGATGCCGCTGCGCGAAGCGGTCGAGATCGCGCGCCGCGTCGCCGCCGGCGACCTGAGCTCCAGGATCGTGCCGAAGGGCCGCGACGAGGCCGCCGAGCTCCTCGCGGCGCTCTGCGAGATGAACGACGGTCTCGCGCGCATGGTGCTGCAGATCCGCTCGGGATCCGAATCGATCGCCGTGGGCGCCAACCAGGTCGCCGCGGGCAACCAGCAGCTCTCCAGCCGCACCGAGGAGCACGCGAGCTCGCTCGAGGAGACCGCTTCCACGCTCGAGGAATTCACCACCACCGTGCGCCAGAACGCGGAGCACGCGAAGCAGGCTAGCGCGCTCGCCGGCACCGCCTCCTCCACCGCGGAGAAAGGCGGCGAGGTGGTGAGCAAGGTCGTGAAGACGATGCAGGATGTGACGACCTCGTCGAAGCGCATCTCCGACATCATCGGAGTGATCGACGGCATCTCGTTCCAGACCAACATCCTCGCGCTCAACGCCGCGGTGGAAGCGGCGCGCGCGGGCGAGCAGGGCCGCGGCTTCGCGGTGGTCGCTTCGGAGGTGCGCAACCTCGCGCAGCGCTCCGCCGCCTCCGCCAAGGAGATCCGCGGGCTCATCGAGGACTCGGTCTCGCGCGTGGAGAACGGCGCGCGCCTCGTGGAACAGGCCGGCAAGACCATGGACGAGCTGGTCGCCTCGGTGAAGCGCGTGGCCGAGATCATGACCGAGATCGCCGCGGCGAGCCACGAGCAGAGCTCGGGCATCGAGCAGATCAACCGCGCGATCACCCAGATGGACAGCGTCGTGCAGATGAACGCCTCGCTCGTCGAGGAGGCGACGGCCGCCGCCACCAGCATGGCGAGCCAGGCGACGGGCCTCGCGCGTTCCGTCGCGCAGTTCCGCCTCGAGGAGAGCCAGCTCGCCGCGCTCGCCCCGGCGCAGGCGACGCAGCCCGCGCAATCGGCTTCGGCGCCGGCCGCGCACGCGGCGCACGAGCCGCGCGGCGCGTCGATCGCCTCGCCCGCGCAGCGGCGCGAGGCGGCGCTCGCCTCGGCCGAGGACGACGACTGGAAGGAATTCTGACCCCCACAGGCGCACACAGGACACGAAAAGGAAACCGACATGCCTCTCATCGCCATGACCCGCGAGATGGGATCCCTGGGCAAGGACGTCGCCCAGGGCATCGCCGAGCGCACCCAGCGCAAGGTGGTGTACCAGGAGATCATCGAGCCGATCGCCAACAAGATGCGGCTGCGCAAGAGCCACGTGCAGCGCTTCCTCGACGGCAAGTCCGGACTGTGGGAGCGGCTCACCACGGACAAGACGAGCCTCTCGATCTTCACCGCGGACGAGACCTTCCGGTTCCTGCGCGACGGCTCCACGGGCGTGATCCGCGGCTGGGGCGCGGTGCACCTGCTGAAGGAAGTGCCGCACGTGATCCGCGTGAGGATCTGCGCGCCGCTCGAGCTGCGCATCGAACGCATGATGGAGCGCCTCGCCACCGACAACCGCGAGGCGGTCGAGAACGAGATCGAGATGAGCGAGGAGGCGCACACCGCGATCACGCGGCGCCACTTCGGCGTGAACTGGCGCGATCCCGAGAACTACGACCTGGTGCTTTCCACCGAGCGGCTGAGCGTGGAGGAGTGCGTGGACGAGGTCGAATGCATGATGAAGAAGAAGCGTTTCCAGGAGACGCCCGAGTCGGTGGGGCTCCTGGAGAACATGGCGCTCGAATGGGCGGTGCGCTCGGCGCTGCGGCGCGACGGACGCACGGCCGCGATGCACGTGACGATCGTCTGCAACAACGGCTGCGTACGGCTCGCGGGCGTGGTGGACACGCAGCGCGAGGCGGCCGCGGCGGCCGAGGTGACCATGGCGGTCGAGGGCGTGAGGGACGTGGAGAACGAGCTGAAACCCGCCGATTCCTTCGCTTCGCGCTACCGGCGCGAGGCCTGAACGGCGACAACCAACCCGGAGGACTGGCCGGCCACGGCCGAGTACGACGGAAACATGAAAAGGGCCGGTGGACCGAAATGGCCGCGCGCATCGTGGTGAGCTACGGCGAGGACATCGTAAGCGAGGTGGAGCTCACCCGCCCGGTGACCGTCATCGGCCGCCATCCCGACTGCGACGTGGTGATCGACCACCCGGCGGTCTCCGGCCGCCACATGCTGCTGCGCGTGGTGAACCGGACGGTCTACGTGGAGGACCTCGCGAGCACCAACGGGACGAAGGTGAACGGCATCGCCACCTCGCACCAGGTGGTGCACCACCTGGACCTGATCGAGGTCGGCCGCCACCGCGTGCACTTCTTCGACGATTCGATGATGTTGGGCCGCGTCGGCAGCCTCGAGAGCACCGTGCTCACCGATTTCGAGCGCACGATGCTCGCCTCGCACGTGGCGGTGGCGCCCGCCGCGCAAGCCGCGGTGGCGCAGGCACAACCGGCGCAGCGCGACGAGCGCGACCTCTCGCGCACCCAGGCGATCGTGCGCAATCCGGCGCTGCGGCTGGAGGAGCCCGCGGAGGGCGAGGCGAACGGCGCCGCGCTCGCGCTGCGCGTGGCCTCCGGCGAGCGGGCGGGGCAGCTCATCGCGCTCGACCGGGCGAACACCATGATCGGCACGGCGGGCGGCGATTCGGCGCTCGTGGTGCGCAGGGGGGCGGGCTATTTCCTCGCGCGCTTCGGCGGCATGCGTGCGCCGCGGCTCAACGCGAAGGAGCTCGAGCCGGGCAGCCACGCGATCGTCGCGGGCGACCGGATCGAGGTGGGCGGCTCCCGTTTCGAAGTGATCCAACCGGCGCACTGGCCGCAAGAAGGAAGACGATGAAAACCAGACCCAACGGATCGACGGATGCGAGCGACGCCGCCAAGGCGGCGGACCTGCTCGTCACCGTCGCCTCGACCCTCAACGAGCGGCTCGCCGTCACCGCCGACGAGCTCGCGCGGAGCCAGGCGCTGTTGCGCGAGGCCTCCGAGGAGCTGATGACCGCCTTCCGCGGCGCGGCCGATCGCATCGTCGCCGCGCAGCGCGGGGCGAGCGCCGCCTCGGAGAAGAGCGACGAGTACGGCATCGTGCTCGACCACCTCTACCGCGCCTGCCAGCACCTGCAGTCGCACGACCTCGTGAACCAGCTGATCGACGCGCAGAAGCTGCGCGTCGACAAGATGCGCGAGAAGCTCGCGCAGGCGCTCGCGCTCGCCGCACCGCCGGTGGTGCGGCCCGACCAGGCCGAGCCCTGGATCGAGCGCTCGCGCGCCATGCTCGACTGCATCGTCGCGGGCATCCAGCAGATCGACCAGGACGCGCGTGCGCCGCTCGGCGACAAGCACCGCGCCGGCAGCGTCGACCTTTTCTGACAGGAAACGACCTCCATGAAGACGATCCTTGCCGTTGACGATTCCGCCACGATGCGCGAGATGGTGACGTTCGTGCTCGAGTCCGCGGGCTACCGCGTGATCGAGGCCGAGGACGGCGCGCAGGGTCTCGACCGCGCGTCGGCGCAGAACGTGGACCTGGTCATCACCGACCAGAACATGCCCAACATGGACGGCCTCACCCTCGTGCGGAGCCTGCGCGAGCTGCGCGACTACAAGAGCGTGCCGATCCTGCTCCTCACGACCGAGTCCTCGGACAGCATGAAGTCCCAGGGCCGCGCCGCCGGGGCGACCGGATGGCTGGTGAAGCCGTTCGATCCCGCCACGCTCCTCGAAGTGGTGCAGAAGGTGCTGCGCTAGGAACGGACCATGCCGATCGATCTCAACCGGTTCATCGCGACGTTCTTCGACGAGGCCCGCGAGCACATCGAGTCCATCGAGGAGATGGCGATGGCGCTCGAAGCCGGGCGCGGGGATCCGGAGCTGCTGAATTCCATCTTCCGCGCCGCGCACTCGATCAAGGGCGGCAGCGGCACCTTCGGCTTCACGCAGCTCGCCGAGGCCACGCACGAGATGGAGACGCTCTTCGACGCGCTGCGCAAGGGCCGCGGCAAGGCGGACGCGACCACGGTGCGCCTGCTGCTCGACTCGTGCGACGCGTTCAAGGCGCACCTCGAGCGGCTGAAGGCCGGCGACCGCGGCGAGGACGCCGCGATCGAAGCGGCGCGCGCGCAGCTCGCCGGCTACCGCTCGGGCGAGGCCGCTGCTCCGGCGGCCGCTCGCGAGGAACCGCAGGAGGAGTCGTTCTTCGCCGATTCCGCGCCGGCGCAAGCGAAGCGCTCCGGCGCCTATGGCCTGTTCGAATCGGCGCCGGAGCCCGCCGCTCCCGCGCCCGACAAGTTCGGATTCTTCGAGCCGATGCCGGGTTCCACCAACGCCGCGGAGGCGGCGCCCGCACGCGCCGAGCAATCCTCGATCCGCGTGAGCGTCGAGAAGATCGACCGCATCGTGAACCTGGTGGGCGAGCTGGTGATCGCCCAGGCGATGATGCAGCAGTCGGTGGGCGGCCTGAGCGACGAGCACGACGAGAACCTCACCCACAACCTCGCGACCCTCGACCGCAACGCGCGCGACCTGCAGCAGGCGGTGATGTCGATCCGCATGATGCCCATGGAGTTCGTGTTCAGCCGCTTCCCGCGCCTGGTCTACGACGTCTCCACGCGCCTGGGCAAGAAGGTGCAGCTGCGCACGCAGGGCCACGAGACCGAGCTCGACAAGGAGCTGATCGAGCTGCTCGTCGATCCGCTCACGCACGTGGTGCGCAACGCAATCGACCACGGCATCGAGTCGCCCGAGGAGCGTCGGCGCGCCGGCAAGCCCGAGCAGGGCACGGTCGGCATGCGCGCGACCCATCGCGGCGGCAGCGTCATCATCGAGGTGACCGACGACGGCCGCGGGCTCGACCGCGATCGCATCCTCGCCAAGGCGCGCGAGCTCGGCATGCCGTCCGACGAATCGATGTCCGACGAGCAGGCCTGGGGACTCATCTTCGAGGCCGGCTTCTCGACCGCGAAGGAAGTGACCGACGTCTCGGGCCGCGGCGTGGGCATGGACGTGGTCCGGCGCAACATCACCTCGCTCGGCGGGAGCGTCTTCATCTCCTCCGAGAAGGGCGAGGGGACCACCATCACCATCCAGCTTCCGCTCACCCTCGCGGTGCTCGACGGCATGATCGTGAGCGTCGCCGACGAGCAGTACATCGTGCCGATCGAGTTCGTCGCCGAGGCGTTCAAGCCGGGAGCGAACGACATCCGCACCATCGTGAACCAGCCTTCGCTGGTGGCGGTGCGCGGCGAGCAGCTGCCGATCGTGCGGCTGGAGGACGTGGTGCAGCTTCCCGAGGGGCGCGAGCGCCCGCAGCCGCTCTGCCTGGTGGTCGAGGTGGACAACCGCCGCGCGGCGCTCCTCGTGGACAGCCTCATCGGCCAGCAGCAGCTGGTGGTGAAGTCGCTCGACTCGAACCTGCATTCGGTGCCGGGCGTCGCCGGAGCGACGATCCTGGGCGACGGCCGCGTCGCGCTCATCCTCGACGTGAGCGCCGTGACCCGCACCCATGCCGCGCGCGCCGCGGTGAAGGTGGCCGCATGAGCGCACACGCGGAGCCGCGCACCGACGCGCCGGCGCCCGCGCAGCGCGAGTTCCCGTTCGACCGCGAGCACTTCCGCCTGATCGCCGAGCGCGTGTACCGCTTCTCCGGCATCCGGCTGCCGGAGGCGAAGCGCGAGATGGTGTACGCGCGGCTCGCGCGGCGCCTGCGCACGCTCGGCATCGCGTCGTTCGACGCCTACATCCGCTACCTCGAGCTCGAGCCGGCGGAGTGGGAGCACTGCACCAACGCGCTCACCACCAACGTCACCTCGTTCTTCCGCGAGGAGCACCATTTCCGCACCCTCGCGCTGCACGCCGCCGCGCACGCGTCGAGCGGCCGTCCCTACCGGGTGTGGAGCGCCGGATGCTCGACCGGCGAGGAGCCCTACAGCATCGCGATGGCGCTCGCGGAGACGCTCGGCGAGGCGGGGTTCGAAGTGCTCGCGACCGACCTCGACACCCAGGTGCTCGCCGCCGCGCGCGAAGGCGTCTACGCGCTCCAGTCGGTGCTCAAGGCGAGCGAGGAGCGCCAGAAGCGCTTCTTCCTGCGCGGCGCCCGGCGCTTCGAGGGGCGCGCGCGCGTGAGGAGGGAGCTCGCCGCGCGCGTGGAATTCGCGCGGGTGAACCTGATGGACCCCGACTGGGCGGTGCCCGGCGGGCTCGACGCCATCTTCTGCCGCAACGTGATGATCTATTTCGACAAGCCGACCCAGGCGCGCCTCATCGAGCGGTTCGCCGCGCTGCTCCAGCCGCAGGGGCTGTTCTTCGCGGGCCACGCGGAGAGCCTCCTCGACAACGGGCGCCACTTCCGCCTGAAGGGCCAGACCGTGTACGAGCTTGCAAACCGGACCCTCACCCGACCTTCTCCCAAGGGAGAGGGCATTTCCACATGATGCGCGATGACGACCCGCTGCGCGACGACATCCCCAACCGCTACTTCGATCCGCACTTCAAGGTCGAGACGGCGAAGATCCTGCCCGGGGAGTACTACGCGACCAATCGCGAGATGGCGCTCGTCACGGTGCTCGGCTCGTGCGTGTCGGCGTGCCTGCGCGACCGCGAGAACGGGATCGGCGGCATGAACCACTTCATGCTGCCCGACGAGGGCAAGCTCCTCGGCAGCCACGGCAACATCAGCGCCGGCGGGCGCTACGGCGTGCACGCGATGGAGCTGCTCGTCAACCAGATCCTCAAGCTCGGCGGCCGGCGCGACCGCCTGGAGGCGAAGGTGTTCGGCGGCGGCAACGTGCTGCAGGGCTTCATGCTCTCCAACGTCGGCGAGCAGAACGCGAGCTTCATCGTCGAGTACCTGAACCTCGAGCGCATCCCGATCGTCGCGCGCGACCTGCTCGACGTGTGGCCGCGCAAGATCTATTTCTTCCCGCGCAGCGGCAAGGTCATGGTGAAGCGGCTGCGCAAGGTGAACAACGACACCATCGTGCTGCGCGAGCGCGACTACGGCGCGCGGCTCTTCCACGGCACCATCGAAGGCGGGGCGGAGCTGTTCAAATGAGCGACAAGATCAAGGTACTCATCGTGGACGACTCGCGCATGATCCGCGACGTCCTCACCGACATCCTCGAGGAGCAGGGCGACATCGAGGTGGTGGGCGCAGCGGCCGACGCGTACGAGGCGCGCGACATGATGCGCGACCTGAACCCCGACGTGCTCACGCTCGACGTCGAGATGCCCAAGATGAGCGGCCTGGAGTTCCTCGACAAGCTGATGCGCGCGCGGCCCATGCCGGTGCTCATGATCTCCTCGTTCACCGAGCGCGGCTCCGAGGTCACCTTCCGCGCGCTCGAGCTGGGCGCGGTCGATTTCGTCACCAAGCCGAAGCTGAACGAGCAGACCCCGGACGATTACGGCGCGCTCATCGCCGAGAAGATCCGCGCCGCGAAGAGCGCGCGCCTGAAGCTCCCGCGCCGCTCGCCGGAAGAGGGCGGCCTGGGGCAGGTGCCGGTGGTGCCGGTGCAGAAGCGGCCGGTGCCGCGCGGCGTGAAGACCTCCGACAAGCTCATCGCCGTGGGTGCGTCCACCGGCGGCACCGAAGCGATCCGCGAGTTCCTGGTCGGAATGCCGGTCGACTGCCCCGGCATCGTCGTCGTCCAGCACATGCCGGAGAACTTCACGCGCATGTTCGCCGAGCGCCTGGACGGCCTTTGCCAGGTGACGGTGAAGGAAGCCGAGCACAACGATCCGATCCTGCCGGGCCACGCGTACATCGCGCCCGGCGGCAAGCACCTGTGGGTGAAGCGCGACCAGGGCCAGCTCCTCGCGAAGCTCTCCACGGAGCCGCCCATGAACCTGCACCGCCCGTCGGTGGATTTCCTCTTCCTCTCCGCCGCGAAGTACGTCGGCGCCGATGCGGTCGGCGTGATCATGACCGGCATGGGACGCGACGGCGCGCAGGGCATGCTCGAGATGAAGAAGGCGGGCGCCTGGAACCTCGCGCAGGACGAGGCGAGCTCGGTCATCTTCGGCATGCCGAGGGAGGCGATCGAGATCGGCGCCGTCCACGAGGTGGCGCCGCTCAACAAGCTTCGAGAGAAAGCCCTCGCCCGCGTGGCGAAGAAGGAGACGACCCGATGAGCGCCGCTACGATGATCCCCGAGCCCCTCGCCCTGGACGGCCGCGCGCCGGCCGCCGAGGCGGCGCGCCGCGAGTTCCTCACCTGCCGCCTGGGCGACGAGCACTACGGCATCGACATCCTGCAGGTCCAGGAGATCCGCGAGATCGATCGCGTGACGCGCGTTCCGCACGTCGCCTCCTACGTGCGCGGCGTGATCAACCTGCGCGGCGCGATCGTGCCGGTGGTGGACCTGGGGCTGCTCTTCGGCTTTCCGGAGCCGCTGCCGATCGAGAAGGCGAGCGCGATCGTGCTGAACGTCGATCGGCGCATGGTGGGACTCCTCGTGGCGGGCGTCTCCGACGTGGTGGCGCTTGCCGAGCACGAGATCCTGCCGCCGCCGGAGCTGGGCGAACGCGCCATCGGCCGCGCCATCCAGGGCATCGGCACGCGCGGCGCCTCCGGCGACGAGGACGGCGCGGCGAGCCTGCTCCTCCTCGACGTGCAGCACCTCCTGCGTCGCGTGCGCGAGGAGCGCGAATGAGCGTGCACGCCGGCATGCCGCCCAACGAGGCGACCGCCATGATGCCGGCGCGCATCGGCCCCTACGAGATCCGCGGCGTCCTCGGACGCGGCGAGTCGGCGACGATCTACCTCGGCCGCGAGCTCTTTCCGGCGCGCGACGTGGCGATCAAGGTCTACGACCCGCGCCTCCTCGCCTCGGAGGACCGCGCGCTCTTCCGCTCGCTCTTCCTCAAGGAAGCGCTGCTCGCGAAGAAGCTCACGCATCCGAACATCACGCAGGTGCACGATGCGGCGGCGGACGACCAGCGCGCCTACATCGTCATGGAATACGTGCAGGCGGGAAGCCTCGACCGCTACTGCGTCGCCGAGGGCCTGCTCGAGCCCAAGCGCGTGGCGCAGGTGCTCGAGCGCGTGTGCGACGCGCTGAGCTATGCGAACGCGCTCGGCATCGTGCACCGCGACCTGAAGCCCGCGAACATCCTCATGGGCGCCGACGGCGAGGCGAAGGTGGCCGACTTCGGCGTCGCGCACACCGCCTTCGCCTTCGATCCCACGCGCGGCCTCATCGTGGGCTCGCCCGCCTACATGGCGCCCGAGCAGCTCGAGCGCAAGGCCGCCTCGATGCAATCGGACATGTACTCGCTCGGCATCGTGCTCTACAAGATGCTGCGCGGCGAGCTTCCCTTTCCGCCGGACACGCCCGCGGCGCTCATGACGCGCATCCTGCTCGGCAACCTGCCGAGGCCCGGTGCCGGACGCAGCGGCCTCGACCCGCGCTTCGACCAGATCTTCGCGCGCGCGACGGCGCGCAATCCCGAGGAGCGCTACCCGAGCTGGGAGGAATTCGCCGCCGACCTGCGCCGCATCTCCGAGCCCGAGGGCGCCACCGTCGCGGCCGACGAGCGCGTCGGGCAGCTCGCCGCGCTGCCGTTCTTCCGCAGCTTCGGCGCCGCCGCCCTCGCCGAGATCGCGCCGATGGGCCGCTGGTTCGACGTGCGCGCGGGCGCCGAGCTGGTCGGCGAGGACGATCCCGGCTACTCGTTCTTCATCCTGGTGCGCGGCCAGATGCGCGTCACGCGCCGCGGGACGCTGCTGCGCATCCACGGCGCCGGACAGTGCCTGGAGGAAACCGCCTTCCTGCGCCGTAACGCCGCGCGCCGCTTCGCGAGCGTGACCGCGGTGACGGACTGCACGGTGATCGAGTTCGACCCGGACGTGCTGTGGCTCGCGTCGCCCGAATGCACGCGCCGGCTCGACGAGGCGTTCCTGCGCACCATGGCCGAGCGGCTGGTGAACGCCGAAGGCGCGCTCGCCGAGATGCTCGCCGGTCGCAGCGTGACGCTCTTCTGAGGCGCCGATGCGATTGCTCGCGGCCCTTCGCAACGTTCGCGTCTCGCGGCTCCAGGCGAAGCTGCTCGCGATCGTCGGCGTGGCGCTCGCGCTGGCGGCGGCGGTCGCGCTCGCCGGGCTCACGCGCGTCTACGGGACGGCGAAGGACGTGGAGCGCATCAGCCGCCAGGATCACGAGTCGCAGATCGGCATCGTGCGCATCGAGCTCGCCTTCCGGACGCAGGTGAAGGCGTGGCAGAACCTGGTCATGCGCGGCGGCGATCCGGAGATGCGCGAAAACTACTGGAATGCGTTCCGGGAATCGGAGAACTCGGTGCGCGACTCCATCGCCGACGCCCGCGACGCCACGAAGCATGCGGACGTGGCTCGCGCGCTCGACGCCTTCGCGGCCGCGCACCACGAGGCGGGCGAAGCGTACCGGCGCGCTTTCGCGGACGCCGTCCGGTCGGGCTGGAACATCGATTCCGTCGACAAGGCGGGCGGGGGGCTCGACCGCGGCCCGTCGGAGCGGCTCGAGGATGCCGAAGGCCTCGCGCAGCAGCGCGGCGCCGAGCTGGTCGGCGCGGCGGTCGCATCCGGCCGGCGCGCGTACCGGGTCGCGATGGGCGCGATCCTCGTCGCGGTGCTCGGCGCCCTCGTCGGCCTCTGGTTCTACACGCGCGGCGCGCTGCTCGCGCCCATCGCGGCGGCCGCCTCCCACGCGGAGCGCATCGCGCGCGGCGACCTCACCGCGCGGGTGGAAGCGCGCTCGCGCGACGAGGCCGGCCAGCTCCTCGCCACGTTCGCCCGCATGAGTGAAGGCCTGGCGCGGGTGGTGACGCAGGTGCGCGCCGCCGCCGACGCCGTCGTGCAAGCCTCGGGGGAAGTCGACGCCGGCATGACGGACCTCTCGCAGCGCACCGAGGAACAGGCCTCGAGCCTCGAGGAAACCGCGGCGAGCATGGAGGAGCTTTCGGGCACCGTGCGCCAGAACGCGGACAACGCGCGCGAGGCGGACGAGCTCGCCTCCAACGCGTCGAAGCGCGCCGAGCAGGGCGGCCGCGAAGTGGCGCGCGTCGTGGTGACGATGAGCGAGATCAGCGAAAGCGCGAAGCGCATCGCCGACATCATCTCGGTGATCGACGGCATCGCGTTCCAGACCAACATCCTCGCCCTCAACGCCGCGGTCGAAGCGGCGCGCGCGGGCGAGCAGGGCCGCGGCTTCGCGGTCGTCGCCGCCGAGGTACGCTCGCTCGCGCAGAGGAGCGCCCAGGCCGCGAAGGAGATCAAGGACCTCATCGGCACTTCGGTCGCCCAGGTGGAGGACGGCACGCGCCTCGTGGACCAGGCCGGTGGCACGATCGCCGCGCTGGTGAACGACGTGAAGAAGGTGAGCGGCCTCATGCGCTCCATCGCCGAGGCCTCCTCGGAGCAGAGCCGCGGTGTGCTGCAGGTGGGCAAGACCGTCACCGAGATGGACAAGGCGGTGCAGCAGAACGCTTCCGCGGTGCAGCGCTCGGCCTCCGTGGCGCAGGGCATGCGGCGCCAGGCGGACGCGCTGTTGCGCGCGGTGGGCACGTTTCGGGTGGACGAGGTTCCGGCGGAGGATGCGCGCGCGGCGCGGATCGGGCACGATGCGGAGGTCGCGATCGCGCCGTTGCACGCCGCCAAGCCGGGCCCCGCGTCCGTCGGCCCGGTGGCGCGCCGCGCGACCGCGGCTACCGCGCCCGACGATTGGGAAGAGTTCTAGGAGAACGCACATGAAGACCGCAACCGCGGCACGGGAAGAAACGCGCGAAGTCCTCGTCTTCGTCCTCGGCAAGGAGGAATACGGCGTGGACATCCTCAAGGTGCAGGAGATTCGCGGCTACGAGAAGGTCACGCCGATTCCCTCGGCGCCGGATTATCTGAAAGGGGTGGTGAACCTGCGCGGAGTGATCGTCCCCGTGATCGACATGCGCGTGAAGTTCCGGCTGCCGGACATCCGCTACGACTCGTTCACCGTCGTGGTGATCCTGCGCCTCGCCGGGCGCGTCATCGGCATCGTGGTGGACGGCGTCTCCGACGTCGTGCGCTTCGCCGAGAGCGAGGTGAAGCCCGCGCCGCAGCTGGGCGCCCTGGTCGACAGCTCCTTCCTCGCCGGCGTCGCCACGCAGGACGAGCGCATGGTGCTCCTGGTCGACATCGAGCGCCTGCTCTCCAGCGGCGAGCTCAACCTCCTGCGCGAGATGACGGAGACGGTGTCGTGAGACGCTACCTCGGGTTCGCACTGCGCCACCCGTACCTGCTCGCGGCGTTGATGGTCGTGTTGTTCCTGCCGTGGCTGTGGCTCGCCGTGCTGATCCCGCAATGGGCGCTCCTCACCTCGCTCGCGATCGTGCCGCTCGCCGCGCTGGTCGCCCTCGCGCTGGTCATGAAGGACCTGAACGCCGAGGACGAGGGCCCGATCACCGGCAGCGAGGAGTCGCTCTTCAAGTGGCGCAAGCGCACGCGCCTCTTCCAGCAGGTGGTGGTCGGCCTCGACACCATGCTCGAGCGCTGGGACACCGCCTCGCAGGCGAATCGCAAGAAGCTCGACCTCGTGAACGAATCGGTCGAGGAGGTGATCAAGCTCACCGAGAACGCGGTCACCGAGATCAGCAAGCGCTTCCGCGTGCTGGTCGGCAAGGCGAACGAGCAGACCGAGGCGGCGATGTCGCTCCTCAAGGCGGGCGAGGCGGGCGAGCACCGCGGCATCCTGTCGCTGCCCGACTTCATCAAGGCCTACGACACGCAGCTCGTGAACGTGACGAGCCACATGACGAGCTTCTCGCAGGCGGCCGACGAGATGGCGAACCACCAGAAGCGCGTCTCCGAGCACGCGAAGGTGATGGAGGAGACGATCGACGGCCTGCGCAACATGGCCTCCCAGATCTCCCGCATCGCGCTCGACAGCTCGGTCGCGATGACCTCGCAGACCCTCACGCCGCGCGACTTCGTGGAGATGACCGACCGCATCCGCGCGATCAGCGCCGAGGCGCACGAGCTCACGAGGAAGACCCGCGCCGG
>Ga0134125_10005545_pt1 | contig 14313 bp, 13 predicted proteins | sample KB31751_FD_96464 | JGI IMG/M metagenome (GOLD analysis project Ga0134125, IMG submission 96464) | Terrestrial soil microbial communities with excess Nitrogen fertilizer from Kellogg Biological Station, Michigan, USA - KB3-175-1 | ecosystem: Environmental > Terrestrial > Soil > Unclassified ... | reverse complement strand
GATGGCGCCGAAGTGGCGGAAGCTGCGTCCGAGCTTGTACGCAGTGGTGCTCGTGCCGCGGGTGCCGGTGAGCGCGCCCTCGAACGTGATGATTCGGCGGTCGAGGACGGTCTCCACGCGCTTAACCACGAGGATCTCGGTCTGTTCGACCACGATGTGCGCGAGATCCGGGCTTGCGTCGTCGAACAGCGATGCGTTAGGCGCGAGCAGGATCCGGTCGCCCGGCTGGAGGCCGAACCCGCCGATGGCATCCACATTGGTAGCGCCGCCCACAGATTGGATCTCGAGTTGATTCGCGCCGGCCGTGATCGGCTGCGGCGCGCTCCTCGGCCGATAGAGATGAAATTGACTCAGCCGAGGGTAGGCGGTCAGATCGCTCGAGGTCTGGAAGTCATCGGGCGTGGCCGCGCTCGTCAGTTGGGCGGCAATCGGGAAGCCCGATGGCACGAGCACCGGCGCGGCGCCGTGCACCAGGAACGCGAACGTCCCGTGCCCGCCCACCCCTGGCGTTAGGCGGTAACCGAGGAGCTTGACGAGGTCGGCGATACTCTCGCGCCAGCGCGCGGTGCGCAGATACGCCTCGTTGGCATAGAGCTCCTGGTAGAACGTGAGGATGTCGCCGAGAATCGCAGCGCCCTCGAGCAGCGCAATGCCCGGGTCGTCGGGCTTGCGATGGGTCCAGGGCGACAGTGTGGGATCGACGTCGAGCTGCCGCAGCAGGTATTCGCGAATGTCGCTGTATGCCCCGATGCGAAATGCGATGTGCGGCAGCCCGGGCCGATTGGAAATCGGCGCCGGGAAGAGCAGGGGCGCGGCGCAGTCGTTGCGGCAGGGCGGCGCCGTCATTGGCGTCCTCCGCGCACCTCGAAGTCGATCGAACCCAGCTCCATCTCGTCCGGGTCATTCTCGACGAGGATGATTTCGTTAGGACGCAACGCCACGATGGACGATGATGGCGGCGCGGATCCATCCCAGCGTCGCATGGACACCGAGATGATGTGCTCGACGCCCGTCACTCGCTGCGCGCGTCCAATGATCTCGCTGGCGTGCAATTCCTGCCCGAACGTCCACTCGTCGGGATTGAAGAATCCGGGCCTCCCATCGGGCGTGTAGCCGGTCGAGAATTCCTGAACGAGCACCGCTTTCACGTCGGCGGGCCAGTAGTCTTCGTTAGCACAGAGGACGACAGTGACGACGACCGGCACGAATTCGGGCGGCCGGATCTCGAGATCTTCACCGATGAGGTGCACCGTCTCGAGCGCGTCGGCGACCAGCTGGCGCAGCGTGTCGGACAGCACGGTGGTGCCTTGCGGGTCGATAGTCACGCGGACGGTGCGCCAACTGCCGGTCCACTCGTAGTCGGCGGCGGCCCGAGACACGCCCGGGATCTCCTCGGCGCGCTCGACGTAGTCGCCTAACGTCACCGCGCGGAGCTGGACGGCGCGGTACGCCTCGGGGGCTCGCCGGATCACATCGGCGATGAGCTCCGGTGCCCGGCCGTTGGTCACGTCGAACGGATTCCAGACCGTCGCACCGACGAGTAGCGGATTGCCGCCGTCGGCGAGGGATACGATGCTGTCCACGCCGACGTTGCCGTCGAGTGGCGCGCCCGTCTGATAGGTGCATTGCACGATCGCACCCGATGGCAGCGCGCGACCGTTGACGCCATTGCCGAAGCGGATGGTGCTGCGAACACGCTCGGTGGTCTCGACGATGAAGTCGTTGCCGGTGTCGCTGCCGTTGTCGGAGTGGATGAGATCGATCTCCTCGTTCCACACTTCGGTGCCAACGGCTGGGAGCGTTACGGTGAGCGCGATCGTCGACCGCGGCGGCACTTCGCCGCCGGTCGGCGTATCGGTATAGGCGAGGAGCGCGTCGGGAAGGCGGCAGCTCGCGCTGAAGGGGGCGCCCGGGCGCGCGCTGCGCGTGAGGTGATATTGACTGGCGGCAACGAGCGGCACGTCGGCCTCGAGGAACTCGATCGCGCGGAGCACGCCGTGCGTCGCCTGCACGAGGTTCGCGTGAAACAGCGACACGTCCTCGACCATGCCTAACGGAGGCGGGCAGTTGACGACGAAGCAGTAGTTGAATCGCAGCGCATCCTGCTCGCGCCACTGGACGCGAACGAGCCAATCGCCGGTGAGCGGGTCTTGCACGGTCGCTGCTCCGGCGTCGCCCGGGAGGAGCTCGAGCAGTTGCCGCTTCCGCGGATCGCGATCCTCCTCGCGTCCTGTCGCGGGGTTGAGCCACTCCTCGATGAGCAGGTGCGTGACCTTCTGCTGCCGGATGTACTCGCGCACCGCATTGGCGTCGAACGCGGTCCCACTGTCGATGCGCAGGTCGGCGCTCGTGCTTCCCGCGGCGAGCGCGGGTGTGGTGTCGCTCCAGGTGTACAAGCCGAAGCGATTGAGGAGGGCATCGACGGCCTGCGGGCCGCGCGCCAGAAAATGCTGTGCAGTTGGGAAGGTCGGGTCGGGCCCCGTCCATGCGTCGAACGTGCCGGTGAGAACGCCGGCCGTGGCCGGCGCCAACTCCAGCGCGAGCCATGTCGACGCCTGATTGCCTTGATGAATGTGATAGTCCATGAGGCGTGCATGACGCGCGATCGACACACGCGTGCGGGCCGTCGCGAGATACGCCTCGTTCATCACGCGATCCTGAAAGTCGCTCAGCTCGTCCGCCGACGCGCTGAACAGATCGATCAGTACTTCATCGAGATCGGCTTCGCTCGTCGGCTGCCAACCCGGAACGCGTTGGCCCATCGCCGTGATCAGCGTGTGGCGGAACGAGTCGTAGTCTTTGGCGAGATAATCGATGACCGGTTGCGTGAGCGCCGCCGGTCCCGATCGGGCTGGGCAGCAATCGTTAGTAAAGCAGCCCGGCCGAAACTTGAATGGCAGGTCGGCGAACACGGGATCGATGTTCGCGAAGTCGACTTCGAGGGTGTACGTGGAATAGTCGCCGATCGGGACGACGGTGAGCAGCAAGACATTCGCGTCCACGCCGGCGGAAACCGAAGTAACTTGCACCTGTCCGGCGGCGGACCCGGCTCTCACGCGATGCCCACCCGAGATCGGGAAAATCGTGCGCATGTGGCTCGGCGTCGCGGTGATGTCGGCGAGGATGGCGGCCACTTCGTTGTCGTTGACAAAGTGCAGCTCGAGCAGCGCCTGCGTCGGCGACACGGACGGTTGCAGCGTGACGAGCACGAAGTCGAGCCCGTCGAGCGAACCGAGGTTTCGTGCGCGTTCCGCGCGTGCGGCCTGATCGACGATGCCGGGCATCTCAGCCGCCGTTGCGCTGGAACGTGAGCTGCCGCACGTCGGGTGAGCCCGCGATGCGGTACTGCAGGTCGACCGTAATCGTCCCATCGGCGACGGTGACGTCGAGCGACTGCACCGTTAGGCGCTGGGACAGCCACTGCGCGAGCGCCTGGGTCAGCGTCGCCTTCGTGACGGCGGCGGTCGAATCGCTCGCGCCCTCGAACACCAGGCGGCGCATGCCGCCGCCGAAGTTAGGCAGGAACGGCCGTTCGGCGAGGTTGGTCAGCAGGAGCTGGATCAGCTCATCGCGGACGTGGTCGTCGACGGTATCCTCGCTCACCGTACGGCCGTCGGCGCCGACGCGGAACGGGAAGGCGAGATGCGCGCCATTCGGCTGCGAGGACTTCGCGGGCGCCGTCACGTCGCGCTCACGGATTGCTGGGTGGCGACGATGACGGCGAGGCCTTGCGGCACGCTCTCGGGATTCTTGCACACCCCGATACTCGCATTCGTCAGCATCGGGGTGCCACCCACCGAGACGCGAAAGGCACCGAAACTCCACTCGATCGTCACGCAGGGCGAATAGTCCGGCCCCACGGTGAAGGGGCATCCGATGACCAGATGCGTGTCATTCTGGAGCAAGGTCAGGCCTAACGCCGAGACGCGCGCGTTGCTCGTGAGGAGAATCGCCTGGCCGCCGTGCGGACAGAGGACCCGGCTCTGGGTGGTGAGGAGCTGGCCGGCCATCAGCGAATCTCCAGCGCATCATCGTTGACCGAGACGGAGGCGGACGACACCTCGATCTTCTGAGACGAGAGCTTGATGGTGATCGTGTCCGATGTGAGGGTGATCACCGCGCCGTCGGGGTGCGACAGCTCGATCGAATTGTCGCCCTCATCGAGAATCACCTTGAGACCGGACGAGGTGACTAACGCGCGCTTCTGCACGTCGCCGTCGCTCGGGATCTCGTCATCGGCCCACCAGCATCCGCTCCAGATCGGACACGCGGGATCGCCGGCCTCGAACTCGATCCACACGCCATCGCCTTTCTCCGGCAACAACACCAGGCCGTGGCTGTCGCCGGCGAACGGCACGCACGGCATGGCCCATGGCGACGTCACCGAGTCGCCGTAGACGGCTGGCACGTTCGCGCGGATGCGGCCCAATCGCTTTCCATCTTCGGCCGCCGAGTCGTCCGGCTGATCGACCGTGCCGCGATACTTGCCATAGTAGCAGGACTGGCGCTCTCGCGCCGCCTGCACGACGTGCTGCTCGAGGTCGTTGTCGAGTGTCGGCATCAGGAGATGTTGGACGGCGCAGCCGTGGCGTTCGATTGTGCCCCCGCCGAGCGCGCGTTGCGGGTCAACTGGAATCGCTGCGAGTAGATGGAACGGCCTAACGAATGGGTCACCTGTTTCACCAAGTAGTCGCCGCTCTGGCGTCCGTCCACGCCGCGCACGGTGACCACGTGATACGGCAGGAGAACGCCCGAATAGCAGTCGCTCATCACTTCGCCGGATGCATCGACGGCGAAACTCGAGCGCAGGGCTTCAGCGGTGACGCGCTGCTTTGGATCGATGGTGCCGTGACAGGGCGGGAGCAGGCGCGATGCGGGCTGCGCGCCGTTCACGAGTGTCTGGTCGGTGCCGAGCAGCGTCAGATCATCGAGTCCTGCCGTGGCAGTGGTCACGGTCTTCGAGAGCACATCGAGCGAGTGCGTCACGACCGTCGACGGCCGTTCGTTGTCGTCCGCGCCGTCCCACTGCATCAGGTTGCGGTCTGATCCGAGCAGCACGAGATCCGGAATGCCATCGCCGCGCGTCGGCAACGCGCGGAACACGCCGACACTTGCGCCGGAGGCCGCGCCCGGCCTAACGTAGGCGTTCATTCCGTTGCGTCGTGCCAGCCGGCCGAGCAGCGCCATCGCGGTACCACGTTGGACGACGACCGAGGTGCCGCTGCTTTGGGCGGCCGGCGTATCCTGGATGTCGGTCGACGCGATCTGCGGAGCGGCTTGGAACAGCTTGAGCGCCACTTCGGAATCGGCGAGGTCGTCGAAGCGCTGCTGAATGTCGTCGCGCGCGAGCCAGATGCTGTCGTCGCTGATGACCATCGTGACACTGCTCTGGCTGGGATCCGGGCTCATTCGGGTGTCGATCCGCACGACCGGACCGTCGATGAGCGGTGTCCAGGCACGGTTCCCGACTTTGACTTCCACGCGCACGCGTCTCGCATTCCTGATCATCGGCGCCGTCTCGCTGGTCCAGGCGCCGCCGTCGTTCGTGCAGATCGGAATCATCAACCGCCCTTCGGCGGCCATGTCCATCTCCAGATCGACCGTGATGGTCTCGACGGATGCGAGCTCCTTGCGCGATGCGGCCGCATCGTCAATGAGCAGGCGGAACAGAACGCCAGGCATGTCAAGTCCCCGGCACCGCGATCGTTCGCCCAACTTCGCTCACCAGCCGCGCGGCCTCGAGGTCGGCGTTGGCGTCGGCAACGTGCCAGAACATCGTCGCATCGTTGTAATTGCGGAGTGCGAGCACATCGAGTTGCGTCGTGCCGTCCACCGCCAACGGATCCCCGGCCACAACCGGAAGGCGGCGGAGTTTCACGGCGGTGACCGTTCGTCCGTCGGCGCGAACGACCACGACCGTCTCGATCGACGCGTATCGGGAGCTTTCGAGGAACATGTCTGGACGCCTCCGTTAAAACGGGATCAGATCGCGCGCCGACGACCCGACGTTGGCCAGGTTCGCCATCGCCATCGCTTCCTGCGCTGCAGCGGTGAATTTCGCGGCGCCTTTTGCGACGGTATCGTCTGAGCAGCGACAGGGATCGATGACAGCCAGGCCGATCGACACTTCGGCCTCGACCGGATTGAGCAGGGCGTCGTACTGCTGCTCGGTGATGGACATCGATTCGATGATCACCGGAAGCACTCGCGACAGTCCCCACACGAACAGGAGCCGCGGATACTGCTCTCTGGGGACGGACTGCGTCGGCGGATCGCCGCCTGCGCCCAATGCGCTGCCTACGGCATCGATTGCCTTTTCGACCAGCCCGCCGATCAGGTTGGTCGGATGGACCATCTGTGCGAGAGCGGCCAGCTGCGACCCGACGCCCGACGCGCGAGCCAGGGGATTGTTCTGATCGAGCTGGTCGGCGGCGCTGAACAGCGCACGAACGGTGAAGCGCTCGACGGGAACTTCTCCGGCCTGGCTCGTTTCGCGGGCCGTCGCCCCTGTCGGGCGCGTCGGAATGGTGAAGTTGCGGGTGAGCGACTCCGGGTTGAACTGGAACACGACAACGTTAGGCAGGGGCCCGAGGAAGTCACTGCCGTACTCGATGAGGGCGCCGCGGAGGACGTAGCTCATGGGCGGTCCGCCGTTCCGGGGTTGCGCATCCGGCTCTCCACCGCGGCTCCGACAGCTGCGGCCATCGCCTGCGCGGAGGCGTGCATCGGCACCCGGACGCCGATCGATGCGGTGTCGAGGCTGCCTCCGCCGCGATGCGCATCGGCCGCGGATGCGAGCGCGGTCCCGACGGCCGCCGCAACGGCGCCGCCTAACTCGCGGGCCGCGTCGCGCGCCATCGCGCGCCCCGGGAGAACGATGCGAATGCGCCGAATCGAAATGTCATGCATGGGCCACGGCCCTCAACGCCGGCGCGTGCGGTCCGAATTGCTCGAGCGTCACGGACCGGCCGAGCTTGTCGTACTCCCGCTGCACGGCGACGATGACGCGCTCCATCGTTAGGCGCGGCCGCGTGCCGGGCGAGCCGCCGGCGCTCTGCAAACACGCGTTGAGAATGATCGAGCGGATGTGTCCGCCTGCGAGGGGGAATTGCCGGGCCAGAAAATCCACGTCGACGTCGCGCGCGTCCACGCCAGGCGGCAGCATCGTCGTCCACAGTGAACGCCGCTCGCGCACGTCCGGCATCGGAAACTCGACGATGTAGCGCAGCCGCCGGCGAAACGCCTCGTCGATGTCTTTCTGACGGTTCGTGGCCAGGATCGCGAGGCCCTTGAAGCGTTCCATGCGCTCCAAGAGGTAACTGATCTCGACGTTCGCGTATCGGTCGTGCGCATCGCGCACTTCCGTGCGGCGGCCGAACAAGGCGTCGCATTCGTCGAAGAAGAGTATGGCGTCGGCGGTGTCCGCAACGTCGAACACCCGCTTGAGATTCTTCTCCGTTTCGCCGATGTACTTGTTGACGACCTGCGAGAGGTCGACGCGATACATCGGGATGTCGAGCGTCGCCGACAGTATTTCCGCGGCCATCGTCTTGCCGGTGCCAGGCGGTCCGGCGAACAGCACCGAGATGCCGCTCTCGTTCCAGGGCCGACCCATTCCCCACTCGTAATGCACAGCGGTCAGCGCCAGCATGGCGCGCGCGACGTCATCGAACTGCGCGCGTTGGCGAGGCGGCAGGACGAGCTCGCCCTCGCCGAAGCGAGGTTTCACTTCCTGCGCGAGGTAACCCAGGTCGACCACCATGTCGGCGCGGCACGAAGCAATCAGGCGCTCTTTCGTCATCGGCCCGGGTTCGGCTCGCAGCGCATGGGCGATCGCAGTGATTCGCTCCCGGTCGTACCGAAAGCGACGGGCGCATTCCTCGACGGCGTCGCCTAACGCGAGCCCGCGCTTTCCGAGCAACGCACGCCAGAGCCTCACACGCGCGGCGTGATCGAGCCCTGTCACACACAGCGCCGGCTGCACGAGGTCGCGTGGCAACGCGGCGACGGACGCAGCATCGCCGACTGTCACGTACACGATCAGGGGCAGACCGCGCAGTGACGACAACGCGAGCGTTGTTGAATCATCGCCATGCGCCCCTGCGTCGGCATCGGCAAGCAGGAGGTCGTGACCCGAGAGCCAACACAGGACCGCCAACTGCCGGAGCGCAGCGCCGCCTGCGGATGTCAGACCGCGCGATGTCACGTGGCAGACCGGTCGCCCGAGCGTATCGGCTACGCGCGCGACGGCATCGGCGGCCGAGGCACCGCGCGCGCCGAGTACCGGCACGACGCGCAGCGCATGTGCGTCGCCGCTCCGCAGCCGGGCAATGACAGACTGAAACTCTTCCACTGCGTGTCCCGTGGGCTGACGCGACGACGTCGGGTCGAGCGACGACAGCATGTCGGGCAGCGGCGTCGCCGGAAAAAGCAATCGGCGCGCGATCAGCGCCGGCGCCGTGAACGCTTGCATCCATCCGATCGAACCATCGTCCGGCGATAGCGGTGCCGACGCTTGCAGCAACCCATGGCGCCACAGCGCATGCCACGGATCCGCGAGCTGCATCACCTCCGATGGATCATCCCACAACCGCTGCACCAGGCCGAGCGTCGGTGTCGTGCGTGCGCCGTCGTCGAGGCACGCGGCGATGACCGGCCCAACCGAGCCGTCGAAGGCAGCGCTGGCTCCAAGGCCGAGCGCAAACCTGGCAACCGGAGTCAGCGCGAGTTGCTGCGCAACCCACCCGAATGATCCGGTGGCGCAGTCGGCCGCCGTCGGCTCGGCGGTCGCGATCTGGTCCGACAGATATCGCGCCGTCACGTCCCGCCGAAAGAATTCCGCCTTGGCGCGCGCATGTCGCGCCAGGTCGAGACTCACCATCAGCGGGCTGTCTAACGGCGGAAGGGCGTCGGCGTGCAGCGGGGCATCTTCGCGGAGGTGCCATCGCCAGCACACTTCGCGTCGCAACCGCAGGCTTGCCTGGAGAAGCCAGTAGTTGGCTGCCTCGTCAAACCCCGCCAGGCCGGGTGTGAAAGTGACTGCGCGTTCCGCGCTCGTCGCACTCATATGATCCACTTGATGAGCGGACTGTTCACGGCTTGTTGACCGTTCACGCGAAACAGGACGCGGTATCGTGTGGGCGGCACCGCTCCCTCGAACGGAATCGCGAGATGGAGTGTCGTCTGGAACGGGGGTCCGGGTGGAATGACGAAGTCGTCGAACATCGCGACGACCCTCGTGCCGTTGTGGAGCGCAAGATAGATCTCGTCATCGGCCGTGCCTAACAGTGCGCCGGACAGGTCGAGGTTGCCGTACACGGGCGACGCCGGGTCAGCGGGAACCGTGCGCACGAGCGCGGTGGCGACCGCGGCATCGAGGCGGGGCTGCAGTCCGCCCACGACGAGGTTGCTGGTGCGGGTCCGTCCGCCGGGAAGCGTTTCGAACACGCTGATGGGCTGGCTGCCGGCCGACAGCGTCGTGCCATCGCCCAGACCGTCGGCCACAGTGAAGGTGAGGCGCTCCTCGGTCTGCGATGTCGCGCCTAACACGGCGGGGCCCAGGTGCACCGACAGCGCATCCGCGTTGAGCCCGCTGCCGGTCAGCGTCACGGTGGCGCCAAGGCCGAAGGTGGCGGGCTCGATCCCGCCTAACGACGGACCGATCGCGGGCAGCACGAGCACTTGCACGCCCTGCCGTCCGATCACGGTGACGGGCGACGTCGTGTAGTCGATGCCCACCAGCTGCGAATATGCCGGCGTTTCCGCGGGCGCGACCAATACGGGTCGTACCTCGAAGGCTGTCGAGCATCGGTACTTCTCGTCGCTGCCCTGCATGATGCGCGACAGTAAATCGGACGGCGCGCCATCGAACGTGAGTTTCAGACGGTCGGGGTTGTCCGAGAGCGCTGCGACTGCGGCCGCGGGCAGATTCGCGAGAGACAGGAAGTTGAGCGCGTTCAACACGCGCATGCCCTGTCCGAGCAACTCGTGCGCGCCGATCGAGTCGCTCGAGCTATCGGCATCGAAGGCCGTCAGCAGATACCGCAAGACGAGCCAGAGTGGTGCGTCCTGGCCATCATCGAGCGGACGATTGCGGAGGTATTCGTCGAGGTGAATTTCGTAGAGGAACAGGTTGAGCCGGGGGCCCGGCGTGGCGTTCGGCCCTGGCTCGGGCCGTCCGACGGTCACCTCGTTGAGCGCGGCCTGTAAGGCATTGAGCAGCCGATCGCGCAAGAGCTGCGACACCGCGCCGATAGCACGGCCGGAGTTGGCGAGTGTCATCGGATCAGCCGCGCAGATGGTGCCGGGCGAGCCGGCGCGACGCCGGAGGTGCGCCGGCGGCGCGAGCGGGGTTTGGCGGCGCTGTCGGTGCCGGCGCCGCAGGCGGCTGCTCGACGACGACTTCGATCGTTCCGATGTGCACGTGCAACTCGGAGACGCCGGGATCCGAGGTTGGCGCCGGACGCCGTGGTGCCTGGCGGACTTCACTCGCACTCGGGGATGCCGCGCGCGCGCGCGCGCGATCATCGCGTGGCGGCTGGTCGTTAGGCAGATGGGTGCGTGACGTCCAGGCGCGTGCCTCCTGCAGCGCATCGCTCGACCGGCGCTGGGGCTCCGGCAAGACCGACGCTGTTGGCGACACGGTCGGCGCCGCCGTTCGCTCGACGACGATCTCGACGTCGGGCGCGGGCGCTGCGTGACTCGGGTGCTGACGGGCCGCGGTTGTCGTCGTCCGTTCGTCTGCGTGACGATCGGGTGAGTCCGCCGGCGGCACTGCCGAGCTGTTGCGGCGCGTTAGGCGCTCCCCGGCGGCCACGCTCTCCGACTCGCCGCCGTCGCCCGACGCGGCGCCGGCCGACGTGGTCTTGCCGGAGGGCATGTTCGGCACATCGTCGCTCCTCACCGCGCGCTCCTCGTGCTCTTCGCGGATCGCGGGTCCGGCTGCACCGACGTCGGAGCTGAATGGCGCGCCGGTGGACCACGAGCTGATCGAGGCGAGCGGCTCGGGCCGTGGGCCGATGGCGCGATCGCGCGTCACCACCCCCGAACGCTGGAGGAGCTGGGCGAAGAACGTCATCGGCGGATGCGGTCATCACGCTCGACGAGCGCGAGGTAGCGGTCGCGCCGCGACGGCACGATGGCGAAAAACTCGGCCTCGGTCCAGTGGTAGCTCCTCGCCAGTGTGTGCACCGTCTCGATCGTTGCATCACGCGCCCCATCCAGCCAACGCATTGCGAGCGCGGCGAGATCGATCTCGTGATCGGTGTGCGTGCCGCAGTAAGGGCACGTGGCGTCGACCGAGAAATGACAGAGCGGGTCGTTCGTCATCAAAGCCTCTTCGAGCGCGCGGACGTCGTCGTCGGTCGTTACGACGACGTCTGTGTCTAACAGGAGCGACGTGGCCGCCGTCCCGACGGCCTGATGCACGGTGGCGAAGTCGGCTTGCGCCCACGCACGCTGATCATTGCCGGTCGGCCGTCGGACGGCGATCGCTCGGTCATTCAACACGACCGAGATCGTTGCTGCGTCCGGCTCGTGGAGACCGAGGAGCTCGTCGATCGACAGGTCGATCTCGACGACTTCCTGGCAGGTAGCGCAGCGGGGCCGATCGACGAGCGTGTGCGCGCCGGAGCGGGCCGCGATGCGCAGCAGCCAGGCAATGCGCTCTTCGATCTCGAGCATCCACAGCGACTCCAACGGCGCGGCTTCACCGCTATCCAACCGGAGGCACTGCGACAGCAGCGCCGTGATCGATGCCGGGTCGTCGGGGCGCATCGCGAGGTTGAGATCGCTCGGAGACGACGGGAAGGGACACGCCGTGAGCCTCGGCATGGTGTACCGCGCTCCGCCTAACCGACGGCCGGCGCAGTGGCCTGATTGGGCTCGGGCGTGCCCAAGTCGCGCTCCCAGCCTTCGAGCTCGATCTTGATCATCTCGATTGCGACTGCGTTGCTGTTAGCGTCCAACGCCGGTATGGCCGTGAATTCGCTCACCCAGCAATCGTGCAGGAAGTAGCGCAGGGCGACCTGTCCCTTCTCGTTCATCACCTCGAGCGTCAGCTCTTTCTTGTAGTTCGCGAGATCCATCGCGACATCGCCGGCATACGGATGCACCTGATTCGCCCACGCCTCGAAGGCGGTGTCGTGCGTGATCCCGCGCTCGAGCGTTAGGCCATCGTACTGCGTGCGCCCGGGTGACTTGTGATCGGTGCTGTTTTCCCCGCCGGACCGGTGCGGCACGACGTTGGTCGTCTTCCTGAGCGCTCCGACCTTGCTGACGCCGAGCACCGCGTGGCCGTCCCACAAGATGCGGAACTTGTACGACTTGTACGGATCGACGCGCGTCGCGTTGACTACGAAGCCATTTGGCATGCTGCTCCCGCAATCGTGAGTGTCAGAGGTCGCCTGCGATCTGTTGGATCCGAATGACCACGAATTCGGCCGGCTTGAGCGGCGCGAAACCGACGACGATGTTCACGATGCCGAGATTCCGGTCGGCCTGCGTCGTGGTTTCGTTGTCGCACTTCACGAAGAACGCATCCGATGGCGTGCTGCCCTGGAACGCACCCTGCCGGAAGAGTCCCATCATGAACGCCGTGAGATTCTTGCGGATGCTCGCGTAGAGCGGCTCGTCGTTGGGCTCGAATACCACCCACTGGGTGCCGCGGTAGAGCGACTCCTCGAGGAACAGCGCTGTACGCCTAACGGGGACGTATTTCCAGTCGTCGTCCCCGCTGTTGTCGAACCCGGCCAGCGTGCGCGAGCCCCAGACGACGCGGCCCGACGAGAAGCTGCGGAGGCAATTGACCGCGAGCGGATTGAGCACGCCGTTCTGGTGATCGGTGAGGATCACCTCCAGATTCGTGGACCCGTTCAATGTCGCATCCAGACCGGCTGGCGCCTTCCATACCCCGCGGCTCGCGTCGGTGCGGGCCATGATTCCTGCGATCATGCCCGTGGGTCCGATGTACCGCTGCACGGTGCCATCGAAGAACTGCACGCGCGGGTAGAACACCGCGGAGTTGGTCGCCGTGATGAGCGCGCGCAGCGTGTTGACGTCGGTCTCTTGGACGACCGGAAGGTTGTTGACCGTCCACGCGTACGGTGGATCGATCAGGAGCATGGCGCGATGCGCGGTGCAGTACGTGCTGGCCGGCCCGAGAATGGGAAGAAACTGGGCCTGCGTGATGCCCTGATCGGCCGGCAGAATCATGAGGTTGAAGAGGTCAACCGCATCGAGCGCGTAGAAGCCCGTGCGCAGCGCTTCGCTGCCCACGTAGTCGGCGAACTGCGGCGCGTTGCCGTCGACACCGGGAATGAATGTGTCCTCGAATAGGCCCGAGCCGCCCATGCCTAACGGGTACTGCCGCACGTTGTCGATCGTGCCATCGCCGACGGTCGTACCGGATGTCGAGGTGACCACGCTCGTATTGTTGATCGCAGCCGCTTTGAGCGATATCGCGAGGTGATAGCCCCACAAGGTCGCCTGATACTTGAGAGAGAACGTGGGATCGGAGTTCAACGCCGCGGCGACGATGCGAAGTTTCTCGCGCACGCCATCGGTCTTGCCGTTTGCGTCCAGGTACCAGGGATCGGTTGCGGCCGTCGTCTGGACGCCCGGTATGACAACCGATGTCGCGTCAACGGTGACCGTGAACCCGGCATTTTGCGGCATCGTCGCCAGCTTGTTGACGCCGGCTGTGTTGTTCGTGATGTCTCCGTAGTTCGGCCCACCCATGAAGACAGAACCGACGAACACAGGGCGCTGGTTGCTGAAGCGTACGAGCTCGATGCCGCCTTGATCGACGCCGAGCATCAGCGCGGTCGCCATATCCAACGAGGTCGCGGGGCGAATGCGCACGGACGCCGTTCGGCCGAGGGCGGAGGTGAGCCGGAGGACGCGAAGGTTTGCACCGGCGAGGGCATCGAGCGAGCACGTGACGGACGCACCCGGTAACAAGCCGGACAACTTCGAGTTGAGCTCGGTGCCGATGGCGTTCGCGATGGCGGGCGCGGTGACGACGGTGGCTGGCTCGCCTGCGCCGACGGGCGGCTGGTCGGGGCGATCCAGCAGGACGATCTCGACATCGGGTACCTCGGAGAACTTCAGGATCGGATAGCCCTGCCAGTCGCGGCTGGTGATGTGGGTGGCATCAAAGCAGACCTCCTCTTTGAGCGCGCGGCTGGTCGCCTGGATGACGTTGCCTTCGATCTGGTTGCGCACGCCATCTGGGTTGACGATCAGTCCGCAGTCATGCGCCACGACAACGCGCCGCACGCGCACGCCCCCGCTGGCCACGTCTACCTCAACCTC
>Ga0134125_10005544_pt1 | contig 14316 bp, 14 predicted proteins | sample KB31751_FD_96464 | JGI IMG/M metagenome (GOLD analysis project Ga0134125, IMG submission 96464) | Terrestrial soil microbial communities with excess Nitrogen fertilizer from Kellogg Biological Station, Michigan, USA - KB3-175-1 | ecosystem: Environmental > Terrestrial > Soil > Unclassified ... | reverse complement strand
GAGCAGGCCCGAGGCGAAGGGTTCGATCTCGGGATAGAAAGTCCGCAACTGGCTCACGCGGCAAATCCTCCGGCCGGCGGCCAATGCGCGGTGTCGTGGTCGGGGTGCTGGCGGCTGACGATCCTGGCGTTGCAGCTCAGTTCCTTGTCGGCATCGGGCTGCGGCGGCAGCGACGCGAGGTCGTCGAAGAACGCTACGCGATCGCGCATGTTGAACTGCACGCTCGGCGCTGCGACCGCCGGATCGTCGAACGCGCCAACTGCAAGCTCCAACATCCCGTCGTCGTCGAGGCAGCCGAGTGGCGTGCCGCAGTCCCCGCAGAAGCTGCGCTGCAGCACGTTGGACGAGCGGAAGTATTTCGGTGTCCCGCGCGTCCACTCGACGTCATAGGCGGTGACCAGCGGGGCGAAGACATTGCCGAATGCCTTCTGGCACATGCGGCAATGGCAGATCGCCGAACGGCCGAGCCGGCCGGCGCGGAAGCGCACCGCGCCGCACTGGCAGCCGCCGGTCAGCGCGTCACTCGGGGGCATGACAGACCGCCTCGATGTTGTGGCCGTCCGGATCGAGGACGAAGGCGGCGTAGTAGTTCTCGCTGTATTCGGTACGGATGCCGGGCTTGCCGTTGTCCTTGGCGCCGGCCGCCATGGCCGCGGCGTAGAAGGCGTCGACCTGCTTGCGGGTTTCGGCGCGGAAGGCGAGATGCACGTGGCCAGGGTTACCCGCCGACACCCAGAGGAACGGAAAGTCGCCGCCGATACCGACGACGACGCCGTAGTCGCTGAGCACGCTGAGGCCGAGCGGCTTCAACGCGGCTGTGTAGAAGGCCTTGCCCTTCTCGTAGTCGGTGACGTTAAGACCGATGTGGTCGATCGTGGCACTCATCGCTTCATCTCCCATTTGGTTATGCGCTCGCCGGCGTCGTTCTTGGAATCCATCAACTGGATGCCCTCGGCGAGGAGGGCGGCGCGAATCTCGTCGGCGCGCTTGAAGTCTTTCGCGTTCAGGGCGGCGAGGCGCGCGTTGACGGCATCGTCGATGCGGGAATGATCGAACACTTCGGCGGATTTGAGCAGGCTGTCCGGCGCGAAGCCGAAAAAACGCAGCGTGGCCGCGAGGCACTCGACCGCGGTCTCGGTACCGCGGTTGGCTTTGCGGGCGATGACGTCCATGGCAACGGAGGCGCGGTGGAAGCCGATGTCGTCGCTGAGCGCGTCGAGCACGGAGCCATCGACGGTGCCCGAGCCCCTGGCGGCAGAGGCGACACGCTGCCACCCGCGGAGCTTCTCCTCCGCTTCCTCGAGACGCTGGACGGTGAAGTCGATGGGCTCACGGTAGTGCGTCATCAGCATGGCGAGGCGCAGCACCTCGCCGGGCCAGGAGCGGCCGCCGAATTTGTCGGTCTCGAGCAGCTCGTGGATGGTGATGAAGTTGCCCAGGCTCTTGCTCATCTTCTGGCCTTCGACCTGCAGGAAGCCATTGTGCAGCCAGTAGCGGGCCATGGCGTCGGTGCCGTGGGCACAGCGCGATTGCGCGAGCTCGTTCTCGTGATGCGGGAAGATCAGGTCGAGGCCACCGGCGTGGATGTCGAAGATTTCGCCGAGATAGCGCTCGCTCATGGCCGAGCACTCGATGTGCCAGCCGGGACGGCCCCTGCCCCACGGCGAGTCCCAGCCGGGCTCGGTTTCGGAGGAGCGCTTCCAGAGCACGAAATCGGCGGGGTTGTGCTTATGCGAATCCACCTCGACGCGGGCACCGGCGAGATTGTTCTCGAGGTCGCGGCCGGAGAGCGCGCCGTAATCGGGCATGGAACCGACGTCGAACAGCACCTCGCCGACCTGCGGCGCCTCATAAGCGTGATGGTTGGCGATGAGCTTGCCGATGATCGCCTGCATTCCGGCGATGTTCTCGGTGGCGCGCGGCTGCACGGTGGGCGGCAGGCAGCCGAGCGCCGTCACGTCCTCCTGATATTGCGCGGCGGTCGTTTCCGTGACCTTGCGGATGGCGTCGTTGAGCGGCAGGTCCGGCCAGTCGCGGGCGGCGCGGGCGTTGATCTTGTCGTCCACGTCCGTGATGTTGCGGACATAGGTGACGTGATCCTCGCCATAGACGTGGCGGAGCAGCCGGAACAGCACGTCGAAAACGATCGCCGGGCGGGCGTTGCCGATATGGGCGAAGTCATAGACGGTCGGCCCGCACACATACATGCGCACGTTGGCCGGATCGATGGGGACGAAGTCCTCCTTGCTCCGGGTGAGCGTGTTGGTCAGCCGCAGTTTCAGGTCCGACGCCATGAATAACCCATGCCTCAACGGTATCACGCCGGCAGCGGGCTCTTCAGGGTTCAGTCGTCAGGAGATGAAGAAAACCGCGCCGCCAACAGGTGTTAGCAGCAAATAATCGAGCCGATAATGCCGGTCGCGGTTTGCATGGCGGGCAAAATGCCGGGGCCCGCGGCGGAAAGCAAGAGGGGCGGGCCGGAAAGATGAACGGGCCGGAAACGGGCCGCCTCAGTCCATACGATAGACTTTGTGGCAGTCATTGCAGAGGCCGGCGAGGGCCTTGAAGGAGGCCTGGTATTTCGCAGTGTCGCCGGCGTTGGCGGCGGCGAGCATGTCGGCGGCGTCGGTCTGGCCTTTCTTGAACAGGCCGGTGAAATCGTCGAACTGCTTCCAGATGATCGGGTCTGCCGTGGATTTGGCGTTGGTCGCACCGCCGGCGAAGAGCGCCGGGAAGTTGACCATGTTCTGGAGCACGCTGGTCGCGATCTTGATCTGGTCCGGCTTGCCGACCTTGAGGGCGTTGCGCAGGATCTGGCCGTCCTGCTTCATGGCGGCCTCGCGGGCGGTGACCTTCTGGTCGGCGCTCATGCCGGCAATGGAGGGATCGACGGTTGGCAGCTCGTCGGCGAAGACGGCGACGGCGCCGAGGGCGAGGAGAGAAACGACGCCGAGAACGGCAAACTTGGACAACTGCATCTGAGAGACCCTGGACAACCGCGACAACGCTGGCAGGAGGGCCAACGCCCTGCAAGGCCACATATTCCGCTTCCACCGGCCAGAATTTTCACGTTGCAGTGACTCGCTCCATTGGTGTCAAAGCGGTCAGATTTCGGGCAAATTGCAGGTCTAGCGATTAGCACCCGGGCTCGTCGTCACTTTGGACTCCATGGCTTTGGCCTCAAAACTGCTGCTCCGCCTCGCGCTGCTCATCGGCGCCATCACCATGTTCGCGCTCGATGCCGGCGACGCCTTTGCGCAATCGCGCAACTGCCAGGCGCTCGCCAGCACGCTGCAGCAGATCGAAGCGAACGGCAGCTTCCAGGGCCTGCAGGACAGCACCGACCAGATGCGGCAGGCGCAGGACGCGGTGACGGCGGCCGAGAGCCGCTATGTGCGCGATGGCTGCAATGCAGCGGCCAAGGCGCACCAGCAACTGTCGCCGATGTGCCAGGGCGAAGCCCGCGACGTGCTTTCGGCCCGGGCGACGCTGAAGCAGATTTCGGGGCAGGCCGACACCGGCAACGCGGTGGCGCAGCAGCGTGAGGCGATCCTGCAGGAGATGGCGCGCTTCAACTGCGGCGGCTCGCCGGGACCCCAGCCGCAGCAGACGCGCGGCAATCTGTTCGACCAACTCTTCGGACAGTTCGAGAACGATTTCGGCGGCGATGGCGTGTCGACCCGCGGCGACCAGTTTTCCGGCGAAGCCGGCTACGACACCATCCGCACCGTGTGCGTGCGCAAGGCCGACGGCTATTACTGGCCGATCAGCTATTCGACCGTGATGGACTACGTGCAGCAGGACCTGCAGACCTGCCAGGCGCAGTGTCCGGGGCTCGATGTCGACCTGTACTACTACCAGAACCCCGGGCAGGACCCCGAGGACATGGTGAACCTCGAAGGCGTGCCCTACAAATCGCTACCGACCGCGTTTGCCTACCGGACGACGTATAATCCGGACATTACGTGCAAACCGAAGGTCGACTACGGCACGATCAATCTTGCCGCCCTGCCCGACGGCGGCAGCCGCGCGATGGTTGCCTATGAAGGCGTGATCTTCCCGCTGCCGATGCGCGACCCGCGCCGTCCGACCGATGCGACGGTGGTGAGCGTCGAGGCCAAGACCTATGTCGACATTCCATTGCCGCGGCCCCGTCCGGCAGGACCAGGCGAAGCGCCGAAGCCGGTGGTGGTGCAGCAGGCGACAAGCACCAATACCGACCGCATCGTGATGTACGGTGACAAGCGCGTCAGGTTAGTCGGTCCTGACACGACTTACGCCCAAGCAGCGGGAGCAGGGACTTAAGCTCAGGCCCATCCTCGCGCCCGGTCAACGCCAGGCGCAGCGGATGGAACAGCGCCCTGCCCTTGCGGCCCGACTTCTGCTTCAGCGCATCGGTCCATTTCGACCAGGTGGTCTCGTCCCAGGGCTCGGGCGGCAACAGCTCCAGCGCCTCGCCGAGGAACGGCTTGTCCTCGGGCGCAGGGGCGTGATCCGGTGGCGCCGCGAGAACTTCTGCCCACGCTTCGATGTCGGAAAACTTGCGGAGATTGCCGCGCAGGATGGTCCACGCCGCGCCGCCGACGCCCGCCGGCAGACGGGGCTTCGCCTCGTCGTAGGACATCGCATGCAGGATGCGGGCGTTGAGGCTCTCGAGCTCGGCCGGATCGAAGCGCGCCGAGCCGTGCGAGATCATCGACAGGTCGAGCTTGCCGGCCAGCGCGGCGAGATCGGCACAGGGCTCGACCGGCAGGCTGGTGCCGGTCAGCGTCGCGACCAGCGCGACGGCCATCGCCTCGAAGCCATCGGCGCGCAAATCGCCGAGCGACAGCGAGCCGAGGCGCTTGCTCAGGCCCTCGCCCTCGGCGCCGGTGAGCAGATTGTGGTGCGCGAAATATGGGACATGGCCGGCCAGTGCTTCGATGATCTCGATCTGCGTGCCAGTGTTGCTGACGTGGTCCTCGCCGCGGATGACGTGGGTGACGCCAAGGTCGATGTCGTCGACGACCGAGCACAGCGTGTAGAGGTAAGAGCCGTCGGCGCGGATCAGCACCGGATCGGACATCGAGGCGGTGTTAACGGTCTGCGGGCCCTTGATGAGATCGGTAAACTGCACCGGGCGGCCGTCGAGCCTGAACCGCCAGTGCGGCCTGCGGCCCTCGGCCTCGAACTTGCGCTTCTGCTCGTCGGTGAGGGCCAGCGCGGCGCGATCGTAGACCGGCGGCTTGCCGAGCAGGCGGGCGCGGCCACGCTTGATCTCGAGCTCGTCCTCGGTTTCGTAGGCCGGATAGAGCCGGCCCAAGCGGACGAGGCGGTCGCGCGCCGCGTCGTAAAGCGCCATTCTATCGGACTGGCGGACCTTGAGGTCGGGCCGGATGCCGAGCCAGGCAAGATCCTGCTCGATGCCGCGGGCGAACGCTTCGGTCGAGCGCTCGCGATCGGTGTCGTCGAGGCGGAGGATGTAGGTGCCGCCGGTCTTGAGCGCATAGAGCCAGTTGAGCAGCGCCGGCCGGGCGTTACCCAGATGCAGGCGGCCGGTGGGGGACGGTGCGTAGCGGACGATGGTGGTCACTGCACGCCCTGCTTTTGCGGTGCCTGCTCGCGCATCGCAATTTCGCTCTCGTCGCGATAGCCATTGGTGATGGGGTATTTGCGACCGATGCCGAAAGCCTTCTTGGTGAGCTTGACACCCGGCGCGGCCTGCCGGCGCTTGTACTCGGCGAGCAGCACGAGACGCTCGACGCGCTTGACCAGTGCGCGGTCGAAGCGACCCTGTCCCCTGTCGACGATCGCGGCGACCGAAAGCTCGTCCTCGATCAGGCCGGTCAGCACCTCGTCGAGGATGGGATAAGGCGGAAGCGAATCCTCGTCCTTCTGATCGGGGCGCAGCTCTGCCGACGGGGCCTTGTCGATGATGTTCTGAGGGATCACGTCGCCGTGCGGGCACAGGCTGCCGTCGGGCACATGGGCGTTGCGCCAGGCGGCGAGCTTATAGACCTCCATCTTGAACAGGTCCTTGATCGGGTTGTAGCCGCCGTTCATGTCGCCATAGATGGTGGCGTAGCCGACCGCCATCTCCGACTTGTTGCCGGTGGTGAGCAGCATGGCGCCAGTCTTGTTGGAAACCGCCATCAGCACGAGGCCGCGCATGCGCGACTGGATGTTCTCCTCGGTGAGATCGGGCGGCACGTTGCCGAACACCGGCTGCAATTGGGTGAGCGCTTCGTCCACCGGCTTGCCGATGGGGATGATGTCGTAGCGCACGCCGAGGCGGTGGGCGCAGTCTTTGGCGTCCTTGAGGCTGTCCTCGGAGGTGTAGCGGTAGGGCAGCATGACGGTGTGGACGTTGTCGGGGCCGAGCGCATCGGCCGCAATGGCGGCGACGACGGCGCTGTCGATGCCACCGGAAAGGCCCAGCACCACCTGTCTGAAGCCGTTCTTGCGGACATAGTCGCGCAGGCCGCGGAGCATCGCCTGCCACGGGGCTTCTTCGATCGAGGCGAGCGGGATGACGCTGCCTTTGGCGCAGCGCCAACCGGCCTTGGTCTTTTCCCAGTCGGTGACGATGAAATCGGCCTCGAAGCTCTTTGCCTGGAACACCAGTCTATTGCCGGGCTCCATGCCGAAGCTGGCGCCATCGAATACCAGCTCGTCCTGGCCGCCAACCTGGTTGAGGTAGAGCACCGGCAGGTGCGTCTCGACCGTACGCGAGCGGATGAGGTCCTTGCGGATGTGCTGCTTGTTGGCCCAGTAGGGCGAGCCGTTGGGACAAAGCAGGATCTCGGCGCCCTGCGCCATGAGGTAGTCGCTGACCTGCTGGTGCCAGATGTCCTCGCAGATCGGGACGCCGATGGTGGTGCCCTTGATGGTCACGGGCTCGGGGAGCGGACCGCGATTGAAGTAGCGCTTTTCGTAAAAGACGTCGTCGTTGGGCAGCTCGCGCTTGTAGCGGCGGGCCACGACCCTGCCGTCCTCGGCGAGCACCACGGCGTTGTAGAGGTGATGGCCGTCGCGCCAGACCGTGGGCAGCAGCAGCGACACCGTGGTGCCTTTGGTGGCGCGAACGAGCTCGGCGGCGGTCGCCAGCGCGTCGTCGATGAAGCGCGGCTTGAAGAAGAGATCCTCGGGGAAATAGCCGGTGAGGAACAGCTCGGAGAGCATCAGGACATCGGCCCTGGCGGCGACGGCATCGGCCAGCGCCCCCTTGGCGAGCGCGAGGTTGCCGTTGAGGTCGCCCACCTTGGGATTGAGCTGGGCGAGCGCGATGCGCAGGCGATCTGCCAATTGATGTTCCGTCAGTTCGAGACGCGCGAACGATTAGCCGCTCACCCTTATGTAGGGCAAGCGGCTCAAAGTTGCAGTTCGACTCGAAGATCAGGCCGCACGGCGCCGTGCAGGGGCTGGCTTGGCGGCGAACTGGCGTTCGGTGAAATAGCCGAACAGCAGGCCGATACCACCCCAGAGCAGCAGTTGCAGCGTGAACGCCACCGTGCGGAACTGCCAGAGCAGCGTGGCGGGGAAGACCTCCGGCACCTCATTGATCGCCGGCAGCAGCAGATAAGCGGCTGCGGCGAGGACGAAGAAGCCGAGACCGGCGAGGGTCCAGGCGTTCCAGGCGCCCAGCCGGTCGAGCAGCGCCCGGCCGAGACTCACCGCCGCGATCATGGCGACGATGGCGATGACCATCATGCCGAAGTAGAGCTCGGTGCGGACGCCGATGGTGTCCGGATTGCCCACCGAGGGTGGGTTGGCCGGATATTTGGCGAAGGGCACCAGATAGACGGTGATGAAGCTCAGGGCGGCAAGGATCGCGGCGCCCGCGCGCGGGCCAAGCTGGCCCATGCGACCCCAGGCATACGAGAAGAGCAGCGAGAACAGACCACCGACGGCGATCGAATAGAGCATCACCCCGACGAAAAGGCCCCAGCTCGCCTGCACGGCGCGGCTGACGAGAGCAGGCTCGGGCGCTTCGCCCGCCATCTGCGCGATGTGGTCCTCGACACCGATGGCGCCATCGACATTGGGCTCGCCGAAGATCCTGGCGATCGCGAAGACGACGAGGCCCATGATCAGTCCGCAGAGCATGCCGCGGATCAGGAAGGTTCTAGCCATGTGCGGTCCTGTCATTTCGCGTTGCCGAAGCGGAAAACCGCTTCACACTTTTCGTGGCAACGCTTCAGTCAGTGGCAGGGGAAGCCGAGCATATGTCGGCCGTCATGGGTGAACTCATGCACCCAATGGCCGGAAATCAGCGAGGTCGCGCCCTGCTCGGCGCCGACGAAATAGATCACGATGAGGGCGATCAGGCCGGCGAACAGCAGCCAGGGCCAGAGCTCGCGGAAGGGAATCGGCTGCGGCAGCGCCTCGGGCGCCAGTGCGATATCGGACATCGAATGCTCCTTGGGATTTCGCGTCCCGTTGAGGTTATGCGCTGCCGTGGCCGGGTCTGACTTCCAACACGCCTTGCGGGCGTTCGTCGGTTACAGTGGCGCGACCGTGCGGGAGTTCCACCCGCTTCCTGAGCCACGACGTGCACAGCGGAGTATGCGCCGCACAGGGACGGCGTCAATGGCGAACTTCCTCGCGGCGAAGCCCGCGGCCTACAATCCGGCGGTGACGGCCTGGCGGGCGGGACGCTGCACGCGGATTTCCTCGGCGACCAGGAAGGCGAGCTCGAGCGACTGCGAGGCGTTGAGGCGCGGATCGCAATAGGTGTGGTAGCGGTCCTTGAGCGAGGCCTCGGTCACCGCACCGACGCTGCCGCCCGTGCATTCGGTGACGTCGTCGCCGGTCATCTCGATGTGGATGCCGCCGGCATAGGTGCCCATCTGCCGGTGGATCTGGAAGAAGGAGTGGACCTCGCTCAGTACCTTGTCGAAGGGCCGGGTCTTGTAGCCGTTGGCGGCCTTGACCGTATTGCCGTGCATCGGATCGGAGCACCAGACGACGGTGCGGCCGGCCTTGCGGACGGTCTCAACGAGACGCGGCAGGTGCTCCTTCACCTTGTCGGAGCCGAAGCGGCAGATCAGCGTGATGCGGCCGGCCTCGTCGGTCGGGTTCAGCCGGTCGAGCAGGCGCAGCAGATCGTCGCCGCTCAGCGTCGGGCCGCACTTGATGCCGATCGGGTTCCTGATGCCGGCGAAATACTCGGCATGCGCGCCGTCAGGCTGACGGGTGCGGTCGCCGATCCACAGCATATGGCCGGAGGTGGCGTACCAGTCATTGGTGATCGAGTCCCGGCGGGTGAGCGCTTCTTCGTAGCCGAGCAGCAGGGCTTCGTGGCTGGTGTAGAACTTGGTCTCGCGCAAGGCCGGCGTGTTGTCCGGCGTAATGCCGAGGGCGCGCATGAAGTCGATGGCATCGTCGATCTTGCGCGCGACCTCATCGAAGCGGGCGCTGGCGTTGGAATCGTGCATGAAGCCCATCGTCCATTCGTGCACGCGGGCGAGATTGGCGTAGCCGCCGGAGGCGAAAGCGCGCAGCAGGTTCAGCGTCGCCGCCGACTGCCGGTAAGCGAGCAGCAGGCGCTCGGGGTCGGCGGTGCGGGCCGCTTCGGTGAAGGCGATGTCGTTGATGATGTCGCCGCGGTAGGAGGGCAGCGTGATGCCGTCGATGGTTTCGGTGTCGGACGAGCGCGGCTTGGCGAACTGGCCGGCGATGCGCCCGACCTTGAGCACCGGCTTGCCGGCGCCGTGGGTCAGGACGATCGCCATCTGCAGAAAGACGCGGAAAAAATCGCGGATATGGTCGGCGCCGTGCTCGGCGAAGCTTTCGGCGCAATCGCCGCCCTGCAGCAGGAAGGCGCGGCCGTGGGCGACCTCGGCGAGCTGGCTCTTGAGCTCACGGGCCTCGCCGGCGAAGACCAGCGGCGGGAAGCTCGCGAGCTGCTTTTCCGCCGACTGCAGGCGGGCACTGTCGGGATAGACCGGCACCTGCGAGATCGGCTTTTGCCGCCAGCTATTGGGGGACCAGGTGCTCGGGGTCATGAATGGGCTCCTCTAGAGCCCGCCGTTTAGCCCCAAATCCGCGGCGCGGGCAAGTTCAGGCCTTTGTGCCGTTCCGGTAGATGTAGGTCGGCGACTTGAAGGTCACGAGCTCTTCGCCGGCGGTGGGGTGCATGGCCATGGCCCGGTCGAAATCGGCCTTGGTGGCTCCCATCCCCAGGGGAATGGCGACGAGCTGGATCATCTCGGCCGCGTCGGGGCCGATGATATGGACACCCAGAACCTTGCCGCCAGCCGCCTCGGTGATGAGCTTGAGCATCGTGCGCTGCATCTTGGTCGAGAGCGTGTTGATCATCGGCCGGAAGCGCGTGAGGTAGACGTCGATGTCCCCGTGGGTGGCGGCTTCCTCTTCGCTGAGGCCGATGGTGCCGATCTCGGGTTCGGCGAAGACGGCTGTGCCGATGAGGCTGTGGTCGACGGCGAGCGGATTGTCGTTGAACAGGGTCTCGGCCACGTACCAGCCCTCGCGGATGGCGACGGGGGTGAGCTCGGCGCGGCCGGTGACGTCACCGACGGCATAGATCGAGGGCACACTCGTCTGCGAGAACTCGTCGACCTTGATGGCACCGCTCTCGAGCAGCGTCACGCCGGCCTCGGCGAGGCCGATGCCCCTGGTGTTGGCACGGCGGCCGGTGGCGAACATGACGGCCCCATAGGGCGCCGAGACCTCATCGGAAAAGCGGACGAGGACGTCGCCATTGGCCTGCTTTTCGAGCGCACGGATGGTGGTTTCGTAGATGCGCTTGATGCCGCGCTCCTCGAGGCCGGCATCGAGCCCGACGCGCAGGTCGTGATCGAAACCGCGCAGGATGAGCTGACCGCGATAGACCATGGTCACGTCGACACCGAGACCGGCGAAGATAGTGGCGAATTCGCTGGCGATATAGCCGCCGCCCTCAATGAGAATGGAGTGCGGCAGCGTCGCGAGATGGAAGGCCTCGTTGGACGTGATGCCGTGTTCCTTGCCGGGAATGTCGGGGACGTGCGGGTGGCCGCCGGTGGCGACGAGAATGTAGCGGCTGGTGAGTTCGCGTTTCCCCTTCACCAGGCGGACGCTGTTCGGCCCGGAGACGACGGCGCGGTCACGGAGGATCTCGACCTCGGCCTTCTCGAGCGCCGAGACATAGGCTGCTTCGAGCCGGGCGATCTCCTTGTCCTTGTTGGCGACGAGGGTCGGCCAGTCGAACTCAGAATTCACGGTCCAGCCGAACGAGCCGGCGATCTCGAACATATCGGAGAAGCGGCTGGCATAGACGAACAGCTTCTTGGGCACGCAGCCGCGGATCACGCAGGTGCCACCGACCCGGTATTCCTCGATGATTGCAACCCTGGCGCCATAGGTCGCGGCCATGCGCGCCGCGCGCACGCCCCCCGACCCGGCGCCGATGACGATCAGATCGTAGTCGCTGGCCATGGCTGCCGGTCGCATAAAAAAAGGCCCCGCACAAGGCGGGGCCCAAAATGGCGGTTGGGCGCGGAACTCAGAAGTTGAGACCTTCGGACTTGAGCTCGGCACGGACCTTGGAGACGAACTCGGTGCCCAGGTTGTAGGTGTAGACCTGCATGATCTTGCCCATGGCCTTGTTGACGTCGAACGCCGAGGTGGCGAGCTTCTGGCCGGCCGGGGTCGAATAGAAGTCGACGATCTGCTTGAGCTCGTCGGGCGTGAAGCTCACGGCGTAGACGCGGGCGATCTGGTTGAACAAGTCGTCGTTCTTGCCCTTGTAGGTCTCGAGGATCTTGCCGATGGCGGCATCGATCTTGTCGACGTTCTTGGGGTCCTGCTGCGACAAGAGTTTGCTGGTCTGCGCCGCCGTCTGGGCAAGAATGGCTTCGTAGATCTGGGCCTTATTGGTGAGATCGACATATTTACGCGCCAGAGCGAGCTGATCGGGCGAGATTTCCTGCGCCATGGCCGGAACGGCAGCGCCGAACGTCAGCGTCACCGCCACGGCAGCGGCCGCCGCCCATTTGCTGAGGCGCGACAGGTTCATCATCGTCATGGTCTCCAAAACCCCCGGTTGGTGACGCTTTCGGTCACGCATCGATTGTTGCAACGCCGTTTTGGCCGGCGATGTAGGCCCTTTGGCAAAGCTTCAGGAACAGCCCGTGCTCGACCACGCCCGGTATCTCGTGCAGGCCGGTCGACAGCGCTTCTGGATTGGAAATGCGGCCAAAAAAAGCATCCAGAATGAGGTGCCCGCCATCGGTCACAAAGGGTTCGCCGGAGGCGGAAAGCCTGAGTTTTACCGGCCCCTCGGCATGGTGGGCGCGGGCAATGCGCTCGACCTCGCCGGTGGTCGAGCGAAGCCCGAATTTGTTGACTTCGATCGAAAGAGGAAAACGGCCGAGCGCCGCGACGTGCTTACTGGCGTCGGCGATGACCACCATGCGACGGCTGGCGGCGGCGACGATCTTTTCGCGCAGCAGCGCGCCGCCGGCGCCCTTGATGAGAGCAAGACCGGGCCCGACTTCGTCGGCGCCGTCGATGGTGAGGTCGAGCTCGGGGGTATCCTCCAGGGTGGTCAGCGGGATGCCGAGCCCCCTCGCCTGCGTGGCGGTGGCCTCCGAGGTCGGAACGCAAACGATCTCGAGGCCGTCGCGGATGCGCGCGCCGACGAGATCGACCAGATGCCGGGCCGTGGAGCCGGTGCCGAGGCCAAGGCGCATACCGGGGCGAATCTCGTCCAGCGCCGCGGCGGCCGCCTGTCGCTTGAGTTGGTCGCTGTCGGTCATGCATGTCCCCCGCGCGGCGTGCTAGAAGCCGCCCGGGGCGCTGTCAACAGCGCCAAGTCACGCGGCCGTGACCGAAAATGTCGCTTTACCGCAACACCACAAGGATTTGCGCGAGTCCCTTCCCTCAAATCCTCAGGCGCTGCCCTTCCGGGGAGTCGGCATTTTCGGTAAGAAAATCCATACGACCTGCCGGGGTCGCTCGCCCCGGCATTCGCTCAGAGGCAACACATGAATCGACGTCATTTTACGATTGCGGCCCTTGCCGCTGCTGTCGCTGCGGCCGCGACGCCAGCCTGGGCCCACCTGACTTACGATGCGGATACCAACAAATGGGTCGACGTCCCGGACACCGTGACGGCTCCCAACCGCATGCACTACACGCCGATCCCGCGGACCGTGGTGCCGTACGATACCAAGTTCAAGCCGGGCACCATCGTGGTGGAAACCGGCGAACGCCGGCTGTATTTTGTGCTGCCGGACGATCAGGCGATCCGCTACGGCATCGGTGTGGGCCGCGACGGCTTCCGCTGGTCGGGCCAGCACGCCATCACCCGCAAGGCCGAGTGGCCCGGCTGGACGCCGCCGGCCGAGATGCGCAAGCGCGTTCCCGACCTGCCGGCCTACATGCCCGGTGGCCCGGACAATCCGCTCGGGGCCCGGGCGCTCTATATCGGCTCGACGCTCTATCGCCTGCACGGCACCTCGGAGCCGTGGACGATCGGCCAGGCGGTGTCGTCGGGCTGCATCCGGCTGACCAACGAAGACATCATCGACCTCTACGACCGGGTGAAGGTCGGCTCGCTGGTGGTCGTCCACCAGTAAGGCGGGTCAGCGAGAATTTGAGGCCGGTCCGATGGGCCGGCCTTTTTGTTTGCGCGTTCGCCCGCTATCCTGATGTCCGATGACCACCCTCCTCGCCCAGCACGATATTTCCCCGAACACCGGCCGGCCGCTGATCGACCGCTATGGCCGGCAGATCAGCTATCTGCGCATCAGCGTCACCGATCGCTGCGACTTCCGCTGCGTGTACTGCATGAGCGAGCACATGCAGTTCCTGCCGAAGTCCGAAGTGCTCAGCTTCGAGGAGATCGACCAGATCGCTTCGGCGTTCATCGCCCGGGGCACGCGGAAGATCCGGCTTACCGGCGGCGAACCGCTGGTGCGGCGGGACATCATGGCGCTGGTCGAACGGATCGGCAGCCATCTCGAACACGGCCTCGACGAGCTGACGCTGACGACCAATGGCAGCCAGCTCCGGCGTTATGCGACCCGGCTGCGGGCGGCCGGCGTGCGCCGGATCAACGTGTCGCTCGATACGCTGGACGAGGCGAAGTTCCGCGAGATTACCCGGCGGGGGCGGATCGCCGACGTGCTCGACGGCATCGACGCTGCGGCCGAGGCCGGGCTCAAGATCAAGCTCAACATGGTCGCGATGCGCGGCATCAATGAGGACGAGATCGAGCCGATGATGGCGTTCGCGCACGGCGGCGGCTTCGGGCTCACGCTGATCGAGGGCATGCCGCTGGGCGAAGTCGGACTCGACCGCGTGGAGTCGTACCTGCCGCTCAAGGAATTG
>Ga0134125_10005542_pt1 | contig 14319 bp, 14 predicted proteins | sample KB31751_FD_96464 | JGI IMG/M metagenome (GOLD analysis project Ga0134125, IMG submission 96464) | Terrestrial soil microbial communities with excess Nitrogen fertilizer from Kellogg Biological Station, Michigan, USA - KB3-175-1 | ecosystem: Environmental > Terrestrial > Soil > Unclassified ... | reverse complement strand
GGCTTCGCCCCGGTGGTCCGCAAGGCCGGGGGCCGGGCGGCCGCCTACCACCGCGGGACGCTGATCGTCGACCACGTTGAACCCGCCTCCGAGGCGATGCGCGGCCACCAGGAGCGCTTCCGGGTCCTGGGCCAGCTGTACGCGAACGCCCTGGGCTCGCTGGGAATCGACGCCGCGGTGGGCGAGATCCCGGGCGAGTACTGTCCGGGGGAATTCAGCGTCCACGGCACCCCGGCGGCTTGCGGCCCGTCCGCCGCCGCGCGCCCGTCCACCCCCGCCGGCCCGGTGAAGCTCGTGGGCACCGCGCAGCGGGTCGTCGCCGGTGCCTGGCTGTTCGCCAGCGTGTTCGTCGTGGAGGACTCCGCGCCGCTGCGCCGGGTGCTCGAGGCGGTCTACCGCGGCATGGCGCTGCCCTTCGACCCCTCGACCGCCGGCGCCGCCGAGGACCTGGTCCCTGGCATCACGGTCCCCGACGTCGAACGCGCCCTGCTGGAGGCCTACGCCCGGCACACCGCGCTCGTGGATCCCCACGCGGCCGCGCAGGCCTAGCAGGACCGCGCCGCGCCCTACCGAGTGGTCCCTGGCCGTTGCCGGCCGGCCGGCCCCTGGCCGCGCCGGCCGGTCGGCTCGAACCCCCTGACGGGACCCCCACAGGCCCGCTCCGCGTCCTGGTTGTGCACACCCTGCCGGTGCCCCCGGCCGACGGGCCCGAAGCCGCTCGATGCTGGTGTCCGTGGCACCGGACGCGACGGGGCGGCCGGTGCCGGTGAGGAGGCACCATGTGTACGAACTGCAGCACCTTGGCCCGCGGGCTGGAACCGGGGGTGGCCCCCCGGCCCGGGGACTGGTTCATCGAGCACGCGATCGGGCGGCGGGGCGTGCCCGTCGCGTACACCGTCGGCTTGACCGGCATGCACCAGCCCGAGCTGATCATCCGCGAGGTCGCCTACTCGGTGGCCCATGGGATCCTCCACGGGCTGGTGGACCGGGTGGTGGAATGGCCGGTACGGCTGCAACCGGGTCCGGCGACAGGCCCCGGGGGACGGGAACTGCTGCTGCGGCGTTACGCCCACAGCATCGAGCTGACGCAGGCGATCGCCCGCTACGAGGGGATCATCGCGGTCCTGCAGGTCGTTCCGGCACCCGTTGCACCGCCCGGGGCCGTCCGACCCGGCAATGTGCTCGACCTGGCTCGTGGCAAGGCCGGTGCCTGAGGTCCGCGGCGTGTGGCCGGAGACGCCGGTGGCGGGCCCCGGAGGGCCCGCCACCACCGCATCGGCCCGCCGGGGTGTCCGGCGGGTGTCGGCTACTCGCCGCGGTCGATCCACTCCTGCAGGTGCGGGGCCTCGGCCCCGATGCTCGTGGAATCGCCGTGGCCGGTGTTCACCACGGTGTCCGGAGGCAGCACCAGGAGACGGTCGCGGATGGACTCGATGATCGTCTCGAAGCTCGAGTAGCTGCGCCCGGTCGCCCCCGGGCCGCCCTTGAACAGGGTGTCGCCGGAGAAGAGCGTGCCGTGGCCCGGGGCGTGGAAGCACGTCGACCCGGGGGAGTGGCCCGGGGTGTGGATGGCCCGCAGCGTCGTCCCGGCGACCTCGAACGTGTCGCCATCGCTGATCTCGGCATCCGGAGTCGTGTCAGGGAAGACATCCTCCCACAGCATCTGGTCATCCGGGTTCAGGTAGACCGGCGCCCGGACGGCGTCGGCGAACTCGCGGGCGAACCGGATGTGGTCGTCGTGACCGTGGGTGAGCAGGACGGCCTTGACGGTCCGGCTTCCCACGGCCTCGACGATGGCCTGCGGCTTGTGGGCGGGATCGATGACGATGACCTCGCGTTCGTCGCCGATGATCCACACATTGTTGTCGACGTCCCACGTGCCGCCGTCGAGGCTGAAAGTCCCCGAGGTGACGAGGTTCTGGATCTGCGCGGGCATCAGAGTTCCACCACCGAACGCAGCACCGTGCCGTCGTGCATCTTCCCGAAGGCGGCCTCGATGTCGCCCAGGCCGATGCGCTCGGTGACGAACGCATCCAGGTCGAGGCGGCCCAGCTTGTACTGGTCGACCAGCATCGGGAAGTCGCGGGAGGGCAGGCAGTCGCCGTACCAGGAGGACTTCAGCGACCCGCCCCGGCCGAAGACGTCGAGCAGCGGCAGGTCCAGCTGCATCTCCGGGGTCGGCACCCCGACCAGCACCACGCGTCCGGCCAGGTCACGGGCGTAGAAGGCCTGCTTGTAGGTTTCCGGGCGTCCCACGGCGTCGATGACCACGTCGGCGCCGAACCCGCCGGTCAGCTCGCGGATGGCCTCCACCGGGTCCTGCTCGGTGGAGTTGATCCCGTGGGTGGCGCCCAGGTTCTTCGCCAGCTCGATCTTGGCGGGGTCGATGTCGACGGCGATGATGGTCGTCGCCCCGGCCAGCTGGGCTCCGGCGATCGCCGCGATGCCCACGCCGCCGCACCCGATGACCGCGACGGATTCCCCGCGCTTGACCTCACCGGTGTTGATCGCCGCCCCGACGCCGGCCATGATCCCGCAACCGAGCAGGCCGACCGCCGCGGCGTCGACGTCCTCGTCGACCTTGGTGCACTGTCCGGCTGCGACGAGGGTCTTCTCCGCGAAGGCGCCGATGCCCAGGGCGGGGGAGAGCTCGGTGCCGTCCTCGAGGGTCATCTTCTGGGTGGCGTTGGCGGTGTCGAAGCAGTACTGCGGCTGGCCCTTGGCGCAGGCGCGGCACTGCCCGCAGACGGCACGCCAGTTCAGCACCACGCGGTCGCCGACGGCGACGTTGGAGACGCCCTCGCCGACCTGGCTGACGACGCCGGTGGCCTCGTGGCCGAGCAGGTAGGGGTACTCGTCGCCGATCCCACCGAGTTTGTAGTGCAGGTCGGTGTGGCAGACCCCGCAGGTCAGGATGTCCACGACGGCTTCTCCTGGCCCGGCATCGGGGACGATGATCGTCTCGATTTCCACCGGTGCGTCCTTGGCCTTTACGACGACGGCCTTGACCTTCTGTGGCATGTGGTTTCCATCCTCTCGGCCGCTGAGCACGGCCCGTTTCGGTAAAGAAAAAGGTGCCCGAGCGGACGAACCGCGGGCACCCTTCATCCTGTCACAGAGCCGTCAGAGGCGCTCGCGCACCTGCTCAATCCGCGGATTCGTTACGGCCGAGCCGTCGGCGAACAGCAGCGTCGGCACGGTCTGGTTGCCGCCGTTGACGGATTCGACGATCCCTGCCGTTCCCGGAACCTCCTCGATGTTGACCTCGCGGTAGGGGATGCCGTCGGCGTCCATGGCCTTCTTCAGGTTCCGGCAGTAGCCGCACCAGGAGGTGGTGAACATGGTGACGGTTCCGGCGTCCGGGACGAATTCAGCGGTTTTCACATCAGTCATACCAGGTACAACCAGCCCTGTGAGACCCTTATTCCATGTGCGGACGATACGTGATGGCCCGGGCCATCGGTGACCTTGTCGCGGACGCGGAGGCGGAGGCCGACGCGGCGCTGGAACTGCGCCGCTCCTGGAACGTCGCCCCGACCTCGGATGTCCCGGTCGTGCTCGAGCGCCTGGTCGACGACGAGGTCGTCCGGCAGGTCCACGTCGCCAAGTGGGGCCTGGTGCCGGCCTGGGCCAAGGACCCCTCCGTCGGCGTGCGGTCCTTCAACGCGCGCAGCGAGACCGTGCTGGACAAGCCGACCTTCCGTTCGGCCATCAGGGCCCGCCGCTGCGCCGTCCCGGCCGAGGGCTATTACGAATGGAAGAAGACCGGCACCGGCACCACCGGCACCAAGCGGCCCTTCTTCGTGCATCCGCAGGATGGATCGCTCATCTATTTCGCCGGGATCTACGAATGGTGGAAGGACGACTCCAAGGCAGAGGACGACGCCGGACGCTGGCTGCTCAGCTGCAGCATCCTCACGATGGCCTCACCCGGGGAAACCGGGGAGTCCGAGGTGCTCGACGGCCTGCACGGACTGCACGACCGGCTGCCCATCCCGCTGGACCGCGGCATGATGGCCGAATGGCTCAACCCCGCGGACCGGGAGGCCGGGCCCCTGGTCGAGCAGGTCCGGGCGCAGGCCTACGGCGTGGCCGGCGGCTGGACGCTGCGGGAAGTCCCGCCGGCGGTGGGCAATGTCAGGAACGACGGGCCGGAACTAACCGAACCGCTCACAGACCTCTTCGCGGAGTAGCCCCATGGGGTTGGATGCGCAGGTGCTCGGGGAATTCACCCACCTGCGGCGTGCCCGGGACCTGATCGACCGCGACTTCGCCCAGCCGCTGGACGTGCCGACGATGGCGGCACGGGCCCTGATGTCCCCGGCGCATTTCTCCCGGCGGTTCAAGGCCGCCTATGGGGAGACGCCCTATGCCTACCTGATGACCCGCCGGATCGAACGGGCCATGGCGTTGCTGCGCGGAGGCGTCAGCGTCACGGATGCCTGCATGGCGGTGGGCTGCACGTCCTTGGGATCGTTCAGCTCGAGCTTCACCCAGGTCACCGGCGAGACCCCCACGCAATACCGCAACCGGGACCACGCGGCGATCGAGGCCATGCCCGGCTGCCTCGCCCGTCTCAACGCGCGGCCCTCCTCGGTCAAACCGAGCAGGATCCGAGAAGCGGAGCCCGGGACGGGGGCCTAGCGTGGATGTCATGAACATTTCACTCCAGTATTGCCACGTCACCGTCCACGACGTCGACGAAGCCCTCCCCTTCTACCGCGACGCGCTCGGCCTCACGGTGCGCAACGACGTCGCCGGCAGCGGCCACCGGTGGGTCACCCTCGGCTCGGACTCCCGGCCCGGTGCCGAGATCGTCCTGTCCGACCCCCACGCCGGGCGCTCGGAGGAGGACGGCAACGCCATGCAGGCGCTGCTCGCCAAGGGGGTGCTCCCCATGACCATCTTCACCACGGACGACGTCGATGCCCTCTTTGAACGCATCCGCGCCACGGGTGCCGAGGTGCTCCAGGAACCCATCGACCAGCCCTGGGGCCCGCGGGACTGCGCGTTCCGTGATCCGTCCGGAAACATGGTGCGCCTGAACCAAGCGGCCAACTGAGCACGGCGACCCAGCGCCGGCGGGCACCGGTTCCGGGGCCCGCCGGCGCTACTCCGCGTCCACGATGACGTCGTGGTCGGTGTTGTCGACGTCCTGGCGGGTGTGCCGGGTCAGGCAGTCAGGGTGAGTGATCCGTCGTCGTGCACGGTGAAATTCGGGTTGTGCACGAAGTCCCAGCGGAAGCCGTCCGGATCGGCGATGCAGGCGCTGGTCCCGCCCCAGGAGCGCAGCGTGGGCTCGGTGACGGCCGTTGCCCCGGCGTCGAGGGCGCGTTGGTAGAGGCTGCGGACCTCGTCGGCACTGGCTGTGTTGTGCCCCAGGGAGAGCGGCGGGGCCAGGGGGCCATGGCCGACCGAGCCGTATTCGCCCGGCATGCTGTCCACGTTCCAGAGGGCCAACATCAGGCCGTGACCTGCCTGGACGAAGGCGATTTCGCCGGGGACGTGGTTGACGCGGGTGAAGCCCAGGCCCTCGGCGTAGAAGGCGAGTGACGCCTCCACATCCCGCACCCCGAGGGTGATGGCGGTGATTCCGGGGCCGGTGGCGGAAGCGGTGATGGAAGTCATGGCGCTACGTTATGCCCGGTCAACGCCGGTTTCCAGAGGAGCGGGACCAAAACGTCGTACGGACTTCCTACCCTGATCTTGTTTAGAACATAGATTCGAATAGAATGGAGTGGTCGTCATGCCCTTGCGGATCCGCGGCCCCGTTCGTCGCATAGTGCCCCGCGGCCCACGTTGTTGTCCGGGGCGGTTTGGAGGTACCAGATGGGGCTTTTCACCCAGTCCGTCGACGTGGAGTGCAGCACCGCAGGCCTGCCGCTGCGCCTGCGCTGGCAGGGACGGGAATACCGGGTTGCCGCCGATCCCGTCCGCTGGTTTGAACGCCGGAAGTGGTGGGCCGAGGAGGTCCGGGCCGAACGCGGGCGGGGCCCGGGGCTCGTGGACCACGAAATCTGGCGCCTGCAGGTCCGCCTGGCCGGCAGGGGGCCGCTGCTCACCTTCGAGGTCTCCTGCGACGTGGAGACCGGCCGGTGGCGGCTCATCCGCATCCACGATGCCCTGCTGGAGAGCGCGTGAGCTTCACCCATCTGAACGTGGCTTCCGCGTTCAGCGCACACTACGGGGTCTCCTGGCCGCAGGACCTGGCCCTCCGGGCTGCCGCCGAAGGCGCCGAGGCCCTGGCCAACACCGAACGCGACGGCCTCTATGGCGCGGTCAAGCACCTCAAGGCCTGCCGGGAAACGGGCCTGGACCCGATACTCGGCGTGAACCTGGCCATCTTGGCACCGGCAGTTGATGCCACCCGGGGGCAGCGGAGCCGGGGGCGTCCACGCCTCCAGGTGCAGGGACGGGTCATCGTGCTGGCCAAGGGGAACTGCTCCGGTGCCGGATACCGCGCGCTGTGCCGGCTGGTGTCCCTGGCACACGAGGGGACCCCGGCGCACCGAGGGGCCACCGGCAAACCGGTCGGCGTGACCCCGGCAGAACTGGCCGGCTGCACCACCGACCCGGAGGATGGCACGGTGCTGGCCGTGTTGCTGGGACCGGATTCGGACGTCGGCCAGGCCGCCCTGCGACGTGATCCGTCCCGGACGCGCGCCGCCTTGGCCGGCTGGCTCGCACAGCTGGGCCGGGACGCGGTCTACGTGGAGCTGGTCACCCACCTGAATACCCCCGGCGATCGCCTCAGCAGCGCCCACGCCATCCGGATGCTCCGGGCCGCCCAGGCACTGCAGGTTCCGGCCGTCCTCAGCAACGCCGTGCGCTACGCCGACCCCGACGGCGCCGCCACCGCCGACGTGCTCGACTCGGCCCGTGCCCTGAGCTCGCTGGAAACGCTCACCGACCTGCAACCCAACGGCCAGGGATGGCTCAAGAGCCCGGCGCGGATGCAGGCGCTGGCCCGGGAAATCGCCCGGGAAGCGGGGGAGGGGGCACTGGCTTCCGACCTGCTGCGCCAGACCGGGGAGGTCGCCGACTGGGCCCGGATGGACCCGGTCGACGACGCCGGCTGGGGGATCCCGGTGGTGCCCGAGGCCAGCGTCATCGGGATCACCGGCCGCCCCGACACCGAACTCGCCGCCCGCTGCGAAGCCGGCATCACCCGGTTGCTGCCACACCAGGCACGCTCCCGGGACCTGCGGGACCGGCTCGAGCTGGAACTGGGGACCATCACCGACCTGGGATTCAGCACCTACTTCCTCACCGTCGCCGAGGTCAGCGCGATGATCGCCGGCATGGGGGTGCGCAATGCCGCCCGGGGATCGGGGGCCTCCTCACTGGTGAACTTCCTGCTGGGCATCAGCCAGGTGAACCCCCTGGCGCACGACCTGCTCTTCGAACGCTTCCTCTCCCGGGACCGCACGACACTGCCCGACATCGACATCGACGTCGAATCCGCAGAACGGCACCGGGTCTACGAGCACATCTTCGAGCGCTTCGGCTCCCAACGGGTGACCCTGATGAGCATGCAGAACAGCTACCGCGCACGCGGCGCGGTCCGCGATGCCGGGCAGGCGCTCGGCATGGAAGACGGCGAACTGGATGTCATCGCCAAGCAGCTGTGGCGCTTCTCTGCCCGCAACTTCCGCGAGGCCCTGGACGAGAAGCCCGAGCTGCGTCCCTTCGCCGAACGGATGGGCACCGAACGGCAGCTGGACCTGCTGGTGGACCTGACCGAGCGCCTGGACCGGCTTCCCCGGCACATCTCCATGCACCCGTGCGGGGTCATCCTCGGCGACAACACGCTGTTGGGCCGCACCCCGGTCCAGCCCAGCGGGCTCGGCCTGCCGATGAGCCAGTTCGACAAGCACGACATGGACCCGATGGGCATGCTCAAGCTCGACGTGCTGGGCGTGCGCATGCAGTCGGCGATGGCCTATGCGGTCTCCGAGGTCGTCAGGATCCACGGGAACGGCGAGGCGGTGGCACGGGCCGGTGCCCATCCGCCCGGTCCCGGCGGGACCTTGCCCGACTACGTGTTCGCCGACGGGACGATTGCCCTGGAGCGCGTGCCGCTGGATGACGAACCGACCTTCGAGCTGATCCGCACCACCGATACGCTGGGCTGCTTCCAGATCGAATCCCCGGGCCAGCGTGAACTGATCGGCAAGCTCGCCCCGCGCGAATTCAACGACCTGATCATCGACATCTCGCTCTTCCGGCCCGGGCCGATGAAGTCGAACATGGTCAAGCCGTACCTGGAGAACCGGCACGGTTTCGCCCCGGAGAACTACCCGCACCCCGACCTGAAACCCGCCTTGGCGGAAACCCACGGGGTCACCGTTTTCCACGAGCAGGTGCTGCGGATCTTCGACGTCATGACCGGATGCGGCCTGGCCAAGGCCGATGTGTACCGCCGCCTGCTGGGCAACGAGCAGGCCGAACCGCGGGTCGAGGAGCTCTACCGCGCCCGGGCGCTGGGGCGCGGCTATCCGCTGGAGGTGATCGATGCGGTCTGGGAGACGTTGAAGGCCTTCGGCTCCTTCGGGTTCTGCAAGGCCCACGGCGCGGCCTTCGCCGTGCCGACGTACCAGTCGGCATGGCTGAAGGCCCACCATCCGGAGGCCTTTCTCGCCGGCATCTGGGAACACGACCCCGGCATGTACCCCAAGCGCCTGCTCGTGGCCGAGGCCCGCCGGATGGGGATCCCGATCCTGCCGCTGGACATCAATCGTTCCGATGCCTCCTACCGGGTCGAAAAGGTGTCCGGCCTGCTGCCCCCGGCCACCGTCCCGCCGGTCTACCGGGCCCCGGGGACGATGTCGGCCGGCCGGCTGGGCATCCGGTTGAGCCTGAGCGGCATCCACGGGGTCTCGGGCACCGAGGTCAAACGGGTCGTGGCCGGCCAGCCCTACGATTCGCTCGCTGATGTGCGCGACCGCTCCGGGCTGAGCCGCTCCTCGTTGCGCACCTTCGCGGCCCTGGGGGCGTTCGACGGGCTCCAGCACGCGGTGGGGCGGGGGAACCGCGCCGACCTGGTGGCGCATCTCGCCACGCGGCCGCCCACGTCGCTGCCGCAACGGTACCGTCCGATCACCGGGCAGCTCCCGCTGCCGTTGGGGGACGTCGAACTCGGCGGCCTGGTGGTGGGGGAGGCCGAACCCGGCCTGGACGAGACCGTGCGCACCGAATTGGACCTCATGGCCGTGGATGCGAGCGGGCATCTCATGTCCTCGCATGCCCCGCTGTTGTCGAAACTGGGCACCACCCATGCCGAGGACCTGCTGGGGCTGCGCAACGGCACCGAGGTCCTGGTGGCCGGGGTCCGGGTGGCCACCCAGACCCCGCCGATGCGCGGTGGACGGCGGGTCGTGTTCATCTCGCTCGACGACGGCACCGGCTGCGTGGACTGCACGTTCTTCCACGAGGCCCAGCAGAACTCGGGCCCGCTGCTCTTTGCCACCCGCCTGCTGCTGGTGCACGGGATCACCCGCCGGACCGGACCGCGCGGCATCAGCCTGCAGGCATTGCAGGCCTGGGACCTGGCCGAGCACGCGTCGCTTCCCAGGCCCGGGCACCTCTCCGATCCCGCCCGGGTGAAGGCCTCCTTCACCCCGGCGGTGCGCACCGACCGCCAGGACGACGGCGGAACCAGGACATCGTCGCTGGCACGCCGGATGGAAGGGGAAGGCCTGGACCACCGTGGACCGGACGGCCTGCCGGAGGACTGGCCCGAGTTCGACGTCGGATGAGGCCCCGCCACATCAGTCCTGCCGATTGGGCCCCGGAACCAGGTAACCGGTCTCGTAGGCGAGCACCACGCACTGGACGCGGTCGCGAACATCCAACTTGCCGAGGATCCGGGCGACATGGGTTTTCACCGTCGCCTGGCTGAGGAACAACTTTGCCGCAATCTCCGTATTCGACGCTCCCCGCGCGAGCAAGGCGAAGACCTCGAGTTCGCGCTCGCTCAGCTCCGCCAGCTCCCGGGGAATCCCGGTCGCCGGAGGCGGGGCAGCCACGTACCGCTGGATCAACCGCTTGGTCAGACTGGGCGACAAGACCGCATCGCCCCGGGCCACCATCCGAAGGGCACCCAACATCTGGTCGCGGGGTGAATCCTTCAGCAGGAATCCGCTGGCTCCCGCCTGCATGGCCTCATAGACCAAGCTGTCAAGGTCGAAGGTCGTCAACACCAACACCCGCGCCTGAGACCCGGAAGCCACCAACCGCCGGGTGGCCTCGATGCCGTCCATCTGTGGCATCCGAAGGTCCATCAGGACCACGTCCGGGGAAAGTTCGGCGACTGCCCACAGGCATCCGCCCATTTTGGCATGCTCCCACGACCTCGATGTCCGGTTCCAACTCCAGGATCATGCGGAAACCGGTGCGGACGAGTTCCTGGTCGTCGCAGAGCAGGACCCGGATCATGCCAGCCCTCCGGCCAGCGGAATGTGCGCTACCAGGGAATAGCCCCCTGAACGTGACGGACCCGCTTCCACCACACCACCGGCGGTCTGGACACGTTCGCGGATTCCCAACAGGCCGTGTCCGGTGGAGAGCCTGTCAGCGCGCGCTTGGTAGCCGGAGGAGCCTTCATTGTGCACCTCGAGGCGCAATTCGGACCCCTCCTGGACGACCAGCACCCGCGTGGGGACGTTGCCCGCATGGTTGCGGACGTTTGTGAGGCCCTCTTGCAGGATCCGGAAGACGGCCAATTCGATGCCTGCCGGCATCCGGACCGGTGCGCGGATGGAGATCTCAACCGGTAGCCCCGCGCTGCGGAATCCCTCGACGAGGCCCGGTACGTCCTCCATGCCGCGTGTCGGCTGGAGCTGCGGGTCGGTGCCTTCGTCACGCAGGACCTGGAGCAATTGGCGCATGTCGGCCAACGCGTTCCGCGCGCTGGATTTGATGGCCAACATCGGAGCTGCCGCGCGTTCCGGCGCCCGGGCCAGCACCGCCTCCGCCGCATCCGACTGGATGGCGATCTCACTCAGGCTATGCGCCACGATGTCATGCAATTCGCAGGCGATGCGTGCCCGCTCCTCGACCACGGCGACCCGTGCCAGCTCCTGCTCGTGGGCCTCTGCCGCCATCGCCTGGCTGCGCCACTTGTGCGTCGCCCGTCCACAGAGCCACGCCCCTCCAAAAACCAGGGTGTCGAAGGCATAGTCGTTTCCGGAGACGAGCACTTCGCCGGTGAACTGGCCGCCCAACATGACGGCTAGGCCGGCCAGCGCGCCGCCCTCTCGTCTCTCTGCCCCGACGGTGTACGCGACGACCAGGAATACCAGTAGGGACCAGAGGGTGGCAGAGGGGCTTCCGGTGGCCAGGGCCTGGACGATGGAGAGAAGCACCACGAGCGATGCAACGCACAAGGGGAATCGTGTGCGCAGGGCGAGCGGTAGGGTGCTGGCGATGGCGACCGGAAGGGTCACGGCCAGGGGTTCTTCCTGGACGGCACCGGTGAGCAGACCGCCGACGGCAAACACAGCCAGCGCGCCAGTCAGGAGAACGTCGGTGGCGGGCAGCGGTCCAAGCATGCGTGGCGGCATCTTGCGTGACATGGCCTGATACTAGGACCGGTCCGGGGACCGGACAACAGTATCCCGGGTGACGCGGGTAGGCCGTGCGGATGGGTGGAATCGCCCGGACGGGCGATGCGGCTGGTGGGCACGTTTGGGCACGCTGTGGACATGAAAAACTCCAGATTCACGCAGATCGCCGCAGCCGGACTCTTGCTCGGCCCCGTCCTCTTCTCACTGGCCGACGTCTTCCGCCGGCTCGTCGAACCTGCGGACGCCACATCGGGGACGTCCATCGCCGATGCCGTCGGTCAACACCAGACCCTGTGGCTTGCTGCCGCGCTGCTCAGCTTGCTGGCCTCGCTGTGCATCCTCCCAGGAGTGGCAGGCGTGGTGGCCGTCGCCCGGGGCAGAGGGCGCCGCACGACATTGACCGGCGCCATCTTGCTCGGCATCGGAGCCGTCGCGTGCGTGGGACACGCCGTGGCCTTTTACGCCAGCTACGCCATCTATTCGTCGGCCTCGACGCCGTCGGCCGCTGTTCAAGCGCAGGACGATGCCTCGGAGCGGTACCCGCTGCTCATCGTCTTGGTGGTGCTGTTCATGGTCGGGATGATGTTCGGGACGCTCACCCTGCTGGTCGGCCTGTGGCGGGCACGCCGGGTGCCGTTTTGGGCCGTGATCGCAGCACTCGCCTTCGTCGTCTGCGGATCCACAGACGGGGCCGTGGCCGGACTCGTTGGCCTCGTTGCGGCGATGGCTGCCTTCACCCCGGCAGCGCTGTCGATTAGCGGGACGCGGCTCTCGAGGCGCCGCGCGGCACGTCCGACTCCGGCCTGACGCCGAGCCGGGGCGGTGTCGGGCCTGTCCTGGATCGCACGCCGGCCAGCGGGAGAACGTCGACTACTACAGCACGGTAAAGCCCGCCGGCAGGGGACGCCGCCCGGTGGCAGCCAGGAGGAGGTCGCCGGTCTGGCCGCCCCGCACCGCCAGTTGCCCGGCCAGCGCCAGGGCCTCGAGGGCAGCATCCGGCGGCACGTCCAGCGACCGCTCCACGGCGGCGGCAAGGTCGCAGGTATGCACGACCAGCTCGAAGGTCCGGGTGGGCAGGTAGTCCGCCAGGTACATGCCGCCCACCGGGGTGCCGACCAAGATGTCCGCACCCGCGGCATTGATCCTGGCCACAACGCGCCCCACCAGCTCCGACACGCTGGCGACGATGTCCGCGCCGAGGGCCGCCCCGGCGTCGCGTCCGCGTTGGGCGACGTCGGCGGCACGTGCCAACGAGGTCGAGGCGGCGGCGAAGTACCCGGCCGCCGAGTCGACGTCGACCGAGCCGGGAGGCGTGTCGAGGTAGCCGTCCACCGTGACCAGTGCGCGGCTGGTGTGCCCAATGAGGTCGCGCACGGTCCACACGCCCAGCCCGGGGTCCTCCCACCGTCCGTTGGCGCCGCGGACGGTTTCGGCGAACCAAGCGGCCGCCGCTCCGAAGGCACGTTGGCTGCTGGCCCAGGTTTCCCCGCTCATGCCGCCACCGTATCGAGGCCGCCCCGGATCCTGCTCGTCATGGCAGGAGGATACCCAAGCCGATCTCCGGCAGCCAGAGCAGCCTCACCGGCCTAGGTCAATTGGTTCGGTGGCGAAGGAGTCCGTTAAGCTGGATCCCGGCTGGCTGTGGTCACCGTATGCCACAAGTCATGAAGCCCCCAACGAACCAGGAGACCAACGTGTCAGAGCAGATCACCCTCAATGTCGACGGCGAACAGCGAGAGGTGGCTGCGGGCACTACCGGTGCCGAACTGTACTTCGACGACCGCGCCGTCGTCGTCATGCATGTCGACGGGGTCCTGCAGGACCTCTCCCGCGAGCTGGTGGCCGGCACCGTCGTCGAACGGGTCACCATTGACTCCCCGGCGGGGCTCGAGGTGCTGCGCCACTCCACCGCCCACGTCATGGCCCAGGCCGTCCAGCAGCTGCGCCCGGACGCCAAGCTCGGCATCGGCCCCTACATCACCGATGGCTTCTACTTCGATTTCGACGTTGACGAGCCCTTCACGCCCGAGGACCTGAAGACCCTTGAGAAGATGATGCTCAAGATCGTCAACCAGAACCAGAAGTTCGCCCGCCGCGTGGTCACCGAGGACGAGGCGCGCCAGGCCATGGCCGACGAGCCCTACAAGCTCGAGCTGCTCGGCAAGTCCTCCAGCGCCGACGAGGTCGGCGAGGGTGCCAGCATCGAGGTCGGCGCCGGCGAGATCACGATCTACGACAACGTCGACCGCAAGTCGGGGGACATCGTCTGGTGCGACCTCTGCCGCGGCCCGCACCTGCCCAACACCAAGCTGATCTCCAACGCCTTCGCCCTGACGCGCACGGCCGCCGCCTACTGGCTGGGCAACGAGAAGAACAAGCAGCTCCAGCGCATCTACGGCACCGCGTGGCCCACGAAGGCGGACCTGAAGGCCTACCAGGAGCGCCTGGCCGAGGCCGAGCGCCGCGACCACCGCAAGCTTGGCGCCGAACTGGACCTGTTCTCCTTCCCCGACGAACTCGGGTCCGGTCTGCCGGTCTTCCACCCCAAGGGCGGCATCATCCGTCGGGCCATGGAGGACTACTCGCGCCAGCGCCATGAGGAGGCCGGCTACGAGTTCGTCTACACTCCGCACATCACCAAGGGGCACCTCTACGAGGTCTCCGGGCACCTGGACTGGTACCGCGACGGCATGTTCCCCCCGATGCACGTCGACGAGGAGCTCAACGAGGACGGGTCGGTGCGCAAGCCCGG
>Ga0134125_10005541_pt1 | contig 14320 bp, 14 predicted proteins | sample KB31751_FD_96464 | JGI IMG/M metagenome (GOLD analysis project Ga0134125, IMG submission 96464) | Terrestrial soil microbial communities with excess Nitrogen fertilizer from Kellogg Biological Station, Michigan, USA - KB3-175-1 | ecosystem: Environmental > Terrestrial > Soil > Unclassified ... | reverse complement strand
TACGGCGGCTCCTGCTTCCCCAAGGACGTCTCGGCGCTGAAGATGCTGGCTGGTAACACGGGCTACCACTTCCAGCTGTTGACTTCGGTGATCGAGGTCAACGAGCTACAGAAGCGCCGCGTGGTCGGCAAGCTGGAGAAGCACCTCGGCTCGCTGATCGGCAAACGGGTGGCGCTCCTCGGCCTCGCCTTCAAGCCCGACACCGACGATATGCGCGAAGCCTCCAGCCTGGTGCTGGCGGCGCGGCTGCAGGGCGAGGGCGCCGAGGTCGTCGCCTACGACCCGGTGGCGGCGGAGCGCGCCGGCGAGATGCTGACCTCGGTCGAGATGGCCGACTCGGCGATGGCGGCGCTGGAGGGTGCCGATGCCGCGGTGCTGGTCACCGAGTGGGCCGAGTTCCGCGAGCTCGACTGGGCTGCGGCCGCGGCCGCGATGACCCGCCCGATGATCGTCGACGGGCGCAACTTCCTCGACCCGGCAGCGCTCGCCGCGGCGGGCTTCGAATACGAGGGCATCGGCCGCCAGGTCGCGAATGACCGGCGCATGTCTGCGTCCTCGGTCGCTCGCGTGCAGAGCACGCCACACTCCCTGCGTCCTTGACCTGCTTGGTCCTTCACGCCCTGGCGCGGACGTGCAAGCGATAGTCCTCGTGGGAGGGGAGGGGACGCGCCTGCGTCCGCTCACCGACGAGGTGCCGAAGCCGGCGCTGACGTTGGTCGATCGCCCCTTCCTCGCCTACATGGTCGAGTGGCTCGGCGTCCACGGGGTGACCGAGGCGGTGCTCGCCTGCGGCTTCCTGCCCGACCAGCTGCGCGAGGCGCTCGGCGACGGCGAGCACCGCGGCGTCAAGCTCACCTACGTGACCGAGCCGGAGCCGCGCGGCACGGCGGGGGCGATCCGGTTCGCCGCCGAAGCGCTCGGCGACCGGCTCGAGGGCCGCTTCCTCGCGCTCAACGGCGACGTCCTCACCGACCTCGACCTGACCGCCCTGCTGCGCCACCACGAGGAGCGCGGGGCGCGGGCGACGATCGGCCTCTACGGGGTGGAGGACTCCTCCTCCTTCGGCCTGGTCGAATGCGACGCGGTGGGCGTCGTCCAGGACTTCCGCGAGAAGACCGGCGAGGCGGTGCCGGGGGCGATCAACGCGGGCGCCTACGTGCTCGAGCGCGAGGTACTCGACCTGATCCCGGCCGGGCGCGAGTTCTCGATCGAGCGCGAGATCTTCCCACGCCTGGTCGGCGACGGGCTCTGCGCCTTGCCGCTGAGTGGGTACTGGATGGACATCGGCGTCCCCGAGCGTTACCTGCAGGCCACCTGGGACATCCTCGAGGGGAGGGTGGACACCGGTGTGCGCCCGACCGCGCCCGGGCTCTTCGTCGGCGCCGGCTGCTCGGTCGCCGAATCGGCCCGGATCGGCCCGCGCGCGGTGGTCTCGCGCGGGTGCACGGTGGGGGCCGAGGCCTCGATCGCCGGTTCGGTTCTGCTCGAAGGCGCGACGATCGGCGAGGGCGCGGCGATCAGCGACTCGATCATCGGCGAGCACACCGTGGTCGCACCAGGCGCCCGGGTGGACGGCGCCACGGTCGCCGCGCATGAGAGAGTTGGCGCCGAGTGATGATCGACGACGTCCTCGGCATCCCCGACCAGCTTCGCGACGCGCTCTGGCGGATCGAATCGGCTCGCCTCGAGGCGGCGCCCTCGGCAGGCCTCTTCGTCTGCGGGATGGGCGGCTCGGCGATCGGTGGCGACCTCGCCGCGGCAGCCCTCGGCGACCGGCTGACCGGGCCGATGCTGACCGTGCGCGGCTACGCGCTACCGAGCTGGGCGACGCCGGAGTGGACGGTCCTCTGCTCCAGCTACTCGGGCGAGACCGAGGAGACGCTGGCCTGCCTGGAGGCGGCCGAGGCGCTCGGCGCCCGACGCCTGGTGGCGAGCATCGGCGGGCCGCTGGTCGAGCGGGCGCGGGAGACCGAGGTGCCGGTGGTCGGCCTGCCGGGGATCTTCCAGCCCCGCGCCGCCGTCGCCTACATGGTCGTGGTCGCCGCCGAGGTCGCCTCGCTGGCGGGGGTGGGGCCGCGTGTCCACACCGAGATCGACGCGGCCGCCGCCTTCCTCACCGAGCAGACCGAGTCGCTGCGCCGGCAGGCGAGCGAGATCGCGGCCTTGATCGCAGGCGCCGTGCCGGTGATCTACGGCTCCGACCTGACCGCCCCGGTGGCCCGCCGCTGGAAGACGCAGGTCAACGAGAACGCCAAGTTCCCGGCCTTCTGGGGCGAACTTCCCGAGGCCGATCACAACGAGATCCTCGGCTGGGCCGGCGCGGCGGGCGACGAGCGTTCGGCGGCGATCTTCCTCGAGGACCGCGACCAGCACCCGCGCGTGGCGCGCCGCTTCGAGCTGACCTCGGCCTCGATCCAGCCGGGTGCGGCGGCGGTGGCACGGATCGAGACGATGGGGGAGACCCGCCTCGAGCGGCTCCTCTGGACGGTGATGCTGGGCGACCTGGTCTCGCTCGAGCTGGCCCGGCAGCGCGGCGTGGACCCCGACCCGGTCGAGGCGATCGACCGCTTCAAGGAGGAGATGGGATGAGGGCGATGGTCCTGGCGGCAGGGCTCGGCACGCGGTTGCGGCCGATCACCTTCGATATGCCGAAGCCGATGGTGCCGGTGCTGAACCGGCCGGTGATGGAGCACATCCTGCGCCTGCTGGCGCGGCACGACTTCACCGAGACGATCGCCAACCTGCACTGGTTCCCGGACCTGATCGAAGAGCACTTCGGCGACGGGTCATCGTGCGGCGTGTCGCTCAGCTACTCGAAGGAGGAGGCACTTCTCGGGACCAGCGGCGGGGTGCGGAACGTGGCCGACTTCCTCGGCGAGGAGTTCCTGATCATCTCCGGCGACGCGCTCACCGACATCGACCTGACCGCGATGCGGGAGTTCCACGAGAGCCACGACGGGATCGCCACGCTGGCGACCAAGCGGGTCACCGACACGAGCCAGTTCGGCGTCGCGATCACCGACTCGGCGGGACGCATCAGTGGCTTCCAGGAGAAGCCGGACCCGAGCGAAGCGCTCTCCGACCTCGCCAACTGCGGCATCTACATGTTCCGCAAGGAGATCTTCGACTACTTCCCCGCGCCGGGGACCAGCAAAGCCGTCAAGGAGAGCGACCCGGAGGGCTTCGCCGACTGGGCGATGGACGTCTTCCCCCGCCTCCTGGAGAGCGACGTGCCGTTCTACTCGCACGAGATCGACGCCTACTGGAACGACATCGGCAACCTGGCGGAGCTGCGCGAAAGCACCGTCGACGCGCTGACCGGGGCGGTCCAGGTCGAGCAGGTGGGGGAGATCGTCGACGGCTACCGCAACGGCGAGCCGAAGGGCGACGAGGGCAAGCTCGAAGGCCCGGTCCTGCTCGGTCCCGGTTGCGAGATCGGCGAGGACGTGCGGATCGACGGGCCCGCTGTGATCGGGGACGGCGCGAGGATCGGCACCGGGAGCAGGCTGCGGGACGTGATCGTCCTGCCAGGGGCCGAGCTGCCGGCGGGATCGGTGCTGATCGGCGCGATCCTGGGCGCTCGCGGCTAGTTCGAAGATTTGACTTTTCGCGCACCACGCGTGCGCATTTCCCGGGCAGGGTCGAATGCGTGCACCTGCTTCAGATCGCCGCCGGGATACTTACGCCGCCGCTCTGCGCCGCTTGTGGGCGAGGCTGTCGGGCGGAGGCCGTGCTCTGCACGAGGTGCTCGCGCGGATTGGCGGCGGCGAGGCCACTCGTGGCGGGCGGGCCGCAGGGAATCGACCGAGCCTGGTCCTCGGCGCCGCATGACGGCGTCGCCCGGGCGCTCGTCGGGGCGCTGAAGTTCAGGCGTCTGCTGCCGGTGGCGGGCGTGATGGCGGAGCGGATGCACTGGCTGGTGCCCGGCCATCTGCTCGGCGGAGCCGTGGTCGCCGTCCCACCGGCCGCGGCTCGCCGCCGGCGCCGCGGCTTCGACCCGGCCGGCGAGTTGGCGGCGGCGCTGGCGGCGAGGCTCGGAAGCGACGTCGCCTCCTGCCTCGCCCGCCGCGGCTCGGGGCACCAGGTCGGCCGCCGCCGCGCCGAACGCATCCGCCACCCGCCGAGGATCGAGGCCGTGGCGCCCGCCCCCCGCAGCGTCCTCCTCGTCGACGATGTCCTCACCACCGGCGCCACTCTCACCGCGTGCGCCCAGGCCCTACGCGCCGCGGGCGCGCGCCGCATCGTCGCCGTCACCTTCACCCGCCGCCTCTAGGCGCGCGAGCGTCACAAAGCGGTGCGCGCCTCCGGCACGCCGGTGCACTTGGCCACATCAGGGTGTGGCCAAGTGCACCGGCGGCGGGATGGCTCCGTCGAGGCGCTCGGCCGGGCCGCCAATCCCTCCTAGGTCGCCGGCCGTCCCCGCATCTGGCCCATCACCCGCCGCGTCACCTTCCGCTTGCGCAGCATTTCGCGATGTTTCTTCACCTGCCGCCCCACATCTTCGGACAGCTTGTGGATGCTCAGGGCCATCTCAGGCGAGGCCTCGCGTGCGTGCAGGGTGGCCCCTTTCAGGCGCACCGTCGCCTCTGCGACCTGGCAGTCGGAGATCGAGGGGTTGCGCTCTTCGTAGAGCACCACCTCCAACGTCGCTAAGCCCGATACCTGTTTCCCCAAGCGGTTGAACCTTTTGTTCACCAACTCACGCAGGTCGTCCGTCATCTCGACGTTCCGTCCCCGAATCTCAATCCGCATGAGCTACCTCCTTGTGGGTATCGAGCACCGATCGTACGCTGCTCGCCAGTCGGCGGCAAGGGGTGGACCGCTACTCTTGAGCAATGCCCGCAATGGACCTTGTCACCAAGGCTCTGCGCGCGGGGGAGGGGCGCAAATTCAAGGCCTACCAGAAGCGCGCGGAGGCGATCAACCGATACGAGCCGGAGATGGAAGCCCTCTCCGAGGAGGAAATCCGCGCCGAGGCGGACGAACTGCGCCGGCGCGCCCGCGACGGCGCCTCGCTCGACGACCTGCTGCCGGAGGCATTCGCGCTCTGCCGTGAGGCCTCGCGCCGCAGCACCGGCCAGCGGCATTACGACGTCCAGTTGATCGGCGGCATGGTGCTCCACGACGGGGCGATCGCCGAGATGAAAACCGGCGAGGGGAAGACGCTCACCGCGACCCTGCCGGTCTTCCTCAACACCTTGAAGGGCGACAGCGTCCACGTCGTCACCGTCAACGACTACCTCGCCCGCCGCGACTCGGAATGGCTGTCGCCGATCTACGAGGCGCTCGGGGTCAGCGTCGCCGCTCTCCAGGACGGCGACGACCCGGCGACGCGCCGGATCAAATACGCCTGCGACGTCGTCTACGGCACCAACTCCGAGTTCGGCTTCGACTACCTGCGCGACAACATGTCCCAGTCGCTGGAGGAATGCGTCCAGCGCGGCCACGACTTCGCCGTCGTGGACGAGGTCGACAACATCCTCATCGACGAGGCGCGGACGCCCTTGATCATCTCCGGGCGCCCCGAAGAAGCGGCGCAGACCTACTACACGTTCGCCCGCCTGGCGAAACAGATGGTCGGCGTGCCGCACAAAGAGAAGCTGAAAAGCCTCGGTGAATCGAAAGACACCTCCGAGGCCGAGTACGACTACGAGTACGACGAAAAACACAAGACCGTCGCGCCGACCGAGGCGGGGGTGAAGAAAGCCGAGGAATTCCTCGACATCGAGAACCTCTACCTCGGCGAACACGGCAGCCTCGTCAACCACCTGGTCCAGGCGCTGAAGGCCGAGGCGCTCTACAAAAAGGACGACGACTACGCGGTGATCGACGGCGAGGTGATGATCATCGACGAGTTCACCGGCCGCATCCTCGAGGGGCGGCGCTGGTCGGAGGGCCTGCACCAGGCCGTCGAGGCGAAGGAAGGCGTGGCGATCCGCGAGGAGAACCAGACGCTCGCCACGATCACCCTGCAGAACTACTTCCGCCTCTACGACAAGCTCTCCGGGATGACCGGTACCGCCCTCACCGAGGCGACCGAGTTCATGAAAATCTACGAGATGCCGGTGGTCGAGATCCCGACCAACCAGCCGATGGTCCGGCTCGATCAGAACGACCAGATCTTCAAGACGAAAGACGGCAAGTGGCAGGCGGTGATCGACGAAATCGTCAGCCGCCACCAGCAAGGTCAGCCGGTGCTGGTCGGGACCGTCTCGGTCGAGGTCTCGGAGATGATCTCCGGGGCGCTGAAACGCGACGGCATCCAGCACGCGGTGCTGAACGCGAAACCCGAGCACGCCGAACGAGAGGGCGAGCTGATCGCCCAGGCGGGTCGCAAGGGCGCGGTGATGATCGCCACCAACATGGCGGGACGCGGCGTCGACATCAAGCTCGGCGGGGACCCCGAACACCTGGCGATCGCCGCGCTGAAGAAACAGGGGATCACCCACGGCGACGAGGGCTATGAGGAGGCCTTGGCGGAGAAGACCGAGGAGCTGAAGCCGCAGTGCCAGGCCGAGGCGGAGGAGGTCCGCGAGCTCGGCGGCCTCTTCATCTGCGGCACCGAGCGCCACGAGTCGCGTCGCATCGACAACCAGCTGCGCGGCCGCTCCGGCCGTCAGGGTGACCCGGGCGAGTCGCGCTTCTTCCTCTCCGCCGAAGACGACGTGATCCGCCTCTTCGCCGGCGATCGGATCTTCAAAATCCTCGACCGCCTCGGGCCGGTCGACGACGACGGGACCGAAGTGCCGCTCGAGGCGAAGATGCTGACGAAAACCGTCGAGAACGCGCAGAAGAAGGTCGAGGAACAGAACTTCCTGATCCGCAAACGCGTGCTCGAGTACGACGACGTGATGAACGAGCAGCGCCGCGTGGTCTACAAATACCGCCGCGAGATCCTCGAAGGCCGCGACATCTCCGAGAATGCGCGCGAAGAGCTCGAAGGGGTGATCGAGCGGCTGGTCGAGGAGTACACCGCCAGTGATCTGCTGGAGGAGTGGGACCTCGCCGAGCTGGAGACGCAGCTGCGCCAGATCTGGCCGATCAGCGTCGATGTCTCCCAGCTGGCACCGGAGACGGTCGACCGCGAACGCCTCAAAGACGACCTCGACGAGGACGCGATGGCGGCCTACGACGAGCGCGAAGACAAACTCGGCGAGGAGCTGATGCGCCACCTCGAGCGCTCGATCCTGCTGAACGTGATCGACAATCGCTGGCGCGAACACCTCTTCGACATGGACTACCTGCGCGAGGGCATCCACCTCCGCGGCTTCGCCCAGATCGACCCGCTCGTGGCCTACAAAAACGAGGGCTTCACGATGTTCGAAGACCTCATGCACTCGATCTGGGAGGAGTTCTCGAAACTCGTCTTCCACGCCGAGATCGAATTCACCGAAGCGCCCGGGGGCAACGGCAACGGCGGCGGCTTCGAAGCGGGGACCGACCGGCAGGCGCTCGATTACTCGGGCGGCACCGCCGAGGCACAGCCTTCGGCGCTCGAACAGGTCGCGATGGCGGCCGGTGCCGGTGCCGGGACCGCGACCGCGGGCGGCGCCGTCGACCTGGCCGCCTCGCGGCAGGTCGGGCCGAACGGCGGCGGCCAGGACGTGGTCGAGACGGTGGTCAAAGACGACCACGACAAAATCGGCCGCAACGACCCCTGCTGGTGTGGCTCCGGCAAGAAGTACAAGAAGTGTCACGGCGCCTGAGGGCGCATGACCGATCCCATCCGCGAGTTCATCCGCGCCTTCAACGAGCGCGATCTCGATGCCTTCGTGGCGACCCTCGATCCCGAGGTCGAACTGCACTCGATGAAGGAAGGGCTGCTGAAGGGCCCCGATGCGGCCCGGCGGTGGGCGACGCGCAAGCGTGGCGGGGTGCAGCAGACGATCGACCTCGAGCGGCTCTACGAGGGCGGCACCGAGGGGGACGGCGGCCGCGCCGTCGCCCTGATCATGCGCCGCTGGCACTGGGACGACGACGAAGGGGAGTTCGCGGGCGAGGACGAGATGGCCTGGGTCTTCGAGCTGCGGGGGCGCCGAATCCGCTCCTGGCGCCCGTTCGAGGACCGCGAGGAGGCCCTCCGCCTGGCCGGGTTCCCGCCCAGGTAAGGTTGGGTCATGGCCGATGCCGCGCAGAAAGAGCCCGTAGCGCCGCGAATCGCCGCTGTCCGCGAGCAGCTGTCCCTGCTCTCGGACTACCTTTGACCCGGCCGGCCTAGAGCGGGAATCCGGCGAGCTCGAGGAGGAGATGGGGCAGCCTGGCTTCTGGGACGACCAGGACGCCGCCGCCCGCACCTCCGCTGCCCACGCCCGCGCCCAACGCCGGCTGGAGATGTTCCGTGGCCTCGAGTCCGACATCGCCGAACTTGATGACCTGGCCGAGCTGGCCGAGGAAGACGAGGAGATCGAGAGCGAACTGGAGGGGCAGCTGGCTACGATCGAGGCACGGTTGGCCGAGCTCGAAGAGGCGCGCCTCTTCAGCGGTGAGTACGACGCCGGCGACGCGGTCGTCACCGTCCATGCGGGGGCGGGCGGCACCGACTCCCAGGACTGGGCCGAGATCCTCCTGCGCATGTACCTGCGCTGGGCCGAACGGCGCGGCTTCGACGTCGAGATGGCGGAGGCCTCGCCGGGTGAGGAGGCCGGGCTGAAGTCGGCCACCTTCATCGCCCGCGGCGAGAACGCCTACGGGCTCTTCGCCGCCGAGCGCGGGGTCCACCGGCTGGTCCGGATCAGCCCCTTCGACTCCTCCGGGCGCCGCCACACGAGCTTCGCCCAGGTCGATGTGGGGCCGCTGGTCGAGGGCAACGTCGAGGTCGACATCGACGACTCGGACCTGCGGATCGACACCTATCGAGCCTCCGGCGCCGGCGGCCAGCACGTCAACAAGACCGACTCGGCGGTGCGGATCACCCATATCCCGACCAACACCGTCGTCCAGTGCCAGAACGAGCGCTCGCAGACCCAGAACAAGGCCGTCGCGATGCAGCTGCTCAAATCGAAGCTGATCGAGCTGGAGGAGCGCAAACGCTCGGAGGAGCTGGCGAAGGCGCGCGGCGAGGTCAAAGACGTCGCCTGGGGCTCGCAGATCCGCTCCTACGTCCTGCACCCGTACACGATGGTCAAGGATCATCGCACCGAGCACGAGGTCGGTGACGTCAACCGCGTCCTCGACGGCGACATCGACGGCTTCGTCCGCGACTACCTGGAGAAAACCGCCGCCTCGTCGGCGAGTTAGTGCGTAGGCATGGCTCCGCTGGTCACCGTCGAACGTCCCGCGAACGGTGATCCTGAGGGCCTTCTGGTCCTGCACCACGGCCGCGGCACCGACGAGAACGACCTGCTCGGGCTGGCCGACGCGCTTGACCCGGCAGGGCGGCTGCGGGTCGTCTCGGCGCGCGGACCGCTGACCGTCCCCGGCTGGCCGGGCTTTCACTGGTACCTGGTGCCGAGGGTCGGCTACCCCGACCGGGCGAGCTTCGACGCGGCGCGGGAGGCGCTCGGCGAGCTCCACGACCGGCTCTGGGAGGAAAGCGGCGTCGGGCCGGATCGAACCGTGCTCGGCGGCTTCTCGATGGGCGCGGTGATGAGCCACGCGATGGCCTGGAGCGAGGACCGGCCGGCGGTCGCCGGGGTGCTCGCCTTGAGCGGCTTCGTCCCGACCGTGCCGGGCTGGCGGCCGAGCTTCGAGGATCGGCGGTCGACGCGCGCCTTCATCGCGCACGGCGACGCCGACCCGGTGATCGAGGTCGGCTTCGGTCGCGCCGCCCGCGACCTGCTCGTCGCCGGCGGGATCGATGTCACCTACAGGGAGTCGAGCGTGGTCCACACGATCGACCCGGCGACGGTGCCGGTCGCCGCCGGTTGGCTGGTGGCGACCGTCGGGCCGGCTTCTTAGTCGACCCGCTGCGTGTAGACGCGGGCGTTGCCGACCGGGTGTTTCGCCTTCAGCTGCTGTTCGAGCATCGTGCCGCAATAGCCGGGGGTCTTCGCCGCGCGCAGGGCGACGTCGAACTCCGTCGCCTTGGTCGCCCGTTCCATCACCGCGTCAGTGACCTTGGTGGTGAGGCGGAGGACGCCCTTCTTGCCCAGGTGCTTGGTCGCGTCGTCGATCTTCAGACTGCCTTTGCCGTCTTTCAGCCTCAGATCGAGGGAGACCGTCGCGGGCTTGTAGGTCAGGTAGCGGACCGTCAGCTGGACGCGGTTCGAGCTCGGCAGCGTGGCGATCGACGATTCCGCGCTGCGCACCCGGCACTCTTCCGGGGCGGTGACAGCCGCGCCGTTCCTCTTCGCGGTTTCTTCTTCACATTCTTCGACTTCGAATTCTTCGTCTTCTTCAGATTCTTCTTCTTCGAATTCGAAGATGCCTTCGGTGGCTTCGCATTCTTCGGCGCCTTCGCCTTCGCCTTCGAATTCTTCGTCGTCTTCGGTTTCGGCGGCGCGGAGGGCGAGGTGGGAGATGGTCTTCGAGGGCACCGGCGCGGCCGTCGCGGCAGCCTGTGCGAGCGTCGGCATGACGATGAGCGTGAGGAGCAGGGTCAGCGGGGGGACGAGGAAGGAGCGCTTCATGCCCCCTGGATCGGCGCTTTGCAGGAGGCGGTTTACTCAGCTAGACGTTTGATCGATTGTCGACAGGCAATTTTCGCGGCCGACGCACGGGATGTCCCGGATTCCGCTCACGATCAGGCTTGCCGCTCCAGGCTCAGGAGCTCTTGCTTCATCTCCAGGCCGCCGGCGTAGCCGCCGAGGCTGCCGTCGCTGCGCAGCACCCGGTGGCAGGGGACGACCAGCGGGATCGGGTTTCGCGAGCAGGCCGAGCCCGCGGCGCGAACCGCCCGCTCGTTCCCCGCCGAGCGGGCGAGGTCGGTGTAGGTACGGGTCTCGCCGTACGGGATCGCGGCGATCCCCTGCCGGGCGCGCAGCAGGAAACCGTGGCTGAGCTGCCAGTCGATCGGCAGCTCGAAGTCGTGCCGGCGGCCGGCGAAATAGTCCTCCAGCTCGCGCCGCTCCTCGTCGAGGCCGCCGGGCGTCTCGATGACCCGTGGCGAGATCCGCCCGGCCAGGTCGACGAGCAGCTCCTGGGCGTCCTCGTTCGGCAGGCCGATCCGCACCAGCCCGCGCGGCGTCCTCGCCACCAGCAGGGTGCCGAACGGAGAGTCGACGGTCGCGTAGGCGACGTCCAACAGGCCCTCCGCGGCGGCCCGCTCGCGCAGGGCCTCGATCGATTTCTTCATGCCTCGGGTCTCCATCGTCGGCGTCATGCCAGCTCCTTTCGCAGTCGTTTCAGTCCCTCGTGCAGGCTGCGGCGCGCCGCCGCCGGCGAGCAGCCGAGCGCGGTGGCGATCTCCTCGTGGGGGAGGTCCGAGGCGAAACGCAGCGTCACGGCCGCCCGTTGCTTCGGCGGCAGCCCCGCCACCGCCGTCCAGACCGCGTCGTCGGCCGGATCTGGATCGAAGACCGGCTCCTCGCGCACCGCGGCGACCGGCACCGGCGCCCGGCCGCGGGCCCGGTGATGGTCGATCGCCTTGCGGTGGGCGATGGTGACGAGCCAACCGCGCAGGTTGCGCGCGTCGCGCAGGCCGGGATAGGCCCGCAGGGCGGCGAGGAAGGTCTCCTGAAAGGCGTCCTCGGCACCCTCGCGGCCGACCGCACCGCGCAGCACCGCCATCACCGCGGTGGCGTGTTCGTCGATCAAGGTCTGGAACGGGGGTAGCTCGGCCATCAGGAATCCAACGCCCTAAGTCTCGCGGACGTGAGATTCGCCCCCTCGCACTTCACTAGGGTGGCCGGGTGGCCGCAATTACCGCCGAGGAGATGCGCGAGCTGATCGCCCGGGCGCTGGCCGAGGACCTCGGCGACGGCGACGTCACCGGCGAGGCCACGGTTCCGGCCGAGCGGACCGCGACCGCGCGGATCGTGCAGAAAGCGCCGGGGGTGGTCTTCGGGCTCGACCTGGTGGTCGAGACCATGGCCCAGACCGGGGTGGAGGAGGTCGAGACCCTGGTCGCCGAGGGCGAGTGGGGCCAGGAGCTGCCGATCGTGGTGTTGACCGCCCGCGGGACCGCCCGCTCGATCCTCGCAGCCGAGCGGACCTCCCTGAACTTCCTCGCCCACCTCTCGGGCGTCGCGACGCTGACCGCGCGCTATGTCGAGGCGGTCGCCGGGACGAACGCGAAGATCCTCGACACCCGCAAGACCACCCCGGGCCTGCGCAAGCTGGAGAAGGCGGCGGTCGCGGCGGGGGGCGGCACCAACCACCGGATGGGCCTCTTCGACGCCTTCCTGATCAAGGAGAACCACATCGCCGCCGCCGGGAGCATCCCGAGGGCGGTCTACGCGGCGCGCCAGGCTCACCCGGAGCTGCCGGTCGAGGTCGAGGTGGGCAACCTCGACGAGACCGCCTACGCGCTCGGCACCGGCGCCGACCAGCTCCTGCTCGACAACATGGACCCGCCGACGCTGCGGGCCGCGGTCGAACTCCGCGACGCCAACTCGCACGACGGCGGCAAGCCGACCCTGGAGGCGTCCGGCGGGGTCAACCTGGAGACCGTCCGGGCCGTGGCCGAGACCGGCGTCGATTTCATCTCCGTCGGCGCCCTGACCCACTCCGCCCCGGCTCTCGACTTCTCGCTGCTGCTCAGCGCCGACTGAGCTACTTCAAGAGTTTCGACAACCGTCGGTCTTTGAGGACGCGGCCGCCGGTCTGCTCTTTCGGGCAGTAGTTCATCTGGTGTTCGGAGAAGAAGACGGCCTCGATCGTCGTGCCGCAGCGCGGGCAGGGCTCACCCTCGCGCTTGTGGACCCGCAGCGGCATCGGGACCTTGTCGGGCAGCTCGGGGCCGATCGTCTGCTCGTAGTGGTCGATCGCATCGCCGAGGACGTGCAGCGCCGCGTGGAGCTGCCCGACCTCCGCCGCGCCCAGTTCGGTGCCTTTCTTGAACGGTGAGAGGCGCGCCTCCCAGAGGATCTCGTCGACCCAGGAGCGGCCGATCCCGCTGATGTCTTTCTGGTGGCGCAGGAGAGGGTGGAGGTGGCGCGGCTTGTCGATCGCCGCGACGAACTCCTCGAGCGGCGGCGCCGGCCACGCTTCCGGCCCCAGGGTCGCCACCATCTCGTCCTCGTCGACCTCCGCGCTCGGCAGCAGCTTCGCCCAGGCCCGCTGCTTGGTGCCGAACTCGCGCAGGCGCAGCTCGCGACCGTCGGCGAGCCGGATCAGCACGCGCGAGGCGCGGTCTTTCAACGACGCCCGTTTGTCGAAGACGCGCAGTCGCCCGGCCGACATCAGGTGGATCAGGAGCGAGAGGTCGCCGAACTCGACCACCGGCATCTTGGCGATCCGCCGCACGCCGGTGATCTCGCGACCGACCAGCGATTCCAGCGGCGGGTCGAACGTCTTCATCACGTTCATCCCCGGCGCCAGCACCGATTCGACGGTGGCACCGCGCACCGCCTCGTCGATCCGACGGGCGGTGATCTCGACCTCGGGCAACTCGGGCATGCCTTAAGGATGCCTGGTGGGCGCCTCCGACCGGCGCGGCTCGGCGGCCGGCTAGAATGGTCTGACGTTCATTCGACCTGGTTCGACCGAGAAGGTCTGCCGGCGAACAGAGGAAAGGAAGGGCTCATGCAGGAGCTCCCGACGATCCAACCCGGTCTGGCCCCGGAGCTCTCTCCGGCGGAGATCGCTGCCCTCAGCGAGGAGGTTCGCGCGCTCGCCGCCGAGCGGAACGCCGTCATCCTCGCCCACAACTACCAGCTGCCCGAGGTGCAGGATGTCGCCGACCACCTCGGCGACAGCCTCGGCCTCTCCCGCGCCGCCGCCGCCACCGACGCCGAGGCGATCGTCTTCTGCGGCGTCCATTTCATGGCCGAGACGGCCTCGATCCTCTCGCCGGAGAAGACCGTGCTGATCCCCGATCTCGACGCCGGCTGCTCGCTCGCCGACTCGATCACCGCCGATCAGCTGCGCGCCTGGAAGGCACAGCACCCGGGCGCGATGGTCGTCATGTACGTCAACACCTCGGCTGCGGTCAAGGCGGAGACCGACTACTGCGTCACCTCCTCGAACGCGGTCTCGGTGGTCGAGCACATCTGGCGCGAGCACGGCGACGACACCGAGATCCTCTTCGGCCCCGACATGTGGCTGGGTGCCTTCGTCGAGCGCGAGACCGGTCTGGTCGACCAGCCGGAGCGGCGCGCCCGCTTCCATATCTGGGACGGCGAGTGCCACGTCCACGCCGGGATCCGGCCCGAGGACATCGCCCGCACCCGCGCCGAACATCCCGAGGCGGAGTTCCTGATCCACCCCGAGTGCGGCTGCT
>Ga0134125_10005539_pt1 | contig 14323 bp, 11 predicted proteins | sample KB31751_FD_96464 | JGI IMG/M metagenome (GOLD analysis project Ga0134125, IMG submission 96464) | Terrestrial soil microbial communities with excess Nitrogen fertilizer from Kellogg Biological Station, Michigan, USA - KB3-175-1 | ecosystem: Environmental > Terrestrial > Soil > Unclassified ... | reverse complement strand
TTCTGCCGGCGCATGGGCCTGGCCGAGCTGGCCGACGACGAGCGCTTCGTCCCGTCGAGCAACTTGATCGCGAATGCGGCCGCGGCGACCGAGCTTTTCGCGAATACCTTCGCCCGTCACGACCTCGCGCACTGGCAAACGGTGCTCGCGGACGAGCCGGGCGTGTGGGGCGCCCTGGCGACGCCGCGGGAAACCCTCAACGACCCGCAGGTCGAGCCCAACGGATATGTGGTGACCAATGTCGACGACCACGGCGAGAAGTACCGTATCGTCGCCGCGCCGGTCCAATTCGATGAAACGCCGCCGGCGCCCGCTCGTGCGCCGGAACACGGCCAGCACACCGAGGAAATCCTGCTGGAGCTCGACGTCGATTGGGACGACATCGCCAAGGCGAAGGACCTCGGGGCGATTCTTTAGGGCACCGCTACGAGCAGCCTAATTGCGGTAATCCGCAACTGGTTTCGATACCATGAGTCGCGGATTCCTTGGTTAGCAGCCGATTCCGAAACGGTCACGGGCACATATCAATGTCGGCTGCGGTCTGGCAGAACGCACGTAATCGACAAATCATTGCACGGGGCGCCTTTTGGGGATTGCGGCCGCGACGATGCGTAACGCATGGATTCCTGCCGCTATGCGAGTAGCGGATTTCGTGGGGGGCGCAGCAGGAGGTATCTACAACATGACATCGGACTGGGCCCCCGCCCAGACTTCGTGTGGCCCGAACTCCGGTCGCATCCTCGACACCGCGCGGGGCATTCTCATCGGCCTTCGCCGGTGCCCTTCGGACGCCGCTCTGGATGAATTGCACAACGCGGCATTGCGACACAAGGTGCCGGTATTCGCGATGGCATGGGCCCTGGTGCACCTCGCCGGCGATGGCCAACAGACACCGAGTTTTGTCGATGCGCAGTCCGCGGCCCGGCACGAATGGGGACGGTTGTTCTCCTCCGCCGTGCCCTGTTGAGCGGGCATGAAGACGTTGGGACGGCCGAGTTCTCGAGGGGTAACCCGGCCGTCTCCAACACTTTCGACGTAGCACCGGAATGTCTTGCAGGTCGGGCCTTCGCACTCGAGTTGCACTGGCCGACACGAGGGAGGCGTATCAGGCGCCGCCGCAAGGGCGGCGCCGCCAATGCGCCTGCCTCCGGAATCGACTACGGCATCAGCCTATTTCGCTGAGTAGCTCACTCCGACGACAGGGTGCGCATGAATTGACGCGACTAACGCGTCCAGGCCGCCGAGCGACGGCCGCAGCCGATCGGCGGCTTCTGGGCTGAGCCGGGCCAGCACGGCCTCGGCGTCGGCGTCGTCAAGCGCGGCGAGGGCCGCCTTTCCGTTCGCGGCCGATTCCAAGGGGAAGCGCACGCCGATGGCCGACACGGCCCGGAGTCGATGCGACGACTCGATCTGGTCGACGAACCACATGCGCTGGCCGCGCAGGATGGACAAGTCGACCGTCTCGCCGTCGGTTGCCCGGGCCACTCGCTCGATCGTCGGGCGGAAGATCGCCGAGACTGCTCCCCGTCGGCTTTGCCGAAACCCAGGAGGCGCTCGCCAGCGAAAAGCGCCCGATCGCGTCGCGGGTCCTTGGGAACCCGGAAACCAACGCCCGCAATCTGATGGTGCACTGCGCCCAGGAGATGAATCATTTGGCCGGCTTCTTGCCGGAGCTCTATGAAGCTTTCGGTTCCGAATAGCGCCAGGCTATTTCGCCGGTGGCAGTTGACGCGGGCCTTCGCACGCACCTTCGCGCCGACCCAACGCCTGCGCTCCGTCCCGCTTCGTCAACGCCGGTTGGTGGTCACCTGCCGACCGGCGGCCCGTGCCCTTTGCATGCCGCGATGAGGTAACGAATTCCGAGGGGACAGAGGGGGTTTCGGTATCGCCACCGGGTTGAGACAGCTCAGCGCTCGAGGCCTCGGATTTGACCGTCACGGTACGGATTCGCCTGAGCGCGAACGTGATCTCCTCGGTCTCTTCGAGAACCCCGTCGAACACATGGCGCGCGGTGCGCAGTGGTTGGGTCGTGGTGTCGATCACCCGCGCCACGAACGGCGGTACCAGCGGCCGGATCCAGCGGGCGGCGGCCTTGGTCGCGTCCGGAATCGACGGGATCAGCGTCGCGCTTCGCTCTTGGTGCGGCTCGACCTCGCTGCCCGGCTCCGGCGCGGGCCGCTGGGTGATCGCCCGGCTGGCCGCCTCTGCTTCGGCGGCGATCGGCAGATACACGTCTTCGTCAGCCGAGTCGAAGGCCCGCTGCGACGGCGCATGCACCGGACGCTCGAATGCCTGCAGAACCCGGCGACGCTGGTGCTCGCGGTCGATCTCGGTCTGCGCCTCGATGGCGAGCCGGGCCTGGGTCAGTTGATGCTCGGCCCACATGATTTCGGCCTCGCGGCGTACCTCGGCCCGCTTGATCGCGACAGCGGTGTCCGCGTCGAGTTGAGCGCGGTCGCGCTCCGCGCGTGCGGTGGCGTGGCGATCATGCGTTGTCTGCCCGCGCCACAACCCCAGGATCAGTGGCGCCAGATACAGCAGGACGCACGCCCCGATCGTCAGCAGCCTCAGGGCCTGGGCCCCCGCGTTGTCGGACGCGAGGTCATTCAGAGTGACCCAGCGCGCGCCCAGGCCCCGGCCGGCGTCTGCCGCGACGCCGCGCCGCGCATCCTGCAGGGCTTGCTCCTGCCGCGAGGTCGTGGCGTCCAACGCGGGCGCGTGACTGTCCCGCGCGGCCAGCGCGGTGTCCAAATCATGCTGGGCATCAGCGAGAAGCTCGTTGGCCGTGCGTGTTTCGGGTCCGGTGCCGGGAACGCCGGTGATCCGGGTCTGTGGGCAGCCAGGTGTGGGGTGGTATTCACAGCGGGCGACGACCAGGGCTTTGTCCTGGCGGTCACGTGCCTGCGCGACGGCGCCATCGAGCGCCGCGCGCGCCTCCTTGGTCCGCTGCAGGGATGCCGACGCCTGCGAGACCGAGGGCGCCGATTCCGCGTTGCGCAAGGCCCATTCGTCGAGACGCCGGTCGACTGAGCTGGAGAGAATGACCAGTGCGGCGAGTTCGCCGACAATGACGCCCACCGCCGCCGCCACCGCAGCGCGTCCGACGATGCCCGGGCGGCTCCGGTGGGGCCCCGGCACGGTGCCCCGGGTCACCGCACCGGCCAGGAGGCCGAAGACGAGGGTGAGCGGCACGACGGCAAGAATCGGCCAGCGCGCCGACCCGGTCACGGCCAGGGTCGCGACCAACCAGGCCAGCGTGGCTCCCAGCGTCACCACCGCGCCGGCGACGGCGTGGGCGGATCGCTCGTGGCGTTCGTCGAGCTCGCGACTGTGTCCGCCGCCGAGCCAGATGAGAACGTCCGCCGCTTTGGCCAGGCCGAGGCGCTCCTCGGTTACTTCTTGGGGCATGAGACTGAAAACACCTCCACCATCAAGCCTCCCAGGGCACCGCCCGGGACATCGAATCGAAGCGACCACGTGTGGTGGGCTTCACAGTCCGGCGGAATCGACGCTGATCACCTGCCGGGCATCGTTCTGGTTGGCCTGGGTTCAACGGAACCGGCTCTGACCCGCAATTCCTGCGACGCGACCGGATCAGCAACCGTTCGGGCAGGTGCCGTGAGACGGTATAAGCCTATGTCGAATCACGATTTTGTCACCTACGAGGAATTCGGTCGCAGGTTCTTCGAGATCGCGGTCACCCCCGAGCGTGTCGCCGCCGCATTCGCCGACATCGTCGGCAGCGAGTTCGCCATGGAGCCGATCGCTCAGGGGCCGGGCAAGATCGCCAAGGTCAGTGCGAATGTCAAGATCCGAGAGCCCCGTGTCACCCGCCGGCTGGGCGACAGCATCACCTTCGTCATTCACATTCCGCTGTCGATCGATCTGCTGGTGGACCTCTGGCTCGACAAGCAGCGCTTTGTGGTCTCGGGAGACATCGCCCTACGTGCCACGGCGCGAGCGGCCGAGCCGCTGCTGCTGATCGTGGACGTCGCCAAGCCGCGGCCTTCCGATATCACCGTGAACGTCTCGTCCAACTCCATCCGCGGTGAGGTGCTGCGGATCCTGGCCGGGGTGGACGGTGAGATCCGGCGATTCATCGCGCAGTACGTCGCGACCGAGATCGACGCCCCGCACTCGCAGGCCGCGCAAATCATCGACGTGGCTCGCCAACTCGAAGAGGTGTGGCCCTGAGCCTGGCCGACGAATAGGGCGGACGGTGCCGGGGTACCCACCCACGGTCGTGCGTTTGCCACCGGTTGGTGGCGCGCTGGTGATCGCCCGGTGAGAAGCGGAGGAAGGCCTTGGCTCGAGTAGACGTTTCGGTGTCATCGAAGGTGGAACCGGATGCGGCCTGGAAGCTGGCGTCGGACCTGGATCGGTTCGACGAGTGGATGACGATCTTCGCCGGATGGCGGGGGCCCGTTCCGGCCACGATCGAGAAGGGCACCTGCGTCTCGTCGTGCGTCAAAGTCAAGGGTTTCCGCAACGTCATCCATTGGACCGTCACCCGATTCGACGAGCCGAAATCGATTGAGCTGCAAGGCCGCGGCCGTGGCGGAATCCGGCTCACGGTGCAGATGACGGTCACCGAGACCGACCCCGGCTCAACGTTTCATCTCACCGCCGATCTCAAAGGCGGTTTGCTCAGCGGGCCGATCGGGGGACTGGTCGCCAGAGTGCTGCGGTCCGACGTGCAGAAGTCCGTGAACAACCTCGCGTCATTGCGGTAGCGGACCTACCGGCCGGGGTGACCGATCATCCAGTCGCGCTGTGCCTGGCGAATCCGCCTGCCGTCCATCGCAAGCCACGCCAGACCGGCCCCGAACGCGAGCATCGCAACGATCGCGGCCACAACGCCCGCGCGGGCTTGTCCCAGAGCGAAATTGGCGACGCACACCGCGAGCGCCAGCGCGGCTGCGCAGACGACGACGAATCCGGGCGTCTGCGCCACGTCCCGCACCGATTCGGCGCGGTAGCGGGCAGCGGTCCGATCATGGTCGACAGAGCTGTGCCTCATGGGCGTCTCCTCTGCTGTCGCTTCCGTCCGGCCGGTTCTTTGGGGCTACCCAAAACGACGGTTGGACAAACGACTTGGAGGAGGTGACGCCGGTGGCCGCGCCTTACAGCGTTTGGTGGCGCCCGAAATATTTGTGGTCTTCGCTGTAGCCGCCATAACCGCTTCCGATGTCGCGGTAGTCGGCGACGAATTCGATGCCCTTGATCCACTTGACCAATTTGAAGCCGTGCTGCAGCTCGTTGCGCAGCCGCAGCGGCCTGCCGTGCATATAGGGCAGCTGTTGGTCGTTCATGTTGAAGGCCAGCATCGTCATGTGGTTGTGCATCTGGCCGATGTGATGGGCGTTGTAGTAAATGCCCCCCGTGGCGCCCAGACCCATCGAATAGAACACCGCCCATTTCGCCTCGGGCAGCGGTTTGACGATGTCCATGATCGTCTGCATCTGCACGCCACCCCATTTGGCGACGCCTGACCACGCCTGGATGCAGAAATGCTGGCTGATCTGCTCGTGGTAGGGCAGCGCCATCAAATCCTCGAGCGAGAACTCCATCGGGTGCTCGACCAGGCCGTAGACCTTCAGCCGCCAGTCCTTGAAGTCGTCGCGCTCGAGTTCCTTGTACTCGACGGTCTCCGGGAGGCGGCCGTTGCGCCAGTGGTGCGGCGAGATGTCCTCTTCGGTGAAGGCGCCGGGCTTGGGGTTCAGCTGCTCGAGCACCCGCTGCAACGGGCCCACGAGGGCGTATCCGACCCGCTGAACCACCCGCGGGTGCTTGATGGTGAACGGGGTGGCCCACACCCACGCGATCACCGTCAGCACCATGGCGGCGGAGAATATCCCGAAGCCGATCCAGCTGTCGTCGTCCCGGCTGGCGAACATGTGGTTGAGATTCCGCAGGGCCTCGGTCGTGAAAACCATCGTCACGTGCACCACGATGAAGAACAGGAAGTACACGAGCACCAGGAAATGCAGCGAGCGTGCGTGCTGAATGCTCAGGCGCTTGCTCAGCCAGTGCACACGCTGCGACAGCGCCGGCGACATCCCAAGGCCTGTGATCAGCGCGGCCGGGGCGGCGATGAAAACGGTGGCGAAGTACGCCAGCAGCTGCATCCCGTTGTAGGCGACCCAGCCGTTGTCGATCGGCCAGTCCAGCGACATGTACTGGATTGCGACGGACGCGGCATTGGGGAAGACGTCCCAGCTGGTCGGCACGATGTGGCGCCACTGTCCGGTGGCGAACAGCAGCACATAGAACACCGCCCCGTTGAGCAGCCACAACGTATCGATGCCGAGATGCCACCACCGGGCCAGCCCGATGGAGTGCCGGAATCCGGGCAGGCCCAGTTGCGGCGGCAGGGCGACGGTGTCGGCGTTGGCGGTCCAGAGCTCGTCGTCCGGCACCGGCGGGCCCACCCGCAGCCACTCGTCCTTACCGGGGGTGGCATTGCGGCTGAAGTAGAGCCGGGGGTGGTCGCAGAGAATCTGGATCCCCGACCTGATGATGAACATCATCATGAAGAGGTTGAAGAAGTGCGTCCAGCCAATCCAGGCCGGCAGGCCCGCGGGGACACCGGTGCTGTCGGTGCCGGGGTAGCGCTGGATGAACGACTGCACCGCCGGCACATTGTGCAAACCCTTGCCGATCGCCACCGACGCGAGCAGCACGGCGAAGCCGATCGGGATCAACCACAGCAGGTTGAACCAGCGGTCGCGCCCGATGCGCAACTTCGGGGCGGTCGCCCGCCTGGTGAGATCGAAGCCGCCACCGTAATGCTCGACATCGATGGTGTCGTGGGCGGTATGGATCTCGTCGCGGAACCCCGGATCGGAGGTTAGCGGCGTGCCTGCCGCCAACGTCGAGAGTGAGCCATTCCCCACCGGATCAACGTGCTTGCTTTCGGCATGCGTCACAGGGTTGAAAATACACTAAAACACCTGGATAAATCCAAGTTTGATTGGAAAAAAAGGGCCACCGCGCGTCGCGTCGCGTCGTATGGTCGTCGGCAATAGTTGCCGAGGGGCAGAATTTGCGTCGGCGTGGATAGCGATTGTCGCAACTGCCATGGAAGTGCGCGATTTGCGCCGCAGATTCGGATCCTTGGCGATTGCTGTGAATCTAATCACAACCTTCCGCCAGTCACCGCTTACGCCGGGTCGCGGGGCCGCAATCTTCGGGCCGGGCGGGTCTCGATGGCATTGACCGTCAGCGCCCGGCGGCCGATGCGCCAGCCCGCCGCCGTCAGTTCGTACGCGTCGTCGTAGCGCAGGTGCCACACCACATCCACCACCTCGTCCCCACGCTCGGTCCAGTGGTGGGCGACGCACGCGACGCGCCCTCGGGCGGCGCCTGGCCGCTCGGCCGCGTCGTACACCTCGCCGATGATCGCGTGCTCGGTGCGCGCGACCGCACCGACGGCCGCGACGGCGCTGACGATGGCCTCCCGGCCGCGATGCGCATGTATCGGTAGCAGGTCGGCCGGTGGTGCGGGCACGACCAACTCGGCCTCGGCGGTGAAAAGGTCTGCGACGGCATCGAATTCGCGGTCATCGACGTGGGCGGCGTACCGGTGGACCACATCACTGAGCGCCATTCGCTCGTCGGCGCAAAGCGTCATCCGCGCCGCGTTACCAGCGACAGTCGCTGCGCGCACGCCGACAAGGCGTCCTTGGCCCGCTCGATATCGGGGGTCGGCGGCATGGCCAACACCAGCCGGTCGGCACCCTGATCGCGCAGGCCAGCCGCGCGCTCGGCGTCGATTTTGGTGACACTGTGACCCAGCGACACCTCCAGGGCCGCGGGATCGCGGCCCGCCGAGGATGCCTCGTCGCGCATGAGCCCGATCAGTGACGCGAGCCGTTCTCCGGTGACGCCAAGCGGCTGGAAGCCGTCGCCGAAGCGCCCCGCGCGGCGTGCGGCCGCTCGGCTGTGGCCGCCAATGTGCACTGGAAACCGTTCCGCTGCAACGGGCTTGGGATAGCTCATCACGTTATCGAAGCTGAAGAACTCGCCGTGGAAGGACGCCCCTTGGGGTTGGTCGGCCCACAGCGCGCGCAGCACGGCCAGCTGCTCGTCGGCCCGCCTGCCGCGGTTGTCGAAGTCCGCGTCGCATGCCTGCAGCTCTTCCCTGAGCCAGCCGACGCCCACACACAGCCGCAGCCTTCCGCCCGAGAGCGCGTCGATGGTGGCGACCCGTTTGGCGAGCACCACCGGGTGGTGGTTGGGCAGGACCAACACCCCGGTGGCCAGCCCGAGACTGGTGGTGTGGCCGGCTAGAAAGGCCAGCAGATCGAGCGGGTCGGGAATGGGGCAATCGGGCGCCAGCCCGACGCGTCCGGAACTGTCGTAGGGATAAACGCTGTCGTAGCGCGTGAGCAGGACCGTGTGCTCGACGGCAACGATCGATTCGAACCCGCAGAGTTCGAGGTGGCGCGCGAAGGCCACCATCCAATCGGGGTCCGCGGTCACACCGTCGGAAACCGGGGCCACGACTGAGACCTTCATGGTTTGTGAAGCTAACAAGGCGACCGGTAGGGCATTCAGCGGGTCGTGCTTTCCCTGATTTCTGGGGCGGTGGGCGCGATCGCGGCACGCACGGCCTCGGCCAGCGTGGTGGCCCGGGGATCGGTGAACACGTCCTCGAGCATCACCTCGCGCCCGTCGGGGCCGGTCAGCGGGACCCGCCAGTTGGGGTATTCGTCCGTGGTGCCGGGCTGGTTCTGGGTGCGGTGGTCACCGACTGCATCGGTCAGCGCCACGCCGAGCAGCCGTGACGGCGTCCTGCCCAGGTACCGGTAGAGCGCCACGATCACCTGCTCCGGGTCGTCTTCGCCGTCCTCGAGCAACCCCACCCGGCGCAACTCGGCCAGCCACGCCGCCAACTCGGCCCGGTCGGACTGGAGCTCGTCGGCGGCGGGCCGGGTCAGCAACCCCAGCGAATCACGCAGCCGCACATGGTCTCCCGCCAGGTAGCCGGCGGTCGGCGGCAGGTCGTGCGTGGTCACCGAGGACAGGCAGTATTCCCGCCAGCGCTCGGCCGGTAGCGGACCGCCGTTCCCGTCGCGATCCAACTCGAACCAGAGGATCGAGGTGCCCAGCAAGCCACGGAGCAGGAGGTAGTCCCGCACCCACGGCTCGACCGTGCCGAGATCCTCGCCCACCACCACCGCGCCGGCCCGATGTGCTTCCAGGGCGACGATGCCGATCATGGCTTCGTGGTCATAGCGCACGTAGGTGCCTTCGGTGGGTGATGCACCCCGCGGGATCCACCAGAGCCGGAACAACCCGATGATGTGGTCGACGCGCACCCCGCCGGCATGCCGCAGCACCGCACGGATCAATGCGCGAAAGGGCCGATATTCGTGCTCGTCCAACCGGTCCGGTCGCCACGGCGGCTGCGACCAGTCCTGGCCGAGCTGGTTGAACTCGTCCGGCGGCGCTCCCGCCGTCACACCCAGCGCCATCACATCCTGCAGCGCCCAGGCGTCGGCGCCGTTGGGGTGCACACCGACGGCCAGGTCTGCCATGATGCCCAACGACATTCCGGCCCGGATCGCCTGCGACTGCGCCGCGGCAAGCTGCTCGTCGAGTTGCCACTGCAACCAGCGGTGGAAATCGACTGTGTCGGAATGCTTTTTGACGAAGTCCGCGACCCCGGAAGCGTCGGGGTGCTGCAGCGCCTCGGGCCAGGAATGCCAGTCGTCGCCGTACTTCTCGGCCAGCGCGCACCAGCTCGCGAAGTCGTCGAGCGCACGACCCTCTCGGTCGCGGAACGCGGCATAGGACAGCTCCCGGCCGGCCGACCGCGGTTCTTGGTGCAGCAGCTTGAGCGCGACCCGCTTCGCCGCCCACGAGCTGTCGCGGTCGATGGCGTCGACGCGCCCGGCGCGCTGTTGGACCTCCGAGCGCAACCGGCGGACACGGCTGCGCTTGGTCAGGTCGGCGAATTCGGGGATCGCCTCGACGCGAAGATAAATCGGGTTGACGAAGCGCCGTGATGTCGGCAGGTACGGCGACGGCTCCATGCGGCTCTTCGGACCGGGAGGCGCGGCCGCATGCAGCGGGTTGACCAAGAGATAGTCGGCGCCGTGGCGCGACGCCGACCACACCGCCAGGTCGGTCAGATCGGTGAGATCCCCGACGCCCCAGGACTGCCGGGACCGCACGCTGTAGAGCTGGGTGGCCAGGCCCCAGGCGCGGCGGTTACCGAGCTGCTCCGGTAGCCCGAGCCAATCCGGCGTCACGATCAGCGCGGTGCTGGCCTCAACATCCCCGGAACACAGGTGCACCCGGTGATAGCCCAGCGGCAGATCGGTGGGCAGCAGGAAGCTTGCCTCGCCGACCCAGCGCCCGTCCAGGTCGAATGGCGGGGTGAAGTTGTCGACCTGTTCGACGCCGCCGCGCACCGTGCCGTCCTCGAGCCGTAACCACACCTCCGCGGGATCACCGTGGGTGACGTGTGCCCAGAACCGGATCTGCTCACCGGTACGTCCGACGATGGTCGCCGGCAGCCGGCGCGCCCAGTGCGACCGCAGCTTGGCGGTCAACGCGACGTTGCGCTCCTGCTCGTTGTCGGCCGCGACGTCGAGTGCGGCCAACACGGCCTTCAGCGTGGCCTCGGCGACCCGCACCCGCCGACCGGTCCAATCCTCGTACTCCGTCGCGATGCCGTATCTCCTGGCGAGTTCGATCAGCGACGGCGCGAGTTCGGTCATAGCGCCATCTTGCTGCCAGGATTCGCGGACCGGCGACCGGGATCCGACGCAAGTTCGCGTTTTCTTTGCTGGACGGCCGCCTGCCGTTCATGTAGTTCCCCGTGGGTAACCCGCTCGCCCGCTTAACAGGACGCCGGCGCCATGCGCCATTACGATGCCCTGAGGGGACCGACCAGAATCCGGTGAACTGATCCGTGGGGGAACCAAAACTGCCAGCTCAGTGGCGCCTGCCGCCGCCGTCCACGCTGGAGATTCCGGCACGGTGAAGGGGCCGGATTCGGTGCGTGAACAGATGTGGAAGTTCATGCGCTTCGGCGCCGCATGGCGAGGTCCGTGCAGGTGCCTTACCGTTGTCACGGGTTGTCGGAACAATTCGCGCGAGAGAAAATATCCAGGCGTTCGAGCAGACCGGATGGTGAATTAGTGGCGGAAGAGAGTCGCGGGCAGCGCGGCACGGGGTACGGCCTCGGGCTGTCGACGCGGACCCAGGTCACCGGCTATCAGTTCCTTGCCCGCCGGACCGCGATCGCACTGACCCGGTGGCGGGTGCGCATGGAGGTCGAGCCGGGCCGGCGTCAGAACCTGGCCGTGGTGGCCTCGGTTTCCGCAGCGCTGGTGATCTGCCTGGGCGCGCTGCTGTACTCGTTCATCAGCCCAGCGGGCCAGGTAGGCGATTCGCCGATCATCGCGGACCGCGACTCCGGCGCGCTGTACGTCCGCGTGGGCGAGAGGTTGTACCCGGCGCTGAACCTGGCTTCGGCCCGCCTGATCACCGGGCGCCCGGACAACCCGCACCTGGTTAAGTCAAACCAGATCGCCAGCCTGCCGCGCGGCCCCATGGTGGGCATCCCGGGCGCGCCGTCGACCTTCCACCCCACCAGCCCCGCCGCGTCGTCGTGGTTGGTCTGCGACACCGTGGCGAACTCGACCGGCGCCGGGGCGCCGTCCGGCGTGACGGTCACGGTCATCGATGGCAATCCTGACCTGAGCCACCACCGGCGGGTGCTCACCGGAACGGACGCGGTGGTGCTGAACTACGGCGGTGACGCCTGGGTGATCCGCGACGGACGCCGCTCTCGCATCGATGCGGCGAACCGATCGGTGCTCCTGCCGCTGGGGCTGACCCCGGAGCAGGTCAGCATGGCCAAGCCGATGAGCCGCGCCTTGTACGACGCGCTGCCGGTGGGTCCGGAGTTGACGGTGCCGCAGATTCAGAATGCGGGTGCCGGCGCGTCGTTCCCGGGGGCGCCCGGACCGATCGGCACGGTGATCGTCACCCCGCAAATCAGTGGGCCGCAACAGTATTCGTTGGTATTGGCCGACGGTGTGCAGACACTGCCACCGTTGGTGGCCCAGATCCTGCAAAACGCCGGGCCGGGCAACACCAAACCGGTGACCGTGGAACCGTCCGCGCTGGCGAAGATGCCCGTGGTCAACAAGCTGGACCTGTCCTCCTACCCGGATGCACCGCTGAATGTGATGGATATCCGTGAGAATCCGGCGACCTGCTGGTGGTGGCAGAAGACCTCCGGTGAAAACCGGGCACGGGTGCGGGTCATCTCGGGCGCGACCATTCCGGTGGAAACCAAGGACGTCAACAGGGTGGTGTCGCTGGTCAAGGCCGACACCACCGGCCGCGCAGCCGACCAGGTGTTCTTCGGTCCCGACTATGCGAATTTCGTGGCCGTCACCGGAAACGACCCCGGTGCCAAGACGACCGAATCGCTCTGGTGGCTCACGGACGCGGGCGCCCGGTTCGGAGTCGACGACACCCGTGACGCACGAGAAGCGTTGGGCCTCAAGACGACACCGGCCCTGGCGCCGTGGGTGGCGCTACGGCTGCTCCCGCAAGGGCCGACGTTGTCGCGAGCGGATGCGCTGGTGCAGCACGACACGCTACCGATGGATATGTCCCCTGGAGAGTTGGCGGTACCGAAGTGAAACGTGGATTTGCCCGGCCGACGCCGGAGAAGCCCCCGGTAATCAAGCCGGAGAACATCGTCCTTCCGACACCGCTGAGCATTCCGCCGCCGGAAGGCAAGCCCTGGTGGTTGATCGTGGTCGGTGTCGTGGTGGTCGGCCTGCTGATCGGCATGGTGGCCATGACCTTCGCCAGCGGCTCGCGTGTGTTCGGGGGCGCCGGCTCGATCTTCCCGATCTTCATGATCGGTGGCGTCGCGATGATGATGTTCGGCGGGCGATTCGGCGGCCAGCAGCAGATGAGCCGACCGAAGCTGGACTCGATGCGCGCCCAGTTCATGTTGATGCTGGACATGCTGCGCGAGACCGCCCACGAGTCGGCCGACAGTATGGACGCCAACTACCGGTGGTTCCACCCGGCACCCACCACACTGGCGGCCGCGGTTGGAACCTCACGGATGTGGGAACGCAAACCCGACGGCAAGGACCTCAACTTCGGCGTCGTCCGCGTCGGCGTCGGTATGACACGTCCCGAGGTGACCTGGGGTGAGCCCCAGAACATGCCGACCGACATCGAGCTCGAGCCGGTAACCGGAAAGGCACTTCAGGAGTTCGGGCGCTATCAAAGCGTCGTTTACAACCTGCCCAAGATGATTTCGGTGCTGGTCGAACCCTGGTACTCGCTGGCCGGGGACCGCGAGCAGGCCCTGGGACTGATGCGGGCGATCGTCTGCCAGCTGGCGTTCTCCCACGGACCCGACCACGTGCGGATGATCGTCGTCAGTTCCGATTTGGACGAATGGGACTGGGTCAAATGGCTGCCGCACTTCGGTGATCCGCGTCGCCAGGACGCCGCCGGCAATGCGCGGATGGTGTACGCCTCGGTGCGCGAGTTCGCCGCCGAACAGGCCGAATTGTTTGCCGGCCGTGGGTCTTTCACCCCCCGGCACGCCAGTTCGTCGGCCCAGACCCCGACACCTCACACGGTGATCATCGCCGATGCCGTTGACCCCCAATGGGAATACGTGATCAGCGGCGAAGGCGTCGACGGGGTGACGTTCTTCGACCTCACCGGCTCGGCCATGTGGAGCGCCGTCCCCGAGCGGACCCTGCGGTTCGACAAGAAGGGTGTGATCGAGGCGCTGCCCCGCGACCGCGACACCTGGATGGTGATCGACGAGAAGCCCTGGTTCTTCGCTCTCACCGACCACATCAGCATCGCCGAGGCGGAGGAATTCTCGCAGAAGCTGGCGCGCTGGCGGCTCGCCGAGGCGTACGAAGAGATCGGCCAGCGGGTGGCGCACATCGGCGCCCGAGACATCATGGCCTACTACGGGATTGACGATCCGGGCCACATCGACTTCCAGGCGCTGTGGGACAGCCGCAACGACTCGATGGGCAGGTCGCGATTGCGGGCCCCGTTCGGCGTTCGTTCCGACAACGGCGAGCTGCTGTTCCTGGACATGAAGTCGCTGGACGAAGGCGGCGACGGCCCGCACGGAGTCATGTCCGGAACGACGGGTTCGGGGAAATCGACCCTGGTGCGAACCGTGATCGAATCGCTGATGCTCAGCCACCCGCCGGACGAGCTGCAGTTCGTGCTCGCCGACCTCAAGGGCGGGTCGGCGGTCAAGCCGTTCGCCGGGGTGCCGCACGTGTCCCGGATCATCACC
>Ga0134125_10005538_pt1 | contig 14323 bp, 5 predicted proteins | sample KB31751_FD_96464 | JGI IMG/M metagenome (GOLD analysis project Ga0134125, IMG submission 96464) | Terrestrial soil microbial communities with excess Nitrogen fertilizer from Kellogg Biological Station, Michigan, USA - KB3-175-1 | ecosystem: Environmental > Terrestrial > Soil > Unclassified ... | reverse complement strand
GACATACTCGTGCAGGCCCTCCGGACCGAACTCACGCCCGATGCCGGATTGCTTGAATCCGCCGAACGGTGCGCCGATGTCGAGGGTGTACATGTTGATGCCGTAGGTTCCCGTGCGGACGGCGGCCGCGACCTCGAGGCCGTGCGCGACGTCGGATGTCCACACCGAACCGGCCAGGCCGTAGTCGGTCTCGTTGGCGATGCGGATCGCGTCGTCCTCGTCGCGGTAGCGCAGCACCGTCAGCACCGGCCCGAAAATTTCCTCCCGGGCGATGCGCATGTCGTTGGTGGCATCGGCGAACAGCGTCGGCTGCACGTACCAGCCGCGCTCGGCCGGGCTCAGTTCACCACCGAGGACGACGCGGGCGCCTTCGCTGCGGCCGGACGTGATGTAGTCCTGGACGCGCCGCTGTTGTCGTTGGGCCACAAGCGGTCCGATGTCGGTGGCCTCGTCGGCCGGGTCGCCGACGTTGAGCGCTGACATCATGCCGGCCAGTGCGTCCACGACCTCGTCATGCTTGCGGTCGCTGACCAGAATGCGGGTCTGGGCGACGCAGGCCTGACCGTTGTTCATCAGGCCGGCGCTCTTCAATCCGGCCACCGTCTTGTCGATGTCGGCGTCGTCGAGGATGATCGCCGCCGACTTTCCGCCCAGCTCCAAGCTGACGCGTTTCAGCTGCTCCCCGCACAGCGCGGCGATCCGGCGTCCGACGGCGCTGGAGCCGGTGAACGCGATCTTGTCCACGCCCGGATGACGCACCAGCGCCTCGCCGACGTCGGTGCCGCCGGGCAGCACGGACACCACGCCTTCGGGCAGGTCCAGCTGCTCGATCATCTCGGCCAACCACAAAGCGTCCAAAGGTGTTTCGGGTGCGGGCTTGACGATCACCGTGCAGCCCGCGATCAGAGCCGGGATCAGCTTGGGCATGATCAGAAATTGCGGCACGTTCCAGGGCACGATCGCACCGACCACCCCGACCGGGGCCCGGTTCAGGTGCACTTCGCCGAGCACCCCCTGGCGGCGTTCGGTCCAGGGAAAGCCGCGGGCGGCGGCCAGCGCGAGGTGGATCAGCGATGCGGCGGCCGCCCCCTGGCCCATCCGGCTGAAACTGCGCGGCGATCCCATCTCGTCGGTGATCAGGTCGGCCATCTCGTCGCTGTGGCCGGCGTAGATCGCGGCGAGCTGTTCGACCTTGGCCATCCGATCGGCATGACTCATCCGTGGCCACGGCCCGTGATCGAAGGCGCGCCGCGCGGCGACCACCGCGGTGTCGACGTCCTGGGGGCCGGCCGCCTGGACGTGACCGACCGGCTCTTCGGAGTGCGGCGAGATCACGTCGAGCTGTTGGGGATTGGCGGGCTTGCGCCACTGCCCTCCGATGAACACTTCGTCATAACAACGATGGTCGGAATTCTTCGTCATCGGGGCGCCTCCTCGAGGCAGCGGTGGGTACGGGACGAGACCGTGACCGTGATTCGCTATTGACGCTAACATAGCCAAGAAAGGGCGAGTCAGGAAGCCGCAGGCGGATCATCAGCGACGATGTCGAGGCAAGGCGCGATATGAACAGCGACTGGCGTAGTTACCCATTCCAGTTGGTTCCCGGCGACGGCCAGCTCGAGTTTCCCGCCGCCGAAGGCGAACACCCCGATCAGGAGTCGGACACCTGGTTCATCGCGGGCCAGCTGGACGCCGCCGAGGCTGACCGGTCATTTGCCTTCCTGACCATCTTCAACAAGAACCGGCCCGGCGGGACGATCGTCGCCGACTTCTACACGATGGCGCTCTTCGACCTCGATACCGGCGATTACGGCACCTACACGGATTACGACATGCCCCCGGCCAACCTCGAACCGGGCGCGCCTCGCAAGCTGGAACTGGCCACGGGTTACCTCGACATCAGTTATGCCAGCGGCGCCGGCACCGCGTCATGGGCCACCTGCCGCAACGGCGACGGCGGCTTACTGCCCTACACCTACCGCGTCAGCCTGGTGGGGGAGGACCATACCGGCCGGCGCATGCGGCTTGACCTTGCCGTAACCCCCACGCGCGCACCGACTCCGGTGGGTGCATCGACGTACAACGGCAAGATCGTCTGCTTCGGCCAAAACGACACCTACTCCTACTTCCAGACCGGCATGGCGATGACCGGCACCCTGCGCTGGGGCGAGGAGATCCACCAGGTTTCCGGTAGCAGCGGCCATGTCGATCGGCAGTGGTTCCCGAAATACGCCGGCGGCGGGGGGACCGCGGGGGACCCGCGGGCCAGGTCTCACGAATGGCGCACCATCAACTTCGACAATGGCGTCGATTTGAGCATCTGGCGACAGTTCGACCGCACGAACGACAATGTCCTGCAGCCGTTTACCGGCGTCACCGCGAGCTATCCCGATCCTGCCACGTCGCCGCAATGCGCCGAAGACATCGAGGTCACGGTCAGCAGCTACGTCCGGTGGCCAGAGGCGGTGCGGCCGCTGGTGCGCCCGCTGGCCCCGGCCCGGTACATGCCCGATCGTCACCGGATCACCTGCCCCACACTGGGACTCGACATCGTCGGCGAGCCCGTCGTGCCGGCCCCCGCGCATGGTCTGCCGATCGAATACATGGAAGGTCCGTACCGCTACCGCGGGACGCTGGGGGGCCAACCGGTGACCGCGTTCGCCTTCAACGAACGGTCGCTCGCGCTGTATCGGGATTGGGAGCTGGTCGACGTGCTCACCACCACGGTCACGAATGCCGAACCGTCCGATCCCGGCCTGCAGACGACCGTGGATCAGCTGGTGCCGTTGGTGGCCGCCGGCCGTCGGCGCGAGGCGGTTGAACTGCTGATCGCGGTGCGCCCCGCCCAAACCGGCGTGCTGGCAACACTATTGGATGATCTGGTGGCAGTGCTGTCGACGGACGAGTCAGGTAGCTGAGCCTGCCAGCGCCTCGGCCCACGTGATGTGGCGATGCTGCAGTCCCGGCTCGTTGCGGCCGAACACCAGGTGGTCGCGGACGCCCGACTCGAGGTTGGCCTGTAGCCCCTCGACCAACCGGTAGTCCTCGTCGCGCACGGTGGCGTGCGCATATTCGAAGACGGCCTGAGCGCCGGCGGCGACCGATTCGTCGGACAGGTCCTGCGGTGTGGCGTTCTGGTGGACGGTAATTGACCTGCCGGGCTGATCCCCGGGGTAGACGCGGAACAGCTCGCCGTTGGCGATCGTCACCGACAGCACGATGTTAGGGAACAGTGCGTAGATCACGACCATGTTGTGGAACGGGTTCCACTGTTCCTCGGGCACGTCGTCGAGCTCCAGAATGGTGTTGAGCGGGAAGATCAGCCGGTGGTGCGGGCCGTAGGAGTCGAACACCGTGCAGTTGCTGCGTGCGAGGGTGGCGAAGGTCTGCTGATGGACGGTGGCGAAATGGTAGTTCTCGGCGAACGTGTCGATCGCCAGTTTCCAGTTGATCGGAGAGTCGAGCACCTTTTCGCCCAACGGGGACCAGCGCCCGATACCCCAGGAATCGAGTTCGTCGGCGAGCGGTCCCAGATGCGCGGCCACGTCCAGCGTCGTGCCGGGATCCAATGACACCCATAGGAATCCGGCGTATTCGGTGGCCGGCAGTTCCGTCAGCCCGTCGGAGCGCAGCGTCACGTCCGGGAAGCCCTCGCGCCCCGGCAGCCCGACCAACCGCCCGGTGTTGTCGTAGGTCCACGCGTGGTAGGGACAGGTGAACCGCTTGGCAGTGCCGCATCCCGTGACGACCCGCGATTGGCGATGCAGGCAGACGTTGTCGAACGCCTTCACCGACCCGTCGGAGGTTCGGGTCAACAGGATGGACCGACCCATCACCGTCTTGGTGCAATACGCGCCGGGGGCCGGAAGTTCGGACACGTAGCCCACCAATTGCGGGCTGGCCAGCAGCATGGCCTGGTCGACGTGGTGGCGTTCGATGCTGGTGTAGTCACTCGCGTCGACCCTGTGCTCGCTCGGTGCGAGGTCGGTTGCCTTGTCGCGCGCCAACTTCACGGCACGCCGGGTCAGGTCGATGAGCTGGTCGCGTTCCATCTGCCCAGTACAGACCTTGTGACAGTTGTAAGGTCAAGGAGTGGCTGAGCAGTTGCTGATCGGCGATGTCACGGCCCTGACCGGGATCACTTCCGGCCGTATTCGCCACTACGAGAAAATCGGTCTGCTGCGCGCCAAGCACCTGTCCAACGGCTATCGGGTGTTCGACGTCGAGCAGGTGCTCGATCTGTTGCGTATCGACCTGATGCGAAGCCTTGGCGTCAGCATCAACGACATTCAGCGGTTGATCAGTGGCGGCCACACCACGTTGGCCGAGCTACTCGACGAGCACCGCGCGTTGCTGGTGCGTCAGCGGGACCGGCTGGACAGCCTGATTGCGGCCATCGACGACGCCACCGACAGCGGCGCCGACGGCGTCAACGAACTCATCTTGCGCAGGCTGGCCACCACGCACCGCGACAGCATCGGGGTCATGGGGCGGCTCAGCGCCCCGTTGTCGGCGCCCGCCGCCGCGATCTATGCCGATCTGTTCGATGCATGGGAGCTTCCGGTTCCGCCACTGTTCGGTCAGATGGTCCTGCCGCCGGCGGCCAGCACGCTGCTGGCGCAACTCGCCGAGACTCCGGGCCGCCGAGTGTTTTTCGACCGCTTGCGCAAGCTCGCCGGTGACGTGGTTGCCCTAGGCGAAAATCAAGCAGCTGCAACAGAACTTGCGCATGGTTGGATCGACCAGCAACTGGCCGATCCCCTGCCCGGCGATGTGGTCAGCGTGCTGCGCGGCGTGCAACCGCTGTTGGAGCACGACCCCGTGATCGTGCAGGGATTTCGCGCCTGGGCGGGATCGATCAGCCCGGCGGCCGGCCACTTCCTCGAGGAGATCGCCCGTCAGACCGCCCGCCGCGGTTTGGAGGCGGTGAGCGTCATCGTGCTGCCCGCACCGCGGCCGGACCAAACGAACGATGCGGCACCGTGACACACCTGTGACCAGTGTGATCAACGTGTCATATGAGGTTTTTGTCGTACCCTGTGGCTTGTGTCCTCCGTGTCGCGGCGCGACCTGTTCAAATTCGCGACCGCGGCGCCGGCCCTGTTGGGTGTGGGCGTCGCGGGTGCGTCGTTGCGCCCCGCCCCGGCCTCGGCGTCGCTGGGCACCCTGCTGGACTACGCGGCCGGAGTCATTCCCGCCAGCCAGATCCGGGCCGCCGGCGCCGTGGGGTCGATCCGGTATGTATCGGATCGCCGGCCGGGCGGCAATTGGATGCTGGGCAAGCCGATCCAGGTCGCCGAAGCGCGCGACCTTCACAGCAACGGGCTCAAGATCGTGTCCTGCTACCAGTACGGCAAGGGCAACACCGCGGACTGGCTGGGCGGCGCCAACGCCGGCCTGCAGCATGCGCAGCGCGGAACGCAGCTCCACGCGGCGGCCGGCGGGCCCGCCGCGGCGCCCATCTATGCCTCGATCGATGACGATCCCTCCTATGAGCAGTACAAAAGCCAGATCGTGCCGTACCTGCGGTCATGGGAGTCGGTGATCGGTCATCAGCGCACAGGCGTGTACGCCAATTCGAAGACCATCGACTGGGCACTGCACGACGGTTTGGGCTCTTATTTCTGGCAGCACAACTGGGGCTCACCGAAGGGGTACGCCCATCCCGCCGCCAACCTGCACCAGGTTGAAATCGACAAACGCAGCGTCGGCGGGGTCGGAGTGGACATCAACGAAATCCTCAAACCCCAATTCGGACAGTGGGCGTAGCCACCCACATCGCCGTGCCACCCGATCTGGACTCGGACTCTTAGAAAGTCCAGCAAACACTCGTTCGCTCATTTTCGGGCCGGGCGGACGCGCGCGCTCGGCGGACGGTGTCGCCGATGCCGCTTAGACGGCGCTCCGCGGCCCGAAATTTTTATATAACGATTCGGTAACAAAACTGCTTTGATCTGCGCAGTTATAGCTACTCGACCGTAACCACCTGCACGCAGCAGGTTTGTGAATCGCGTCCACGCCGCCGGTCAGAGCGCGTGTTACCCACGACACGGTTACCCATGCGTAGAACTCATCAGTAACCGATGACCATGCCGAACGAGGGTCGAATCTTATGACACTCTTAGTACAGCCGATGAAGTCCGTCGCGCCGCTCAGCACCATCCGGGCGGTCCGCCGACAACGCACCGGCCAGCCGTTTCCCGGCTGTGGCTCGACGCTGAACCACGCCGCATCGACCGGCACCGGCGAGGCCCAGCCTCTGGTGGTGACCGCCCAGACGAACCGATACGTAAAGACGCATACCAGGGGAGACAGAGAAGGTGACGATCCACGAGCATGACCGAGTGTCCGCTGATCGCGACGGGCACGGCCCGCAGGGGGGCAAGCACGCCGCCGGGGACACCCATGCTCTCGTCGACCGCCTGACGGCCGGTGAGCCCTACGCCGTGGCATTCGGCGGCCAGGGCAGCGCCTGGCTGGAGACCCTCGAAGAACTGGTGTCGTCGGCGGGCATCGAATCGGATCTGGCAACCCTGGCCGGTGAGGTGGACCTGCTCCTCGAACCGGTCGCAAAAGAGCTGGTCGTGGTGCGTCCCATCGGCTTCGAGCCCCTGTCGTGGGTCCGCGCGCTGGCCGCCGAGGACCCGATCCCCTCGAATAAGCACCTGACCTCGGCCGCGGTGTCGATCCCGGGTGTGCTGCTCACCCAGATCGCGGCCGTGCGCGCGCTGGCGCGGCAAGGCATGGACCTGAGCGCGACACCGCCGGTGGCCGTCGCCGGACATTCCCAGGGCGTGCTCGCCGTCGAGGCGCTCAAGGGCGGCGGCGCCCGCGACGTCGAGCTGCTGGCGCTGGCCCAGCTGATCGGCGCGGCCGGGACGCTGGTGGCCCGTCGGCGAGGAATCTCCGTGCTCGGCGACCGCCCGCCGATGGTGTCGATCACCAATGCAGATCCCGAGCGCATCAGCCAGCTGCTCGACGAGTTCGCACAGGACGTGCGGACCGTGCTGCCGCCCGTGCTGTCCATCCGCAACGGCCGCCGTTCGGTCGTCATCACCGGCACCCCGGAACAATTGTCCCGCTTCGAGCTCTACTGCCAGCAGATCTCGGAGAAGGAGGAGGCCGACCGCAAGAACAAGCTCCGCGGCGGCGACGTTTTCTCGCCGGTGTTCGACCCGGTGCAAGTCGAGGTGGGCTTCCACACGCCGCGGCTGGCCGACGGCATCGACATCGTCGGCAACTGGGCCGAGAAGGTCGGCCTGGACGCCGCCCTGGCCCGGGAACTGACCGAATCCATTCTGGTGCGTCCGGTCGACTGGGTGGAGGAGATCACCCGCGTCAACGACGCTGGAGCTCGGTGGATTCTCGACCTGGGCCCCGGCGACATCCTGACCCGGCTGACCGCGCCGGTGATCCGCGGCCTCGGTGTGGGCATCGTGCCCGCCGCGACCCGCGGCGGTCAGCGCAACCTCTTTACCGTCGGCGCCGTCCCCGAGGTGGCGCGAGCCTGGTCGAGCTACGCCCCGACCCTGGTTCGCCTGCCCGACGGCAGGGTCAAGCTCTCGACGAAGTTCACCCGGCTGACCGGCCGTTCGCCGATTCTGCTCGCGGGCATGACCCCGACCACGGTCGACGCCAAGATCGTCGCCGCCGCCGCCAACGCCGGGCACTGGTCCGAGCTGGCCGGTGGCGGTCAGGTCACCGAGGAGATCTTCGCCGACCGGGTCGAGGAGCTCTGCGGGCTGCTCGAGGACGGACGCACCTACCAGTTCAACGCGCTGTTCCTCGACCCCTACCTGTGGAAGCTGCAGGTCGGCGGAAAGCGATTGGTGCAAAAGGCGCGCCAGTCCGGCGCGGCAATCGACGGTCTGGTGATCAGCGCCGGCATCCCTGACCTGGAGGAAGCCGTCGAGCTGATCGAGGAGCTGGGCGACGTCGGCATCAGCCACGTCGTCTTCAAGCCCGGCACCGTCGAGCAGATCCGCTCGGTCATCCGCATCGCCACCGAGGTGTCCACCAAGCCGGTGATCGCGCACATCGAGGGCGGCCGCGCCGGTGGCCACCACTCGTGGGAAGACCTCGACGACCTGCTGCTGGCGACCTACTCGGAATTGCGGTCGCGCTCCAACATCACCGTGTGCGTCGGCGGTGGCATCGGCACGCCCGAGCGGGCGGCCGAATACCTGTCCGGGCGCTGGGCCCAGGCCTACGGCTTCCCGCTGATGCCGATCGACGGCATCCTGGTCGGCACCGCGGCGATGGCGGCCAAGGAGTCCACCACGTCGCCGTCGGTCAAGCGGATGCTGGTGGAAACCCAGGGCACCGACCAGTGGATCGGCGCCGGGAAAGCCTCCGGCGGCATGGCGTCCAGCCGCAGCCAGCTCGGTGCGGACATCCACGAGATCGACAACAGCGCCTCGCGGTGCGGCCGGCTTCTCGACGAGGTCGCCGGTGACGCCGAAGCCGTCGCCGAACGCCGCGACGAGATCATCGCGGCGATGGCCACCACGGCCAAGCCGTACTTCGGCGATGTCGGCGAGATGACCTACCTGCAGTGGCTGCGGCGCTACGTCGAGCTGGCTATCGGCGACGGCGACTCGACCGCCGACACCGCCTCACCGGGCAGCGCGTGGCTGGCCGACACCTGGCGCGACCGTTTCCAGCAGATGCTGCAGCGGGCCGAAGCGCGTTTGCACCCACAGGATTTCGGTCCCATCGAGACCCTCTACAACGACGAAGGGCTGCTGGAGAACCCCGGCGCGGCAATCGATCTGCTGTTGGACCGCTACCCCGACGCCGAGACCGTCCAACTGCACCCGGCCGACGTCCCGTTCTTCGTCACCCTGTGCAAGACGCTGGGCAAGCCGGTCAACTTCGTGCCGGTCATCGACAAGGACGTGCGGCGCTGGTGGCGAAGTGACTCGCTGTGGCAGGCCCACGACGCCCGCTACGACGCCGACCAGGTGTGCATCATTCCCGGTACCGCGGCCGTGGCCGGGATCACCCGAATGGACGAACCCGTCGGTGAACTGCTGGACCGCTTCGAGCAGGCGGCCGTCGACGAGGCGCTCGCTGCCGGAATGGAGCCGACGGCCGTCACGTCGCGCCGGACCGGCCGCGCCGATGTGACCGGACCGCTGGCCGTGGTGCTGGACGCCCCCGACGTGCAGTGGGCCGGCCGCACCGCGATCAACCCGGTCCATCGGATCGCCGACCCCTCCGAGTGGCTGGTGCAAGACGGACCCGAAAGCCGCCGCGCCACACATTCGTCCACCGGGGCGCGGCTCCAGGTCGACGACGACCGTGTCGTTCTCAGTGTCCCGGTGTCGGGAGTCTGGATCGAGATCCCATTCACCTTGCCCCCCAACACGGTTGACGGCGCTACGCCGGTGGTCTCCACCGACGATGCCGCCACGGCCATGCGTGCGGTGCTGGCGATCGCCGCCGGCGTCGACGGGCCGGAGTTCATGCCCGCGGTCACCGACCGAACGGCCACCGTCACGGTGGACTGGGACTCCGAGCGCGTCGCCGACCACACCGGAGTCACGGCCACCTTCGGGGAGCCGTTGGCGCCCAGCCTCACCACCGTGCCCGACGCCCTGGTCGGCCCGTGCTGGCCCGCGGTCTTTTCGGCAATCGGTTCGGCGGTCACCGACACCGGCATTCCGGTCGTGGAGGGCCTGCTGAGCCTCGTGCACCTTGACCACGCCGCGCACATGGTCGGTGCGTTGCCGAAAGACCCCGCTCAATTGACCATCACCGCAACGGCTTTGGCCGCCACCGACACCGACATGGGGCGCGTCGTCCCCGTCTCGGTCAGCGTTGCCGACGCCGACGGTCGGGTGATCGCCACCCTGGACGAGCGTTTTGCCATCCTTGGACGCACCGGGGCGGCCGAACTGACCGACCCGGCGCGCGCCGGCGGCGCGGTTTCGGAGAACGCGACCGACACCCCGCGCCGGCGCCGCCGCGACGTCGCGATCACCGCACCCGTCGACATGCGCCCGTTCGCGGTGGTGTCCGGTGATCACAACCCCATCCACACCGATCGCGCGGCTGCCCTGCTGGCCGGCCTGGAATCGCCCATCGTGCACGGCATGTGGCTGTCGGCCGCCGCCCAGCACGCGGCGACCGCCACCGACGGTCAGGCCCGCCCGCCGGCGCGGCTGATCGGCTGGACCGCCCGCTTCCTGGGCATGGTGCGTCCCGGCGACGAGGTCGCGTTCCGCGTCGATCGTGTCGGAATCGACCAGGGCGCGGAGGTTTTGGAAGTCGCCGCCCGTATCGGATCAGACCTGGTGATGTCGGCGACGGCGCGCCTGGCCGCCCCGCACACCGTCTATGCGTTCCCCGGCCAGGGTATTCAGCACAAGGGCATGGGCATGGACGTCCGGGCCCGGTCCAAGGCCGCCCGCAAGGTGTGGGACAAGGCGGACAGGTTCACCCGCGATACGCTGGGCTTCTCGGTGCTGCACGTGGTGCGCGACAACCCGACCAGCATCATCGCCAGCGGCGTGCCGTACAACCACCCCGAGGGCGTCCTGTACCTGACGCAGTTCACCCAGGTCGCGATGGCCACCGTGGCGGCGGCGCAGGTCGCCGAGATGCGCGAGCAGGGCGCCTTCGTCGAAGGCGCGATCGCCTGCGGCCACTCCGTCGGCGAGTACACCGCGCTGGCCTGCGTGACGGGTATCTACGAGCTGGAAGCGTTGCTGGAGACGGTGTTTCACCGCGGATCGAAGATGCATGACATCGTGCCGCGCGACGAGCTGGGCCGGTCCAACTACCGGCTGGCGGCGATCCGGCCGTCGCAGATCGACCTCCCGGATGACGAGGTCCCGGGATTCGTCGCCGATATTGCGGCGGATACCGGTGAATTTCTGGAGATCGTGAACTTCAACCTGCGCGGGTCGCAGTATGCGATCGCCGGCACGGTGCGTGGCCTCGAGGCGCTCGAAGCCGAGGTGGAGCGCCGGCGCGAGATCACCGGCGGCAAGCGCTCGTTCATCCTGGTGCCGGGCATCGACGTGCCCTTCCACTCCCGGGTGTTGCGAGTGGGCGTGGCGGAGTTCCGGCGCTCGCTCGACCGAGTCATGCCGCGCGACAAGGATCCCGACGTCATCATCGGGCGCTACATCCCCAACCTGGTGCCCCGCCCGTTCACCCTGGACCGCGACTTCATCCAGGAGATCCGCGACCTGGTGCCGGCCGAGCCGCTCGACCCGATCCTCGCCGACTACGACACCTGGCTCGCCGAGCGCCGCATCGAGATGGCGCGCATCGTGTTGATCGAGCTGCTGGCGTGGCAGTTCGCCAGCCCGGTGCGCTGGATAGAGACCCAGGACCTGCTGTTCACCGAGGAGGTCGCTGGCGGCCTGGGTGTGGAGCGATTCGTCGAGATCGGTGTGAAGTCCGCGCCGACCGTGGCGGGGCTGGCCACCAACACCCTCAAGCTGCCCGAATATGCGCACAGCACAGTCGAAGTGCTCAACGCCGAGCGCGACGCCGCGGTGCTGTTCGCGACCGACACCGATCCGGAGCCGGAGGCTGAGGACGAGCTGGATTCCGATTCGGCCGTTCCGGCCTCATCGGACGGTGCACTCACGCCCAATGTCGCACCGGCCGTCGCCGCGGCGCCCGCCGCGGCTCCGACCGGTGCTCCACGCCCCGACGACATCGGATTCGACGCCGCCGACGCGACTTTGGCGTTGATCGCACTGTCGGCCAAGATGCGCATCGACCAGATCGAGGAGCTGGATTCCATCGAGTCCATCACCGACGGTGCCTCATCGCGGCGCAACCAGCTGCTGGTGGACCTGGGTTCGGAGTTGAACCTCGGCGCCATCGACGGCGCCGCGGAAGCCGACCTGGCCGGGCTGCGCGCCCAGGTGACCAAGCTGGCCCGCACCTACAAGCCTTACGGCCCAGTGCTTTCCGACGCGGTCAACGACCAGCTGCGCACGGTGCTGGGGCCGTCGGGTAAGCGGCCAGCCGCCATCGCCGAGCGGGTCAAGAAGACCTGGGAGCTGGGCGAGGGTTGGGCCAAGCACGTCACGGTCGAGGTCGCGCTGGGAACCCGCGAGGGCACCAGTGTCCGTGGCGGCGCCATGGGTCATCTGCACGAGGGTGCATTGGCCGACGCCGCCGCCGTCGACAAGGCCGTCGATGCCGCGGTCGCTTCCGTTGCCGCGCGCCGCGGCGTCGCGGTGGCGCTGCCGTCGTCGGGCGGTGGCGGAGGCGGTGCGACCATCGACGCGGCCGCGCTGGGCGAATTCACCGACCAGATCACCGGCCGCGACGGCGTGCTGGCCTCGGCGGCCCGCTTGGTGCTGAACCAGCTGGGCCTCGACGACCCGGTCAGCGCGTCGCCGGCGGCCAACGATGCAGAGCTGATCGACCTGGTGACGGCCGAACTCGGCGCGGACTGGCCGCGTCTGGTCGCGCCGGTGTTCGAGCCGAAGAAGGCCGTGCTGTTCGACGACCGGTGGGCCAGCGCCCGCGAAGACCTGGTCAAGCTGTGGCTGACCGACGAGGGCGACATCGACGCCCGTTGGGTGGTCCTGTCCGAAAGGTTCGAGGGCGCAGGCCATGTTGTGGCCACCCAGGCCACCTGGTGGCAGGGCAAGGCCCTGTCCTCGGGCCGGCAGATCCACGCGTCGTTGTTCGGCCGGATCGCGGCTGGCGCCGAGAATCCGGATCCGGGCCCCTACCGCAACGAAGTCGCCGTGGTGACGGGCGCCTCCAAGGGCTCGATCGCGGCCTCGGTCGTCGCGCGACTGCTCGACGGCGGCGCCACGGTCATCGCCACGACGTCGAAGCTCGACGATGAGCGGCTGGCGTTCTATCGGGGCCTGTATCGCGACCACGCGCGTTACGGCGCGGCGCTATGGGTGGTCGCCGCTAACATGGCGTCCTACTCCGACATCGACGCACTGGTCGAGTGGGTCGGCGCCGAGCAATCCGAAAGCCTTGGGCCGCAGTCGATTCATATCAAGGACGCGCAGACCCCGACGCTGCTGTTCCCGTTCGCCGCGCCGCGCGTTGTCGGCGACCTGTCGGAGGCCGGCTCCCGCTCCGAGATGGAGATGAAGGTGCTGCTGTGGGCGGTGCAGCGATTGATCGGCGGCCTGTCGAAGATCGGCGCCGAGCGCGACATCGCGTCGCGGCTGCACGTCGTGCTGCCCGGTTCACCCAACCGCGGAATGTTCGGCGGTGACGGCGCCTACGGTGAGGCCAAGTCGGCGCTGGACGCGCTGGTGAGCCGTTGGCACGCCGAATCCTCCTGGGCGACAAGGGTCAGCCTGGCGCACGCGCTGATCGGCTGGACGCGCGGCACCGGGCTGATGGGCCATAACGACGCCATCGTCGACGCGGTCGAGGAGGCCGGTGTCACCACCTACTCGACGGACGAGATGGCGGCAATGCTGCTGGCCCTGTGCGACGTCGAGTCCAAGGTGGCCGCCGCCGGCGCGCCGATCAAGGCGGACCTGACCGGCGGGCTGGCTGAGGCCAACCTCGACATGGCCGAGTTGGCCGCCAAGGTCCGCGAGCACGCCACCTCGAGTGAGGACGACGACCTCGAATCCCTCGGGGCCGAGGGCGGCATCGCGGCGCTGCCGTCCCCGCCGCGCGGTTTCAGCCCGGCACCGCCCCCGGAATGGGCGGACCTCGACGTCGATCCGGCCGATCTGGTGGTGATCGTCGGTGGTGCGGAGCTCGGACCGTACGGCTCGTCGCGCACCCGGTTCGAGATGGAGGTCGACAACGAGCTGTCGGCGGCGGGCGTCCTGGAGCTGGCGTGGACCACCGGCTTGATCCGCTGGGAAGACGATCCCCAACCCGGTTGGTACGACACCGAATCCGGCGACTTGGTCGACGAGTCCGAGTTGGTCGAGCGCTACCACGACATCGTGGTCGAGCGGGTGGGCATCCGCGAGTTCGTCGACGACGGCGCGATCGACCCCGATCACGCGTCTCCGCTGCTGGTGTCGGTGTTCCTGGACAAGGACTTCGCCTTCGTGGTGTCGTCGGAGGCCGACGCTCGCGCCTTCGTCGAGTTCGACCCCGAGCACACGGTCATCCGGCCGGTCCCGGACTCCAGTGACTGGCAGGTCATCCGCACGGCCGGCACCGAGATTCGGGTGCCGCGCAAGACCAAGCTGTCGCGAACCGTCGGTGCGCAGATCCCCACCGGGTTCGATCCGACCGTGTTCGGCATCAGCCAGGACATGGCCAGCTCGACCGACCGGGTGGCGCTGTGGAACATCGTCGCGACCGTCGACGCGTTCCTGTCTTCGGGATTCACCCCGACCGAATTGATGCG
>Ga0134125_10005537_pt1 | contig 14324 bp, 10 predicted proteins | sample KB31751_FD_96464 | JGI IMG/M metagenome (GOLD analysis project Ga0134125, IMG submission 96464) | Terrestrial soil microbial communities with excess Nitrogen fertilizer from Kellogg Biological Station, Michigan, USA - KB3-175-1 | ecosystem: Environmental > Terrestrial > Soil > Unclassified ... | reverse complement strand
GCCGATGCCGCGGCGCGCTCTTTCAAGCGTGACAACCGCTTTGAGCTTGCGTCTGTGGCCAGGATTTGTGCATTTGGGAGGCGGTCGGCCATCACAAGCGTCTTCCCACCTGGCGCGGCGCAGCAGTCCCACAGCCTCAATGGGCGATCGCTCCGGTCCGGCAGCGCCGCAGCCGCCAGTTCCGCTACCAACCGCGAGCCATCGTCGATCTGAATCGGAGTGGCAGGTGGCGAAGCGTCTGGTTCTAACTGCTCTTGGGCAGTGTCAGCGAACAAAGAACCCGCGAACGGCTCGCGCTGGTCATACTCGCAAATCGCAAGCGCAGCATCTCTGCCGAAGTTGAAGGACCAACGTTCCACCAACCAGGCCGGATGGCCGAGCCGCTCTGCGAATGCCGCGGGCGATTCAAAGATCGGAGTTCGGCGCTTTGCCTCACCGGAACTGCCCGCCGCAGTCCGCGGGCCGTTTGCCAGCTTCCGGAGAATTGCATTCGCCATGCCTGCTGCGTGTGCCTGCCCTGCGCTCCGGCATAGTTCAACGCTTTCATTGATCGCCGCGTGTGCAGGGATGCGATCCAGATACTGCAACTGGAACACCCCGAGCCGCAGAGCAATGGCCACAGCCTCCGCAAGCTGCTGGCCTGGACGGGCGAGCAGCTTCGCAATCTGCGCGTCCAGCGCAATCTGCCACCGCAGCACGCCCATCACCAGCGCGGTTGTAAGATTGCGGTCCTCCGGCGAGAGCTTCGCTATGTGTGATGAATGGAGCAGGTCGTCGCTGTGCGCATCGCTCTCAGCTACACGCATAAGGATTTCGAAAGCAGCTTTACGCGCCGGCGACATTCTTGACCGGGAGCTTTGCGACATGAGGTTAGGGTACGTTCGCGATCCCCGCCGATCGGTTCGGGGCGACTTTGCGGAATTGCTGCTCACTCTCCCAGCCTCTCACCGGTGCGGAGTTGAAAGCCGCGCAGAAACTCCGCCGCGCTCATGCGCTTCTTGCCTTCGAGCTGCACTTCGTGGAGAAGAATCGCGCCGTCGCCGCAACCGGCGAAAATGAGGTCGCCTCGTTCAATGCGCAACACCTTCGGAGGAACCGCCACATCGTGAGATCCGGCAAAACTCATCCGGTGCACGATGAGCTTCTTGCCTCGAAGGGATGTGTACGCGCCGGGCCACGGCTGGAAGCCGCGCCAACGATCGTAGATTTGCTTCGCAGGTTGTTCGAAATCGATGCGGCCATCCTGACGCCTCAGGATGGGTGCGAGGGTCGCCCGTGAATGATCCTGCGGCTGCGGTGTAATCAGGCCGCATTCCAACTTCGCCAGGGTCTCTACCATCAGGTTCGCTCCTGTCTCAGCAAGCGAGCCGAAGAGATCGAGCGCGGTCTCCTCCGGCGCGATTGGTACAGCATGGGCGAGCAGCATGTCGCCGGTGTCGAGCCCCTGGTCGAGCCGCATGGTCGTTATGCCGGTGGTGGTCTCACCGTTCGCGACCGCCCATTGAATCGGCGCAGCGCCGCGATACTTCGGCAATAGAGATCCATGCAGATTGATGTTGCCGTGACGAGGCAGATCGAGCATCCATGGAGGAATGATGCGGCCATAGGCAACGACCAGGATGGCATCCGGCCTGATGCTCTCAAGGTGAGCGCGGAATTCCGTGTTGTGCTTGATCTTCTCCGGCTGCGCAATTGGCAAGCCTCGCGCCAGTGCTGTCCGCTTGACGGGAGGCGCCTGCAACTCAAGTCCGCGGCCTACTGCGCGGTCCGGCTGCGTGACGACCAGCGCGACCTCATGGCCAGCCGCGAGGACTGCTTCGAGTGTAGGGACTGCAAACTCCGGCGTTCCGCAGAAGACGAGCTTCATAGATTCATCTTAGGTGCTTACGGCGGACGAAGAGGCTACCACTCGCCGTTCTTCTGCATCTTGCGAATCTTACGCAACGCCAGTTCGCGTTTCAGGCGGCTGATGCGGTCGATAAAGAGAACGCCGTTCAGATGATCGATCTCATGCTGCATCGCGCGCGCCAGCAGTTCGTCACCCTCGATCTCGAACCATTCGCCTTTTTCATTCTGGGCCTTTACCTTCACTCGCGCGGCGCGCTTCACCTTCTCACGAATGTCCGGCAGGCTGAGACAACCCTCTTCTTCGAACTGGCTCCCCTCGGTCTCGATAATCTCCGGATTGATAAGAACCAGCCTGTCCTTGAGATCCTTTTTGAACGACGTATCGATCACTGTGAGTCGCTGCGACAGGCCGATCTGCGGAGCGGCGAGGCCAATTCCCTGCGCCGCATACATGCTCTCGAACATCTCCGCGACCAGCTTCTTCAACGAAGCATCGAATGCGGTGACTGGAGCGGCCGCCTTCGCAAGCACGGGGTCAGGGTACTTGACGATGGCGTGAATCCTGGCGCTACCTTTCGGCGTGGATTTTTCCGCCGCAGCGGCGATCTTTGGATTGTCGGTGTGTTTTGCTGCCATCTCAGTACGCTCGAATTTGTTCGCAGTAGCTCTCGTAATTGCGCTGAAGTTCACGCAACGAATCGCCACCGAATTTCTCCAGCACCAGCCGCGCGATGGTCAGAGCGACCATTGACTCCGCAGCAACGCCTGCGGCCGGCACCACGCAAACATCGCTGCGTTCATAGGCCGCTTTCACCGGCTCGCGCGTGGCAAAGCTGACAGACGCAAGGGGACGGCGCAGGGTCGAGATCGGTTTCAAATAACCCCGCACGATCACGTCTTCGCCGTTGGAGATGCCGCCCTCAATGCCGCCGGCATTGTTCTGCTCGCGCGAGAATTTCGTAAAGTCGTCGTCGCTTCCCTCATAGGCAATCGCATCATGCACAGCGCTGCCCATGGATTGCGCTGCGGTAACGCCGCGTCCGATTTCAACTGCCTTGACCGCCTGCAGGCTCATGACCGACTGCGCGAGCAGGCCATCCATGCGTTCGTCCCAGTTCGCGTGCGTGCCCACTCCGGGCGGCAACTTGTGCACAACGACCTCAAACACACCGCCCACCGTGTCTCCCGTTTTCAGAGCAGTGTCCACCTCGGCTTTCATCTTCTGCTCATCGCCGGCATCGACGCAGTTGAGCAGCACCTCGTCCTTCGCCTGCAGCGCGGCAATCTCCTCCCACGTTGCCGGGCGGGACAACTGTGCCCCGCCGACGCGGATGACGTGGCTCGCCACCTCGATACCGAGAGCTCGCAGCAACATTTTTGCGAGCGAGCCGCAGGCGACTCGCGCCGCGCTCTCTCTTGCACTTGCGCGCTCCAGGACATAACGTGCATCGGGGAAGTCGTACTTCAGGCTGCCAGCCAGATCAGCGTGTCCTGGGCGAGGGCTTGCCACCGCCTTGTGCTTGTCGGGATCACCAGTCTCTACCGGAAGAATCTCCTGCCAGTTCTTCCAGTCGTTGTTCGCAATCGTCATGGCGATCGGCGAACCAATGGTCTTGCCATGGCGCACGCCGCTCAGGATGTGTGCCGTGTCCTGCTCGATGCGCATGCGCCCACCGCGCCCGTAGCCCTTCTGCCGGCGGCGCATCTCCCGATCCAGAAATGCCTGATCCACGGGAACGCCCGCAGGCAGTCCGCTGACCAACGCCACCAGGCTTTCGCCGTGGCTCTCACCTGCAGTGGAAAATCGCAGCATTCGCTCTCTTTCGCCTGAATAGAAATTGTAACAATTTCGGATGGTGCGATGACGGCTTGCCCCACTGCTCGCCTTCACCATGAGGATCGCGCCGACGCATACGTCCGGAATCAGAAGGCCAACTTCGCGGTAGTTCGTGCAGCGCAACAGCCAGATGAGATCGTCAGGCTTCGCGGTTTTACTCCTATCAAAATCACGATCTGTGAAACAGTTTTCGTATTGACAAGCGCGAAATGCGATCTCTACCATCTTCCGCGGTAACACACCAACCAAGGCAGCACGACTCGCCCATTTTGTTCCGCCGGAGAACCCAATGAGACTCTCCCCTCTCTCGGCAATGGCGCTCTTTCTATTGCTCAGTCAAATTCCCGCTGCATCAGCCCAAATCACCATAGACACCAGCAATCCGAAGGACTGGAAGATCGGCAATGGCGCCGTCACCGTCGACTGGCTGCCCAGCGATGGACGCATCTTCAGCATCCATTGGGCCGCGTTTCCGAGCCAGGAGATTGTTGATCAGACAAACCGGGACCACAACGGGCCGAAGGGCTTCTATATGGACAATGCCGGCAGTTTCGGAGGAGGAACGGCGGCCAATAACTACTACCTCGATCCGAATGGGCAATACATTGACTGGTGGAACACCATCCCCGCCAATTCCGGCAACGCATTCACCTGGTCCCAGCACCATATTCTGTTCCTCAACGATCCCGGCATCCATATCTACTTCACGATCGATCACGGCGCGGGCAACATCGCCGGCAGCGTTGGCCAGGTTCAGTGGGTGCTGCGCAGCGACCTGAATCAATTCGCAAATACTTATTCGGTGAACAGCGGGCTAGGGAACCTCGGCGCCACCACGGTGCCTACCAACCTGGACTTTGGCAGCGGCTCCGGCCGGAATGTTCAGGATGCTACGAATGATCTTCACGGCCTCAACGAGCCTGCCGGCTTCCGTCGCCAGTTCTACACCAAGTACGACTATTCGAGCTACGAGTACCTCCATCGCGGAGAAGGCGTCTACGGGAACAACATGGCTGCGTGGATGATTGTTCCCAGTTCGGAATCGCTCACCGGCGGCCCCACGAAGCAGGACCTCATCTTTACGAACAACCTTCTCATCATGGAGGCATTCTCCAACCACCTGGATAACCAGATCAACTTTAGCGTTCCGGCGAATGCCCTCATGCATCGTCTCTACGGTCCGTTCTATCTCCACTTCAACACTTATAGCGCCACCGATCCCACCGTTGCTTCGCTATATGGTGAAGCACTTGCTGCGTCGGCGCAGCTCCAAGCTTCTTATGACACGGATGCGATACTCGTGCAGAACGGTTACGTTCCCGATTCCGGTCGCGGCAATGCTCAGGTGAATGTAGCCGGCGCACAATCGCAACCGCTTAATCACGCGTGGGTCGTCCTCAGCGATCCCGCGACGAACTTCCAATACTCTCACGCCGGCGACGAATACTGGCAAAGCCCCAAACCCGCCGGTCAGACGAATTTCAACCGGATTGCCCCGGGAGCCTACAGGGTCTCGGCTTACATCCTTGGGCAATGGGGAGAACTGCGCCACGACAACGTGACAGTCGGCACGGGCAAGCCAACGAAACTCGCTGTGCAGTTCACGCCGGAGAACTTCAGCAGCTATACCCCCATCTGGACGATCGGCACGCCGGACCGTTCCTCACATGAGTTCCTGCATGGGCAGATCGCCAATCCCATCGATCTCGATCCAAACTATACGGACGAATATAAGGATCGGCTCGGGAATTCGGTTCAGGATGACCGCGAATACTGGGGAAACTGGAACTACTGGGGAGATTTCGCAACGAACAATGGTGCTGTGAACTACTACGCCACGGCGGTCGGTTCTACCCCGGCCACCAACGATCTAACGCAGTGGAACTACAACCAGTGGCATATCTTCGATCCTGGCCTGTACGCCGGTGTTTACAATCCGGCGGACCAGACCACCGATGGCTACAACTACATCTGCCCGGCGTACGTCGGTCCGTTCGGTGCCTGCAAATCCGCCGCTGTCCCTGATTGGCAGGTTCACTTCACCACTACTTCTGATCAGCAGGCGCAAGGCCAGTTTGTAGTTCTGTCGATCGGTCTCGCCGCGACTGAATCCAGCCTGACGGTTTCGTTGAACGGCCACCCGCTGGTCTGGCACAGCTTCAACGTCAAGAACGCGGATGCCGCGGTGCGCAGCGGCTTCTCCGGGACTTACCAATGGGCAGCCCTCCAGTGGGATGCGAGCGATCTCAATCCACCGGGACAGGACAATATCATCGATCTGAACGTGGGACGCACGCAGGGCGTGATGTATGACGCGCTCCGCATGGAAATCGGTTCAACTTCTGCTGACCACACCGTTACCGGCTGGAATGACTACGAGTTTCTCTACGGATCGACGGACGAGCCGGCCAACGATGCCATCAACAATCAGTAGTGCGGATGCTGCGCACGCCATTGCGGAGCATGCTGGCTATGCGTGCTCCGCGATTGGCGTGTCACGTGAATATGCGACGCCGCCCTACTCCGAGCTACCTGGCTACTCCCCGTTCAGGTATGCCTTCGAGTTCAGCAGCGGGCGCTCCATGCTACGCACCCACTCTGTCATCTCTGCACCGGACTTTCCTGCGGATGCATCGCGCGAGAATTCGTTACGCACCGCCTGCATCTTCGCCTCCAGATCATCCAACGCGCTCAGCAGGATCGCCTCCGGAGTCATCGGCAGAATCGGCGAGCCGAATTCGCGACGTCCGTGGTGGCTCAGGATCATGTGCTCGACCAGTGTAAGCAGGCGCGGCGGAAAGTTGGGTAGAGCCGCTGATTTCTCATGCAGCATGCCCTGAGCAATGGAGATGTGGCCAATCATCTGTCCTTCGACCGTGTAGCTGAACGTCGATCTCCAACCCAGCTCGCGTATCTTGCCGATATCGTGCAGGATCGCTCCGGTCACAAGCAGATCAGGATCCACTTCGAGATAAAACGGAGCCGTTGCGCGGCAGACTCGCACTAGGGTGACTACATGCTCCAGCAGGCCGCCAATCCATGCGTGATGCAGCATTTTTGCCGCAGGAGCCTCACGATAAGCTGTCGAGATTGCGGAATCGTCGAGGAAGGTGAAGACCAGTCGCTTCAAGTCGTGGTTCTGGAATTCGTCGACGTATCCGCGCAGTTCCGCCCACATCTCATCGACGTTATAGCGGGTGGTGGGCACAAAATCCGAGGTCTCGATCTCGGCCGCTGCAGCGAGGCGCATCTTTGACACTGTGATCTGAAACTTGCCCTGATATTTCGAGACCTGACCCTGCACTTTCACGTAACAGCCCTCGGAGCAACTTCCCAGGACCTCAGCAAAGTCCTCCCACATTCGCGCTTCCATGGAGCCAGTCTTGTCGGCAAGCATCAGCGCCAGGTATTGACCGGCGCCTGTCTTTTTGTCGCGCGCTTGTAACGACGCCAGCGCGAAGAACGATGTAACCACTTCGCCGTCAAACCGCGCGGCGTCTGCAACAAAGAAATCTTTCATCGTGGGACAAGAATACTTGAGTTCGCAGGTCGGAAAGATACTCAGCGGTTGCGGCATCCCGCCCGGCTTTCAGGAGGACCGCTTTCCCCGACTGGATTACGGCAAAGGCATCAGGCCTTCGTAGCGAACCTGCCAGTCGGCGGGAAAGCCGGGGACGTGCGCGGTGGTGCCGTCCCAGCCGGCTGCCATCATGGCGACGGCGGTGAGCCAGCCACCGTTGGCGGGCATGTACATTGGCGTCTGGTCCGGGCGCCGGACGGTGTAGCCGGAGACGCGGAAGGGATTCTGGTCGGACGTTCCCGTCAGCAAGGCGACGGCCTTGTCCGGCTCGTTGAGGCGCGCGGCGCACATGGCGAGCATGGCCGTGCCCCAGGTGACGCTGGATACGGGGCGATCCGTGCGCGTAACGCGATCGAGTGTGTTCCGCATGGCGTGCTTATCGATGCCATCGCCGGGCAACGCGCCGAACATGAAGGTGGTCATCGTGGAGGCCGAGTTTTCGACCGGCACTTCCATCGCCGGATAGATACCGTTGCGAATGGTTGGTTTGGCGAGGTGATCGATGACGTCCTGCCAGTGAGGATCGGGTGCGAGACCGAGGCGAGCGCGCCACTGCTGCGCGACCTCGAGCGTCCAGTGCCAGTAGGAGAGCTCCATGGTGGGGTTGAGATTGTGCGCGAGGTCGGTGTGCTTCTCGTCCGCGGAGTTGATACCGGGACCGAGGACGTATTCGTGCCGCCCGGCGTCGTAGTCGACGAAGGTGGCCATATAGTCCGCGGTGGCGAAGACGATGTTCTTGTAGCGCTCGAGCGTGGCATGAGCTGCAGCTTTATCGTGAGCGTGAGCACGATAGACGAGTTCCGAAAGATAGATGGGATGCGGCTGCTGCCAGACGAGCGTGGGGCCAACGCCGGAGGGACTTTCATTACCGGATGGATCGGTCATCTTCGACCACTTGACACCCTTGGCGCCTTCGAGGCGCGCCATCTTCTCGCCGGCGGGCATGAGCGCGTGCAGGTTGTTGAGGGACCGTTCGAGGATGTCGGCATGGCCCCACAGCGCCCAGTGCGCGGAGTGCCACCAGTACATCTCCATGTGGAACTTGCCATACCAGGAGTTGACGCCGAGGCCGGTCTCCTGCGGCGGCCACGAGTTCGCGTCGTGCACGGCCATTACGTATTGCGACAGGACGATGCGGCGTTCGAGCTCGGCGGCACGTGGGTCGGCGGTGCCGGAGAAGTCGATGACGCCGCCGGTCATCCAGTAATGCTGCCAGTGGGCGCGGGAGGCCGACTCGACGGCGGCGAAGGTATCGGCGGGAGCATTGATGGCACGGGGCGAGAACCATGCCGCAAGGTCGATGGAATTGCTGTTGCTGGAGAGCAGGAACTGGTGCTGCGCAGTCTCCGCCAGTTTTGTGCCGGGAGACCAACGCGCGCGGACGGTATAGTGCGTCGCGTCCAGAGTGCGGGTGAAGTCGGCGGCGCTTGCGCCGCGGCGGGTGAGTACGGTGGTATGCACGGCGGGGTGGTTCCAGTCCTGATAGTCAGGGCCGAAGGAGTCGAGCGCGTAGGGGAAGGCGATGCGGACCTTGATGCGGCCGGAGGCGATGAGCGGCGATTCAACGTGGATGGCGATCTCGTCGCGGTCAGGATGGGCGACGGTTTCAACATGAACGGGCGAGTCGTCGACGGTGAAGGAACTGGTGAGGATGCCGGACCAGAGGTCGAGTCTCTCGTCAATGTTGGCGAGTTCTGTGATGAGGACCTTCGACCCATCGGCGTGCGTCATCTCCAGGCCAATGCGTCCGAGGCCGAAGCGGTGCGGGTTGGCGCGAAGATACTCGGCTTCGGGTGTGGGATGGCTCGTGCTGGCGTCAGGAAAGACGAACTGGCGGCCATTCTTCGGGATCGACTTCATCGGGAAATCGCTGAGCGAGTAGCCGTGGGGATTGGGGAAGCTGTGCCAGCCCCAATCGCTGAGGATTCCGATGGGCATGGTCTTCGCATAGTAGTCGGGGAAGCTTTGCAGGCCGGTGACGTCGAAGTTGAACGCAAAGTGGCCGTTGCCGACGGCCATGGCGCCGTCGGGATCGATGGTGTGGAGTTCGATGTTGTGGCGCGTGACGAGTGCATGGCGATCGATGGGAGCGTTGCTTGCCTGCTGCGCGAGGGCGAGCGATGCTGGGCAAAGGCAGGCTGCGGCGACAAAAGCGAGGCGAGAAGTTCGCATGATTACTTCCTTGTACGGATGACGTCGCTGGAGAGTTTAGCGGAACGGAGTAGCTGACTGCGCGCTGGCAGTGCTGTCAGACCTTCAAAAAGATGCGTTTGCGCCAGAGGTACCAGTTGGCGAGGAAGCAGAGCGCGGTGAAGGCGATGGCGAAGGCGAGCGAGGTGATGTTCGTGGAGTCCTGTCGCGCGAAGAGATGGCGATAGCTCCAGAGCCATGCTGAGATGCGTGCGGAGGGATCGGTCACGTTGACGAGCGCGCCGGCGGGGACTTTGATCCAGAGGGCGAGCTCGACGATGAAGTTGGAGAGCACGAAGGCGGTGATGGCGTTGGAGCCGAAGACGAGCCATGGCCAGAGGAGCGCCTTCCCTGCCCTGATTTCGTTTACGCCGCGGATGTCGATGAGCCAGTAGAAGAGCGCGAGGAGCAGGAGCGAGAGGCCGGCCGAGAAGAGGACGTAGGAGCTGGTCCAGAGGTTCTTGTTGAGCGGGAAGGTGCGGTTCCAGGCGAGGCCGAGCGCGCTAAAGAGGACTCCGTAGCGGACGAAGAGGAGAGCTTTGGCGTTGCGGGAGATTTCGACGGAGGTGAGATAGAGACCAGTAATGCATCCGAGAAGCGAGGTTGCGATCGCCGGCAAGGTGGAGAGCAGCCCTTCCGGATCGCGGTCGTGGTTGTAGAGCGAGCCGGTGTGCAGCCAGTGCTGGGTGAAGGCGTTGAAGGCGCGGTCGAGCCACGCGGCGAGGTTGGCGCGCGGATCGAGGAATGGGATGTCGCGACCCGGCATGCCGAAGCCGGGGACAGGGACGAAACGAAGAAGAGCCCAGTAACCGATGAGCAGCGCGGCGGTGATTGCGACGAGTATGGCGGCGCGGCGGCGTGAGTTCCAGACGGCGAGGCAGATAAGTCCGGAAACCAGATAGCAGGCGGCGATGCGGGTGAGCACGCCGAAGATGCGCAGGTGCGTCCAGTGGAAGTGCGGGAACGCGGTGAGGAACATCTTGATGGCGAAGATAGTAGCGGCGCGGCGAAAGATGTGGCCGGTGAGCGTCGCGCGGCAGTTGCCGCGGGCCATGCGCGCCTGCGTGGAGAGCACGATGGAGATTCCGACGAGGAAGAGGAAGCTGGGAAAGACGAAGTCGGTGAGGGTGAAGCCATTCCACGGCGCGTGATCGAGCTGCGAGTAGACATGGCTCCAGTCGCCGGGATCGTTGACGAGGATCATCAGAGCGATGGTCAGGCCGCGGAGGACGTCGACGGAGAGGACGCGGGTAGAAGGCGCGCGCGCTGTCGTGGCGCTGGTGGAGGCCCTGCGAGGAGACGCCGGTGCGGCGATCGTGTGCATGAAGCCAAATTGTAGTTCCCTTCCGCCGCGTTGTTCGTTCCAGGTTCTCCGTTGTTCGTTCGCCCGCGCGCCTGCATGCAGGTGACGGCGGGAACCTTTGTGGTTGCGCGGTGTCTATTGATGCAGGACGCATCCCCTCGCAGGTGCGCACCGGCGGTCCGGAGACATGGGCCGCAGCCGTGAACGTTACGGAGGTGCCTTATGTTCGAGGGAAGCCTGGTAGAGTCGCGCGGATTGGTCGCGTCGCGAACGCAGCGCTGGTCGGCGGTGGGATCGGCGGCATTTCAACTGACACTGGCAACGTTGATCGTTGTGATTCCGCTGATGCGGCCGCAGTCGATCAAGCTGCTGAAAGAGATCCCGCATCTGACCGCGCCCGTTCTTCCACCGCGGCCTCCGGTGATTGTGCGGACCAGCATCTCGACCATGCCAAGTTCCGGGCCGACAGCGCCGGCCACGCCCATGCAGGCTCCTTCAGGAACGCGGTACTTTCCGCTCAATCCTGGGACGCCAGCGGAGGATAGCGTGCCCGGACCCATTGGACCGATCTCCATGGGTGACGGTCCCGCAGGTATTCCCATGATCGGGTCAGACGACCCCGTTGTCTCAGTTGTCCGACGCGCTGCACCGGGACGAATCGATGTGTCAGGCGGCGTAACGGCAGGCATGCTGTACGCGCCGATTCGGCCGGTGTATCCGCAGATCGCGAGGGTGACAGGAACTCAGGGAACGGTCGTCGTTGAGGCGGTCATCTCCAAGACTGGAAGGATCGAGAGCGCGCATGTTGTCAGTGGGCCGCCGATGCTGCGGCAGGCGGCGCTCGATGCGGTCGTGGCGGCCCATTATCATCCGTATCTCCTGACTGGCGTGCCAGTAGAGGTGGAGACAACGGTGACGGTGGTGTTCAAACTGGGGGAGTAAACCACCAAGGTGATACCCCCCTCCCCCCTATCTCTTTCGCTATGATCTTGGAAACATTGGGCTTGTGGCTGTGATCTTGAAAACATTGGGGTTTTAGCAAAATAAAGGACTTAGCGGAGAAGGAGGTCAGCGAGTCGGCAAGTCGGCAAGGCTTAAATGTGAAGGCCCGACGATGATCGTCGGGCCTGTTTCGATATCTGCTTCCATTATAGCGAATGGAGCAAAACTGCTATGCCACTTTGCGCAACAAAATATTTCCTGCCCGCACAACAAGTTAGGGCAAGAACTTCAAGGGCGAGGGCTTGACAGAATAAATCTTCGGTGGCCTCTCAGCCCGCGGCTAATCCAGCCCTAACTGGCCGGCCTGTTAACATGGCCGGCGTGGATACCAAGGCGAAAACGAAATGCTTCCGAATTTCCGTGGAGAATCGTATTTGGAATCGGCTTATTCCTCATTGGTGGCCGCCGCCCACATCCCGCATAGTTAGCCAGGTTGGTTAAATGGCAAACATCTTTCTCGCGCGAACGGGGAATGAAGGCAAGAAGTTCAAATGCGTGGTCGTGGGTCAGTTGGAAAAAAGACCTCAGGGGCTAAAGAGGCTGCTGAAAAAGTCCGCTGCAACGCCAAACAAATGACCTCAGCGGCTAAAGCCGCATTGATTGTGCAGCCATTTACGGCACGGCTGAAGCCGTGCCCTTAAGCAAAACCAAGTTTTTCAGCAGCTCTAAAGTCCGACCTCAGATTGTCCGCCGATGGCGTGGCTGAAGCCACGCCCTTTCAAAGCTGAATTCAATCTGCTCCGCTGCCAGGTGCGTGCGCTTGACAGGTTTCAGGCGGCGACAGGGCGAACACCCTCTTTGGGCAGCCCAGGCCAGTTTGAAGAGGAGTGGGGACGTCTTCGGGCAGCGTCGGAGGGGTCCTGATTCCCCTTCCCGGACAGCGGGATGATCCAAATGTGTTACGTGGATTCCGGCTATTTGCGGTGTAAACTGGCGGCCTCTTCACGATGTTCAGGGTCGCTTGCGGCGGCATATGTATACGCGAGCTTGTGCCCATTCGAGGGAATCGTATGCGTCGCAGAGTTGGCTGGTTGCAATACGCCCTGATTATTCCTTTGGGTTTTGCGGGCGTGATTGTCCACGCGCAGCAGGTGGACAAGGACGCGGCAAGCTTCCAATTTACAGACATCGATCACCAAGTACTGCAAGATTCCGATGCGGTCGACCGGCAGTATGTGAAGAAGGGTCTGGTGATGCAGGACCCTCAGCTCCAGGCCTATCTCGACTCCATTGGCAAACGCATCCTCGGAAGCCGGCCTGCGCCGGAGCAGGTCGAGTTCAAATTCAGGGTCCTGCGCGATCCGATGGTGCAGGCGTTTGCGTTACCGAACGGCTCTGTGTACGTGACGACCGGGTTGCTTTCGCTGCTGGAGGATGAGCCACAGCTTGCGGCGGTGCTTGGGCACGAGACCGCGCATGTGTACGAGCGTCACGGATACCTGCAGAACCGAAGCGTGCGGAAGAAGGCGCTGGCAGTCAACATCCTGCAGATTGCCGCGTCGGGCGCGCCGGTGGGCCCCAATTTCTCGGAGAGCGCCCAGCTTTTCGGGGCCGCGCTGCAGGTAGGCGCAGCGGTCAGCAGCCAAGTCATCATCGCATCCATATTCGGCTATTCGCGAGAGATGGAACAGCAGGCGGACAGTGACGGGCTGATCGCGATGTCGAACGCGGCTTACGATCCGATGGCCATGGCGCAGGCCTTTAAATTGCTCGATGACGACAGCAGCCTGGAATTTGAGCCTATTCAAGGCTTTTATCGCGACCATCCCAAGCTTACCGAGCGCCGCGAGTTCGCGTTGCAGTATGCGTCGGCGCACAAGCCGGACAAGCCGGATGCGGAAGACAAAAAGGACTATGCGGACAATGTTTCCGCCGCCATATGCTCCGAGATACAACTGGACCTAAGCAGCCGCCGGGAGCGAACCGCGGTGGACCGGGCCGCGAAATTGAACAGTATGTTCCCCAACACGCCGAAGTATGAGACGTTGCTCGCGGACTCGTATCGAGAACTGGGAGCGAAAACGAAGCTCCCGTCGCAAGAGGAGCGGACGCGGCACGGACAGTCCGAACATCGCAAGGAGTATTTCAAGATGACTCCGGAGGAGGAGCAGAAGGCACTGCTTCAGACACCCGAGGGAGAGGCTGCGATGCGCGCCAACGAGGCTACGGCGGAGCAACTCTACGAAAGCGCCCTTAAGGACAGCGCCAACTATGCGGACGCTCATAAAGGACTGGGGTTGCTGTTCGAGCAGGAAGGCAAGTACAGCGACGCGGCAACGGAGTACCAGACTTACCTGAGCATGGTCGCCGGAACGAGTATGGACCGGTTGCGTTTCGAGCGACGCCTCGCCAATGTTCAGAAGCAGGTGAATGGATCGCTGCAATCCAGATAACGGAAGGTGGGGAAATTGAAGACCGAATGCTGCCCGGGAAGAGACGCGGATTCCCTTGTATCTTTCGTTTTGAAGCGTGACGATGGGTTACGTTTCGGCGGAGAGGCTGAAGATTCCCGAGGCCGGATGGTTCGAGCCTGTCCCGAAGATTTGGCCCCCGTCCCTCTCTTT
>Ga0134125_10005536_pt1 | contig 14325 bp, 14 predicted proteins | sample KB31751_FD_96464 | JGI IMG/M metagenome (GOLD analysis project Ga0134125, IMG submission 96464) | Terrestrial soil microbial communities with excess Nitrogen fertilizer from Kellogg Biological Station, Michigan, USA - KB3-175-1 | ecosystem: Environmental > Terrestrial > Soil > Unclassified ... | reverse complement strand
CGGCCGGGTCGATCAGCCGTTTGGGCAAACGAATGTGATTGCTTCCGAAACGTTTTCGAGGTCGATAGAGCGGGTTCGAAAAGATAAGAGCATTAAAGGCGTTATCCTGCGCATCGATTCGCCCGGTGGCGATGCTGTGGCATCGGATGAGATCCTGCACGAGTTGAAGCTTCTATCCGCGGCAAAGCCGGTTGTTATTTCCATGTCGGATTTGGCCGCATCGGGCGGCTACTTTATCTCGATGACGGGCGATCCCATTGTGGCGTACCCCGATACTATCACCGGCTCTATTGGCGTGCTTTATGGGAAGCCAAACTTCCGCGGCTTGTATAACAAGCTCGGCATTACCAAAGATCTTCTGGCACGGGGCAAATTTGCCGATATCGATTCCGACTACACGCCGTTATCGGACGCGGAAAAGCAGAAGCTTCATGAAGGGCTTCTCTCGACGTATCACAGCTTCGTGACGAAAGTCGCCACGGCCCGAAAAAAGACCTACGATCAAATCGACGTCATCGCGCAAGGACGCGTTTGGATGGGCGCGCAAGCGAATCAAAACGGGCTGGTGGACCGGCTCGGCGATCTCGATACTGCTGTTGCGCTGCTTCGCGAACGAGCGAAACTTCCGCCCAGTGCCGGGATCAACTTAATTGCTTACCCGCCTCGCCGCAGCTTTCTCGAAACACTATTTAACGCAACACCGGAGACAGTGACCGAAGCGTTGACGCGGCGCCAATTGAAGGCGATGCTAGGAGACGGATTACCCAGCCCGGCGGTGGTTCGTGGCGGGATGCTGGCAATCATGCCGTACCGGTTTACGATCCATTAGTGGGCTTTCTTCAGCACGCCCAACGATCGCATCCAATCGTCTGCTCGCGCGGGCCATGTGGTGATCGTGAGATCGGTACGACGCAAACCGTAGCCGTGGCCGCCCTTAGGATACAGATGCATTTCCGCGGGCACTTTCACTCGCTTTAACGCCAGGTAATAAAACAGGCTGTTTTCCATATGAACGGGATCGTCTTCGGCCTGCACTAAAAACGTCGGCGGCGTGTCGGCGGTAATGTGCAACTCGGGCGCGATCTGGTTCAAATCGGGCGGCGTTACGAGATAAGCGGGATAGATGAGAATCACGAAATCGGGGCGGGCACTCTGCTGGTCGGCCTCATCAACCGGGGAATAGACGCGCTTATCGAAATTTGTGCTCATCACCGCGGCCAGATTGCCGCCCGCGGAAAAGCCGATCACACCGACCCTCTTCGGGTCGATCTTCCATTCCTTCGCGTGCTGGCGAGTCAGGCCAATGGCGCGCTGCGCGTCTTCGAGCGGCTCCTGATAACGAGCAACGCCTTCGGGTGTCGGAACGCGATATTTAACCAGCAGCGCATTCACGCCAATGGAATTCAGCCACGAGCAGACTTCCGTGCCTTCCAGATCGAGCGCCAGTATGTGATAGCCGCCGCCTGGAAACACCAGCACCGCCGCACCGGTATTCTTTGCAGCCGGAGCAGGATAAAACGTCATCTCGGGCGATGTGACGTTGCCTAAACGGATTACCGGCTTGCCCGCGACAAGATTATCCGACGGCTTCGTCGTATTCACCTCGGGCTTTGATGTCGCTTTTGGCCCGGGCGCCTCACCTGGCCATAACTTTATCGGGCGGTTCGCGGCGGCCGCCGGCAAGCAGGAGGCGGCGCACAGAACTGCGATGCCGCAGGCACGAAGAGCATTCATCATCTCAACGAGGATAATAAATCCTGAGCAAGTTACTTCCGTTAATGCCAACTACGACAAAGAATCCCGCCGCAAAGCACAAAGCCGAGCCGCCCAAAAACTCTCATCCGGCGGAGCTGGTAATCATCACCGGCCGCAGCGGATCGGGCAAGCAGACCGTGCTGAAAGCATTCGAGGACCTCGGCTTCTATGCGGTGGACAACTTGCCGCTGGCGCTGCTGCCCAAGTTTGCCGATTTAACCCACGATTCGAAAACTTCGAAACGCGCCGCGCTCATCATTGATGTTCGCGAGGGCGAAGCCCTGAAAGATTTCCCGCGAGTGTTCCGGAAGCTGAGGAAGACCATCAACGCGAGGCTTATATTTCTCGACGCGGCTGACGAAGTATTGCAGCGCCGTTTCAGTGAAACGCGCCGGCCGCATCCGCTCGGGCGGGAATCGCCGGTAATGCTCAGCCTACGCGAAGAGCGGGAGTTGATGGCGCCGATCCATAATTTGGCGGATATTTCCATCGATACATCGAAGCTGAATGTTCACGAATTACGGAATCTCATTACCCAACAGTTCCGCGGCGACACGGAGCAAGGCAAAATTGTGATTCAGGTGAACAGCTTCGGCTTCCGGAACGGCGTGCCGCACGATAGCGACCTGGTTTTTGACGTACGTTTTCTCCCGAATCCGAATTTCATTCCGGAATTTAAGAAATTGAGTGGCCGGCACCCGAGTGTGGCTCGCTACATCCGGTCGTTTCCGCAAACGACGGAGTTCATCAACCGCATTTCAGAGCTTTTGATCTACCTGCTGCCGCACTATATCCGCGAAGGGAAAAGCTATCTTACGATTTCGTTCGGTTGCACAGGCGGGCGGCACCGTTCAGTGCTGATTGCGAGTGAAATTCGCAAGCGGCTTCAGAAGGCCGGCTACACGGCGAAAGAGATGCACCGGGATATCGAGCGTCAGTAGACGAGCACTACTTATTGTTCGCGCCAGGCGAATGCCACCATCCCGCTGACCAACATCACTACGGCTACCGCTCCGAGATGCGCGACAAAGACGTGGCGGAAATTGATCACCGGACAATAGAGCACGAACACGAGCAGACAAATAGCGGAAACCAGCGCGCCCACATTAATAGCCACTGCTCCGCGATCGAGCCACACGCCCCTGCGCATTCTGGGAAGCACAAAGAGCGCTGCAATGCCCGATGTGATGAGCCCGTTAATAAAGCAACCGCGATCCGCCGGGGCTAGTGGAAAGCTGTAGCTGCGATGAAAAGCGACGGCTACCGTGGCGACGAACACCAGAAATGCCGCGCACTCTACGGCGAAAAATGGGAAGCGCCTTTTTGCGCCAGGCACCATTTGCACGGCAAGCCCGTAACCGGCGCTGAAGAGCAACACAACAACGGAGCCTGCTGCAAAGAGCAGCTCTAAACCGGTGAGCGCCTGCCAGCCACGCAAGCCCCACAACGCCACCCCAAGCGCTGTCACCACGGCGGCAGCACCCAACCAGATCGCCACCCGCATGGGTGATGAGGGCAAGCGCCGCACGGGTTTCAAATCGTCCAGCAAACCTTCGGGCAGCGCTATAGAAGCGGGCGCCGCCGGCGTGGCCGCATTTTGGAACGCGGTAACCAGCTTTTGGCAGGCCGCGCAGGTCGCAATATGCCCCTGGACGCTGGCCGGTGTGGGCGAGGAGCTACTAGCTTGATCGAGAAAACGGTTGACGTCGTTACAGTTCATCGTCGCGCCACTTTCTCGGGACTGCCCGGATTTTGCAGTATCTCCCGCAGCCGGTCATAAGCGCGATGCGCTTTCTGTTTCACGGAGCCTACAGAGGAAGAAGTCGCCCGCGCCACTTCTTCCACGCTCATTCCGAAAACCTTCAGCATGGTGACCACCTGCTTCTGGGATTCAGGTAGCGCGCTTACCAGCGAGTCAAAGTCAGGAAGATTTTCCCCGCCGCTAACGGAAGCCGTCTCCTGCCGCGCCAACACCTCCGGCTCAACGGCTTGCTCATGCATCTCGGTCCGCCGCCGCTTCCGAAATTGATCCACGCGGACATGGCGGGCAATGGCAAACACCCACGGCAGCACCGGATCGGGTGCGCGATAGGAGTGGCGCGCCCGGTGAATGCGCAGCAGGGTTTCCTGAACCAGATCGGCGCAATTTTGCCGGCCGTCGGTAGTGCTCATAAAAAATCGGGTCAGCATCGGGCTTAGCGATTCCATCAATAACTCGGCCGAGGCACGGTCCGCCTGTTGGTACCCGGCCATAAGACGCTCCAGGTTTGGATCGCCCGCCTTTAACTGGCCCTCTGACGAACGCTCTATGGGTAATTCGCTCATGCCTCGCGAAAAGTTATCGGTCGAAGTATACCGTGAGGAGGACTAAAAGCCTAGTGCCCCGAAATCTCGAATCGGAGCCATGAGCGTGAGCGAACTTGAGCGAGTTCCTGGATCTTGCTTATCTAAGTGAAATTGTTCTAAAGCGCCATCGCCACTCAGCCGATATGAACGATAGCGAGATGCAATGTCCTCATTGCGGTAATTCGGACGTTTGGAGGCTGCGGCGGAGATGGCGGGATCGAATCCTGTCGTACTTCAACCGTTGGCCGTATATTTGCCATCAATGTGAGCGCCGGTTTTGGGCCGACGCGCGGTGGCCGGTTCGGAATCAGCCCGCGCCTGCGCCGCCGGTCCGTCAGAGCTACGCCGCGCCGAGCGCCACCATTGAAGTTCGTGCCGAAACACAACAGCAGCTCGACCAGATGCTGCTATCGCTGAACCAGGCGATCAACCAGTTTCAGAAGTCGCCGCGCGAGGTTCCGAGCGCTTTTAAAACCCCGCAGCAAGGTTGATTCGGTTGCTCTAGCTACCGTCGCAATGCAAACGTAGAGTAAGTGAATCTGACTCGTCGAAAATGGCTTTGGCTGGCGGTAGCGATTGTTGTGATCGCGATAGTGGCAACGCTCGTCTATAGGTGGACCCGCCCGCGCTACGACACTGCCGCCAAACTGGTTGGATTGTTGCCGCAAGCCGATGCCGCTGTTTTCTATGCCGATGTGGCCGCGCTGCGCCATTCCGGCTATCTGCAGTTGCTCGAATCGACCCAAAGCGCGCAGGAACCGGACTATCAACGCTTTGTTTCAGAAACCGGATTTGCGTACCAGCGCGATCTGGATGCGGTCGCCGTGGCGTCGCTGCCGAATCAAACTTTCGTGGCTGCGCGGGGCAGCTTCGACTGGCAGCGCCTTACGCGCTACACAATAAATCACGGCGGCAAATGCGACGATCGCTATTGTCAACTTCCGGCTACCAAGCCGGACCAGTGGATTTCCTTCTTTCCCATAAAATCGAACGTTCTCGGATTGGCGGTCAGCGGCGACCCCCGCGCTGCCTACTCCCTGCTGCCGCGAGAAGGCGCCCCTGAACTGGCTACGCCGCAGTTCCCCGTTTGGGCGCAAATCCCGCGTCGCGTTCTCGATCATCCCGATTCGCTGCCGCCCGGCGCCCAGGTGATCGCGCGCGCCCTGTCTTCCGCCTCCCAGGTCACCCTCGGCATTACCGAAGCCATCCCCGGAGCCGCCGATTCCGCCCTCAATGTCCGGCTGATTGCCTCCTGCGCTTCTAATGCGGCGGCGAACGATCTCCGCGATCACCTGGCCCAACTCGCCGGATTCTTTCGCGGATTTGCAGCTCACAACAAGCCGAATTCCGGCGCGCCGGACCTTGCCGGACTGCTGGCGTCGGGCACATTCGGGGCCGCCGAGCACAATGTCGTGGGCAACTGGATTGTTCCCCGCTCCGTTGTTGAGGCTTTATTCGAGTAATCGGAATCTAAATAGATACAAGGGGAGAGCGATCCCGCCTGTTCTACCCTAGTAACAAAGATCAGTTTTGATGTCCACGATTGCATCGGAGCCCGCCTCGGTCGAGAGTCTGTACAAGTCCCTCGAAGAAGAAGTACGGCGTTTGCGGCCGAACGAAGACATTTCGGCCCTGGAACGGGCGTTCCGATTCGCCACCGAGCACCACAAAGAGCAAAAACGCGTCTCCGGCGAGCCGTATATGGCGCATCCGCTGGCCGTTACCCGCATTTTGGCCGAAATGCAGATGGATATGACCTGCCTGGTCACCGGCCTGCTGCACGACACCGTCGAGGACACGGCGGTGCAGTTAGATGAAATTCGCGCGAAGTTCGGCGAAGATGTCGCTCGCTGTGTCGATGGCGTAACGAAACTAACAAAGCTCGATTTGGCCGACCGTGAGGAGCGCCAAGCCGAGAGCCTGCGCAAAATGCTGCTGGCCATGACCAGCGATATACGCGTCATCATCGTCAAGCTGGCGGACCGGCTGCACAACATGCGGACGCTCAAGTATCTTCCGCAAGAGCGCCAGGAGAATATTGCGCAGGAAACGATTGAGATTTATGCGCCGATCGCGCACCGGCTCGGAATGGGAAAGATTCGCGGCGAGCTCGAGGACTTGGCATTCCAGACGCTCGAACCCGAAGCCTCCGCGGAACTCATTCGCGAGATCGACTCCAAGCGTCAGGAAAACGAAGAGTACCTGAAGCAGGTCAAAGCGCAGATCGAGCAAAAGCTGTTTCGCGAGAACATTCCAGCGCGCGTGGAAGCGCGAGTGAAGCGCGCCTATTCGGTGTATCTGAAGCTGAAGCGGCAAAAGATCCGGCTCGATCAGGTCTACGATTTGTTGGCGGTGCGCATTGTCACCGATTCGGTGAAGAACTGCTACGCGGCGCTCGGCGTGATGCACAATGAATGGCATCCGATACCAGGGCGTATTAAGGATTTTATTGCGATACCGCGTCCCAACCTGTATCAATCGCTGCATACGTCCGTAATCGGACCGGGCGGAGTTGCCTTCGAAGTTCAGATTCGCACGGAAGAGATGCACCGCATCGCAGAAGAGGGCATTGCGGCCCATTGGAAGTATAAAGAGGGTCGCAGAGGCCCCGGCGACGACGATCAGCGCATTGCCTGGCTGCGGCAACTCGTGGAATGGCAGCGCGAGATGCGCGATCCGGGCGAATTTATGTCCACGCTGAAAGTGGACCTTTACCCGGAAGAGGTGTACGCATTCACGCCGCGCGGGCGTGTAATTGTGTTGCCGCGGGATGCGACATCGATCGATTTTGCGTATGCCATCCATTCCGATGTTGGTAACACTTGCGTTGGCGCGAGAGTGAATGGCGCGCTGCGGCCGCTGCGTTACGCGCTGAAGAATGGCGACGTAGTCGAAATTCTGACGCAGCCCGGCCATCAGCCGAGTAAAGACTGGCTGTCACTCGTCAAGACATCGAAAGCGCGAAACAAAATCAAGCATGTGATCAACGCCGCCGAGAGAGCGAAGGCGGTGGAGATCGGACAGAAGTCTCTGGAGCGCGAGGCGCGGCGTCTGGGCGTGAACCTGGGCCGCATTTCGAAAGACAGCCTTGAAACGGTGGCGACGGAATACGGCGTCAGCAAGGCAGAGGATTTGTATGCGGGGCTGGGCTATGGCCGTTACTCGGCGCGCCAGATATTGCAAAAAATTTCGCCGGACAATCTGCCGCCGGAACCGCCGGTAGAGCCGCCAAAGCCGCTTGAACCGCGCAAGAACGCGCCGGTTGGCGATGGCGACCTGGCGATTCACGTCACCGGAATCGATCAGGTAATGGTTTATCGCGCGAAGTGCTGTAATCCCCTTCGCGGAGAACCCATCGTCGGCTATATCACGCGTGGCAAGGGGATCGCGGTTCACTCCGCGCAATGTCCGAACGTACAAAACCTGATGTATGAGGTGGAGCGCAAGATTGACGTGGATTGGGCGCGCAGCGACTCGGAGCCGCTTCCCGTGAAGATCGTGATTTATACCGACGATCGCCCTGGGATTCTGAACCAGATGACCTCGATTTTGTCGGCGGAATCGAGCAATATACGAACGCTGGAAGCGCGGGCCGATTCGAGCCGCCAGGATGAAGCCGCCATTGTGGATATCACGATGGAAGTTCGCGACAAAAAGCAGCTTGACCGCGTAATTACCGCGTTCCGCCGCATTCCAGGCGTGCGCGATATCGAGCGCATTCAACAAGCGCCGTAAAGAACATCATGCCCAAAGAATTAGATCATCCGGCGCCCGCGACGGAGCCGGAGCACATTAACATTTCGAAATCGGCCGGTATCAAAATCGACTGGAAAGACGGCCATCACAGTGAGTACTCGCTCGAATACCTGCGCGACGAATGTCCCTGCGCCACTTGCACAGGCGCGCATGGCACGGAACCGCAGAAGACGAACTACGCGAACGCCACCCCGTTTCAGATGTACAAACCGAAATTAAAGATGAACTCGGTAGAGCAAGTGGGATATTACGCGGTGCGGATTCATTGGAACGACGGGCACAGCACGGGCATTTATTCGTTCGATCATCTTCGCGACATTTGCCCCTGCGAAAAGTGCAAGGAGCTAAGAGAATAGAGCGCTCACGGTTGGCGCCAGGTGGAGAGGTCGATTCCCAATATGGCGCGGCGAAGCAGATCGAGCGCGGTTTGCGTGCTGAGCAAGCGGACGCGATTACGGTCGGCTCCGTAGCGATAACGGAATGCCCTGGTCTGTTGCGGAGTAGCGATGCCGATAAAAACGGTTCCAACCGGATTTTCTTCCGTGCCGCCCGATGGCCCGGCATATCCTGTGGTGGAGACGGCGTAGGTGGCGCCGCTGCGGAGACGCGCGTTATCCGCCATTGCGACAGCAACGGCGTCGCTGACAGCGGTATGGCTTTCGAGCATTTCTTCCGGGATGCCGAGTAAGCGCTGCTTCTGCTCGTCGGTGTAAGTGACGAAAGAAGCGGTAAAGAAATCGGAACTTCCGGGATATTCATTTAAACGGACAGCGATCATTCCGCCGGTACAGCTTTCAGCCGTCGCCACCGTTTCGCCCCGTGCTCGAAGCAGATTGCCGATGACAACTTCGAGAGGATCGTCATTAAAAGAATAAGCTCGATCTCCAAGCAGAGCGGCAATAGGATCGCCCACTTCCTTCAGCAGTTCTCCAGCCTCGATTTCCGTTTGGCAGCGCGCGCATAGGGTGACAGAGAGATCGCCGGGACCGGCAAGAACGGTCGTGGTGGGGTTGCTGAACCTGGTGTACACCGGCGCAATCAATGCGTCCATATCCGATTCGCCCATGCCCGCGATACGAAACGTGCGTGTGAGGAGCACTTGCGGCGGAAGCATGTGGGTCAGGCGCGGAACAACCTGCTCGGTCATCATCGGTTTCAACTCGCGAGGCGGACCGGGAAGAAGAAACAACCCGCCGTCCTCGGTCCGATAAAGCTGGCCCGGCGCTGTTCCGTGCGGGTTAGGGAGAGCTTCGGCGCCGTCGATCAAATAAGCCTGGCGGCGATTGTTCTCCGCCATCTTTCGATTCAGCCGTGCAAAGCGCCTAACGAGAACGGCTTCCTGTTCCGCGGAAAAGACCAATTCACGCCCGAGTGCGGCCGCGGCCGCGGCGCGCGTCACGTCGTCTTCGGTGGGACCGAGGCCGCCACTTACAAGAACAAACTCGACGCGGGACAGCGATTCGCGAATCGCATCCGTCAGGCGCGGCAGATCGTCGAGCACGATGTGTTTTTCGGCCACGTCTATTCCAAGCCGGTTCAGTTGTTCGGTAATGAAGAGCGAATTGGTATCGATATGGGCCGCGGTGAGCAACTCGCTGCCCACTGCGATGATTTCGGCGTGCTTCATCTCTTAAAGAAGGGGTCTTCCGGCCAGTTCAATATCCAACCGGTAAAGCGAACTTTGAGTGGCGAGTATCAAATCCTTCGAAGGAGAGAATGCGAGGCCGACAATGCCGGGCCCAGAGACGAACATTTCGGGATCGCCTTCGCCCTCGAATCGCACGATGCCGCGATGGCCGCGAAACGAAGCCGCAACATAGAGACGGCCCTCGGCATCGAACGCGAGCCCTTGCGGGCGCCCAAGTCCGCGGTAGAAGGTATCCACTTCTCCCGCGCGCGAAATGCGATGAATAGGATCGAAACTGGACGTAGTCGGCCCGGTGACGTAGAGCGTGTCATCGGCATCGAATGTCAGATGATAAGCGGCAATGGACGGCTCCAGGGTCGCGAATACGTAGATCTGACGCGTGCGGCTGATTTTGAAAATAGTTCCGCTGCGATCGCCGACGTAGAGATTTTGCTCGCTATCGAATGCTATGCCAGTGGCGACACCCATACCTTCGACGAAGACAGACATGTTGCCGGTGGGCGTTACCTGGTAGATGATTCCTTCATAGCGGCTGGAGACATACAACAGGCCGGCGTGGTCAAACGCGAGCCCTGTCGGGTTCATCAGATCGGTGACGAAGGGGCGCGAAGTAAAGTTGGTATCGATTTTGTAAATCGATACAGGGGATTTCTGCCCGCGCGAACCGCTGAAAGTGGAAAAGATATTTCCGTCGGCATCAATTGCCGGGTTCGCGACAGGATGCAGGCTGTCGGCGATCTGAATGCCGATGTGCGCGGACCACGTTTTACTTTTCGATTCGCCGCTATTGACAACGATCTCCCCGGAGGTCGCCGAATCGGGAACTTTCGCGATAAGTAAGCCATCGGTAGCAACAACCAGGTGCGCGGGCTTGCCGCCAACGCTCACGGCCGGATGGCTGATGGCGGAAAACCCTTCGCCTTCAATGACAAGTTCGCCTGCGGCAATTGCGGCATTTGGCCGTACTGCCAGTATTTTAGGCTTCTGAGCAGCCTCAGTTCGCGTAGCCATAATTAAACGATTCTCAAACGGGCGCCTATATACAAGATAAGCGCGCCGTAAACTCCCGCTATTAAATCATCCATCACAATGCCCGTTCCGGTGGGCAGCGATTCGGCCGCCCTTACGGGCTGCGGCTTCCAGATATCGAAGAGCCGGAAAAGGATAAATGCAGCGAGAAACGATTTCCAATTCCAGACGGCGGCGCCGAGCAGCGTCACCCACTGACCCAGCACTTCATCTATCACAACCTGCCCGGGATCTTTGCGATTGATCGCGCGAGCCGTCACGGTTGCGGACCAAATTGACGGCAGCAGAAGCACGAGGAGCAGGATGAGCAGCGATCCGCGACCCAAGCCGAAGTATGCCAGCAAAATTGCTACAGCGATCCCGCCTAGCGAGCCGGCGGTGCCGGGCGCCTTTGGAAAATAACCGCAGCCGAAAAAAGAAGAGAGCAACAACGCGAGGCGAGTCATTCGCTGTTGGTGAACTCGTCTTCAATATCGTTGCGATTTGCCGGAGTGGAGATGACGTATTTTTCCGAGGCCCAATTGCCGAGGTCGATGATGCGGCAACGGTCGCTGCAAAAGGGCATGTTCGGATCGTCCAAAGGCACGTCCTTTTTGCAGATGGGACACTTTACGGTACGTTTTTCTTCTTGTGACACGAAAGCTCCAGATAGCATCAGGCGCTCCGGCCGGACGATAGCTGAGCGGCCGGAAACGATTTCGGAATGGAAGCCGCGGGAAGAATGACAAATGGGCCGGTAGCGTTCCCCGTACGGCGGTTTGGTTCGGCTGCGTCAACCAGTTCACCAACTAAGTCGTAGTCGTGCGCTTCGGTGACGCGAATAAGTCGACGCTCGCCGGCAACGGGTGCAGCCGGGCCAAAATCGTTGATGTAGCAAGCGCCGTCAATTTCGGGCGCTTGCGTCGAAAGCCGGCCTTGCCAAAGTAGATCGGTCTCTTCCGACGGTCCTTCGATGAGGATAGGCAGCTCGCTTCCGATCAGCTTACGGTTTCGGGCACGGGAGATTTTGCGTTGAATGGCCAGAAGGCGGCGCTTGCGATTGTGAATGGTTCGTCCATCCACCTTGCCGTCGAGAGCATAGCTCTTGCTGGTTTCCTGATCGCTGTAGGCAAAAACGCCGAGCCGGTCGAATTGCGCGGCTTTCGCAAACTCACAGAGCTCTTCGAATTCGGCCTCCGTTTCACCCGGAAAGCCGGCAATCATGCTGGTGCGGATCGCGACGTCTGGAATAGTGGCCCGAATTTTCTCAATGAGCTTTAAAAAAATATCGCCGTGGGCGCCGCGCTTCATGCGTTTGAGAACGCCGGCGCTCGCATGTTGCAGCGGCATGTCGATGTACTTCACCAGAGACTCATGTTCGGCGATGGTGTCGAGCAGGCGCTGGGTGACTTTGTTCGGATAGGCGTAAAGAAAACGAATCCACTTGGGTTGTTCGGAGGGAAGCTGGGCGAGACGCGCGAGCAGGTCGGCAAGCCCGTTCTTGAGGCCCAGATCTTCGCCGTAACAAGTGGTGTCCTGGCCGATGAGATTGATTTCGCGAACTCCCGCCGCGAGCATGCGCTGAGCTTCCGAGATGACGCTTTCGAAACGGCGGCTGCGGAACTGGCCACGAAATTGAGGAATGATGCAGAAGGTGCAGGGATGATCGCACCCTTCGGCGATTTTGATATAGGCGGAATGGCGCGGCGTGGTGAATACGCGTGCCGATAGATCGTGATACAAATACGGCTCGGCTGGACGCTCGATGGGAGCGATGCCCTCGCATAATGCGGTGATCTTTTCGAGCTCGTTGGTGCCGAGCACGGCATCCACTTCCGGGATGTTGGTTTGAATATCGTTCCGATAGCGTTCGACGAGACAACCGGCGACCACCAACCGCTGGGCCTTACCGGTTTTCTTATACTCGGCCATTTCGAGAATCGTGTCGACGGATTCCTGCTTGGCGGGGTCGATGAAGCTGCACGTGTTAACGACGATAACGTCGGCGTCGTCGGGCGAGGGTGTCAGCTCGTGGCCGTTTGACACAAGCTGGCCCATCATGACCTCCGTATCAACGAGGTTCTTCGGGCAGCCAAGACTTACAAAACCGATTTTCAATGGGAAAAATGCTCCGGAAACGTGTTCCGGCGCGAAGACCGGCACCACTTCAGGATAGCAGGTTTGGGCTTGAAATGGCGGCCCGAACAAACGAACCCAATGATGTTAAAAGCTTTATAATCAATCACTTAGTTTCCTGATGCCCGGCCCGGTGAGCCGCATGGTCCGCCATTCAGAGCCCGGAGCGGCTCCGAGCGAGCGGTAGAAATCGATGGCGGGCTGATTCCAATCGAGCACCTGCCAGACGATGCGGCCAAGATCTTCCTTCACTGCGAGCCGCGCCAGCCAGACAAAGATGGAACGGCCGATGCCCCGCTTGCGGAAGGCGGGTCTGACGTAGAGGTCTTCGAGATAAATGCCCGGGCGGCCCTCCCAAGTGGAGTAGTTGTAAAAGTAAAGGGCAAAGCCGGCCGGCTGCCCTTCCCATTCCGCAATGACGCAATGAAAACGAGGCTGGGCTCCGAAGCCGTCCCGAAGTAGATCCGCTTCGGTGGCGCAAACCGCGTGCGGCTCGCGCTCATAATCGGCCAATTCGCGAACAAGAGAAAGAATGAGGGAAACATCGGCGGATTCGGCCGGGCGAATGGTTAGCATGAACACGACCGGCAGCTAATCGCCGGTGAGCCAGGCAAACTGGCGATCGTTGAGAGGAACCACGGAGAGGCGTCCCTGAGTAACGAGGGGCGAATCGGCGAAAAGGGAAGACGCCTTAATTTCGGTGAGGCTTTTTGGTTGAGAGATGGGTTTGCCCGCGCGAATGCGTACAGCAGGATTTTTGGTGTCGGCAGTATCAACACTGGAGACGGTGGCAGTACCTATCGCGCGCCGCTCGTCGCCCGTGTGATAGACGATCAGCTTATCGCCGGCCTTCATTCCCCGCAAGTTCTTCAAAGCAACAGGATTCGTAACACCGTCCCAAATGGTTTCCTTGTCGCGCTGAAGATTTTCAAAAGAATAGGCGGAAGGTTCTGTTTTCAGCAAATAGGGCATGGGCCGACACTTTTCGATAAGGTGTATTGTATCGAGAAAGGTGGAAGGCGCTATAATTCCACTGCGCTCTTCTTTTGAACGCGGCAATCGCCCATTGCCAGACCCGGCCAGCGAAAGCCGCTCGCGGACCCGCGCCAAACCGCAAGAGAATAGCGGCTGTAGCCATGAGGACATCCTGGCAGAACTTCCGAAACTTACTGAAGGAATTCTCTTCGGGCGCGCGGTCGAAGGCCGAACCGCGAGCGGGAGATAAGCGTATCGATGGGCGCGAGAATACGCTGCAGGCAACGGCAACTGCGCATTTCTACGATGCTTTAACGGGCTTGCCGCGCTACGACCTATTTCTTGAACGTGTACGGGGAGCCATCAATCAAGCCGCGCGGAGCGGCCGGATGACGGCGGTAATCAACATCGGCCTGAACGACGTGAAACGGGTGAACGATTCGTTCGGCTCACGCCTGGGCGACCTTCTTATCCGGCAAGCGGCCTTCCGCCTGTATGCGGCAGCACGGCAAAGCGATTCGCTGGCCCGTGTGGGCGGCGTGAACTTCGCAATTGTACTGGAACCATTCGACTCGGTAGACGAAGCGATCAACATATCGCAGCGGCTGCTTGATATTCTCGGCGAGACGTTCAGCCTGATTGAACTCACGGAACATCATGTGGGGCTTTCGGCGAATGCGGGCATCGGCATTTATCCCGCG